>WNEY01005043.1_pt1 | contig 10173 bp, 9 predicted proteins | sample 5400531 | NCBI WGS metagenome assembly WNEY01 (sample SAMN13153338, study PRJNA577476) | soil metagenome | isolation source: 200 cm saprolite under Douglas fir tree site 1 | place: USA:California | collected 2015-04-18
GCTCTTCGAGCCTTCGCCCGGCGGCACCGTCACGCAGGCGGCGCCGATCCCGGCGGCGGCCAACGCCGCTTCGGCGGCGGGAAGGTGATGGCGCGCGACGGTCTCGTCGCTGACGATCGCCGCCTTGGCGCCCGGACGCAGCGCGGCGATCTTTTGTCCGAGCAAGGCCAGCTGGCCGCGGCCGATGACGATGTCGTAGCTGCGCTCGCCGAGCGCGACGTCGACGACGATCGGATCGCCGGCGCGGACGGGCTTGGTCATGATGCGCAATCTCCTTCGGCCGATGCGGAGGGCGCCGCGACGCCGAGACGGCCGGCGAGCGCGCTCACGATCTCGTCGACGATCTTGTCGTGCAGCACGTCGCGCGACTGCACGGTGAGGTCGGCCAAGGCATACACCGGGTAGCGCTCCTCCATCAGCTTGCGCAGTGTCGCGCCGGGGTCTTCGGTCTTGAGCAGCGGCCGTTCGTGGCGGCGCTTGATCCGCTTCATCAGCACGTCGAACTCGGCCTTGAGCCAGATCGAGATTCCCTTGGCTGCGATGGCGGCGCGCGTGTCGGGGTTCATGAAGGCGCCGCCGCCGGTCGCAAGCACCTGCGGTCCGCCGTCGAGCAGGCGGGCGATCACGCGGGCTTCGCCGGCGCGGAAATAGGGTTCGCCGTGCTCCGCGAAGATTTCGCGGATCTTCATTCCGGCATGGGCGATCTCGATCTCCTCGTCGGCGTCGACGAACGGAATACCGAGCCGCAGCGCGACGCGCCGGCCGATCGAGGACTTGCCCGCCCCCATCATGCCGACGAGCACGACCGAGCGGGCGCCGAGCGCGGCCACGACGGCGGCTTCCGGCGGCGCCGTGACGTCGCACGCCGCGCCCGACGGCGTATTTCCGGATTTCTCCAATCCTCCCATTCTCGCTCCGTATCCGGGCCCGCAATCGCGCCGGAATGGCCGCAGGCGACCGCTTGCCGCAGTCTTGTGCTATCAAGGCTTGCCTTGGTAGCACAACACGGGTCGCCGAGGCGTTAACCTTTGGGGCCGGTGATCGCCGGGATCGATCCGCCTCCGAGGCATGTCCTAGTTTCTCCATTCTTTCGAGCGAGATTGCGACTCCGAGGATTTTCGTCATGCCGAGCCTGTTCCGGTTTCTCACCTTGATCGGCGTTTTGGCCGGCCTGACCTATGGTGGCATGTTCATGCTCGCGACCTGGTTCGATCCGAAACCGCGGGAGATCACGGTTTCGATTCCGCCGGACAGGTTCGCCAAGCAGCAGCAGCAGTGAGCAAATCTGCGCCGTGATGGCTCCGAAGGCCAAGACGTCCGACCAGACCTTGATCGAGCTCTTCCTCGACATGGTCGCGGCCGAGCGCGGGGGCGCCAAGAACACGCTCGACGCCTACGCCCGCGATCTCGCCGATCTCGCCGCCGAGCTCGGCGCCGCCGGCCGCACTATCGCCAATGCCTCGACCGAGGACCTGCGCGCGCATCTCAGCTCGCTACGCAAGCGCCGCTTTGCGCCCGCCTCGGTGGCGCGGCGGCTCTCCGCCATCCGGCAGCTCTATCGCTTCCTTTATGCCGAGGGCCGCCGTTCCGACGATCCATCGGCCGTCATCGAAGGGCCCAAGCGCGGGCGCGCGCTGCCCAAGGTGCTGAGCATCGCCGAGGTCGACCGCCTGTTGGCGCAGGCGCGCGCCGATATGGACAAGGCCGGGGCGCCCAAGCCGGAGCGGCTGCGCGCGGCGCGGCTCGCCTGCCTGATCGAGGTGCTCTACGCCACGGGGCTGCGCGTCTCCGAGCTGGTCGCGCTTCCGGCGTCATCCGCCGAGCGCAGCGCGCGCATGCTGATCGTGCGCGGCAAGGGCGGCAAGGAACGCCTGGTGCCGCTCAACGACGCCGCCAAGGCGGCGATGCGCGACTACCTTGCGCTCCTCGCCGAAGCCGGCCGACACCAGAAGACGAAATGGCTGTTTCCCTCGTTCGGCGAGGCGGGCCACCTGACCCGCCAGCATTTTGCCCGTGAATTGAAGACGCTCGCCGCCGCCGCGGGATTGAGCTCCGCGCAGGTGAGCCCGCATGTGCTGCGCCACGCCTTCGCCAGTCATCTCCTGCACAACGGGGCCGACCTGCGCGTGGTGCAGACGCTGCTTGGCCATGCCGACATCTCGACGACACAAATCTACACCCATGTGCTGGAGGAGCGGCTCAAGAGCCTGGTGCGCGACCTGCACCCGCTGGGGGAGCAATGAGACAAAGCGGTCGACAGGACGACCGCCGCGAGTTACGGAGTGGCCGATGGGTCTCCTTCACGCCATGCGTTTCACGATCGCGCTCGCCGGCGCGCTTGTCGCGGGCGCCTCCGTGCTCGCCGAGACGCCGCAGGAGCGCCGCTGGTGCGAGGGCGAAGACGCCGCAACGCCGGCGCAACGCGTCGACGGCTGCTCCGCCGTGATCAAGGCGGCGCGCGACAAGCCCGAGAAGCTCGCCGAAGTCTTCAACAATCGCGGCGGCGCCTATCGGCTCAAGGGCGACACCGACCGCGCCATCCAGGACTACGCCCAGGCGATCAAGCTCAATGCCAAATTTCCGGGGGCCTTCAACAACCGCGGCGTCGCCTATGATCAAAAGGGCGACTACGACCGCGCCATCGCCGACTACGACCAGGCGATCAAGCTCAAGCCTTCGGCCGAAACCTACTTCAACCGCGGCAACGCCTATCTCGGCAAGAGCCAATACGCTTCCGCCATCGACGACTACAACCAAGCGATCAAGCTTCGGCCCGATTTCGCCCAGGCCTTCGACAATCGGTGCTGGGCGCGGGCGGTGGTGGGCATCCTCAAGCAGGCGCTCGCCGACTGCAACGAAGCGCTGCGGCTGATGCCGAACAATGCCGCGACGCTGGACAGCCGCGGCTTCGTCTTCCTGAAGATGACGCACTACGACGCCGCCGTCTCCGACTACGACGCGGCCTTGCGGATCGACGCCAAGCTCGCCTTTGCGCTCTACGGGCGCGGCCTGGCGCGGATGAAGAACGAGGACGCCGCTGGCGGCGAGGCCGACGTCGCCGCAGCCAAGTCGCTGCAGGCCGACATCGGCGAGGAATACGCCCGCTACGGCGTCCACGACACGCGCTGATCCGCCGGCCGGCGGCATCGAGCTCCATTTAGCTGGACCTCGGGCGACTTCGCTTTCGGGACGGATGTGTTATAGTGTGCACATCAGCTCACACAGCGAGCAGGGCAAAGAAAGTCATGAGTGGCAGCACAACATTGACCGTCCGCGTCTCTCCCCAAGTCAAGAAGCGTCTCGGGCGATTGGCGGTGCACACGAAACGCACGAAGTCCTACCTCGCGGGCGAGGCTATCTCCGATTTCGTCGACCGCGAACTGGCTATCGTCGAGGGCATCGAACGCGGACTGGAGGATATGCGTGCAGGCCGTCTGGTTCCGCACAAGAAGGCAATGTATCGCCTGCGGGCGACGGTTGCACGCGCCGCCAAGGAAAAAACGTGAGAGGCGTCTTTTGGTCTCAAAATGCCCTTGATGACACGGACGCACTCGTTGCTTACATCTCCTCCGATGATCCAATCGCGGCGCTTCAAGTTCTCGACCGAATCGAAACGACCGCTGAACGTCTCGGGCGCACGCCGATCGGCCGCAGGGGCCGGGTCGCTGGTACCTACGAAAAGCCGGTTGTAGGCCTGCCCTACATCATCGCCTATGCTCTTGAACCCACGCCGACCGGCGGCGAGCGGATCGTTATCCTTCGCGTCATTCACGGCGCCAGGAACTCGCCCGAGGGTGAATGGCCGAGATGACGGTAATCTGGATTGGGTGTGAGCGGAGAGTTGCATGGCCGATACACGATCCGATGCCGCCGTTTGGCGGAAGCTCAAGGAGTGGCCCGAGCTCGTCCTGGAGCGGCTCGACGACGCCGGCGTGGCGCGGATCACGCTCAATCGGCCGGACAAGCGGAACGCGTGGAACCATGCGCTTTGCGTTGCCTTCCTCGCCGCCCTCGACGTCGTCCGCGCCGACCGGGAGCTCAAGGTCGTCATCACCAGGGGCGCCGGCGCGGTCTATTCGTCGGGGCTCGACCTCAACTTCCTGCGCGAGGTCTCGAACGGCCCGCTCGCCGACTGGGACCGCCCGAGCCTCACGATCCAGATCGCCGAGGCGGTGCGCGCCTTCCCGCGCATCATGATCGCGCAAGTGCACGGCTATTGCCTCGGCGGCGCGCTCGGCATCATGAATTGTCACGATCTGGTCTACGCCGCCGAGGATGCGCAGCTCGGCATGCCGGAAATCCTGCGCGGCAGCTTCGGGCAGCTCGTCACCTCGACCTTGCTGCACAGCGGGCTGCCGGTGAAGAAGCTCGCCCATATCGCGCTCGTCGGCCGCAACATCTCGGGCAAGGAGGCCGACGCGCTCGGCATCGTCAGCCAGGCGGTCGCGGCCGATCGGCTGGAAGCGCATACGGTCGGCATCGCGCGCGAGATCGCCTCGCGCCATCTTGCTCCGCTCGAGCATCACAAGATCGCCGTGCAGATGGGCCGCGATCTTTCGCTGTCGCAGGCGATCGAGCTCGACCAGCTGGTGGGGCAGCGCCTGCGGCGCGCCATGGACCCGCTCGACGACGTCGAGTCCTACCTCAGGTCCCAGAAAGGCGGGCCGAATTTGAGCTACAAGCGTCCGGATGTTTGATCCCGGCAAGAGCGGCTCCATGCGCAGCTACCTCGACTTTGAAAAGCCGGTGGCCGAGCTCGAAGCCAAGGCGGACGAGTTGCGCGCGCTCGAGACGTCCGACAGCGCGGCCGCCATCGGCGAGGAGATCGCCCGCCTCGAAGCCAAGGCGGCGCAGGCGCTCAAGGACCTCTACGCCGAGCTCACGCCATGGCAAAAGACGCAGGTCGCCCGCCACCCCGAGCGGCCCCATTGCCTCGACTACGTCGGCGCGCTGATCGCCGATTTCGTCTCGTTCGCCGGCGACCGCAAGTTCGGCGACGACGACGCCATCATCGGCGGTTTCGGCCGTTTCCGCGGCGAGAGCATCTGCATCATCGGGCACGAGAAGGGCTCGACGACCGAAAGCCGGCTCAAGCACAATTTCGGCATGGCGCGGCCCGAGGGCTACCGCAAGGCGGAGCGCCTCATGCAGATGGCCGATCGGTTCGGCATTCCGGTGTTGTCGCTGGTCGACACCGCCGGCGCCTATCCCGGCATCGGCGCGGAGGAGCGCGGCCAGGCCGAAGCGATCGCGCGCTCGACCGATGCCTGTCTCGAGCTCGGCGTGCCGAACGTGGCGGCGATCATCGGCGAAGGCGGCTCGGGCGGCGCGATCGCTATCGCCACCGCCAATCGCGTGCTGATGCTGGAGCACGCGATCTACAGCGTGATCTCGCCGGAAGGCGCGGCCTCCATCTTGTGGCGGGATACGGCCAAGGCGCAGGAGGCGGCGACCGGCATGAAGATCACCGCCGAGGACATGGTGCGGTTCGGGGTGATCGACCAGATCGTGACCGAGCCGCCGGGGGGCGCCCACCGCGACCCCGCGGGTGCCATCGCCTCGACCGGGGAGGCCATCGCCAACGCGCTCGTCGAGCTCGCCGGCCTCGACCGGGAGACCGTCCGCCGGCAACGGCGCGAGAAGTTTTTGGCCATCGGACGGACGTTCGGCTGAGGGGAAGCCCGTCCAGTGTGGCGGATTTGACGTTCCTACCAGTCTTGCGGCGAGTCCTTCGTAGGAACGTCAAATCCAAAGCCACACTAGAATCATAGAGTTGCTAGTGTCCCTTTGGTTCCGACGTTCGTAAAAGTGCGTGCTGCAAACTGATACGAACGTCGGAACCGGGACACTAGCGGGGGGATTGCCCCGAAAATGGACAGTAAGCGTCTGTTTCCCAAAAGAATCTCGACCTGTGGGATTCTCTTGCTTTGCCCTGATCTCACCCAAGTCTTACCCTAGCGTTCCATCCGGTACCTTCTCCGGTGGGGGATGTTGGGGGGATTCGGGGCTCGGTTCGCTACCAGTTTACCCTTCATTTACCATCGACGTGCTCAACCGCTACCGGCGTCCGCCTTGCGGCGGGTGTTCCTTCCGAGTATCGATTGGGCAGGGAAGGCTTGGGAATTGAAGGCTTCGGGGAGAAGCCTTCTTTTCGGGAGTGAAGGCTTCGAAGAAGCCTTCTTGGGGAAGCCGATCGGGGAGTTTTCGGTTGAATCGTCGGCCTTTGGTGCGCTCGCTTTTGGCGTCCGCTGCGATTGCGGCGGCCATTGCGCTTGCCGGTTGCGACACGGACGGCACGCCGGCCGTCAACGGCCGTCACATGCAGCCGCTGTCCGAGCGCATGGTCGCCGAGATCGAAAACAAGAATATGGAGAAGGAATCTCCGATCCTGGTACGGATCTTCAAGGAAGAGGCGGAGCTCGAGGTCTGGAAAGAGGACAAGACCGGGCGCTTCGCATTGCTGCGCACCTATCCGATCTGCCGCTGGTCGGGCGACCTCGGTCCCAAGATCAAGGAAGGCGACCGCCAGGCGCCGGAGGGCTTCTACGCCATCACCCCCGGCCTGATGAATCCGAATTCCAACTACTATCTCGCCATCAATACCGGCTTCCCGAACGCCTACGACCGGGTGAACGGGCGCACCGGCGGTTTCCTCATGATCCACGGCGACTGCTCGTCGCGCGGCTGCTACGCCATGACCGACGAGCAGATCGCGGAAATCTACGCGCTCGCCCGCGAATCGTTTTTCGGCGGCCAGAAGTCGTTCCAAATCCAGGCTTATCCGTTCCGGATGACGCCGGTGAACATGGCCAAGCACCGCAACTCGCCGCACATGGCGTTCTGGAAGATGATCAAGCAGGGCTACGACCACTTCGAGGTCACGCACCTCGAGCCCAAGGTCGACGTCTGCGAGAAGCGCTATGTGTTCGGCGCGGAAGCCTCGGCCAAGTTCAGCCCGGCCGACCGCTGCCCGGCCTTCAAGGTGCCCGAGGATATCGCTAACGCGGTCCGAAACAAGCAGAGCCGCGACGATGCTCAGATCGCGGAGTTGATCAGCCGCGGCACGCCCGCTGCGCCGGCCCGGATGGGGGTCGACGGCGGCATGAACCCGACCTTCCTGAGCGCCGTGAAATCCAACGGCGGCCCGGGTGCCACGATCCACACCGCCGCGGGCACGATCCCGCCGCACGTCAACCCGCCGGCCGAGCAGTCCGAAACTCCGACCGGAAGCTTCCCCGGAAGCTTTCTGAGCCTCGCCTCCGCCGAATCGAAGCCCGCTCCGGCTCCCGCAACCGCTCCGCGCTCGTCGGTGCAGGTCGCTTCGGCCGCGCCCGCGAGCTCGGGCGGCATCGGCAGCTTCTTCAGCAATCTGTTCTCGAAGAGCGAGGATCAGAACGCCGGGCAGAAGCCTGCCCAGCCCGCCGAGGTTTCGGCGCCCAAGTCGAAACCCGCCGCGGTCGCCGCGGCCAAGCCCGCGCCGGCCACGACCGCCAGCGCAGGCGCAATACGTCCGAAGTCCGAGCCGCAGCCGGCGGAGACCAAAACGGCCGCCGCGACCAAGCCGCAATCGGCGCCGCCGCGGCAAGAGGCGAATGCAGCGGAGCCGAGCAAGCCGGATAGCATCAACAGCCTGCTCAACGGCGCCGCGCCGACCGTGCCTTCCGGCGGCTTCGAAAACCGCTTCGGCGCCTGGCGCTAACAGACCACTGAAGAGGGGCGACAGAGGACGGAGCATCCGTCCGTCCTCCGTCATTTGCTTACGCAAATCGTCCGCAGCAGTGCGGCCCACAGCGGAGCGCGTCGCGCTGCTACTGCTTCAAGAATCGCCGCACGGTCTTCTTCTCAACCCAGCCGCCATAGACGTTGCCGGCATCATCCACCCCGACGCCTTCCGGCGCTCCGGCCTCGGTCGAGGGCTCCGGAATGAAAGCCGTGATCTTGCCGTCCTTGGCGCTGCCGATCCGGATACCTTGCTTGAAGCCGGGATTGTTGGTCGCGTTCGATTGCGAATCGGCTACGTAGATCATGTCGTTCTTGTCGATAGCAACGTCACTTGGCCGGCCGAACTGCTTCCATTCGGCGATGAATTTGCCGTCCGGCTCGAAAATCTGGATGCGGTTGTTGGCCCGGTCGGCGACGTAGACCCGTCCCGCCGAATCGAGCGCGATGCCGTGGGGCGTATCGAGTTCGCCCGCCGCCTTGCCGTGCTTACCCCATGCCGTGATGAATTTCCCATCCTTGGAGAACTTGATGATGCGGTCATTGGTCCCCGTGCCGTGTCCATCGGCGACATAGATGTCGCCACTGGGCGCGACGGCGACGGCGCTGACCGCGCTCAAATAGTCCGGACCGTTGCCGGGCATTCCGGGCTTGCCCAGGATCATCAACACCCTGCCATCGGGACTGAACTTGATAAGATCGGCGCCCTTGCCGTTCCTGGCAATTTGGTCGCCCGCCCACACATTACCGTCGTGGTCCACGTACAGGCTATGCGGAACGGCGAACATGCCGGCGCCGATGGCCTTCTGGAACGCGCCGGAGGAATCGAACTTCTCGATCGGCGGGACCATCGAATCTGTGCATTCAGTCGACCCGCAACGGTCGAACACCCAAATGCTCTTGCCGTCGCTGTGGTCGACCTGGACCTTGATGGCTGCTCCAAATTTCCGGCCGCTGGCGAGTTGCGCCCAACTGTCCTGCATCTTGTACGGATTGGGCGCGGCATTGGGGTCGGCGCCTTGCGCATAAAGCCGCTGTCCCGGCATCGCCATCAGTGCGCCGCCGGCGACCCCGAACATCAACATCACTCGAGTTGCATACCGCATGGTTGTCCTCCCTTGCAGATTTGATGTTTGACGCGTTGCTCGGATGTGCGGATTGGCAGAGTGGATGATAGCGGACGGCAGGGTGCTGGGGAAACCGAGGGACATCAGCGATGCTCCCGGGCAAATCGCACCCCGGCCGATCGGGGCGAGCCGGCGGCTTGCGTGCGAACTGCCCTAAATTCAAGGCATTGATCGCCGAGCGAGGGTCACCAGGTTCAACGAAGAAACGTCGCGCCCCCTTGACACGGTCTCCTCCGCGCCTGCCGGGGAAACCCGCCGCGGTCCCCTAATTTCAAAGGCAGCGTTGTGCCGTTGCTGCCTACCCGAACCGCCCGTGGCAGTGCTTGTATTTCTTGCCGGAGCCGCACGGGCAGGTCTCGTTACGGCCGACCTTGCCCCAGCTCGCCGGATCGTTCGGATTGCGCTCGCGGACCGGAGCGGCGGTGATGCCGTGGCGCGCGAGCGTCTCCGCGCCGGCCCGCGCCAGCGCCATCTCGTCCTCGCCGGTCGAGGGATCGATCTTGTGCGCCTCCATATAGGGCAGGTTCGCCGGCTGCTCCTCCGGCGGCGGCGCTGCCCGGATCTCGACGCGCATCAATTGTGCCGTCACCGCCTCGCGCAGGTTGGTGCTCATCGCCTCGAACAGGTTGAACGATTCGGCCTTGTATTCGTTGAGCGGGTCGCGCTGGCCGTAGCCGCGCAGCCCGATCACCTGGCGCAGATGCTCGAGCATGACCAGATGCTCGCGCCAGAGATGGTCGAGCGTCTGCAGCAGGATCGACTTCTCGACGTAGCGCATCACGTCGGCGCCCCACTGCGCGACCTTCGACGCCATGTGCTCATCGGCGCGCCGCTCGATGCGGGAAAGCAACTCCTCGTCGGCGATGCCCTCTTCCTTCGCCCAGTCGTCGACCGGCAGGTCGAGGTTGAGGACGCGCTTGAGCTCCTCGCGCAACCCCTTCACGTCCCACTGCTCGGGATAGGCATTTTTCGGGACGTGCTTGCCGAGGAGGTCCTCGACCGCGGCGTAGCGCATGTCGGCGATGATCTCGTGCACCGCCTCGTCCCGCATCCACTCGATGCGCTGGTCGAAGATCACCTTGCGCTGGTCGTTCATCACGTTGTCGAACTTCAGCAGGTTCTTGCGGATGTCGAAGTTGCGCGCCTCCACCTTCTGCTGCGCCTTCTCCAGCGCCTTGTTGATCCAGGAATGGACGATCGCCTCGTTCTCCTTCAGCCCAAGACGCTGCAGCATGCTGTCGAGCTTGTCGGTCCCGAAGATGCGCATCAGGTCGTCTTCCAGCGACAGGAAGAACTTCGAATGCCCGGGATCGCCCTGCCGGCCGGA
>WNEY01007125.1_pt1 | contig 10173 bp, 6 predicted proteins | sample 5400531 | NCBI WGS metagenome assembly WNEY01 (sample SAMN13153338, study PRJNA577476) | soil metagenome | isolation source: 200 cm saprolite under Douglas fir tree site 1 | place: USA:California | collected 2015-04-18
GGGATGAGTGAGGCCGCAGTGAACACGAGGCTTCATCGCGCACGTCTCCAGATGCGGGAATACCTTACCCCGTTCTTCAAGCGCCCAGGGAGAAGGTGGGTTCCGATGTCTTTCAAGATGATGGTGCTCATGGGGAAGATGATGGTACGCAAGGTGATTAGTTGCAAGCGGGCCATGGGCGAAATTTCGAATTACATCAATGGTTGTCTCAGCGAGGAATTGCGGGCGCAGATTGAAGAACACCTGCAATTGTGTGAGCGCTGCTCTCTTGTGCTCGACACCACCCGAAACCTTCTTCACATTGTCGGTGACGACAAGGTTTTTGACCTGCCCTTTGAATGTACGCAGGATTGGCAGCAATTTCTGGAGAAGCGGCCGGGCAAAATCAGTCCGATTGGTACAGCCTAATTTCCACCTCTGTGTTGATTCTGCTTTGAGAAAATTGCTGCTATCTCCTTTTCGCCGGCCTGTGCCGCATCTTCTGCCGTGACTTGTCCTTTCGCCACTTTGGCGAACATACGCGGAAGAACAAAACTATTGAAGACCTCATCCACGGCTGCAGTTGCGTAGCTGGGATAACCGATGGGTTTCGTCCACTGCAGCGCGTCTCGCAATATCTCATATTTTCCATGAGGCACCGCCTTGGGATCGCTGGAGAGCTGGTTCAACAGATCGGGCACGGTTTTCGGGAAGCAGGGAAAATTGCAGAACTCGCTGGCCTGGAAAGCTTGCGCGAAATTGCCAATCAAATCTACGAGGAACTGCTTGGCTTCTTCCTTGTTTTCCGAAAAGTTCCAGATTACGTAACACTGCGTTATGTGCGGTGGCGCAAGAGGATCGATGTGGGTACGTGGAGGAGAACTGAACAAGACGGTATTAGACTTTGGCTTCTCTTCCGCCTCTCTCGAAATTGAGATGGCATGAAGGATGCAGGAAATTCTTCCCTCCAGCATGGCTTGGGGGCCTGAGGACCGCGTCCATTGGAGCAGCTCTGGAGTTCCAGCATCCAGATAAAGCGCTTTCATGTATTTCAGCGCTTCCACAGTCATTTTGGAATTAATTGCGACCTGGCCGTGTTCATCCTGGATCTTTCCGCCGAAAGACCACAGCAACGCATGTAATGCGATATTGCTGTTCCACTCCTCCGCCAAGCCAAAGCCACACGGGATGTTGTGCGCTTTGCGTATCGCTTGTCCCGCACTCCGCAATGTCTCATAGTCAACCGGTCCGAAGGGCAGCCCCACTTCCAACCAGACATCTTTTGACCAATTCAATGGAGCTGGAATATACGAATCTGAGAACGCAAAGTACTTCTTGGTGAGTGGATTAAAGGTGGATTTATGCGCGAATTCAATGGTTTCTCCCCATTGATGGCGCAGTTCGCGATAAATCTCCCGGTGATCGATGACCTCATTTTCGTATACTGCTGGCGGGAATGGAAACATGACCAAATCATGGCCCTTTTGCATGGCCACCTCGGAGGCAGCTTGTTCACGGAGCTTTTCGAGCGGGACATGTTCCACAATGACTTTCATGTCATGCTTCTGGCCCCAACCGGCGGCGAACACTTCATCGAACCATTTGTCGTAACTTGGGACAAAATGCCGCCACTGCAGGATTCGTAGTGTTTTCTGAGCCGCCTGCGCGCGCTCAGGAAAGAGAAAAAACGGCCCGGAACCCGCGCCTGCCAGTAGAGCGCCAAATCCGGTCGCTTTAAGAAACTCGCGCCGTGAGATGTTCGTGTGCCTTCTATGCATAACCTTACCAATAGTACAAAAAGAAACCCTAGCCAACGAATTGGTTAGGGTAGCAGGAGAAGATCAGGAAATTCTAGTTCTCGGTCTTTGTCCATCCCGGACAAAAGTCTCCGGTATTCTTCAGACAGTCAAAGTTCTGTTGAACTTCAGGTGATACTGGTGTTCCATCAGAGAATTTCACAGTAACCAAGAACGCATCCTTTGAAATGGCCCCCGACCGGGGGTCAGGAATGACTGGTCAAACCACGTACCTGGGGGTACCAGGTCCTGGATGCGGCCCCGCGGGAAACTCCGCGAGCCGCGCATAGCCTGCGTCAACAAGCTGGTTGATTTGATCGAGCGTCTTAAATACTGGTGTACCGTCCAGATTGGCTCCGTTTTCGGCAACTAACGCGGCCAATGCCTGTTGCCCTTGCGGGGTCTGGCTTTGAGGCGTAAAGAGAACCATTTCAATGAGCCAAAGGCCTAGCAGGTTGCCGCAGAAGTATTCGTTCTTGGTTTCGAACAAGTTATCCTGCCGTCGATTTCCTGGCCCCGGGTTCAATACCACACAATTGCCGGGCTCACCGGGCCCGGGCTGCGTTCCCACAGGACAGGTATCGAACTGCATTACGCCGCTCTTGATCTGCTTAGGAAATATGAATGCCCGGAACTGGTTGGCCAGGGTATGAGCCCGGACTCCAGCGGCATCCTGGGTAAAGAAGCCATCATGCGGCAGAGGGGCCAGGATGCTGTAGTAGATCAGGTTTCCATCCTTGTCAAAGCCACCTGTGGTTTGGGCAATGCGGATACCTCCGCGCGTGCCGCCGCGAGTTGGATCCGTGTTGGTGTTGTCTTCAATCCAGTTGTACTGGCCATTGAAATTAGCCGGGTTCGTGCCGAACTCAACTCCGTTTCGGGAAGCTTCAAAGAAGCCAACGCGGGAATCAGGTCCAAGAGCTTGGGTCTTAGCGATGGCAACCCCATTCTTGGCGTAAAAATCATCATTGAAGTCAAAGGGCGCGGATAGTCTGATGGCGGCTCGCACCGATCTGGGTGCCCCATCGTAAGAAACCAGAACAAGCCCCACCACCAGGAGTAAGAGGCCGGCTCTGGCGGCGTGTCGCCAAAGTTTTCGTTTGGTGGTCATATTTTGGTTCTCCTTGTCGAAACCTGTTACAGAATCAAAATCTCAAAACTGTTAACTGCCAGAATCCTTGCTGTTTGTAATGCTGGTCTTAAGTTTCGCCCGGTCCACCCAAGAGATGGATTCAACAATCCATTCTGGATTGGCTTGTCCAGGGCATGCCGCCCACAGCGCCATGGGCTCATTGCCGTAGCGGACGTTTCCGATATGCTGCGCCTTATCCTTATCAATTTCTGGATCGGGATAAGTGAAGCCAAGTTTTCGGCGCAGCATTTCCATGTCATCCTGCGCACCGGTTAGAAATGTCCAACCCGGTCTTACGCCATGCATTTCCATGAAGTCCCTCATGGCCTGGGGCGTATCCTGTTCAGGCTTCAGGGTGATGGAATACATGAAGATGTCGCGCCCGACGCGGTCTCCCAGGAGCTTCTGCACCTTGACAAGATTTGCCGTGACTCGAGGACATATTTCGTCGCACTGGGCATAGAACATGTTGATGGTCACGATTTTTCCTTTGATCAGGTCGTCATAGAACGACACTTTCTTGCCTTCGTGTGTGATCAAGGGCAGGTTCGGGAAGTAGCGGTGCCGTAACTTCTCTCGCGCGGAGAGTGGTGCGCTGAAGCGTTTGGGCCCATCACTGACGGCACCCGACTTCTGGGAAGTTCCGTCGGCCCAAAGAGCACCCGCAATCCCCACCATCGGAGCCAGTGCAGAAACGGCAAGCACCTTTCTTCTGGTTGTGTCGGCCATTTTTGAAAATTCTCCTTCCTTACAATCTGACTACGGCGTGATGTTGGTATCACCATCGGGCTGGATTTCCCAGCGCAGCATCATGGCGTGATCCTCGTGAACCGTGTTGTGGCAGTGCAGCGGATAGCGCCCTGTCCAATCGCGGAAGCGGAAGAACAGTTCCAACCGCTCGTTCTGGCGTATTTTGACGACATCTTTCCTCGAGATCTCATAGCGAAACGGCGTGACGGCCCGGTTGCGCGACAAGACCTGATGCTCTTCCAGATGAATATGGATCGGGTGCTGCCAGTCTCCGGAGAAGTTCGTCAAGACCCAGTGCTCAACGCTGTTCTGCTTCACGGTGAAGCGCGGGCGGTTGCAATCCATGAACGTGCCATTGATGGACCACTGACCGTTGAGGCGGTCAAAGCGGAAGCTACGCACCACCAGCGGCTCCGGTGTGGTGTCAGGCAGGTGATAGCCACGGAACAAATGTGGAGGCACGCTGTCGTCGTCTACACGGTCATCGTCCACATCAAAACGCAGCACTGAGTTGCCCTGTCCTGCTGGAGCGATATCGCCCGGTGGCGGAAGAGGACCTTTGCCGCTCAGTTGAATGAGACGGTTTTCCAGGTAGATTGTCCGGCCTCGGAAATTGCTGAAATCGACGATAACGTCCATGCGCTCCGCCACGCCAATGCGGACGCTCTCTGTGTGCACCATGCGCGGCAGGATATTTCCATCGTTGCCGAGCACCCAGAACCGGTTGTGTGCATCCAGGTCTTCGAGATCGGTCAGGAAGAATTCATAGAATCGCGATGGCCCGACATTCAGCCAGCGGAACCGGTATCGGCGCGGCTTGACCTTAAAAAATGGCTGCACCTTCCCATTGACGGTGAAGGTATCTCCCAAAATGCCGTCGAGGTTGAACGTGTCGAAGAAAAGCTTTCCGTCTTCGGGATCGAATACCTTGTCGGCAAAAACCATGGGAACATCGTGATGCGGGAACCCGGGAAGCCGGAACCCGCGATGTTCATGGCCAGTATCAAACTCGTTAAACAGCAGATAAAACCCAGCCAGCCCCTTGTAGACATTTTGCGACGTGAAATCTACGCGATGGTCGTGATACCAGAGTGTGCTCAGTGACTCATTGATGTCTCCGGTACCCGGGTGCGTGGAAAGAATGCCCGCCAGCACGTTGGGATAATGCTGGTCATAGAACTGGCCAACCTCAAAAAAGTCGCAGGGAAAGCCGTCGCTTTCTGACGGGGTGTGGCCGTTGTGCAGGTGAGTGCTTGCAGACGACAATCCAAATCCCCCGTTGTCATTCAGCGGCAGTTCATTGAAATTCCTTACCAGAACAGGATGTCCATATCTTGCGACATACGTCGGCCCGGGAACCACACCGTCAAACCCCCACAGGGTCTGCAGGGGAAGATCAGGCGACATCGACACGATGGTTTCTTTCTGCTTTACCTCGTAAAACGTCTTAGGGGGAAAGAGCGTTAACCCCTGATGAGGCCGAGTGCGCCCTTCCCCGGGCAACGGGTCAACCGAGGGAGCCGGAGTAAGATGATGCACCGGTTCCTTTACTGGCATGATCGGGAGCGGCTCGATAAAAGGCCTAACCTGAGGGCTGGCCGGCTGGTTCACCGGTAGAGCAGGGGCTGACTGCGCACGGGCGCTGAGACCGCCCTTGGTGGCCAGATAACCGGCACCGGTAAGAAGCCCCATTCGGAAGAGGTCGCGCCGGTTCAAACGCGCCGCAATAAGCTCTCGCCTGTTCTTCTGCGCGTTGACCATCTCTTTGTGACGCGTTTTTGAGACTTTTTCTCCGAAGACGTTGAAGTACATTTCTCCTCCTCAGTCCAAAGCTTCTTTAAGGTTGAACACAAAAGTGCAACTGCCCAGGTTGAGTCGCCAATACAGGACGAAACCGTGCGTAAGAAAGAATGTGAATATTTTATTAAGGAGATTTCTGAAAACCGATTCTTGAACTGCTCTCTTCACCGGCACGCGGGAAGATGAAAGCCGTCAAGCTGGCGTAAAGAAACCGCTGTATCGGAATGGAGAGAGACTTACCATAACGATTCCAAAACTGCGGATTGCTGACGAGTAAGATTCAGCAACTCTGAATCTCTTTCAGCAATGCTAAAGTTTGTTGTGCAACTATTCCTGACGATTATTGCCGAATTGGAAAACTTCCACTTCGGGAATCAGCGCCATACGCAACAAGTGATTTCCATCCAAACGTTGCAAGACAAAAGCGGCCAGATTCACGACGCAAGTAGCGGCCTGAGTAGCGGCACTATACGGCAACTTAGAAATGAAAGCAAATGAAAAAATGCAGGATTGGTGGAATCGGCGACGATGCGTCACCGGCGAAAACCTTTCAAGCTTTCAAGGGTTTTTAACACTTCTGTTGTTGGCCTGATTTTAATAGATGAAATGGTGCGTTCTTGTGTGCTGCTTGGTCGACGGACTTCATTTAGCACCAGCGAGTGCTCGGTTCGCAAAAACTTAAGGAGGCCGGTCGATGTAACCTGCGGTTCGCCTGTGCATCTTGGAATACGGCAAGGTGTTTAAGCGCATAAAGCGAATGGCAAGAAGAAGTTCATCTTCGTCAACGGCAATTTGACCAGCGCAGACTGGCAAGAGTTTAAGCAGCGAGCGCAAGAACGAGTAACGATACGGACAAGATCGCAATTTGCTTCTTCATTTCCTTTCTCCATCTCTTTAGCGGAGTCGAGATAACATGGTGGGCTCAGGAGCGTGGCAACTTGGCTCCAGCATCAGAGAGGTAATGCAGGAGCCGGTCATGCGCACGATTCTGGGCCTCTGTTGGTTAAAACGCTGGCTGAGGCCCGATTTATTCCAATGCGGAAGGGAATAAAATCCTTCTTCGTTTGAGTTGAAGTATATGGGGGTGGATTATTGCCGCTGACCTGGATATCCCGATCAACGCGCTTTGAAAGAGAGGCCCTGCCTCACCTCGGTGCTTTATACCACATGGCGCGACAGTTGCTTGGCAGCCTTGTCCTGCTTTTAACCGGCGCAGTCATCGGCGCTCCCGCGCAATCTTCTGACGTATCGAATCATGCGAACCGGTCGAAGACAACCGTTTCCCCTGGGGTGCAAAGAGACCGACACCTGTACACAAACCGGCTGATCCACGAAAAAAGCCCATACCTTCTTCTGCATGCGCACAATCCGGTGGATTGGTATCCATGGGGCGAGGAAGCCTTCGCCAAGGCGCGGCGGGAGCAGAAACCGATCTTTCTTTCCGTCGGCTACTACACCTGCCATTGGTGTCACGTCATGGAGCGCGAATCTTATTCGAATCCTGCGGTCGCAAAGCTGTTGAACCGATGGTTTGTCGCAATCAAAGTTGACCGCGAAGAGAGGCCCGACATTGATCAGACGTACATGAGTTTTGTCGAGGCCACTACGGGCGGCGGTGGCTGGCCGATGAACGTGGTCCTTACACCAGAGCTCAAGCCATTTTTCGGTGGAACGTATTTCCCGCCGGATGACAAGAATGGACGAGCTGGATTGACAACCCTCCTGCCCCGCATTGCTGATCTGTGGAGTCGGCAGCGGGCCGACATCGAGCGGTCGGCGAGTAACATCACCGGCCAACTCCAGAAGCTTGTAGAGACCACGGCAAGCAACAGTGGCGAGCTGGATGCCACGATCCTCGACAAGGCATTTCAAGAGATCAAAGAAACCTATGATCCCGTCGATGGGGGATTTGGTGGCGCGCCGAAGTTCCCGCGCCCCGTGGTCCTCGAGTTTCTTCTGCGTTACTGGTCAAGGACCCACAAGCAGGAAGCGCTCGATATGGTCTTGAAAACCCTGCATTCCATGGCTGCGGGCGGAGTCCATGACCAGATTGGCGGCGGCTTCCATCGCTACGCAACCGACGCACACTGGCACGTTCCACACTTTGAGAAAATGCTTTATGACCAGGCGCAACTGGCGACGGTTTACCTGGAAGCGTTTCAGATCACCCATGATTCGTTCTACGCAGACACCGCCCGCGACATTCTCGACTTCTCACTGCGGGAGATGCGCGATCCCGCTGGCGGTTTCTACTCCGCTCTGGACGCCGACAGTCAACTGCAACGCGGAAGCCCCAAACGAGGTGAGGGTACCTTTTATGCATGGTCGGCTTCCGACATCGAGCATGTCCTGGCGCCGGAGACAGCGGCCGTCTTCGAGTTTCGCTACGGCGTAAACAAAGAGGGCAATGTTCCTTCTCAGCAGGATATCGAAGGCTGGCTCGCAGGAAAGAATGTTCTTTATCAAGAGCACTCTCTGGAAGAGACCGCGCAGAAGTTCGGGAAAAGCCTGGAGACGATTCAACAGCTTCTTAGTGACGCCCGCAAGAAGCTCTTTACTGCACGGACACAGCGGCCGCTTCCTCCTGCTGACACAAAAGTGATAGCTGCTTGGAATGGAATGATGATCTCAGCTCTGGCGCGGGCAAGCCAGGTGTTGAACGAACCGCGATACTTAGTTGCAGCGCAGCGGACGTCCGCGTTTCTTCGCGAACATTTGTATCAGACGGCCAGCGGGAAACTGAAACGGCGCTACCGTGCCGGCAACAGCGAAATTGATGGCTATCTGGATGATTATGCCTGGGCCATCAAAGGCGCCCTCGACCTGTATGAGGCTGACTTTGACGCGCGGTCTCTTTCGTGGACCATCCAACTGCAACGCGCTCAGGACCGGCTTTTCAAAGACAACAAGCAGGGCGGGTACTTTAGCACCACTGGCACAGACAAAAGCATCCTCTGGCGTTCACGCGAGGGCTACGATGGAGTGGAACCCTCTCCCAATTCAGTAGCGGTTTTGAACCTAATGCGTATCTGGCAGCTCACGAATCAGCAGGCCTGGAAGGATGAAGCGGATAAGACTCTTGCGACATTTTCCGCCCAACTTCAAAAATCGGCAGAATCCATGCCTTTGATGGCCGCGGCTCTTGATCTGCAACTCTCTCCACACCGGCAAATCGTAATTGCAGGTGCTCGCGGTGCGGCAGATACAGACACGCTGCTCCGCCTGGTGTGGCAGCGCTTTCTGCCCAATTCACTCCTGCTGTTGGCCGATGGCGGTGAAGGACAACAGCAAATTGCCAAATTCTTGCCTTTGGTGGTGAACATGACTCGCAAACAGGGCAAAGCCACTGCATACGGTCCCTCCGCTCGTGCAGTTTGCACCCAGAGCACTTTCAGATTTTACAGCGCACAGAAAGGCGTAGCCGAGCAGACCTTGCTGAATGGCCGCCAGCGCGCTTGTCGCCATCTGTTTGGCGGAGGTGAAATCGATGCCTGGGAGATCCAGTTTCTTCAGCCCAACCATGATTTCCGCCCCCAGCAGTTTCTTGCGTATGCTGCGAACCAAATCAGTGAGAGCCTCATCATGCGGTTCTACCTGCTGCACAACCAGACCTGCACTGCTTAACTGGGCAGCGTAACTGTCAATGGGCTGCGCGTCGGCAATACAGGCAATCCATGCCAGAAGGCCGTCCAATTCTTTAGGAAGCACCGGCCCACGCGTCAGATCACTGATACCGACGCGCCCGCCCGGACGGAGCACTCTGGCGAACTCGCGGGCAGCGGCTGATTTATCAGGGAAGGTGCAAAAGGCGCATTCACAGATCACGGCATCGAAGGAAGCTTCGGGCACAGACAATGATTCAGCATCTCCGTGTTGGAAGTGAACACGTGTACCCACTCCTTTGGCTTGGGCTTGTTCATTCGCTTGCTGAACATTCTGTGCACTGTAATCAATTCCTAGGACTTCACAACCGAAATGCTCGGCCAGAAAAATGGCGGTGGCGCCGGTACCGGAGGCCGCGTCGAGTACCCGGCTTTCTGACGTAAGCTGCAAGATTTGACCGAGCCTTTCGCTCAGCGTCAGGCCTCCGGGATGGAAGGAATCTCCCAGCAGCAGCTTGGCAAGGTCGCTCTCATAGAGTTGAGCACAGCATTGCTTAACAGCTCCTTGTTCCAAGGCGACTGATTTCTTTTCGGAAGTCATGCGAGCTTCTCCGGTTGGTTCGCGCCAAGGATCTGGACTGTTGAATTTCCGTTGATCTTAGTCGTGTTTTCAAAATGAAAGCTTACAGGCCGCGGCTCATATCTGCGACCTTGCGCGCGTGTGCGACGGCGCTCCGGTTCCATCGCTTCAAGCTGGGCTCGTGCCTGCTCGCGATAGCCTATGGTGTTGTAGGCGCAGAATGGGATCTGCTTGCCGCCCGGCAATAAGAATTCTTTACAGCACTTCATGAGGTTCTTCTGGTTAAATGTCCAGGGATCCATGAAATCCTGCAGCATGATCATGATCATATGCTGGGAGATGTCGCCGACAGTCAGGCTCTCGGGAATGCCGCACGCCTGGCAGGAGAGCGACAATTGCTCCGCTGATTTCTGCGAACCGGCTACCGAAGACGAAGACCACAGACCCTCGAGCGCTCCCTTGATCTCCAGGCTCCAGTCGGGCATCACCCGGTTCGTAATGTAATCAAGGTAGTCGTAAACATTTACGATTCGA
>WNEY01005044.1_pt1 | contig 10171 bp, 10 predicted proteins | sample 5400531 | NCBI WGS metagenome assembly WNEY01 (sample SAMN13153338, study PRJNA577476) | soil metagenome | isolation source: 200 cm saprolite under Douglas fir tree site 1 | place: USA:California | collected 2015-04-18
CGCCTACGTCCGCGCCGATGTTCACGGGCTGCGCTTCCAGCGCCTCGCGCTGCATCTGCTGACGTTTCCCGACGGCAAGGGTCCGGGCGTGCATCGTGTCGACTCGGCCACCGGGCGCATCGCCATCGTGCTGGAGAAAGACGGGGCGCAACGTCCGCTTCTGACTCGCGCAGCTTTCAATTCCAGCAGCGCGGCGGAGATGCTCTCGCTCGTCTCGGCAGATCCGGACGGGCGGTGGATCGCCGCGCTCTCGCGGACTCCCGCGGGCTGGATGCTCTACCTCTTCCCCGACGGCGCGACCTCGCGCCACGCACGAATTCGATTGGAGGAACTATGACTTCGACCCATCAACCCATGCTGCGCTTCCTCGCACTGGCGATCGTGATCCTAGCCTTCGCCATGCCGCTGAGCGCGCAGAGTTCCGATCGCCCAATGGCGACGACAGCCATGACGCAGGACGCGTTTCAGCTCACGCCGGCCGCGCCTGCGACGACGCGATCGGTTCTCGTCGACACCACCCCGGCGTTCTCACTCTCACTTCTGGCCGCGTCACGAACACTCACCGTGAGCGTCGTTGGCCCGGATCACACCCGCTACACCGTCGGCGATCCGGCGACCGCAACGTTCGAGAGCGGCTTTTTTCCCATCGACACCGTCAGCACGAAGCCGGGGGCGGCGTATCTCCTCAGTTTCACCAGCCCGATGGCGGGAACGTGGACGCTGGAGGCGTCCGAGTCGGCGACGCTGACCGCGCCGCTCGATGTCATCACCACCACACTGCTGAACAACAGCACCTGGCTGGTGCTCGCCGGCGGCGGTGAAAACTTTCCGGTTGGCAGCGATGTCCGCCTGGCGCTGGTCGCATTCGACGGCACAGCGAAGATCGCGCCGATCTCCATCAACGCGAAACTCTTCCGGCCTTTTGATCCGACGTTCACGCCGGTTGCGGTGACGTTCCGAGACGACGGACTGGGCGCCGATGAAACGGCGGGTGACCGCATTTACGAAGCCTTCGTCAATCCCGGCCAGGCCGGCACGTATCAAGTGCAGGTCAACGCCACGGGGAATGCATCGACCGGTGATTTCGCGCGCACGACGGCGACCGAATTGCGCATCGTTCCGCACAACGCGCAGATCTCCGGCTTCACCGATCGCGGTCTCGATGACAATTTCGACGGCCTGTACGACCGGATCGGCATCACCCCTTCGGCGAATATTGCCGAGGCGGGGACGTATGTCGTTTCGGTGCGGTTGCGCGCTTCGAATGGTCATGAGATTCAGAACAGCATCGAGCAGAGCTTCGGTGTCGGCACCGGTTCGGCCGAGGTGGCGTTCCGCGCGCAGGACATCACACGCGATCTCGGTGTTAACGGTCCGTACGACGTGGCGGAGGTACGCTACTTCGAAGAGGTAGGCGGCAATCTTGTTCCCGCCGACATCCGCTACGACCTCGGATCGACCGCCGCGTACACGCTCGCGCAGTTGCAGCACGATCGTCTGCGGCTCAATGGAACAAACAGCGCTGCCGGCATCGACACGGATGGCAACGGGCTCTTCGACTTCCTTAACGTGAATCTCGGCATCGACGCCGACTTCGCCGGCGAGTACGGCGTCTCGGTCAGTCTGACCGATCGCAACGGGCACGAGCTCGGCTTCCTGACCGGCTTCGTCTTCTTCAACAGCGGCGCGAATACGCTGCATCTTTTCTTTCGTGGTCTTCCGATCGGGCAGGGTGGGGTGGACGGTCCGTATTTCGTGTCGAACCTCATCATGTTCGGGCAAGCCTCGCTGGTCGAGCCGAACGCGTTCACCACTCAAGCGTTCACCGCCAGTCAGTTCGAAGGATCCAGCGTCGACCACACGCCGCCAACGGTCGTGGTGACCGCGACGCCGAATGTTCTCTGGCCGGTCGATCACAGGATGGTCGAAATTACGGTCGATGTGACAGCGACCGACGATCACGATCCGCATCCGGTGGTGTCGCTGGCCATCATCACCAGCAACCAAGGCGAGAACATGCGCGGCGATGGCAACACGTCGCCCGACATCCTCGTGCAGAACGGCCACATCTTCCTGCGCGCTGAGCGCACCGGCACATCGAAGGATGACCGCGTCTATACGATCACGTATATGGCGCGCGACTTCTCCGGCAACGTCGGCATCGGCTCGGCGAACGTGACGGTCCCTCACGACCAGGGCCACTAGTGCTTCTCAGTGGAGGACAGCCGAGGGCGGCTGTCCTCCACTTCATCCAAAATTCACAATTGTTCTGCGAGACCCTCGATCGCTATCTGTCGCACGCCGGCTACGCCACCGCCTCGCGCTCGATGGCCCTCGGTTGAGGCCGCCAGCGAGAATTCTCGGGCCGGTTCTTTGTTACGATGGCGAGCAGTCGTTCAAATTCGGTAATGAGGCGCCATCTTTTCGCTCTGGCTGCGCTTTTGTGCGCTGTGAACCTGCACGCCGCGTGTGCTCCTGCACCCTCGAAAGCGCTCGTTTCAGCGCTGCTGCGTCAGGCTCCCGGACTGCACGCGGATGCGCTAAAGCTCGCGCTCGACTCGACCGGTTGCGCTGTGCAGCGTGGCCTGGTGAAGCGGAGCAATCTTCTGACGGTAATCGACTACTCGATCCGCTCCTCGGAACCGCGTCTCTTCGTTTTCGATCTCGCCAAACGCAAGCTGTTATTCCGTGAGCTCTGCGCCCACGGCAAGAGCTCCGGCGGCGACATCACCAACTATTTTTCCAACGAGCCGGGGAGTGAGGCCAGCAGCCTCGGGCTGTTTGTGACCGAGGATACGTATGTTGGCCACAACGGATATTCGCTGCGGCTGCACGGACTGGAAGAGGGCGTGAACGACATGGCCTCCGATCGCGCAATCGTTCTGCACGGCGCGTACTACGTCAGCCGTGAAGCCATCCGGGTCCTCGGCCGCCTCGGCCGGAGCTGGGGATGCCCGGCCGTCCGCGAGGAAATCGCCCACAAGCTGATCGACACTATCCGCGGCGGCAGCGCGATCTTCGCCTACTACCCGCAGAAGACGTGGCTGGCGAGCTCCGTGTTCCTGCACGCCGAAGCAGCGCAAGCGCGGTAACTCAGTCCTGCGTCCTGTGGACTTTCTTAAGATCCTAGTCTTTCGTCTGATGCGCTCCACCGTTTCCGCCGCGCACAATCCGTGGCCATGAACGAACTGCAGACACTTTCCAATCAAATCGCTGATGTCGTCGCTTCGATTGCTCCGTCTGTTGTCCAGGTGCAGAGCGTGAGCGGCGTCGTCTTCGCCGACGATGTCGTGCTGACGAACGCTCGCGCTATCGGACGAGAGGATGGTCTTCGGGTGCGCACGGACGATGGCCGTGCACTGGATGCCGAGTTACACGGTTGGGATCCCGCGACAGGCCTCGCGTTGCTTCGCGCATCCGGGCTCAATGCAACGCCCGCGAAGCCGGCAACGGAACCGGCGCGCGTTGGAAACCTCGCCGTTGCCGTCGCGCGGTCGTGGAGCAACGCGGTCACCGCAAGCGTCGGCGTCGTCTCGGTGATCGGCGGTCCGCTTCGCACCGGCCGCGGGCGCTCGATCGACGAGGTCATTCGCACGACGGCGCCGATGCACGAAGGGTTTGCCGGCGGCGCGTTCGCCGACATGACCGGCAAGGTGATTGGAATCGCTACGGCCGCGGCGATCCGCGGGCTGGGCGTCATCATTCCGGCGCCGATTGCCTGGAAGACCGCCGCTGCGCTTCTCGAGCACGGACGCATCCGCCGCGGCTACCTCGGCGTCGCCGGCCAGCCGGTGCATATCGGAGAACGCCAGCGCGGCAGGGAACAGCGCGAGCAGGCACTGCTCATCGTCGACGTGAAGCCGGGCAGCCCCGCCGATCGAGGAGGGCTTCTCGTCGGCGACCTCATCGCCGCCTTCGACGGGCAGCCGGTAGAAGAGCCTGAGGATCTGCTGGAGCTGCTCACGGGCGATCGCGTCGGAAAAGATGTGCCGATTCGCGTCCTTCGCGGTGATAGCGTCACCGACCTGAGAGTGACGATTGCGGATCGTACTGATCGGCCACGAGAGTGATCGCGCGGGGCTGCGAGCGCTGCTTGCCGGCCGGGGGATCGAAATCATTGCCGAAGCGCTGACACTCTCCGAGGGTCGTGCGATGGCCTCGGAGGCCGACGCGCTGATCATCGCCAACCCGCAGGTCGAGGAGGCAGCGGCCGAACAACTCACGCCGCGCGAGCTCGAAGTGCTCGAACTGCTCGCGGAAGGCTTATCGAATTCGGCGATCGCCACACGCCTTTCGATCAGCGAGCACACGGTGAAGTTTCACGTCTCTTCGATTTGCGGAAAACTGGGGGCCGACAATCGAACCGACGCTGTGCGCCGCGGTGTGCGGCTCGGCCTCATCACGTTGTGACAGTGCACCCAGCCGAAACCGCCGAAACTTCGCCGATCGTTGTACAATGGTCGCGTCCGCTTCGGTCCGAGCGAGCACCATATGTCCCTGCTGGTCGCGTTGATGTTCTCTGCGATGACGACTGTGCCGCGCGAGCGTGCCGTGCTCATCTATCCGCGCGAACGGGCCTGGTTCCGGCGGGCCTTTTACAACAGACATCAGAAGGCCCTTCAGCGGGAGCTTCAAGAGCGTTTCGCGGTCGAAGTGTACGATCAGGTCGCGACGGATGAAGCGCTGTTTGCGATCGACGTTCGGGGCGCGAATCTTCTCGTTCTGTCAGGCCACGGCTGTCCATATGCGATTTCGCTGAACGGTCGCCATGGACGGACGCTCGACGAATCGGATCAGGCGCGCCTGAAAGCATTCCTCTCGCAGCTCGCTCCCGACGCGACGATCATCCTTCAGAGCTGCTACACAGGACTCGGCTTCGCCAGGATCGTGAAGAAGGCGGCCGGCTCGGGCCGGCGCGTCATCGCGGCCGAAGGTCAGATTCCGCCCGATGGCGTGGTGATCACCTCCCTCGCGCCGATCGACGTGGCGATCACCTGCCGCGACGATCATGGGAGGCCGTGGAACTGCAAAGTCCGGCTGTGAGAGAATCCCGCCGTCCTAAAGGAGGCCCCATGAAAAGGTTCTTCATCACCGCCGCCGCGGCGGCATTCTCCGTCGGCGTCATGCTGGCGCAGGAGCACCCTGAACATCCGAAGGCGAAAGAGCAGCCAAAGCAGTCGCACGCCTACACGATGGATGAGCTGGAGAAGGCGATCACCGCCGAGATCCAGAACGCCCAGAAAGTTGATGGCTTCTTTCACATCAAGGACGGCGACAAGACGTGGAACTTGACGCTCGACCACGTCCACAAAGACAAGCTGGCCCGGATCGATCCGAAAACGTACTTCGCCTGCACCGATTTCAAATCGGATGACAACCATACCGTGGACGTCGACTTCGTCATGAAGGATGACGGCGAGAAGCTCGTTCTGAGCGATGCCACGCTCCATAAGGTGGACGGCAACGCGCGCTACAACTGGAAAGAGAAGGACGGTTACTGGGTCCGCGTTCCGGTCGGACCGTAGTCAGACGCGGGTCCGCGTACGGGTGGGCGGCTTCTGTCGCTCAACCCACGCCTCCACGCCGGGGACGGTGCAGCGGGCGATCGGTTGTCCGAGGGCGGCTTCGATCTGGCGGACCATCATGAGGTCCTGCCAGGTAACGATCGACGAGACGATGCCTTCGCGATCGACGCGCGCCGTACGACCGGCGCGATGGATGTAGTCCTCCACATTCTCCGGAATGTCGAAATTGATCACGTGCTCGATTCCGGGCACGTCGATCCCCCGTCCGGCGATGTCGGTGGCCACGAGGATGCGGTGCGATCCCTCCCGAAAATTCGAGAGCGCCTGCACGCGCTTTCCCTGCGACCGATCGGAGTGGATGCGCGCGACCGGATGCCCCTGCCGCCGCAGGATGTGGTAGAGCCACTCGGCGTCGACTTTCCTCCGCGCGAAGACCAGCGTGCTGCCGAGCTCCTGATGGAGCAGCGCGAGGAGCGCCGGCCGCTTGTTCTCCGGCGCGACGACGTAGAGCCGGTGAGTGATTCCCACCGCCGCCCGCCCGACCGGCGTGATGTCGATGCGCAGCGGATCACGCAGCAGCGTGCGCGCGAGCTCTTCGATCGCCGGCGGCATGGTGGCGGAGAACATCATCGTGCGCCGCTTCTTCGGAATCTTGCTGATGATCTGTCGTACCTGAGGGAGGAATCCGAGGTCGAGCATGTGGTCGGCTTCGTCGAGGACGAGCTCCTCGACGGCGTCGACGCGCACTGTCCGGCGATTGATGTGATCGAGCAGACGCCCCGGCGTGGCCACGACGATGTCGGGCTTCTCCTTGAGGGCCTGCATTTGTCCCTTCATCTTCACGCCGCCAATGAGGCAGGCCGCTTTCAGGTCATGGCTCTTTCCGAACAGCTCGATGAAGGCCTGTGTCTGCAAGGCGATCTCACGGGTAGGGGAGACGATCAACGCGCGCAGCCCGCCGCCGTGCTGCAGTTTCTCCGCGAGCGGAATGACGAATGCCGCGGTTTTTCCCGAACCCGTCTGCGCGAGCGCGATGATGTCGCGGCCCTGCAGCGCCGGGGGAATGACCGCCGATTGAATCGGCGTCGGATGCTCGAATCCCACTTCGCGGATGGACTGCCGGATCGGGGCGCTCAAGCCGAGGGCATCGAATGTCTCGACGGTGGTCGGGACGGGATGATGCGGGATACGGTCATCGTTCATGTGTTTGCTTTTGCTTTGCTTCTGCAGTTTATCCCGAGCAAAGCGAGGGATCTCCGGTGGCACAGCGAGGACCGTGCGAATACCACCGGAGATGCCTCGCTGCGCTCGGCATAAACTGAAAAGCAGGTCACCTGCGGCGAATCGCTTTTTTGAATCGGTGCAGAAGCTCTCTCGGTGAGATGTCTTCATTCCGCCTCGGCCGGCGGAGGTGCTTCGGAGGAGCGAGTGCTTCCCGCGCGCGGTCGCGACCATTTTGCGCCACGGTGCTCATCGGATATTTCTTCAGATACGTTTCGTATTGTTGGAGGCTGTCAGCGTACTTTCCTTGATCGTAGAGCCTCTGTGCTTCCGTCAGCGCACGGCGTTTCTCGTTCAGCTCACGGATCGCTCGAATGTCCGACGTCGCCGAACCGCTGGAAATGAAAAACGACACGACGATGAGCGCAGCGGACACGGCGGCGACAATCCATATCGCAGGGTTAACGCGAACCACGGCGGTTGCAGGCGCTTGCAACTGCGCGAGGACCTCCGACGCGCTCGGCCTCGCGTCGGGCGACTTCGCCAGCATTCGGCTGATGATGTCGCCGAGCCGTCCCGGCAGCGGCGGCACCGGCTGATTGATGATGTTGTTGAGAATCGTCGGGAGGTCGTCGGCCATGAACGGCTTGTTGCCGGTCAGCAGCTCATGAAGCATCACGCCAAGCGAGAAGATGTCGGCTTTGGGCGTGAGCTCCCGGCCGCTGGCCTGCTCGGGCGACATGTAGTTCGGCGTCCCCATGAGCGAGCCGGCGCGGGTCATCGAAGAGTCCAGCGGACGGGCGATGCCGAAGTCGGCGATCTTGGCGGTGCCGTCGGTGGCAATCAGGATGTTCGCCGGCTTGATGTCGCGATGGATGATTCCCTTCGCGTTGGCGTACTCCAGGCCGCGAAGCACATCGATGGCCATTCCGGTGACGACATCCAGTGCAAGCACAGGACCGCTGCGGCGCTGCAGCTCGAGCAGCGTCTCTCCTTCGACGTACTCCATCGCCAACCAGGTGACGCGTTCGTTTTCGTAGCCGACGTCATAAAGGGTGACGATGTTCGGATGCAGCAGAGCGCCATAGACTTCCGCCTCCCGCTGCAGCCGGCGATAGAACTCGTCGGCCGAAGTGGTGTCCTCGAAGGCGTTCGGCGCGAGATGAACGACCTTCAGCGCAACCCGCCGGCCGATGCGTCGATCGCGCCCCAGATAGACCGAACCCATCGCTCCCTTGCCGAGGAGGTGGATGATTTCGTAGGGACCGAATTCCTGATGGGTGAGCGGAGTGGAGGTCATCTGCGGCTGAGGATGTGCTCGATCGATTCGTCGATGTTGTCAATGCGTTCCTGCAAGCGCGTCACCATCGTGCGCAGCTCATGGATTGCCATTTCCATCCGATCGAGCTGGGACGGCGGTTTCGGCGACCCGGCCACGGCTCGCGTCGTCGATCCGGGGCTGTCGTCGGGCCGATGAATGGCCATCGTCTCGCTCGGATCGAATGGCGCCGGCATCAACGTGGGCTCCATCGCATCCTCAGGGTAGAAGCGTGCGAGCAACGCCGTGATTGCGCTGTGCAGGCCGATCATCGAGCGGATGTTCAGCGCGGTCGTGAGATGCAGCACTTCGATGCAGGCGGCATCGAGCGGATTCATCGTGGCGATGGTCAATGTCCCCGGATCGATTTTCAGGGGCACCACCTCGTATTCACGGGCGATCGCGCGCGGAATGCGGCGCACCAGTGGTTCCACTGCCGCCGCTGGAATCGGATCGACGATGGGAATGCTGGTCATCTGCGACATCCATTCTGCGAACTGGCGTTCGTTGACCAGTCCGAGCTCGACGATCATCGGCGCCAGACGCCGGTGCCGCCCCGTTGCCTCCCGTTTGGCCACGGCGAGCTGCGCGGGAGCGAGGAACTGCGATCGAATGAACAGAGTTTCCAGGTCGGTGGTGGTGCTCATATTCCGGGATGGGAGACTCCGTGATGGTACATCGTTCCGTCAAAGCGCATAAACTGAATTGATGGCCGATGCCGATCGCTATTGCGCCAATTGCCGCGCAGTGATTCCGCCACGCGCCGATGTGTGTCCGCGGTGCGGGGTGTATGCCGGCGATGTCTTCAGCGGGAAGATGCCGAAAGGCGGCGGGCGGCGGGCGGCGGGCGGCGGGCGGGGAGCGGGGAGCGGGCGGTGGTTGGTTGTGCTCGTTCTGCTGGTTGCCGGTGGCGCGGCTGTGTGGTGGTACGTGAACCAACCCACGTTGCCGCGTCCCGACACCGGGCCGATCCGGGTCGTGGGCGATCGACCCGGGGGCGCGCGCCGACCCGCGGGAGCAGCGATCAGCGAGCCGGAAGCGATTCTCACTCTGCGCCACCATTTCGCCACGCAGGAGGTCAAGAGCGAATGCGTCGCGGTGATGAGCAAAGGCTTCAGTGACGGTTACTATAGTTTCGACGTCATCGACTCCTGCAAACGATCGCGCCTTGGCCGCTGGCGGGTGGAGGCAAAGACTGGCGCCGTCTCGCGGTAGAATTTCGTTGCTTCACAATCGAGAGAGTGAGCGTCGTTACCAACGTTCGCGTTGCCGCACTGCCGCGGTGGCTCAGTGTCGCCGATGCGGAGCGTCTGGCGCTTGCGCTGGCGGCGGCAGCGGCAACCCTTCTGCGCGTCGCCGCGATCTTCCGCTACGGCATCGATAGCGACGAGCCGCAGCATCTGCACGTCATCTGGGGCTGGACTCACGGCCTGCTGCAGTACCGCGACATTTTCGACAATCACATGCCGCTGTTCCACATCCTTTTTGCGCCGCTGCTGCGCATCGTGGGGGAGAGAGCGGACGCGCTCATCGCCATGCGCATCGCCATGCTGCCGCTCTACGCGGCGATGCTGGCGCTCACGTGGCGGATCGCATCGGCGTGCTATCCGCGGCGCGCGGCGATCTGGAGTACGGCAGTCGCGGCGCTCGTCCCCGGCTTTTTCCTCGGTACGACGGAGTTCCGCACCGACGATCTCTGGACCGTCTTCTGGCTCATGGCCGTCGCGCTGCTGGTCAGCGGGCGGATCACCAACCCGCGTGTCGCTGCCTCGGGTCTCGCGCTGGGTCTCGCTGCCGCGGTTTCAGCGAAAACCACGTTGCTGCTCGTTGCGCTCGTCATTGGTGCTGCGGCTGCCCGCGAGATTCGACTCGACCGAATAGCGATTTTTCTCCTGGCCTTCGCCATCCCGCCGACCGCGATCGCGCTCTATTTCGCTGCGCGCGGCGCATGGCAGCCCTTCCTTTACGGAGCGATCGCTCACAACGTCATTCGACACGTTCGCATCACCCGGTTGATTCTCTTTCCCTGTCTTCTCGTCTTGATCGCCGTGGTCGCGCGGCTCGTTGCCGATACTCCTCGGCGACTGTTTCTCTTCATCACCGCCCA
>WNEY01005049.1_pt1 | contig 10168 bp, 10 predicted proteins | sample 5400531 | NCBI WGS metagenome assembly WNEY01 (sample SAMN13153338, study PRJNA577476) | soil metagenome | isolation source: 200 cm saprolite under Douglas fir tree site 1 | place: USA:California | collected 2015-04-18
GATCACGCGCGTCCTCGCCTGGCGAAAACCCTCCGGCAAGCTGCCAGCGAGATCGCGCAGTCCCCGGAGCCCGTCGGCGCCCACGATCGAGTGCTCGATATACCCGGGTGACCAGTACCGGTCCACCGCCGCCGCGTCCCGCCGGTCGAACATCTCGTGAACCGCCTGCTCGACAAGCTCCTTCGCGCTCACCCGCATCACTCCCGTCATCATGTCGCCTAGAATGAGGCCCCGCCATGGCAACAGACGCTAAGGACGCCCGGTTGCGAGCCGGTTGGCATACGCACGCGCCGTCGCTGCGCGTCTACCTCACCGGCGGCATCTGCCTCGAGGCAGGCAACCGGATCGCCGACGAACGGCAGCTTCCCGGGCCGCTGGGCCGGCATCTGCTCGCGATGCTCGCCGCCGAGCATGCGCGTGCCATCGGACATGACGAGCTGGCCGAGGAGATCTGGCACGGGGCCCCGCCAGCCGCCTGGGCCGCCTCGCTGAAGGCTCTCGTCAGCCGCATCCGCGCCGTCATCACCGCCGCGGGGCTGGACGGCGGCTCTCTGATCGTCGGGGCACCAGGCGTCTACCGCTTCGTGCTTCCGCCAGACGGCTGGGTCGACATCGACGCCGCCAAGTCCGCGACGCACGAGGCAGAAGGAAAGCTGGCGAACGGGGATCTCACGCAGTCCGCTCAGCAGCTGTTCGTCGCCAAGCTGATCACGAGCCGGCCGCTCCTGCCCGGCATGACCGGCCAGTGGCTCGAGCGCCGCCGCACCGACTTCGCCGACCTGAGAATCCGCGCGCTGCAATGCTCGGCCCGGGTCAACCTCGCCGCCGGCCTGTTCCCCGCCGCGGTCCGCGACGCGCAACTCGCCGTCAACGGCGACCCGCTCAGGGAATCAAGCTGGTGGCTGCTGATGGACGCGCACGCCGAGACCGGAGACCTGGCCTCGGCGATAGCGGCCTATGAGCGCTGCCGGGCCATCCTCGACGAAGAACTGGGTATCGCCCCTTCCCCGGCCACACGCGGACGACACGCCGCGATCCTCGCCCGCACCGGCGGCGACGTGGCGGCGGATGGGGGCGGCGGATGGGGGCGGCGTGGCGGCGGATGGGGGCGCGGTGAGCAATCGGGTTCGGCCGGGAACCCGGGCGTTCCCCCGATCCGCTAGCGCGCTCCTGGTAGCCGCGGGCCGCTGGCTCGTGATGACGCGAGCAGGCGCCGCGCTTACGGGGTCGGTGCCTGTTTTCAGCGCGGGGCGTGGCCTGGTGAAATAGTGGTGTGATTGCGGCAGTTCGCGCCGGTGAGAGGACCAGATGACCGCTAGCAGCGCTCCAGCCGTGATGCCAGCGGCTTTCTTCGGGCACGGCAACCCGATGAACGCCCTGGAGGTCAACCGGTACTCGGCGGCATGGCGGGCGTTCGGCCAGGCGGTGCCGCGGCCGCGCGTGATCCTGGTGGTATCCGCCCACTGGTACATCAACGCGACCGCAGTCACCACGATGCCGCGGCCTCGCACCATCCACGACTTCTACGGCTTCCCGCAGGAGCTGTTCGAGGTCCAGTACCCGGCACCCGGCCTGCCCGAGCTGGCCGAGGAGATCAAGGACGTGGTGAAACCGACCTGGGTCGGGGCCGACGTCGACAGTTGGGGCATCGACCACGGCACTTGGTCGGTACTGGTCCACGCGTTCCCGGACGCGTCCATCCCGGTGGTGCAGCTGTCGATCAACGCGGACAAGGACTTCGACTATCACCTGGAACTCGGCCGGAAGCTGGCGCCGCTGCGCGAACGCGGCGTGCTCATCGTCGCCAGCGGCAACGTCGTGCACAACCTCCGCGCGGTGGAGTGGACCCTGGCCGATGACGGCTATGACTGGGCACAGCGCTTCGACCAGGACGCCAAGGCCCAGATGCTATCCGAGCCCACCGCTGTGGCCCGGCTCGACGCCCATCGCGACTACCGCGACGCCGTGCCGACGCCAGACCATTTCATCCCGCTGCTCTACCTCGCCGGGCTCGCCGGCACTGTTTCCGGTGGCACTGTTTCCGGTGGCACTGTTTCCGGTGGTGTCGACGTGCTCGTCGACGGATATGCCTACGGGTCGCTGTCCATGACGGCCTACACGCTCGGGCTCGCCTGCCCCCACGCGGCCGGCTCGGGCGGGTCCCCCCAACCACCCGCCGGGCTGCAGGCCGACGAGTCAAACATCTGAACGAGCCCGCCCTTCCTGCGGCGGCGTGGAGGGCACGCTGTTCAGCCGCGCCGAAGGCGAGCAGGGTCTGAACCGGCCCGGAACCCACCCGGCCGGGCACCGTTATGGTGGCCATTTCGCTATTCAGGAAACGTCTTTAGTCCTACGGTTGACCTCAGGGAGATAGCACTAGGCGGGTTTGCCGGGGGCGGTGATGAGCTGGGCCTGGTCGCCGCGAGTTTCCCGGCGGGGCGGGTGCGGGCTGGCTGGCTACTGTGGCGCCGGCGGGGATGGCAGGGCGGTGCGCGCGGCGGCGGCGGCGGTGGCGGCGGCGCTGTCGGCGATGTCCTGGCTGGCCTGCTCGCCGGCGATGAACAGCCGGTAGTAGATGAGGGCGGTGACGGTGCGGATCACCGCGGCGGCGTCGGTGCCGGGCGGCAGTTCGCTGCGCAGTGCGGCCCGGCCGATGATGACGGTCATCTTGGCCGTGCGGGCGGCGAGAAAGCGTGATAGCACCTGCCGCGCCGAGGGGTTCTGCACGGCTGCCGCGATCATGCTGGCGAAGGCCGCCCTGATGGCCGGATCCCGGAGGCTGGTGACAACTCCGCGGGCGAGTGCGCGGAGGTCGGCGTCGAGGTTTCCCTCGTCGGGCACGGGTATCTCCTGCGCGGCGTGCTCGGCCATGAGGTCGGCCAGCAGCCCGTCCAGGCCGCCCCAGCGCCGGTAGATCGTCGTCTTGGCGATGCCGGCCCGGGCGGCCACCCGCTCTACCGTGGTACCCGCGTAGCCGTTGTCGATCAGTTCACCGACGACAGCCTGCATGACCGCGGCGCGGGTGCGCGCGGTCCGCCCTCCCGGCCTGAGGCTTCCCGGACGGTTCACCGTCAAAAAGAACTCCAGTTGCGTTTAGGGTTGCTCCCGGGTAGCCTCACATACTAACGCAACTGTCATACTATTAGGAGCCGGGCCGGATGCGTACCATCTCAGCCACCGTCGACATCGCCGCCACCCCGCAGCAAGTCTGGGCCGTGCTGGCTGACCTGGACGCCTACCCGCAGTGGAACCCGTTCATCCGCTCGGCCTCCGGGCAGGTGGCCGAGGGGGCGACCCTCACCCTTCGGCTGGTCCCGGCGCAGGGCCGGGCGATGACCTTCCGGCCGAAGGTGCTGGCCGCCGAGCCGGGCCTGCTGCTCCGCTGGATCGGCCGGCTGATCATGCCAGGCCTGTTCGACGGCACCCACCAGTTCGCGCTGGAAGACATGAGCGGGCATACCCGCCTGACCCAGTCGGAGACCTTCCGCGGCGTCCTGGTCCCGGTCACCGGCAAGATCATCACCCAGACCGAGGCCGACTTCCGCGCCCTCAACCAGGCCCTCAAGCGGCGCGCCGAGCGCCCAACACGCCCATGACCGCACCGCGGCCGCGGTACCCGCACGGCCGGTCCCGGAAGATCCGCGGCTGTTGGCCGGCTCCCGGTGAACAGGGAGTGAGGGGCCCGGTAGCGCCTGACAGGACAGATCACGATGACGGCGGGGGGTGGCTCGGCACGGTGAACCGCGCCAGCACCCAGCCCCGCCCGGACCATCAGCACATGCGTAGGAAGAAGGTTGTCATGCAGATTGGCAAGGGCCTGCACCGGGTCGGCTCGGATATCGTCAATAGCTACCTGATCGCCGACCAGGACGGCGTCACGATCATCGACGCCGGGCTGCCGGGATACTGGAAACCGGTCCAGGCCGAACTGGCCGCGATGGGCAAGAGCCTCAGGGACGTGCGGGCGCTCATCCTCACCCACGGAGATACCGACCACATCGGCTTCGCCGCCCGGCTGTACCGCGAGACGGGCGTCGCGGCGCACATCCACGAGGCGGACGCCGACCGGGCACGCCTGAAGGTCAAAAAGCCCAACTCGGGCTGGGGACCGGTCAAGATCGGCCCGCTGGCCGGCTTCCTGTGGTACTCCGCCCGGCGCGGCGGGCTGCGGCCCCAGCCGGCCACCGAGCTGCAGACCATCGCCGACGGCGACGTGCTCGACGCGCCCGGCTCGCCGCGGATCATCCACACCCCCGGGCACACGCCCGGCAGCGTCGCCGTGCACGTCCCAGCCGTGGACGCGCTGTTCCTCGGCGACACGATGACCACCCGCAACGTCCTCACCGGCGTCACCGGTCCCAAGCCGGCGCCGTTCACTCTCGAGCCGCAACAGGCTGTCGCCTCACTCGACCGGATCGAGGGCGTCGATGCCACCTGGCTGCTGCCCGGGCACGGACCGGCATGGAACGGCGGCGTTCCCGAGGCGGTCCGACTGATCCGCGAGGCCGCTGCGGCATCGCGCCGGTAACTCACCGCCAGGACGGTCGCCGACGCGCACGTGACCGTGTCGAGGCCCGCTAGAACGGCCACACCGCCGCCGGTACGCCTGACGGGGCCAGGCCCGGCCGGCCGGGCCCCCGGCAGGCGTGCTTGCGCTCGTCCGCAGCTGGCCCGCCGCCGGACGGGACTGCGCAACCCTCATCCGCCCGCGATTTACCCCGACGCCGAAGTCAAGCCCGAGCGCGGCCTGACCGCGGGCTGACTCCGGGCATCTTCGGTATCATGCCTGGCCGACGGTCTTCGTGATGTCGGCCGGCTGAGGATCGGCGTCGCTCGTTCCCGGTCCCTCGGCGGCGGCGGCCATCATCTTTTCGCCCTTCTTCCCCCGGTATCTGCCGTAGGCGACCGTCCACGCCACGAAGATGCCCACCCAGACATACGGCATGACCTTGGAAAGGGACAGGGCCGTGCCGGTCGAGGTGTTATAGACGATGGCGACCCGCAGGGCGGCTTCGAGCAGGAAACCGACGCCCCAGACGGCGGTGATGATCCGGAAGATGTGCCGGAAGCCCTCATATTGCCAGAGGCTGATCATCTCGCGGCCTTTAGCGGTGTCCGGGCCGATGAACTCCACGGCGAAGCCGTACATCAGCGGGCGCCGCGTCCACAGCGAGCCCAGGCAGCCCACGCCGAATATGACCGTGGGCACCGATCCCTCGATCAGCACCAGCCTGGCGCTGTGGCTGATCAGGCCCAGCACCGTGCCGGCGAGTATCCCGGCTAGGACCAGGGCGCCGACGACGTCGAGACGGCGGTGCTGGATGACGCCAATGGCCACGCCCAGTGCGGGGAACACGCCGCTCAGCACCAGAGCCGTCACCGTGCTCATCCCGGTGGAGCGCAGCAGGCTGTACGCGATCAGCGGGGCGGCGACGTCGATAATGACGATTTTCGCGATCGAGCGGAGCCGGCCGGCTATCTCCGGCTTGGTTCCTGCGGTTGGCTTGACATCGCGGCTCGCGTCCACGACAAGTGCCTTTCGTGCTGGCCTGCGGATCCCTGTCCTCGTCTGGCCGTGGCAAGCGCTGCTGCTCCGAGCCAGGTGAAATGGTGAGTACCTGCAAATTGTGAGTGTTCCAGTCAGGGATCAGGATCAGGCCAAGGATTTCTACGTCCGCGGTCTCGGCTGGGACCTGCTCTCCGACGAGGAATACGAGCTTGCCGGGGGAACTCGCCTGCGTTGGCTAGAAGTGCGTCCGCATGGCGGGCAGACAGCGATCACCCTGGTCCTTGAAGACGAGACGATGAAAGCCGGCCTGATGAAAGGACTGGTTCTGCGCGCCAGTAGCCTGGATTCCACGGTTGCGGACCTGGCCAGCCGGGGAGTGGCTACGGAGAAGATTCAAGAAACGCCGTGGGCGAGACATACGAGCTTTCAAGATCTAGATGGCAACACCTGGATTATTCAGGAGATTCGAAACCGCTAGTCATGTAACGCATTCCGTTTGCGCCGCAGCTCTTCATCCTCATGCCGCTGATGGCATGGGCGCGTGCCTGCGGGAGTCCGGGATATCGACACCGGGTTCGCGTCATTGCTGATGCTGCTGACCGCCGTGGATGCCGGGCTTGGAGCGGGCTTCTTCGGCATTCCGGTCGAGCGGATCGATGCCTATCGGGCGGCGTTCGGTGTTCCGGCTCAATTCACCCCGATCGGAGCGATCTCCATCGGCTACGGCGACGAGCCGCCGCGCGACCTGAGCGCGCGGCGCAAGCCGAAGGCCGAGACAGTCCACCGAGGCCGGTGGACGGCCTCGCGATCCTAGCAGGTCGCGACTCAGGCGCGGCTGGTGATCAACTGCAGGACCCTGGTTGCGGCGGCGATGAACGGGCCGCCCTGGGCATCTTGGGACAAGGCGGCCGCAGGTGCTGGCCGAACCGGTGACCTCCCGGGGTGAGCATCATCAGGCGCGCCTCTCCGGCCGGCAATGGCGGGAGTGATGGCTGCTCCCAGACGCCAATGGCATTAGCGATCACTTGCCCTGCGTTAAGCCAGTCGGTGATTGCGGCCTGGACGCGGCTGTCGGAATGGTCGGTAGATCGTGTGCATGTTCGATAAAGGTGTTACATGCAGCATGCTAGCTGGTCATTGATAGGCCTTTCGCGCGGTCGGCGGAATCGCTTGACAAACCCGAGGAAACGGCGTCATCTACCGCCGGGAGAGCGCGGCTGGCGTGGGTCTGGGATCTGTCAGAATGGCGTGTGCTGGAGCCAGTCTGTGAGCAGTGCCTGCTGGCCGAGGATTTCGATGGCGGGGTCGGAGGGTGGCAGCCGGCGGGTCAGGACGAGCAGGAGGCTGGCGGCGGGCCCGCGGACCGCGACGTCGGCTTTGCCGTGGCCGTGCTGGAGGGTAACGCCGGACGGCGTACGTGTCACCAGCCACTCGCCGGTGCTGGATAGTCCGGGGTCGGTGGCGTGAAAATGCAGGCTCTGGCCCTCTCCGCGCAGTTCCTGCACCCGTGCTCGTGCCAGGTCAGTGGTGCCCTCGGTGCCGGCAACGACGAGGGCGAGCCATTCGTCGACCCCGTCCGCGGCGGCGTCCGGGGCCAGATCGACGTCCCGTCCGGCGGCGAGCTGAGCGTCCGCTAGGTGCACAGCGGCTTCATGTGCCCGGCGGCGCGCCCAGAAGCTGGCCGGGCGCATGCCGTTGAATGTCCACGCCAGGTCGCTGCCAGCGGCCGTGACGGCGTCGATAACCTGGGCCGCGCCCGCGTTCAGCCAGTGCGCGTGGCGCGCCGGGTCCTCCGGCAGTTTCCCGTCCGCTACCTCACGCTGCGGGATCGGCGCGGTTGCCCGCGTGGCCACGATCTGGGCCGCCCACCGGTGGCCGCGCCCCAGGTGGGTGGCCAGCTGCCGGAACGTCCATCCCGGGCAGGTCGGCACCGGCCGTTCCAGGTCACCGTCGATGATCCGGGCGAGTTCGGCTGTGCAGCCGCGCAGCTCGGTAAAGAAGCGGTCGGCACCGGGCGCATGCATTGGCGTCCTCCTCGTAGCGGGTACAACACAGCAGAGGCCCCCCGGAAATGCACGACCACGAGTGAGGCCGCCGATGTATCGATGGATAGTAGCCGTCCTGCCGCTCGGGTTCCAGCCCCGCAGGTTTCGAGCTTCGGACTGGCCGCGACCCCCAATCCGGAAATCATTGGTGCGGTGCGTCAATCGGCACGGCCTGCATGATCATGCCTAAACCGGCCGACGGTAGATTGACTGCTGTGCTCGATGGCGTCGTCGATGCCCTGGGTCTTAAGCCGTGCCGGATTATCACGCTCAAGGACATCCCTCTCCAGAACGGGAGCTGGCTGCTGGAGATGGCGGATCGACGGCGCGTTGTCTTGCGGCGCTATCACGCCCTGGCCACCCTGCCGGACCTGTGCTACGAACACGAGGTGCTCGGTTACCTCGCGCGCGCCGGATGGATCGTCCCCGAGCCGACCGACGATCTGGTTCACCACGAGGGCTTCTGGTACTGCCAGACCCGGTATGTACCGGGCGCGCCGGTCAGCCATGAGACCGGCGCGCAGCGACGCCGGCGGGGGACCGATCTGGCCAGCTTGAATCTCGCGCTGCGGGACCTTGGCGGGCAGATCGGTCAGCGTCCTGGCTGGCGTGCCCAGCACACCGGCGTCACGGTGCATACCAGCATCGACTGGGATGCCGGTGTGCGCGGGCTCATGGAGGTCAGCCCGAGGCTCGGCTCCTGGGCCTATGCCGCGGCAGCACAGGCGCACGACGCTCTCCACGCCATCGGCGCCGCCGAACTACCGGTGACCGTCGTTCACGGGGACTTCCATGAGCCGAACGTGCACTACGAGCATGGCCATCTCGCCGGCGTCATCGACTTCGGGCTCACGCACCTCGACTCGCGGCCCTATGAGCTGGCGATTGCGCGGACATACCGGTCGCCGGAAACTATTGCCGCCTACCGCGAGGAACTCGCCAGGAACGAATGGCCCCTCAGCGAACTCGAGGAGGCGGCCATCGAGCCAGTCAACCGCGCCTTCCGGGTTGACATGGCTGGGTGGCAAATGGAGCACGGCCGCGGGACTGGGCGTTACGACCTGGCAAAGATCGAACGCCAGCTATCCAGAACCGGGACGGCACCTCCCTGACGGCCAGGAAGGCAATGCACAGCCCGGCACTGCACCAGCTGCATTGGGGTGCGTGTCCCCCTGGCCCCGTCTTTCGGGGCCGGGGGGCCCCAAGCCCCGAACGCCCGGGCCAGCCACGTGGGGTACGTGTGCCACCGGCCCCGTTTTTCCAGCAGAGACATACCCACGTGACTCTGCGGCGTGGCGGATGAGGGGCGTGGTGCTGGTGTTTCATGACTGGTTGAGACGGTCCTTCGCCGGGTGACCGGGGCGGTGGCTATGGTCGATGGGTGATCGACCTTGACCGCGGGTGGCCTACGGAGCGGCTCGATCTTGAGCCGCTGGCCGTGGCCCACGCCGCCGAGCTCGCGCCGCTGCTGGACGATGTGTCCTTGCATGAGTTCACCGGCGGCGCGCCATTGCCTGCGGACGCACTGGCCGCCCAGTATGCGCGGCTGGCGGCGCGCCGCTCGCCCGGCGGTGAGCAGATGTGGGGCAACTGGGTGGTGCGGGTACGCGCGACCGGTTCGGCGGCCGGGTTCGTGCAGGCAACGCTGCCCGCGGGCGGCCCCGCGGCCGGGCCGGCCGAGGTCGCCTGGGTGGTGGTGCGGGCCGCGCAGGGACGCGGCTACGCCACAGAAGCCGCGCGCAGCCTCGTCGCCAGGCTACGCGAGGCCGGCTGGAGCGTCATGGCCCATATCCATCCTGGGCACCTGGCCTCTCAGCGGGTCGCCCGCGCCGCCGGGCTCTCGCCCACCGCCGACGTCCATGACGGTGAGGTCCGCTGGGTCAGCCCGCCGGCTCCGGCGCCCTAATCCTTCCCGCCGACAGACACCGCGCCCTGACCTCAGCGGTTAGCCGGCCTGAGCGGCGAGGCTCGCGTCGCGGGCGAAGCGGCCTGCTTGCTGCAGGGCCTGGGCGGCCTCGGGGAGGAAGCTCCAGAAGACGTGGAAGTCGTGGGTGTCCACGGGAAACAGCTCGAACCTGGCGTCTACTCCGCAGTCCGCCGCGTGATCGGCCAGTTCGCGGGCCTCCTCCAGGAGCGGGTCGCCGGTGGCGGCCTGAATCAGCATCGGCGGCAATCCCGCGAGGTCCGTGGCCAGCGGGCTGACCAGCGGATCGTCGGCGGGATGCCCGGCCAGGTAGAGCCCGGCCGTCGCGCGCCTGATGTCATCGAGCTCATGCGGCGGCTCCCGGTCCCGGCTGGCCGCGAGCAGGTCGACCCAGGGGCAGAACAGCACGGCGCCGGCGGGCGTCGGGAGGCCTCGCTGTTCGAGGCTGAGCAGCAGCGACAGGACCAGACCGCAGCCTGATGAGTCACCGGCCACGGTGACCCGCGCCGCGCCCCGGTCGAGCATCCAGAGATAGGCCTGCACCGCGTCTTCGACGGCGGCCGGGAAGGGATGCTCGGGGGCCAGCCGGTAATCCGGGACGACGACGCCGGTACCTGCGGTGTCGGCCAGGCAGCCCGCCAGCGGCCGGTAGCCGAAAGCCGACCCGGCCACATACCCGCCGCCGTGCAG
>WNEY01005051.1_pt1 | contig 10165 bp, 7 predicted proteins | sample 5400531 | NCBI WGS metagenome assembly WNEY01 (sample SAMN13153338, study PRJNA577476) | soil metagenome | isolation source: 200 cm saprolite under Douglas fir tree site 1 | place: USA:California | collected 2015-04-18
TGGGCAGCGCTAGCGTGCCAGCGACGGACCCGCGCAAGCAGGCGGTCGCCTACCACTGCGGGCAGTTGGTCATGGAGCTGTTGCGGCGCGACATCCGTCCGAGCCAGATCATCACGCGTCTGGCGATGGAGAACGCCATCGCTTCAGTGATGGCCACGGGCGGCTCTACCAATGCCGTGCTACACCTGCTGGCCGTGGCACGCGAGGCGGGTGTGCCCCTGGTGATCGACGACTTTGACCATATCAGTAGGCGCATCCCCGTGCTGGCAGACCTCAAACCCGGTGGACGCTTCCTGGCAGTCGATATGTACAAAGCCGGGGGGACTGCGGTGGTGGCCAAGCGTTTGCTGGAGGCGGGGCTCCTGCACGGCGATGCCATGACCGTGACTGGCCGGACGATGGCCGAGGAAGCCAACGCCGCCCAGGAAACTCCAGGCCAGGAGGTTATACGACCGCTCGCCAACCCACTGAAGTCCAGCGGCGGCTTGATGATCCTGCGCGGCAACCTGGCGCCGGAGGGGTGCGTATTAAAAATCTCCGGGTACCAGCTCACGTCGTACCGAGGTCCGGCGCGGGTGTTCGACTGTGAAGAGGACGCCTTTGCGGCGGTGCAGCGCCAGGAGATCAAGCCCGGGGACGTGATCGTCATTCGCTACGAAGGCCCCAGGGGGGGACCGGGCATGCGCGAGATGCTCGGGGTCACCGGGGCCCTGGTTGGCGCTGGCTTAGCAGGGTCGGTGGCATTGATTACCGATGGCCGTTTCTCGGGCGCGTCGCATGGCTTCATCGTCGGCCATATGGCCCCGGAAGCGGCGCTGGGCGGCCCCATTGCGGCGCTGCGCGAAGGCGATATGATCACGCTCGATGTCCCCAACCGGCTCCTCGAGGTGGAGTTGACCGACCAGGAGTTGCAGACACGCTTGCAGCAGTGGCAGCCGCCGGCCCCACGCTATACCCAAGGCGTCATGGCCAAATATGCCCGTCTGGTGGCGTCGGCCTCGGAGGGTGCGTGTACTGGTTGATCTGCTGGTTCGTGCTCGTCCTGGGCGTGGAACTCGTTCCAGGGAGCGCTGTGGCACAGGTCAGTATGGAGGCGCGCCTGGGGCTACAGGGTGCTGTGCGTCTGGGCAAGTTGAACGTGGTCACGGTGCAGGTGCACAACGTCGGCGAGCCGCTTGCGGGCACACTGGAGGTGCGCACCTGGCTGGGGAGCGAGTCGCGTGGCGACTTCCATGTCACGACGTTTACCCGTGCGGTCGAACTGCCACCGGGGGCGCGCAAGCGCTTCACCTTCGCCGTGCCGATCACCAGTACCGCCGACCCGGTTGAGGTCACGCTGCGCACCGGGGAGACGGTGCTGGCACAGCAGCATCTCGATCTGCACGAGGCCCTGCATGCCGAGCAAGTGATTGTAGGTCTGACGCGTGATGTGAGCCTGGATTTCCTGGCCACGGCTTTCAAAACGCATACGCGTATTGTCTATCTCCCGCCGACCGAGTTGCCCCAGCACTGGAGTGGCTACGACAGTGTGACCGCCGTGGTCGTCAAGGGCATCTCCCTGCAGGGGCTGAGCGAGGAACAGAGCACCGCACTGCGGCAGTGGATCGCCAGCGGTGGCACCTTGATTGCCGCTGGTGATTCCCAGTACACGCTGCTGACGGAGCCGCGCCTGCGCGCCTTGCTCCCCGTCGAGGTGCTTGGTCTGCAGCAGGTCGAGGGGTTACCAACGTTTGCTGCACGTTACGAGGTGCCCGTACCACAGACCCCCCTGGTCGTGGTGCGGGCGCGCCTGGTGCGTGGGCAGGTGCTCGTCGGCACCGCCGACGCCCCCCTCCTGGCGCAGCGCCGGTTTGGCAAGGGACGGGTGGTGTTCCTCGCCGTGGACTATGCCATGCAGCCCTTCGCTGGCTGGCAGGGCCAGGCGGCCCTGTGGCGGGAGATGTTACAACCGCCTGAGAACGTCGATTTTAGTCGGATTGTCGCCGAATTGGGCTTGCTGGACGAAGCCCACCCGATCATGAAACTGCTCGGACGTCCGGTCCTCACCTTCCCATCACACCTGGCCCTCGGGGGTTACGTGCTGGCCTATTGTGGTCTCCTGGCGGTGCTGTTTTGGCGCATGAGTAAACGCCAGGAACGGTGTGGGCGCTACTGGGGAGGGATCGTGGTACTCATCCTGGCTTGCACGCTCTACGCCGCCAGCCCCTTCCTCGAACGTGGCCTCAACCAACCGGCCTTGCTCTTCGACGTGACCACGATGGAACTCTTGCCCGGGACGGGTTATGCCCATATGCAGGGCTATCTGGGACTCTTTGCTGTGCGTGGGGGGCAATTTGCCCTGGCCTTCCAGCAGCCAGAAACCATCCTACGTCATACATTTACGCGTGGGGTGGGGAAGGCGGGCAAGGAGCTCGAGGCCAACATCGCTGGCGTCTTTGCCTTGCACCACATCGTGCTGGAGCCGTGGGCCCTGCGCGTCTTCAGTACGGAAAGCATGGCGCCAATGCCGGTACAGGTCGTCGCCCAGCGCCATGCCTCAGGGCTCACAATCCAGGTTGAGAATCGTGGTGCCGTAGCGCTCGAGGACGCTACGGTGGTGTACCAGGGGAAGCTGTTCTTCCTGGGGGCCATCGCGCCTGGTGAGGCCATGCTCGACAATCTCTATCTCCCCCTGCAAGGCGCTGAGAGTACGCAGGAGATGGCCTGGCGAGTCTTGCTTAAGCGTCGCCATCGCGAGGGCGATACCCGTCTGGCGTACCTCCAGGAAGTGCTCTTGCAACAGTATTTTGGTGACAAACGTCTGGCTGAAGCGAGTGAGACGCCGTTCCTGGCTGGCTGGTTGCTGGCACCCACCACCCTGGCGGCGGCGCCGGCAGCGTGGTCGGTGCAGGGCGTCACACTGGTGGTGAGTCCTTTGGCGCTGTGATCCTCTTTTTGGGGCGAGGGGGAGAGTGGGAGAAGGTAGTGGGCAGAATCTGGCTCCTGTTCCGGCATGCGTGGCACAACCCCATTTTCCGTGGGGGACTTAGGACATTCGCACAGCAGCCCACGCATCGCTCTTACAGTCTGAACTACGTAGCAACCCTGTCGGCGGTGCTCCTCATTACCTGGCCCAAAGAGGGCTTTTTAAATCTGCGTGACCTGCCGTTTACCTATAACGCCTTGGGGGGCACCACGCTGATCATTCTGGCGTACCTCAACGTCAGCCAGGGAGCGCACAGGTTCCTCGGGTCGCGGTATCTCAGCCTGCACGATTGGCTGCTGCTGGCTCCTGTGAAAGCGGGGACGTTTCTACGTGGGTATCTGGCTGCCAGCTGCCTGGAGCTGCTCTTGTTCTGGGGGCTCTCGCTGCCCCTGCTGGTGCTGGCGGCGCGCGTCTCCGGCGAGTCGCTCGCCCACCTGGGGATTGGGATACTGCTCATCCTGGTCTGTGTGGGCAGCTATCGGGTCGTGGGCGTGGCGCTCCTGACGCTGTTCGAGCGCGACGAGTTCTTACTCTATATCCTGGTCCGCCTGCTGTACGTGTTCTTCATTCTGGGGAGTGGCTTTGTCGTCCCCCTGTACAACCCGGTGCTGGCCTTTGCCGATGCCAGCATCTGGCCACACCGTCTGGGCACCTTGGCGCTCCCAGGACTGACGGTGCGCGGCTGGGCGGCGACCCTGGTGTTGCATTTGCTTCTTGCTGGGGGGTTCTTTATAATCGCTTTAATCCGTGTACATTGGGTGCAACGCCGAGGGGCAGCACCAGAGATCAGAGAGGAGGGCCTGGGGCATGATTGAGCACCACAACCTGGAGCGTGCCGCGCAGCGGTTGCAGCAACGCTTTGTGTCCCTGCAACGCTGGGGGCTGGGGCTGGATGTGCTCCTGGGGGGCGTGCTCACGGCGCTGCTCGCCACGTTGCTCACTGCCCTGGTGGGCTGGGCTGTCCCGCGGCTCGTGCTCTATGGGGCCATTGCGGTGGTGGCAGGGGTGATCTTTGCTGTGCTGGCGCGGCGCATCCGTATTGTTACCCTGGAGGCCCTGATCCGCGCCGACCGTGTGTGCGGATTCCACGCTGCTTTGAGCACCGCCTACGAATATCTCCAGCAGCACACGGCGAATCCCTTTGTGCCTGGTCTCGCCAGCGTGGCGGAGCAATTAGCGCCACGGGTCGAAGCGCACCGGGTGTTTCCAAGACGTCTGCCGCGCCGCCTCTGGGGTATTCCGTTGCTCCTGGCAGCCACGCTCGGGTTGTCCATGTTGAGGCTGACGCCGCTGCATTTCGATGGCGCGCACGAGCCTGAGGTCGCCCGCCATGTCTCGCGCGCAGGACAACACCTGGAGAAGTGGGGGCGCGACCTGGAAGAACTGGCGAAGCGGGAGCAACTGGACCGGAGTAGGATCCTGGCCCGCCAGATGCAACAGTTGGGGCAACGCTTACAGCGTGAAGGGGGCGAGAAAGCGCAGGTAGCCGAGCGTATTGCGACGCTGTCGCAGTATCTGCAACGCTTACAGCAGGAACTGCGGGAGCGTGCCTTGCTGAGTGATGCCGGGTTGATGGCCGCGCGGGACGTCCTGGTGTCTGGCAAAAGTGTGAAGCAGGAGTTGCGTGACCTCCTACAACTGTTGCAGCATGATGCCCTACCCCGTGAAATGACGGCGATGGCGGAACAGAGCGTGCTGCGACTGAGCCGCCAGGTGGGCCAGAACCCCCAGTTGGAGAGCCTGTTGCAAAATCTGCGCGCTGGGGATCTCGACGCGGCTCGGCAACTCTTGCGGGATGTGTTGCAGCAGCAGCAGGCGGCGGAAGAAGTGGAGCAGCTCGATCGCGCCCGCCGTGCCTTAGAATACTCGTCCCGCTCGATCCAACGTGGGACCCAGGGTGACACCTCGACGAGCCGTTCCCGAGCACCGGCAGACACCCCAAATCCAGGGCAGATGGATATGGATGAGGACGACATGTTCTCCGAGCATATGCCTGGCATGGAAGACTTTCCGTCACCTGGGGCGGAGGAGGGGTATGGCTCGTCGACGCTGACGCGCCAGAATACCAACCCGGCGTTACGCGAGTCGGATCAGCCGGCATCGAACGTCGACGTCAGCAGCGGTGAGGGCGCCATGCGGCTGAGCTACATCCGCTATTTGCCCGTGCAGAATCAGGCGCAGGTGCCGCTCGAGCAGGCGGTGATGCAGTATCAGCATGCCGCGGAGGAAGTACTGACGCAGGAGCAGATTCCGCGTGGGTACCGCGAGCAGATTAAGCAGTATTTCATGTCGCTTGGGATGATGAAATGACCGATGTCCAGGAGCAAGTGACGCAATTCGGTGAGGATTTTCAGCGCGTCCGGACGGAGATTGCCAAAATCATCGTGGGCCATGGTGACCTGGTGGAAGGACTCCTCACCTGTCTCCTGTGCGGTGGCCATGCCCTCCTCGAAGGCGTCCCTGGTCTCGGCAAAACGCTGTTAGTCAAGAGTTTGGGGGCAGCGCTGCATCTGCACTTTTCGCGCATTCAGTTCACCCCCGATCTCATGCCTGCCGATATCATTGGCACGCGTGTGGTGTCGCAGGATGAGGAGGGCAGGCGATACTTTGAGTTTCAGCAGGGGCCCATCTTTAGCAACATCGTTCTGGCCGATGAGGTCAATCGGGCCACACCCAAGACGCAGTCAGCGCTGCTTGAGGCGATGCAGGAGCAGACGGTCACGGTGGCGGGTGTGGAGTATAAGCTGCAGCTGCCATTTCTGGTGCTGGCGACCCAGAATCCGCTGGAAATGGAGGGGACGTATCCGCTGCCTGAGGCGCAACTGGATCGGTTTTTTTTGAAGCTCCAAGTAACCTATCCTTCCTTTGAAGATCTGAGTGAGATTGTCGACCGCACGACCCAACGGCAGGAACTGCTGCTGGAGCCGATCTTGCAAGCCCCCAGAATCCTCGATGTGCAACAGTTTGTACGCGACGTTCCGATTGCGTCGCATGTGAAGCATTACGCCATTCGTCTGGTGATGGCTACGCATCCGCAGACCCCAATGGCGTCGGAGCAGGTCAAACAGTACGTGCGCTATGGTTCGAGTCCACGCGGCGTGCAAAGCCTGGTCCTGGCTGGCAAAGTGCGGGCCCTGTTCCAGGGGCGTTTCCATGTCAGCTTGGAGGATATTCGCGCCGTGGCTCTGCCGTGCCTGCGCCATCGCCTGATCTTGAACTTTGAAGGTGAAGCGGAGGGGGTCGACAGTGCTGACCTCATCCGGGACATCCTGGAACACTTGCCAGAGCAGGCGCCACGATAGGGTGTAGGTGTGCAGAGTACGTTGTTCGATGCCGAGTTTATGCGCAAGCTGGAGACCCTGCAGCTGCTGGCCCGCAAAGTCTTCCGGGGTCAGGGCCAGAACGATCGCACGACGCTGCGCCGTGGTATGGGTCTGGAATTCAGTGATTACCGACGTTACCATGCCGGGGATGATTTCCGCTACATCGACTGGAATGTCTACAGCCGTTTAGATCGGTTGTTTCTCAAAATCTTCACGGCTGAGGAAGACCTCACCATTCATCTGCTCGTTGATGCTAGCCAATCGATGCAGGTGGGCAGCCCACCAAAACTGGACTACGCCAGACGGGTCGCTGCGGCGCTGGGCTATATTGGTCTGAATGGCCTCGACCGTGTGGGAGCCGTATCCTTTGCCGATGAACTGGGCAGACCAATGCCACCGCAGCGTGGTCGGCAACAGATCTTTGCCCTGTTCCGCTATTTTGAGGCGCTGCAATGTCAGGGTGGCACGGATCTGAACCGGGTGCTGAGCAATTATGCCCGACAGAGCAGCAGAGGTGGCCTGGCCATCGTGATCAGTGATCTCCTCGATGCCAATGGCTACACCCGGGGATTGGACGCGCTCACCTATGGCCGTTTTGACGTGCTGGTGATCCAGCTCGTCGATGAGACAGAGATCAATCCGCCCTTCGAGGGGGCATTACGCCTCCACGATATTGAGAGCGCGACGCAACGCCGATTGACGGTGAACCGCCGTATGCTCGGCCTGTATCGCCAGAAAGTGGTGGAGTATTTCACCCAGATTGAGACCTTCTGTGCCAAACGCAACATCGAGTATCTGCGCGCCAGCACGACGGTGCCCTTTGAAGACCTCATCTTACGGTATTTGCGACGTGGTTTTTATCTGCGCTAGTGCTGCGCCCGGCTACTGCGTAGGGCTCATTACCCCCGCCAGTTTGGCGGGGGTATGTATAGCCAATTAGCCGTGCGCAGTACCCCCGCCAGTATGGCGGGGCCGATTGCGGTACGTAGTACCCAGTGTGGCGGAGTGGGTCGACCCTATGACATGGCTTAATCCGGCTGCTTTTGCCTTTCTAGCCCTGATTCCCGTTGTCTTGCTGTTGCACGCCCTGCGGTATCGCCGGCGCGACGTACGTGTCAGTACGCTGTTTCTCTGGGAAAGCGTCCTGCGCGAAGCCCATGGCAGCCTGGGACTGCAACGTCTGGTACAGAATCTGCCGCTGCTGTTGCAGCTCCTGCTCGTGTGTGTGCTCACTGCCGCCTTGGCGAATCCCGTGCTGACCACAACCGTCGCGGAGAACAAGGACATTGTGCTGGTCCTCGATGTGAGTGCGAGTATGCAGACCCGGACCCCGCAGGGCACCCGTTTTGCGCAGGCGCAACAGCGGGCCCTGGAGGTGCTCCAGAACCTGCCGAGTGGGCGCCAGATGGCGCTGATTACGGCGGGTCGCCAGCCCCAGGTGGTGACCTTTTTCAGCGCCGAAAAAGCCCTGCTGCGCGACGCCATTCTGCATGTGCAACCCACGGATGCGCCTGGGAATATGCGCGACGCGGTGTTGCTGGCCCTGTCGTTTACGCAGGGCAGTGGGACCCAGGAGGTCGTCATCATTGGCGATGGGGCCTATGGGCCGATGGGCGACCTCGATTTGCAGCGCGGCCAGCTCCGCCATATCCAGGTGGCTGGAGGCGATAAGAACGTTGGCATCACACGCATGGCCTTACGCAAGATCCTGGAGGCTCCAGAAGCCTATGAAATCCTCATCGCCGTGAAAAATTTTTCCGCCCAGCCGGTCGATGTCCCTGTGCAGGTGACCGCAGTGCTACGGAAGCCGTTACTCGAACGCCGCCTGCAGCTGCAACCGGGTCAGGAGGAGGTCATCGTGTCGACGCTCACCGGACCGCTGAAAGGCACGGTGCAGGCGGAAATTGGCATTGAGGATGACTTCCCGCTGGATAACCGGGCCTATGCGGCGGTGGCCACGCCGACGCAGACCTGGGTCCTGCTGGTGGGCGAGAGCAACTATTTTCTGGAAACCCTGTTGACGTCGCTGCCTGGTATGCTGGTCAACGTGGCGCCGCAAGTCGCGGAGGAGACCCTGCCGCGGCTCCTGGAAGCGAATCAATTGATTATTTTTAACGGGGTGCAGCCACCGCCTCTGCGCCGCGGGAATTTTTTGTTGATCAACACCACCCCGCAGGATACACGGCTGCAGTCCCAGGGCACGGTGACGCAACCGCAGGTGCTGGACTGGCAGCGGCAACACCCCCTGTTACAGTTTGTCGATCTAACCGATCTGCACATCGAAGAAGCCCTGGTCGTGCGCCCGCAGGCCGGGGCCCAGAGTTTGGTCGACGGCACGGGGACTTCGCTTCTCAGTGTGATCGACGAGCCCCAGTTGCACCTGGTCACTCTGGGGTTTGATCTGATGCGCTCCGACCTGCCGCTACGGGTGGCTTTCCCAGTGCTGATGAACAATCTGCTGCGTTGGGTCAACCCGCAGCAGGATGAGATGAGTGCTGGGTACGTGCAAGCCGGTATGTCCCATACGGTGTTTTTTGATAAGCCAGTGACGCACGCCACGGTGCAAGACCCACAGGGCAAACAGCGTGAGTACACGGTGTCGAGTAATCCCTGGGTGTTCACTGAGGCGCAGCGGGTGGGGGTCTATATCATCCGAACTGGTGAGGCCAAGCACTATCTGGTGGTCAATCTGCTCGACGAGACGGAATCAGATATCAATCCGGCTAACAAGGTCCCATCCTTCACGCCCCACCCCGGTGTGGGCGCGCCCCAACATGCTGGAGTTGTCGAGACACCGCTCTGGCTCTACCTGCTGCTGGGGGCGGTCATCGTGCTCCTGGGAGAATGGTACACCTGGTGTCGAGATTTCTGAGACAATCAACGAGATCCAGATATGGTATGATATATAATACACGACTTGTGAAGCGGATAAGATAGTCCAATACCGATGGAAATAGCACATTTAGGGGTTGACGAAACATCAAAACCTTGTCATGATGTTGGCTTGGGTGGTCTGTTTTGGTCTGGACCTACCTACTGAGGCTCTGCGGACGTGTATGGGCACGCCAGGGTAAGGACCTCACACTCCATAAAAGACCAAGGGAAAAAGGAGCTGAAGCGTGGAAACTGTGTACCTCCCCACGACGTCGTATGTTATTCTGGGGCTGCTCACCTTCCGAGAGATGTCAGGCTATGACCTGAAGCAGCTCATCAACAAGAGTATCACCCATTTTTACTGGAGTCCGGCGAAGAGCCAGATCTATGGGGAACTCCGGCGGCTCGAATCGCATGGCCTGGTGACTATGCGTGAAGTACCCCAGACGCTCCGACCGGACAAGCGGCTCTATCGCATTACGTCCCAGGGAACCGAAGCCATGCAGAAATGGCTTGAGAACTCAGGTGTAGAGCCAGACTCCTACAAGAGCGCGCTGTTGCTCAAGGTGTTTTTTGGACACATGCTGTCCCCGACCATGATCGGTGGGCTCCTTGAAGAACGCCGCCAGCAGGTTGAGCATGACCTGGCCGCGTGTCAAAAGAAGGCCGAGGAGCTCAGGGCTCAGGCCGAGGGATCGAAGGCTGAAGACGATCTCTTCTTCCCACTCCTCACGCTGCAGCGCAGTATTGCCCTGTTCCAGACTGACCTGGGCTGGATCGATGCGACGCAGGCACAGTTCAAGCAACGGCAGGCACAGGCCAGTGCCCAGAGAAGAAGGCGTAAAACGGCAGCGAGCAATGCCAGAGGCCGCGCGCGCTCGGCGTAGCCGTCCTTCCCTCATACAAGAGGATGGCCCAGGCCGTGCGTGTGCGCTATGTCGCGTGACATCCCGGGAAACCGTGTCATGGACATTCGCCCCACTGATAAGGCGGGGCGTGGATT
>WNEY01005052.1_pt1 | contig 10165 bp, 3 predicted proteins | sample 5400531 | NCBI WGS metagenome assembly WNEY01 (sample SAMN13153338, study PRJNA577476) | soil metagenome | isolation source: 200 cm saprolite under Douglas fir tree site 1 | place: USA:California | collected 2015-04-18
TCTTGACTTGGAATGGGTCCAGTCTGACCCTACTTCCAACAATCACGAGTAGCTGGCTCTACAACGTCGCTTGGGGACCGGGTGGAACAGCCTACATTGTTGGGGGCAGCGGTGCAGTGTTGACATATTCGAATGGAACGCTGGCGAAGGTGACAACCTCGCCCGCGACGACCAATCAGTATCGTGGGATAGCCTGGAAGCCACAGTAGAACCCCGCCTAAAACTACTGGTCCCTGTCCCTTGGTCTTTTTCCCGATTCTGACTACCAGACTCGCCCATCCAAGTTGTTTTGCGAGGTGTTCCAGCCACTCTCGTCATTCTGGACACGTTATCGTCATGTTGTCATCCTTGTCGATAGTCCTGATAGAACCTTGAAGGGCGTCGGTCGTTTTACGGGTCCATTCAGCCTTAGTGGATCGTCGTTGGTTCTTTATCTCATCTAGAAGCTGTTGGTGACGAGGAGGATGCTCTCAAGGGGGAGTCGAAGAGCCTGCTGATAATTAGCGATTCAGTCAATTCATTGTTCGGTTCGTACGAGCTAGATTCGCCCGCGCTCTTATCCTGAGAAAGACATCGAGGCACCCAGTCCAACGAGCCCACTGATCGTAATGCGGCCGGTCCGAATCTGTCGATCCCAGCCTCGTTTCGTCGTTCAACTTCCTAAACGTCGCTTTGTACGTTCCAGACTCGATCGAGCCCTGATTGTAAGAGCGGCAAGTGAGGCAACCAGTCCAAGAAGTGTCCCGACAACCAGAAGACTGATGTTAGTGGAGATTTTCGGGAGTATTCCGCAGAATGTACAGCTTCCGTTCGAGCCTCCACCTGAACCTCCATTTCCTCCGTTAGATCCGCCCGGCGCGGCCTGGTTTACCTGAATTTCCATTGGCTTGGTGGTAGGTGTTGCGGGGGAACTGCTGTCTGTGGCGATAAAGGTGATAGTGTATGACCCTGTCTCGCTTGAGCTGGGTTTCCAGGAGAAGAGTCCGGTGGTTGGCTCGAAGGTTGCGCCTGTTGGCAAGCCTGTTGCCGAGAGGGCTACGGTTCCACCGGTGTTCGCCGAAGTTGCTGTGACTGTGAAGTTGACCCAGGTTCCCGTGGTCACAGTCTGATTGGCCGGGACAGTTAGTAATGGCGGGACCAAGGCCAGCACATTGACAGTTAGGCTTTTTGAGATGCTCGCCTGAGGTGACGCAGAGTCTGTAACTGTCACGGTTGCGGTGTAGGAACCCGCGGCAGAGTAGGTGTGGGTTACACTCTTTCCGCTTCCTGTCCCACCGTCGCCGAACGATACTGTGTAAGTGTACGGTGCTGTTCCACCCGTAGCGGACGCACCGAACGTCACTGCTTGGCCGACCTGGGGCGAAGACGAGGAGACACCAAACGTTGTGGAGAGCGGGAGGCTTGTGTAGACAGTTACAGACTGAGTGCTTGTCGCAGTCTTCGCCGGTGTGGACGAGTCTGTCGCGGTCTCTGTTACTGTGAACGACCCAGCCGTTGCGTACGTATGAGTTGTTGAAGTTCCACTACCTGTTTTCCCGTCACCGAAGTTCCAGGTGACGCTGTAGGGCAACGTTCCACCTGTTGTCCCTGCGGTGAAGGTGATTGGTGAGTTGACCAGCGGTGTAGTTGGGAAGAAAGTGAAGGTAGTCGATAATGGGGGTGTAGGCTGGACGATCACTGTCTTGGAACTAGTCGCACTTTGGGAGGGTGAAGACGAGTCAGTCGCCACCTCAGTCACTGTGAAGGATTGGGCGCTAGTGAAGGTGTGAACGATTGAGGATCCTGTTCCCGATGATCCGTCACCGAAATTCCAAGTTACGGTGTATGGAGGGGTTCCTCCTGTTGTAGTAGCCGTAAATGTCACGGGCGTGTTTACGATTGGACTTGCTGGTTGGAACGTGAAGCTGGTTGAAGGCGGAGGTGGCATTGAGATCGTTACTGTTTTGGAACTGGTTGCTGTCCGGGTTGGCGCAGATGAATCCGTCGCGGTTTCTGTCACTGTGAACGATAGAGCTGTCAGGTAAGTATGGGTGGCGGTGGAGCCTGTCCCCGTTGCGCCGTCGCCGAAGTTCCAGCTTATGGTGTAAGGTGACGTTCCGCCTAGAGTTATGGCTGTGAAAGTTACCGGTGTGTTCACGATCGGAGTGCTAGGTGAGACTGTGAAGTTTGTCGAGAGCGGGATTGAGCCTACGTTGAGGTTCACGTCGTACCAGTTCACGTCTAGCTCTTGGAACTGGTATCCTTCCGTTCCTATCTCGATTCCTGCGAGCTGGCAGGGTGTGTTCGTGGGCAGTCCCCAGGCCTTGAGGGCTTGAAGACATTGATTTGCCACGTTGGCAGTAAGTAACCTGGTTTGGCCTGGACTTACCTGCAGAGTAACGTTGTCCCAGCCGAACGAGTCGCCGGGGTTGTAGGTCGCAGTAGAACCGGTGGGACTGAATATTCCGCCGATATTCTCTACTCGAACCTGTGTGTCGAGACACTCATAGGTTGACCCGCCCGCAGTAACCGGCCCGTTAGGAAGCCAATAGTAAAGCGCGATGTAGATATGGTACCTGTCAGAACCTGGGCTTGAGCCAGGATTGTAAGAGAGAGAAGTGAAATTCACACTGACGCTCGTAACGCCTGATGGTATCACTCCGCTTGCAGGAGCAGAGCACGGCGTCCACGGGAAAGTTCCCTTCTGGGTCGTAGAATAATAGTAGTCATTTGATCCACCTAGTCCCGGGTTTGACTGGACGCTTTCGAAAACACCAGCCACTATCTGGGCCGAGCTTGGGCCTGGAGCGCCTGAGTGAAGGTTACCGCAATTCCAGCCCTGTGGAAGGCTATTGCAGACACCAAAGTTTCCAGTCAGAGATGACACCACGGTCACCGTTTGGGAACCGGTGGCTGTCTGTTGTGGCGAAGACGAGTCTCTCGCAGTCTCCGTGATCGTGAAAGACTGTGGCGAAGTGTAGGTATGAGTTACAATAGCTCCTGTTCCGGTTCCTCCATCACCGAAGTTCCAGCTAACAGTGTACGGTGAAGTTCCACCGGTCGTTACGGCCGCAAAAGTGACCGGCGAGTTTACCGATGGACTTGCGGGAAGGAAAGTGAAGCTAGTCGCAAGAGGACAGCTAGTTACACAAGCTGCACTAAGAGCACTGAGCATGTTTGGTGCGCCCGCGTCATTAGAATTGAGTGATGATAGTCCCCATGCCGCTTCGATAGTTGACAGGTAGGAGTAGTGAGATGCGCCGGTTGGACTGATCTGTACGCCCTTCTTTGCTGCTGATCCGCTGAAAGAAGCGTAGACGCATTCTCCAGTGCCACCTGTGTTAGAGCACTGCGTGTAGCCCTCGTCGTAGAGTACTAGTAAAGTGGCTTTTGTCGCGGTAAATTCTGTGCTAGTAAGGACCTTTGGCACCAGAGCTGCAAGGTAACTGTCTCCGCCGGATACTCCAGAATCGTGCCCGTTGTCATTATCGTTAGGTGTGAGCCATATGAAATTCGCTGGGTTAGCTGTATTCAATGCAGCAAGAAATTCCGGGTCACTTGAGGAGGCTGTTGTCACAAAGTGCGAGCATCTTGCCGCAGTGTTCATATCAGCAAAATCCTTGAAGGGGAAGTGGTCACCATTTCTAGGCGGGCTGAAGCTGCATGTTCCTGAGCTGCCTGCGTCCTCGGCGAATGCCTGCCATGTCAGTCCCGAGGACTCTATTCTGTCTATGAGGTTCGGCTGGCTTTCAAAATAGCAACATACTCCATCGCCGTTAGTGCTTGTGTCATCGAATCCCCCTATCAGTGAAATGTAGTTTGGTTCGCTGTTATGGCCGATAGTGCCCCATGTCATTACAAGCGCATTCTGGTTAGCTAACTGGCTCTGGTATGCCGCGGACCCGCCGCAGCCGGTGTAAACATCACACAATCCTTGGTTCTCCATCATGATCGTAACAATATGATCGAATGGGGCACTGGTTGGTATCGACTGGGTGGTGCCAATGGCGTGAGACTGATTATTGGAGGCTCCCAAAGGGACTGCTAGAAGTGCGCCGAGCAGGATGAAGCTAGTGATCAGGAGAACCTTGATCTTCCTATTGATGGCTGGTTTCTTTGGCGACATTTCCTTAAGAGCCTCCTTCAAGTTTAGATCCTGCAGCGTGGTGCTGCGGGTGCGGATCTACCGATACCATTCTTGTTTTCACACTCAACTTTCTCTCACTGCCTCGGTCGGGGTCACATTGGCCCGAGCCGAACGATTTGCTCGCTTTGCCGACGTAGAACCAGACTCTTTGTTGTGAGCGAGTTCTTCGGCAGGAAACTAGTATAGCATACGCTTTCGGTAAAGGCGCTACCGAACTTCCAGTCGGGTATCCAAGTTCAAGTGCCCAGTTACCACTGCAGTCACGTGTGGACTGCACTAACGGGTCTGTGCGGGCGCTCCGCTGTCCAGTCGAGTTGTAATCTCGACCTGCTCCCGAGACGGCGCCTAGACTAAAGGACCTGAGAAATCACAGGGCCGAAGTAGAAACCCATCTTGACTGGTCGGGCCTCTACCCGGAAAAGTTCTGTTTCAATGGGGGCCGCTCCCGCCCGCGAGGCCGAATCTATCGTGTAGCGGAGGAAGAGTTTCAGGAAAAAGAACTCATCCCCGGCGTCGGAAGAGCCTCGAGGCTCGGCGGTTGGAGATACTACTAACGATTCCATCGCTCCAAACCTCGCATACTTCCCGTGTCATTTATAATACCAGTGGTACAAGGCTTGGGTTCTCAGTGGATGTCTATAGCTTGCAGTGGGTAGCCCGAGACTTTCGCGCACCCATCCAAGCAGGACCAGACTTTGGTTAGTTGTTTCAGCGGCCCCAGACGAGGTTAGATCGGCTTTGAATTTCGGCAGGGCATTGCTAGCGCTTCACTTGGTGTCGGAATAGCTGGTGGTAGACTATGCTCTCTTTGCAAGCCCGTCTTCTTGATCGCCCAGGTCTATTGCGGTTTCCAGGCTATTGCTCTATACTGAGTCGTGGTAACTGGCAAAGTCGCGAGTTTCGCCAGGGTCCCATTAGTGTAGGTCACTACCGTCCCGCCTCCCCCGACAATATACGCCGTACCTGATGGAGACCAGCTGATACCGTAGAGCCAGCTGGAAGTCAACGTCGGAAGCATGGTAAGTGTCGAACCATTCCATGTGAGCACCATTCCATTGTCTCCGGCCAGCAGCGCGAGGCTGCCTGTCGGGTTGAAAGAGATTGCTCGAATAGCATTGTTCGGTGGGATTGTGCTGGTGTTTATTGGTGCTATTCCCGTTGCGTTGAACTGTATCAATGTCCGGTTGAGCCCGCCTATCAGAGCGTACTGGCCGTTCGGATTCCATGCTGCCGCGTCCAAGTCGAACGTTGTGCCAGTCGCGAACGAGCGGACCGTCGTTCCATCGTAGGTCAGTGTTAGTCCGCTCTTGCCCACTAGCAAGGCGTAGCTTCCGCTTGGATTCCAGCTGATAGAGAAGATGGTCGCCGATGTGTTGGGTATGATCGTGACCTTGACCCCATCGTACTTGAACAATGTACCAGACGTGCCACCAATTAGCGCATAAGACCCGTCCGGCTTCCAGGCAACCGACCAGAAGTTGAACCCGGTCGAGATACCGGTCGGTACAACCGTAAGCCGGGTTCCATCATACTTGAGCAGAACCGCTGAATCTCCCGAGATCAGCGCGTAAGAACCATCGGGCTTCCAGGCGACTGATCGCAAAGCTGTTGTCACAGGCTGACCGATCAAGGTTAGCGTGCCGTTCTGGTACAATCTAGAAACCTTGCCGTCATTGGAGATGACAAGAGCATAGGCTGGCTTCGGAGCTGCCCCGACGACACCAAGAGTTGCACTACCATTACTGCCAAGATGAGACGAGTCTCCCGCGTAAGTTGCTGTTATCGCGCGGAACCCGGTCATGCTAGGTGTGTAACTAACCGAGCAGCTAGCAACACCGACAGTCCCTGTAGTCGCCAACGCACAACTCGGCTGGGCGAAAACACCGGTCGAGTTTGAAGAGAAACCGACAGAACCACTAGGAGTGATCACCGCGCCAACGTCAATATCGGTCACAGTAGCAACGCAGCCGGTCGCAGTGTTGTTTGTCACAGGATTGGGCGAGCAAGAAACACTGGTCGAAGTAGATCGGTTGGCAATCGCAACCGTCGCACTGCCCGAACTCGAGCTGTGACTAGAGTCACCGCCATAGTTCGCGGACACCGACAAGGATCCGGAAGTTGATGGAGTGATGCTTACGGAGCACGATTCGTTGACTAGAGTGCACGAGCCGCCAGGCGCGAAGACCACGTTTCCGGCGGGAGTTATAGCACCAGAACCGGAAGAGTCGGCAACAACCGCTGTGCAGCTGGTCGCCTGGTTCACAACAACACTGCCTGGACTGCAGCTTACAGTTGTTGACGTAGATCTAGGAGTGACTGTCAGCACGAACGCTTGAGAACTCGTGCTGCCATTGTGGGCTGCGTCGCCGTTGTAAGTGGCAGTAATGCTCTCAGTCCCCTCGCTACCTGTTGGCGTATATGTTACTTGGCAGGTTGAGGATGTTATCGTCTGGTTGACGAGTGTGCATGGCGAACCTGCAAAAGCTCCCGCTCCACTGCTTGCGAAACTAACAGTGCCCGTCGGTGATGCTGGACCAATCGTAGTCGTATCATTAACCGTAACAGTACACATGGTTGCCTGGTTTATTGCGACAGAAGACGGCGAGCACGCGACCGTGGTAACTGTGGAGTCCTTGCCGAAATCTACCGTTGTGGACCCTTGGCTGGTCAGATGAATCGTATCGTCCGAATAAGTTCCTGTGATCGTGTGCGTCCCGACTGCCATCGGCGTGTAATCTACCTCGCAGCTAGCGACTCCTGATGTGCCAGTGCCGGATAGTGTACAAGTGTTGGAGCTGAAGGTTCCAGTAGAATCGGTCGTAAAGCTCACAGAACCAGTGGGTGTGACAACTGTTCCGGGAGAACTGTCTGTGACGGTTGCAACGCAAGACTGATGGGTAGAGAGACCAATCTCAACGCAACTTACAGTCGTGCCGGTTGAACGCTGGCCAACCGTGACTGTTGAGGCAGTATTACTGGCGAAGTGAACCGCGTCACCACTGTACGATCCAGTGATCGTATGGTTTCCAGCAGCGCCCGGCATGTATGAAACACTGCATCCAGCTATTCCATTGGAGACAGCCGTGATGGTGCAGCTCGTACCTGAGAAGGTTCCAGGCGAGTCGGAGATGAAGGTAACATTGCCTGTTGGAGTAGCAACGCCGCCGCTGGAGGAGTCAGTGATCGTGGCCGTGCAATTGGAAGCGTGATTCACAACAACCGGGCTGGTGCAAGTGATCGCGGTCGAAGTAGTACGCGGATTGGCGGTCACGCTCGCTCCAGAGCTGGTGCTCGCACTGTGAGCAGCATCGCCACTGTACGCACCGATGATCGTAGCAGTACCTGGAGCTGTTGCGGTGAAAGTTACAGAGCAGCTACCCGAGGCTAGAGTGCAGGTTGCGGAGCTGAAAGATCCAGCAACTCCGGTTTCGTTGAACGCGATACTACCCGTCGGAGTCACGCCTGTTCCCGGCGAAGTGTCATACACGGTCGCTGTACACGACGAAGCCTGATTCACAACAACCGGAGTTGAGCAAACAACAACGGTAGAAGTCGTCCGTGGGTTTACCATGATACTTGTCGCTACACTGGTGCTCCCGCTATGGGACGAGTCGCCACCATACGTGCCGCTAACTAACGCGTTACCAGTGGCTCTGGGAGTAAACATGACCAAGCAGCTGCCTGATGATAGATTGCAGGTTGTCGAACTGAACGAGCCAACCGGACCCGTCTCGGCAAATGTGACCGTTCCCGTTGGAGTAGTTATGGGACTTGTCCCAGTGTCATTCACTGTGGCAGTGCACATGGACGCTTGGTTAACAATCACTGAAGGAGGCGAACAGCTAACGACAGTCGCCGAGGTGTGCTGGCCAACGTGAACCTGGACGACAAGCAGGTGCACTAGCGAGCCGCTGGTCGCTTTGATTGTCACGTTGTAAACGCCTGCGGCCTGGTTAGACGGTATCTGAATCGATAGGACCGAAGTTGTCGTCCCGTTGGCCGTGAGACTTGGATTGTTCGGGTTGAGAGTCGCTTTCGGTCCGCTTGGGCTCACGGATACCGTCGTGGACATTCCTCCCTGGAACCCGTTGACGCTTTGGAAAAGGATCCGAGAGCTTCCCGTGGAACCCGGGGCAATGCTCAAAGTAACCGGGTTAGCTGTTGCGTTGAAGTCAGGTACCCGCACATTCACATTCAGTGAATGGATCAGCAGACCACTCGTTCCCGTCACAGTAACAATGTACACCCCGGTCGGCGCGGTCTTACTCACCGAGACCTTCATGTTGTCGTTGATTGTTTGGCCAGGGGACAAGCTCACGGATGGGTTTTGCATAGAAACGGTCAATCCCGGAGGAGAAACGGAGGCGGCTAACGTGACCTTTCCCTGGAATACTCCTATGCTTGTAACTGCAATCTGGGACTGACTGTTCTGGCCCCGGGAAATTGTCAGAAGGTACGGGTTAGCGACGAGCTTGAAGTCAGACGTCGACACCGCAACAATGTTCGAGACGACAGACGTGTGATTGGCCGAATCGGTTGTCGTCAGAGTGACTGTGTACGAGCCGATTGCAGAATAAACATGAGTCGCCGGGCTTCCTGTTGCCGAGCCTCCATCTCCGAAATTCCAGCTGAAGGAATATGGCGATGTTCCGCCTGAAGCGGAAGCGGTGAAAGTCACCTGCCCGCCGACGATAGGCGAGGATGGACTGTGTGTGAAGCTAGTAGTCAGAGACGCAGGCAGGCTAACAGTGACTGATTGTTGAGAAGAAGCTGTTTGTTGTGGGGATCCGCTGTCCTTCACGGTCAGGGCAACCGTGAAAGTTCCGGCAGATGTGTAGGCATGAGTCACTGCCGATCCAGTACCAGTTGAGCCATCCCCAAAGGTCCAACTGAACACGTACGGCGCCGTACCGCCGTTCGCCGCTCCGGTAAACGTAACCTGCTGGTTCGTCTGGGGCGAAGAGGGGCTGAACGTGAAACTGTTAGTAAAGGACGGATTTGATTGATGGACACGCCAGGCGGTCAATGGATGAATCTCCCAACCGTTAAAATTGTGCCATGCCACATCGAGGTGACCTGGGTCCCAGTAGACGAAGCCCTGAATGTCTATGAGAGTTGAGGTTGTAGTCTGAGAGCCCAATGCAGCATCGTCACAAGTGGTGGAAGATCCACAGTAGTGCGCGGCCTTCCAATCGTGATCAATTTCCGAGTGAATTCTACCATAACAAGTAGGGTCAGTAGAGCTTGTGCACGCGGTCAAATCATTCGGAACAACGGCGGGGTCGTAAATGTTGAACGTTGAATCGCAATATGAGCCGCCATTCGAGGTTCCACCATTAATGGCGTCGTAGATACCAGTACAATCTTCGTTGGCAATGCTTTCTCGCTTCACTCCGTCAATCTCGACGAACACAGCGACTGTGCCGTGAGAGTTGGTTATGGTACAAGGTGGGCCGGGGGAAACCCAGCCTGGCGGCGTGCTTCCAGGTGTAAGCCAGCGCTTCGCAGTTCCTACGGGCGATGTTATTCCAGGGTTAAAGGTGCTACTCGTCTGCGATGCCGACCCCGTCATATTGTCGGTAATGTCGGTAATTCTCACAATCCACGGTGAGGAACATGGAACGCGGGCGTTCCAGGAGCCCGAGCCTATGGGAAACTGGGGCACGTTTGCACTAGTCTGATAGTTGGTCGCGCCAATAATTGATGGAAGAAGGATTGCGACGAGAAGAACGATCGCAACTTTTCCTAGAAAAATGCGGGGGTTCATGATAAGCAACCCGCCAAGAAGGAGAGAGTTGGTAATTCTACTCGTGTCGAGTCAAGGCCCATTTGGTTCAAGAGGGTTTGTCAAACATCCGCCGAGTATTTAATCTTGAAAATATCCAGATATAAATGGATGTACTAAGCTATATTTGGGAAAGAAAGCCAGCCGACAAAGTTAGAGGGATGTGCCGATGCAGAGACATTTCTCTATTTCGATTTTTGTCATTGAATTACTACCTCAAGATGCAGGCATCCCGAGCAGACATTCTTTTCCTG
>WNEY01027001.1_pt1 | contig 10165 bp, 13 predicted proteins | sample 5400531 | NCBI WGS metagenome assembly WNEY01 (sample SAMN13153338, study PRJNA577476) | soil metagenome | isolation source: 200 cm saprolite under Douglas fir tree site 1 | place: USA:California | collected 2015-04-18
TCCGGATCTCGCGGACGACCACCGAGACGTTCGGGTTTCTCACCGACTTGCTCAACTGCGTCGTGAGGAGCTTGGCGAGCTGTGAGGACGTCAACCCACTGGCACGGACCTCACCCACCAGCGGAAAGGAGATCTTGCCGTCGGGACGAACGGGCACGGTCTGGTCCAGCTCCTTGTAGTCCCACACCTGGATGTGCAGCACGTCGTCATCACCGATCACATACTCCCCGTCGCTCCAGGCAGGACCCCCCGGGAACAGCACCGTGGTGACGGCGCCCAGTATCAGAAACAGAGCGGCTCCTCGAAGCCAGTCGTTGTGCTGAGTCATCTCAGGACTCCTGTTCGTTTATTCACCCAGAAACGACACCGCTGCCACCAGGGTTCGATATTCCCATCGGGAGAAGCGTAGTAGTCCCCATACCGGCCGTAGTAACGGCGCGTCTCCCGTGGCGAGACGTGGTTGAGCACGACTCCCAGCAGCGAGGCGCCGGCCTTCTCGAGCAGATTCTTGGCGCGGACGAGGTCGTGCCGCTGGGTATCGCCAGCCCGGACGACGAGGATGACTCCATCCACGAGAGAGGCCAGGATCAGGTTGTCGGCGACGGCCAGGACCGGAGCCGAGTCGAAGAGGACAAGGTCTGCGTGGCTCGTGAGGAGCTCGAGAACGCCGCGAAGCTTCGCGACGGTCAGCAGGACCCCGGGCTTGGCCGTTCCGGTGGAGCCTGCAGGCAAGAAGACGAGGCCCTCCCGGATGCCCTGGCCTGCCCGGGCCCAGGCCACGTTGCCCGCGAGCATGTCCGCCAGGCCGGGTTGGGGGGGGCAGCGAAGCCCCCGATGCAACGAAGGCCGGCGGAGATCGGCATCGATCAGGATGAGACGACGCCCCAGCTCCCAGAACACCCAGGCCAGGTTCAGGACGATCGTGGACTTTCCTTCCTTCGGCCCTGCGCTGGCCAGCATGATGGAGTGAAGCTTGTGCGAGCCGTTGAGCGACTCAAGGGAGGTCCGGATGGAGCGACATCCTTCAATCGGCAGCGTGTCGGGGATCGAGCCATTGACGAGGTTCAGCGGCTCTCGCTCGACACCGCTCGTCGGCGGATGGCCGGCGATCGTTGGCAGCCACCCCAGCACGGGAAGCCCCGTCGCGTCGAGGACGTCGTCCTCGGTCTCGATGGGCTGGTTGAAGTATTCGATGACGCTGGCCACGCCCACGCCCAGGCCGAGCCCGAGCAGAATCCCCAGGAGGATGATCTTTTTCGCTGGCGCGTTGTTGGGGCCCAACGGCAAGCTGGCGCGATCGATCACGCGGAGACCCCGATCCTCGCCCTGTTCCTGGACCCTCGCGGTGCCGAGCTTCTCGCTGAGCGTGGCGTAGAGGGAGCGATGCGTCTCCACTCGTCGCAGGACTTTCGAGGTCTCCCACTCCTCCGCGCCCAGCGCTGATAGCCGGCTCGACAGGCGGGCGATCCTCTGCTTGAGGACGTCCTCGCGGTTTTGCAGGGAGGCCAGCTCCACCTCGGCATCGGTGACCTGTTTGGTCACCGCGGCCTGATCGGCCGGGCCCAGCGTCAGCCGAATGGCCGACCGCCCTCCCGGTGAAATCGACGGAGGCGCCGCCAGGACGGTCTTCAGCTCGTCAATCTCGGCCTGGGTGGATTTGACCAGGGGATGCTCGGATGCGTATTTCTCCTCGAGGGTAGCGAGCTTGGCCTCGAGGGCGGCCAGGCGCTCGCTGAGCGCCTGGCGCTCAGTCCCGGCTGAAGCCTTTCCCCCCTTCAGACTGGCCAGCCGTCGCTTGGCGATTTCCTCGCTGGCCTGGATATCCGCCAGATTGCTCTCGAGCTGGGCGAGCTGGGTCATCTCGACCGAGGACCGCTCGGGAAGCTTGAGCGCACCGCCCCGCTGGTGCTTGGCCAGGCTCTCCTCGGCCTCTTGAAGGTTGGCTTTCGTCTGGGCCAGGAGATTCTCGATGAACTGCCGGGTCGCGCGGGCTTCGTCCCGGATATGGGACCGGCTCCGAGATTGAACGACTTCAATGTAGGTGTTCGCCAAGTCCTTCGCGACCTGCGGATGATAGGCGATCGCGCGGATTTCGACCTCCCCCGACGGCAGGGACTCGAAGCGTACCCGGGAGGTCAGGAGCTCTCGGACGGCGCGTTGCTGCGGGCTGAAGACGACCGATTCGCGCCCGAGCAGCCGCCGGATCAGATTCTGTCCGGCGAGGACGTAGTCCCTGTGCATGCCGTGCCTGATCAACTCGTCCATGCTGTCCTGAGGGAGGTTGTCCACCACGGCTTCGGCCAGCGACCGGCTACGCAGGACGGCCTGCTGATACGACGCATCGCCAGCGGGCATCCAGTCCCTGAGCGTGCTCACCGACCCTCGTCTCGGATCCTCGATGAAGATGGCGGAGACAGCCTCATAGCTCTTCGGGAGGAACAGGAGGGCCCAGACCGCGACGGGTGCGGCCACACCGACGCAGACGATGAGGCTGAGCCTCCAGTGGCTGGCGATCCGCCGCAGCAGACCGAGGTAGCCTACGTGCGGCCCGCTCAACTCTTCAACCATAACTGGGATCCTCGTGAGTCGTGTAGGTGGTGCAGCAGTGTTGTGAGATCGTGCTCGGCGGTCAACGGAGACCTGGTCACGCAGCTCCATTGAGTTCGGGGGACGGTCGCGCCGCCCGCGCTTCGCCCGGCAGGGTAGCAGCCGTCGCCGACCTACGGCCAAGGACGACGATCTTCACGGTGTCGAAGAGAATGCGGAGGTCAAACCAGAGCGATATGTGCTTGACGTAGTAGAGGTCGTAACGCAACTTCTCCGTCTCTTCGTCGACGTCGTTTGCGTAGCCGTAGCGGATCTGCGCCCAGCCCGTGAGGCCCGGCCGAACCATCAAGCGGAGGGAGTAGTACGGGATGTCTTCGCCGCTCTCGGGGGTGTTCCGGGCGACCAGGGCAAGCAGCTCGTAGTTGGAGACCGGATGGGGCCGGGGGCCCACGAGATTCATGTCGCCGCGGGCGATGTTCACGAACTGAGGAAGCTCATCGAGGTGCAACTTTCGGAGCCACCTCCCGACCCGGGTGATGCGGTGGCCGTTGTCGCGGACCCACTCGGACGTCCGCTCACTGGCGGGGCGCATGGTGCGAAACTTGATCAACTTGAAACGCTTCCCGCGCAGGCCGAGACGTTCCTGAACGAAAAACACCGGCCCCCGGGAATCCAGCCTGATCGCCAGGGCGATCAGGCCGAAGAGGGGGGCAAGGCCGATGAGCCCGATCAAGGAGGCGAGAAGACTCACGGCGCGCGCGAGTGCCACAGAGATCCGGGACTTCGGGAAGCCCCAGGAAAAGATGAGGTTGTTCGACGTGAGCGACTCGATGGCGAGCTTTCTCGTGAGGCGCTCGTAGACCTCGACGCCGTCCTCGACCACGATTCCGCGCGTCCGCGCCTCGAGGAGCGGAGCAACGGGCAACCGCCCCCGCCCCTCGACGGGCGCGACGATGATCCGGTGGGGCCGGACCAGGTCGACGATCGTGCCGAGCTGCTCGACTCCACCCAGAAAGTAGCGGAACGGTGGTTCGCCGAGACCCGTCTCGTCATCGACCACGCCGACGACGACGTACCGGCGATGGGGCTGGGCCTCGATCTCCTCGATCAACTTGCTGGCCAGGGGGCTCGCCCCCAGGATCAACACACGCTCCAGAAACGGGCGGCGGCGGTTGACGGCATAGGAAACGGTCCGAAGCGGCAACACGAGCCCGGCGCTGAGCAGCCCCCTCCGTATGAATCGGCCCCCGGCAATCCTGTTCGCCAGGAGAAGGAGGAAAAAGCCCGCGAGCAGGATCAACCCCAGATGAAGCGACGAACCGGGCGAAACTCCGGACCACGCGAAGGTCATAGAGGTTGGTGGATTCAGCGGACGTGGACGCCCTGCTGCAGCGTGACCAGCAGCACGATTCCGAGCACTGAATCCCTGTCGCTGTCATGGGCCCTGCGCGCCACACGACGGGACGGTCGGGGCGAAGCTACCCCCGCGTCCACGGCCACCGGCTCGGGATTCGCCCCCGCCACACTAATCTGTGGGGGCGGCGGTGCCCCAGCCTGACCCGGGGACATTGACAGGCCACCAGCGATGGCCAGGAGGAGACCGACGCTGAGAGTTTTCATGACGTACCTCACGCGCACAGACTGGCGTGTCACCGCGACCATTCGCGCACCGGCGTCACGATCACTCCGCGTTCCGGGGGGAGTGACCCGCCGCCAGCGTACAGAGGAGCGGCCCGAGCTTATCGGCGGCGTGTCGAACGACCGGACCGGGATCGAGGAGGTTCGCCCTCGGCGCGGTAACGCGCTCGGTCCTTCATGGGCACCGGACCCGTGTTCACGACGACATAATCGAAGGTATGGGAGGGTAAGCCGTGAGCGGCCAGTGCATCGAGGTGGGCGGCCACGCCGTAGGCGTCCGTCTCTCCCGGCTCAGTCATCAGGTTGCAGACAAGAATCCGCGCCCCGGGCGCCGCCGCGACCGCCTCGACCATGCCGGGGACAATCAGCGCGGCGAGGATGCTCGTGTACAGGCTCCCCGGGCCGAGGATCACGGCGTCCGCCGTCCGCAGGGCCTCGAGTACTCCTGGCGCCGGGCGCGCATCGGGAGGGTCGATTCGGAGGCTGGCGATGGGGACGCCGCTCCGGGGGATCTGTGACTCCCCGCGAACCTGCCGACCGTCGCCGAGTTTCGCCACGAGGTGAACGCGAGTGGTGGTGGCTGGGAGCACGACGTCCCGCACCCCCAACAGGTCTGCGGCCAGGCGGATCGCCGTCACCTCGTCGGCGGCGACCATGTCGAGGGCGGTCAGGAGGAGGTTGCCCACGGGGTGCGCCGGACCCGAGGCCCCGTCAAACCGGTACTGAAGCGCCGCGAGAACTTCCGGCGCCACGCGGGCCAGCGCGATGAGACAGTTCCGGATGTCCCCCGGCGGAAGGACGCCGTACAGCTCCCGCAGGACTCCGGAGCTCCCGCCATCGTCCGCCGCCGTGACCACCGCCGTGATCCGGCACTCCGGTGGCAGATGCCGGCGCAGCCCCCTCAGGACCACGGGTAACCCGCTCCCTCCGCCCAGGGCCACGACGCGAGAAAGCCGCCGCTCACGGCCACGGCGGGCTCCCGGAAGAAGCCGCCCCACGGACGAGTCCTTGGTGAGGTCCAAGTCGGCCGGATTCAGTCCGGCCCGACCGAGCCGCTCACGTGGGTCCTGGGTCTCTGTGACGCTTGTCATGGTCCTCTACCCTCTCCCTCCGCGGGGGTGACTCGGGATCTGTACGGGAAGGTCACGATCACGTGGGATCCCGAGTGGAGCCGCGCGTCGATGTCCCGCCGCGACCGGCGATCCCGACGCCGACGCTCCGCCGCCACGTTGACCGTTTGCCGTCGGCGCTCCCCGAGCCGACGATCCAGGATTACCGCGATACGTGGCTCGGCGAACCGCTTGCGGAGATAGTGGTACAGGTCAGGATGCTGCCGGGCCACGATGATCAACTTGCGGGCCATCGTTGCCTCGCTGCGAAGTTACACGCAGCCGCCGCAGCATCTCGTCCGTGTCCCAATAGTTCCAGGTCTGGATGATTTTTTCGGCTCGGAGTCGAGTCACCGTACAGCCAGGAACCTGCAATGGCCGTGCGGTCAGAGGAGCGCCACTGTATTCGTCGCGAGGTGTCCCGGTGGCCAGCCAACTCACGAACACGTCGTCCCCTGCGGCAAGGACGCCTTCGATGGTGAAGTGAAGGTCCGGAAACACCTTGAAGAACGCCTTGATGGCTTGGCGAGCGGCCTCACGGCCACGGAGCGGCGGTGAATGTCGGTGCGTCTCGCTAATATAGCCATCGTCCAGCAGCGCGGCGTAGCGGTTAAGCTCGCGACCATTCCAGGCGTCAAAGGCCTCGCGCACGATCCGGATTGGGGCCGGGCGTCCGGCGCCCCGGGATCGGCTGGTGCGGCCCTCGACCGACGGCACCGGGATCGGAGCAACCTCGTTCAACTCGTTGGCGTGCCTGAGGTACGTGTCGAGCGACGTGACGACAACGTGGGCGGCGGCTGTTAGCACGTTGATCCCGGCGAGCGATGCGCGGCCCCACCATTCGATGACGATGCCCCGGTCGAGGACCCGCTCGAGGATCTCAGAAATATTGTCCCTCATGGGGCCTTGAATCGTCACGGCCACGCTCAGTCTACGCGGGGACCGCCAGCGTGCAGTCGACTTCCACCGCCACGCTCCGCTGGAGAAGCTCGACCGAGAGCACGAGGAGCCCTTTATTCGGCTTGGTGCGCACGAGAATGCCTTCGACGTCGGCCATCGGCCCGCGGAGGATCCGCACCCGCTGGCCCTCCTTCAGATAGGGGTGGAGCAGCGCCGGAAGACGGGCATTCACCACCCGTCGGATCGCCTCGATTTCTTCTTTGGGGACCACCGCCCGCTGGTCCCATGGCTCACCGAGGATGCTCACGAGCCCCCGCGCCTTGCGGACCTCGACGTCGCTGTGCTTGTCAAGCGCATCGTGAAGGAAGAGGTAGCCGGGGAACATCGGAATGTGGATCCGGTGCCGGAGGGCGCCGCGGCGCGACCAAACTTCGATCGTGGGAAGGAAGGGATGGAAGGCCTTGGCGATCAACTGGTCGTACACGAGTTGCTCGTAGTGACTGCGCGTCCAGAGAACGTGCCACGGTGTGCCCGGCAGTTCGTTGCCGTCGCTGCCGGGGTTCGTGGCGCCGGTCGGGAGCGCCGTCTCACTCATCGCGTCAGCGGAGACGGTATTGACGCTCATCTCGCTGCCCAGTGGTATGGCCCACGCCAAGCGTCCCCCGGATGGAGGCCCTCAACCGCGCCTCGATACGTCCGTCCTGAATCACGGCGATTCCGGCCGAGTCGCAACCTCGATGTTCCAACCGCATCAGGTCCTCCACCAAGATCAGCACCGCGCTTCTCGTTCCGAGGTAGCCAACGATCACCGCCCCGCGCTCAGGCGCCGGCCAGGCTTCGCCCCCTTCGGTTCCTGCCCCGCTCTCCGGAGCCCGAACCCTGCACCGACACCGCAGTTCTTCGTCGTAGCCAAACTGTTCCGCGCCTTCGGAAGCACGGTGTGCCGCGCCGGCCCAGGCGACCGAGTGTCACCCGGGGGCGAGGCGCGTCCCCAGTGGCTATTCCGCTGGAACGCTCACGAAATCTCGCGCTGCCACCTCCCGCAAGAGTCCCAGGAAGTCCTGCAGGTGACCCTTGCAGAAGGCTCTCAGGCCAAGCTGTCGAGCTTCACGAACCAGTCCCGCATCTCCTGACCAGATGATGACGCGCGTCGTTGGGAGCTTCCTGAGCGGGATGCCCATGTGCCCGAGGACGGACCCATCGAGGATTGCTGACCCGCCGGCTTCCTGGAGCCACTGCCGGGCCACATGAGCGCTGCTCGTGGCACGAACGATGACGCCCAGACGTTCCAGGTATTCCCTGATCATCGCGGCCACTCTCGGATCATCCTCAGCGACCAGGAGCTCCTGGCTCATCTCATCACGCCTCACCGCTTCAGTTCTCGCTGCGCGAGGGCCGCGCAGGATCGCTAGATTTCGCTGTCATCGACCCCAAGGTTAGGAGCGAAGCCCGGCCCGAACAATGAGGCGGAGACCCAAATCGAACCGGGGAAAGTCCCCCAGCCAGCGGCGCGCATCCCGTTCCTCACGGACCCTGGTGGAGCGGCCTCGGGCTCGCGGTGCCTTCGACAATGAGCACTTCGACAAGCTCTTCCTTCGCCCTTCGCCGATCGGCTCGGCGGCGCTCGACCATCGCCGGCTGTTGGGTCGCCCGCCGATCACGCGAGCGCCGGTCCACGACGACCTTGACGTCCTCCCGTCCAGCGAAAACTCGACGAACCTCGTCTTCGAGATGGCCATAAGGTCGCCGGATGACGATGTAGGTCATCCCAGGGCGTTCTCCTGGCCACGGGTTTGCGGTGGCGATCTTCAACAGAAACGCGGGCAGGGGTTCCAACGCTATAGCGCGTCTCCCTGCGGGCACCGAGCACTCGACCTCAATCCCCGGTGGATCGCGGAGAGCGTGGACTGGAGGGTTCGGATGGCGTTGACGTCCTTAAACAGGAGTTCCTCGACCCTCAAGACCACGGAGGCGCTCTCCCCTAGGCCTGTTCCGATCCTCCGGCTTTGCTGTTGGATGCTTCGGAACGCCTCGGCCTCGGAGAGCTTCTGCCGCCTCATCAGGACCCGATTGGCTTGTTCCACCAGCATTCTGGTCTTCAAGGCATCCTTCAGATTGCTCACCTCTCGGCGGATGGCCTCAAGCACCTCGAAGCGGGCCAACGCTACTTTGATGATCGGGCCCAACGGCCGCGTTTCCCCGGGCGTCGCCAGGTAGGCCATGACCCCAACCTCGCGGGCTTGCCGGTCGAAATCGGCGTCGGCGTAGGCGGTGAGCAGGATGATGGGGATCGGCTTGTGGGCGAGGATCGTCTGGGCCGTCTCGATGCCATCGATGATGGGGAGCTGCCTCTCCATGATGATGAGATCCGGCTCGAGTCTCCAGGCGCAGCCCACGGCCTCCTGACCGTCGTTGGCCAGCCCCACGACTTCATGGCCGAGATGTTCCAGCTGGACCTCCAGGCGCCTGGCCACACGCCACTTGTCCTCGACGAGGAGGATCCGCAGTCTCTTCACGGCTCCCCTCCGCTCGCGCGCTTGACGCCTTCTTGTGAGGGCGCCGGCAAGAACATCAGCATGTCACTTGGCTGGTGAGCCCAAGATTCATCGCAAACATCGCTCGACGCTGGCGAAGATTTCTCGTCCGCGCAGACGACGACCGCGCGATCGGACGGATTGAGATGCAACTCGCCGGCGACCGGCGGGTCCGGCGCCGGCGCAGCCACGGCGGATTTCTGAAACCGCTCCGAGCCCTCGCCGTTGCTGAGCGGGCCAGTGTTACCACACACCGGCAACTGCGCGGCCGCGTCTGCCGCTTCAGCCACCACTGGAACCGTACCGCGCGCCCCTTTCGCCGGACCTTCAAGGACTAGCCGCCCCAATCCCTGACACACTGCACTCGCGGGTCGACGGACTCAATGGGGTGAATCCCTCAAAGCGAACGCGAAAAACTATCCACCGAGGATCGGGGCACGATGCGGTTACCATCACGAGCAACACTCCATCATCAGGTCGAGTCTTCACGAGCAACACTCCATCATCAGGTCGAGTCTCCGCCCACCTTCGCGCGCGATCCGCTGCTCGAGCTCCTGGATCTGAAAGTCATCATCTGATGTCCTTCGAGCTTCGATGTCGGCGGTCTCCTGGTCAGGATGTAGTCGTTATGTTCGGGTCTGCGAGTAGCGCGGGCAATGAGGTCAACTCTCGAATCGAGCGCGGAAATCCCCGCAATGCCCCGGCGGAAGAGAGCTGGCATCCGCTCTGCTTTTCACGCGCTGACGGGCGCGCGGAACCCCGCCGCGCCCGTACGCGATCGGCGGACATCGAGGTCACGACGAAATCTATCGCCTTACGCCGCCCGATCCTGCCTCCGATAGCGGCGCTGATCATCGTTCTGGCCGGCCAGCAGAACGGCTCGCCGGCCGTGACGGCCGAAGTACCACGCTTCGTAACACTCGCGCGGTTACACAGTGACGCTTCGTCGACCACAGCGCGCCCAGGTGCACCCGTCCGACTTCTCGGCCGGCTCTCGCGAGAAGAGGATGGCCTTCCGACGGCGCTGGGCTCGGCCCCGTGGTGGAGTTGTTGGGCTTGTGGCGCTTGGATGTTGCCGCCCGCCAAGGCGCGCGTGTCAACAACGATAGCTCTCGCACCGTTTTGGGCAAGCTCGATCCCGAACCTGTCGACGCCGTGGCCTGGTTCGTCCTCGTCGAGCTCCTCACGCGAAAGGTTACCGGTCCGGGACGCAAGAGTCGCAATACCCCGTAATGCTCGTGCTGCTCACGTGCCGAACCTTCTACGAGAAAGAGTAGTGGCCGGGCTTGCGAGCGACAATTCGGTCGATCCTCCAAGCGCGTGGGAACATTGCGCAAGGGCGAGACGGCCGGCCCCCGAGGGCGCCCGCACCCGACGACGGGCGCTCGCCTCGCGTGGCTACACGGAGTAGCGCCCCGAAAATCCCGGTGAGGGTTG
>WNEY01009573.1_pt1 | contig 10162 bp, 7 predicted proteins | sample 5400531 | NCBI WGS metagenome assembly WNEY01 (sample SAMN13153338, study PRJNA577476) | soil metagenome | isolation source: 200 cm saprolite under Douglas fir tree site 1 | place: USA:California | collected 2015-04-18
TTGGGCAGGTTGGCGGTCCCGGTCATGGACGCGCTGTTGACCAGCACCGGCGGCAACGCCTCCATGTACCCGTGCTCGCGCGTATGCACGTCGAGCATGAACTGCGCCAGGGCGCGCTCTAAAAGGGCCCCCTCGCCCAGCAGGAAGGCGAATCGAGAACCGGCGACTCGCGCCGCGCGCTCGAAGTCCATGATGCCGAGCGCCTCGCCGAGGTCGAAATGCGTGCGCGCAGCGAAACCCAGCTCGACTTTCGATCCCCATTCCCGGAGGACGACGTTGTCCTCCTCTCCCTTACCCACGGGCACCGAAGCATCGAACAGGTTCGGGACTTGCAGCAACAGCTCGTCGAGCTGATGCTTCGCGGCTTCGGCCTCGATAAGCTCGATCTTGCTGCGGTCGGCCATCTCGCGCAGCTTGTCCTTGAGCTCGGGATCGCGGCTCTGCGCGAACTCTTTCGACAGCCGGTTCTGCTGTGCCTTGATGGTTTCGGCCTCATAGAGATGGAGGCGCCACACCTCATCTAGCTTCAGGATCTCGTCGATCGGCGCCGGCTCGCCCTTCAGCTCGGCGGCCCGGCGCACCCGGTCGGGATCCTTGCGGATCAAGTCCAGGGGTAGCACGACTACGACTCCGCCTTCATGACCGGAAACAGGATCACGTCGCGGATGGACGGCTGGTCGGTCAGCAGCATGATGAGCCGGTCGATTCCAACCCCAAGGCCGCCGCATGGCGGCAGGCCGTACTCGACGGCGCGGAGGAAATCCTCATCCATAGGGTGCGCTTCGACATCGCCCGCCGCCCGCTGCGCCGCCTGCGCCTCGAAGCGCTGCCGCTGGTCGATGGGATCGGTTAGCTCTGTGAATGCGTTCGCATACTCGCGGCCGAGGATCACGAGCTCGAAACGCTCGACGAACCGCGGGTCGTCATCGCGGGGCCTCGCCAGGGGTGAGACCTCGATCGGATAGTCCGTCACGAAGGTCGGCTCACGAAGCAGTGCCTGCACATGCTCCTCGAAGAGGTCGTTCAGCTCCTTGCCCACCGCCTCCTGGCCCGTGTGCTCGAGCACCAGGTCGGCCATGCGCGCACGCCGGAATGGAGGTGCGAGGCTGACCTCCTCGCCCTGATACGTGATTTGGGACGCGCGCCCGGCCGCTGCCGTCGACGCGACGATCATGTCTTCCACCAGTCTCATGACATCGTCGTAGTCCGCGTAGGCTTCGTAGCACTCGAGCATCGTGAACTCGGGGTTGTGCCGCGGCGATAGGCCTTCGTTGCGAAAAACCCGCCCGATCTCGTACACCCGCTCGAAACCGCCGACCAGCAGCCGCTTCAAGTGCAGCTCCAGCGCGATGCGCAGGTAGAGGTCGCGGTTCAGCGCCTCGTGATGTGTGACGAACGGCCGCGCGTGACCACCACCCGGGACCTCCTGGAGCACCGGCGACTCCACCTCGAGGAACCCCCGGGCATCCAGCAACGCGCGCAGCGAGGCGACGACCTTCGTCCGGGCCCGAAACACTTCGCGGACCTCCGGGTTAGCGATCAGATCGACGTATCGCTGGCGGTAGCGGATCTCGACGTCCTTGAGCCCATGCCACTTCTCGGGCAATGGACGGAGTGACTTGGTCAGCAGCTGGAACGAGCGGACCTCCAGCGTGATCTCGCCGCGGCGCGTGCGAAAGATGGGACCCTTGACGCCGATCAGGTCGCCCGCGTCGAGGTCGGCGAACAGGTCGAAGTCATGCTCACCGAGGACGTCGCGACTCGCAAACAGCTGGATGCGGCCGGCCTGGTCCTGCAGATCTGCAAACGCCGATCCGCCCATCAAACGTTTCACCATCAACCGGCCGGCAAGCGCGACCGGTTCGGTGCGCTCGCTGTCGCCCAGGAGCGTACGGGCCGCCGCTGTCGAATGGGTCGGATTGAACCCGCGCGAATACGGGTCGACCCCGGCCGCGCGCAGCCGCTCGAGCTTCTTGCGCCGGTCGCGGATTACCTCCGGCTCGTCTTGCTCGGTCACGTTCCGAGAAAGACTAAGGGACGGCGGCGACGGCTAGAGGGTGACCTCCTTGTCCTCCGCCGCCGGGAATGCGACCACATCGGTGCCGCCTGCCTGTCGATGGTTGCCCAGCGCCTCTTCGATAAGCGCGTCGATGTCGGCGTCAGAGTGGGCCGGGTCGTGATGGAAGAAAGCCAGCTGCTGGACCCCCGCTTGCTCTGCCAGCGATAGCGCTTCCTCATACGTCGAGTGTCCGAAGCCCGCGTGCGTCTTGTATTCCTCGCGGCTGAATTGCGCGTCGTGTACGAGCAGGTCAGCGTCCTGGCACCAGTTGGCCATGTCCTTGAGGCTTCCGTTCTCGTTGGTGGCGAACAGGGCGATCTCGTTGTCGGTCGCAAACGCAAAACGGGTCGAACCCTCGTCGATTCGGTACCCAAAGGTGGGGATGGGATGCATCAGGAGGTGCGGTGTGATGCGCAGCCCTCCGACCTCGAATGTCTCCCCGGGATTCCTCTCGATGAACTCCATCTCGGCCGGCATGTGGTCGAGACGCACGGGAAAGTACGCGGGGTCCATCTGGTCGGCGAAGGCCGCCTGCAATGACTTGGCCGATCCCGCCGGGCCCACGATCGTGAGGTGCGTCCCCGGCACGAACGCGGGCGGGAAGAATGGAAATCCCTGGATGTGATCGAGATGTGTATGCGTGATCAGTAGGTGGGCCTGCAGCGGCTCGGACGGCTCGAACCCGCCGCCGAGCTCGGCAATGCCCGAACCGGAGTCGATGATGATCAGGTTGTCGTCCTTGTCCCGGACCTCGAGGCAGGTCGTGTTCCCGCCGTATCGCAGCGTCCTCCTCCCTGGTGTCGGCCTCGTGCCGCGAGTGCCCCAGAACTTGACCCTCATCGGGGCCCCGTGACCTGATAGATCTGCTTGGCGACGAAAACGTCGAGAAGGTCTCTGTCCAGCTTGCCGTCGCCGGCCTCGTTTTCCAGGATGTCGAGCGCCGCATCTCGCGGTACTGCGCGCTTGTACGGGCGGTCCTGAGCGGTGAGGGCGTCGTAGATGTCGGAGATCGTCATCATCTTCGCCTGCAGCGGGATCTGCTCGGCCGTCAGCCCGCGCGGGTAGCCAGAACCGTCGAGCTTCTCGTGGTGCCCATAAGCGATCTCGGGGATGCTCCGCATCACCGACGTCCACGGGATCTTGGTCAGGAAATGGAAGCTGTGGGTCACATGCGCCTCCATCTCGAGGCGCTCCTGCGGGTCGAGCGTTCCTTTCCGGATCGACAGGAAGCGAAACTCCTGCGGGTCGAGCATCGGGTGTGGCCTGCCTGCCATGTCGTGGTACGTCTGCTGCGAAAGGACCTCCAGCATCGAGGCCTTGTCCTCGGGCATCACCGTCGGCTCGTTGGCGGCGACGATGCCCTCGATCCACATGCGGAGGCGCTGCAGCTCCTGTTCGAGCTGGCGGTCGATCTCGGCCAGGGCGCCATCGACTCCCGCCCCTTTGCGCATCGCCTCCAGCTTGTCGGTCGCGTACTTGAGCTGCACCGAACGCTCAACGAAGTCGAAGCGGGCCTGGATCACTTCGAGCTGGCCCGGCATCAGCTTTTTGGCCTTGACCAGGATGTGCTCCCTAACGCCGACCTTGCCGAAATCGTGGAGCAGGCAAGCGTAGCGCAGCTCCTTGAACTGGTCATCGGTCAGGTACACGTCGCGATACTTGCCCGTTTCGATGTCCGTGACCGCGTGGGCGAGGGCGGTCGTCAGCGCCTCGACGCGACCCGAGTGACCGGCCGTGCTCGGATCTCGTTGCTCGATGGCGGTCACGCTCGCTTGCACGAACCCGTCGAAAAGCGACTGGATCGAATCGAGCAGGCTCTCGTTGTCGAGAGCGACCGCGGCCTGGCTGGCGATGGACTCGATCATCTCCAGGTCTTCGGGTCGAAAGCTCACGACCTCGGTCGGAACGCTGGCGACCGTGAGCTTGGTTTCGTAGCGGCGTTTGGCGTTGATCAGCTGGACCGCGCCGACCACCTCGTTGTTGTAGTTGCGCATCGGCACGGTCAGCATCGACTTCGTCCGGTAGCCGTACTGCTGGTCGAAGTTCCGGCCGCCCTGCGGCTTGCCGGGCGGCGGGTTGTACGCGTCGTCGTAGATCTGACTCCAGCCGACCGTGACGGTGTAGCCGACGACACTCTTCTCGTCGACCGGCACCGTGAAGGCCTGGTACGTGTTGCCGATTGAGCTGTTCTGACTCGAGGCCAGGAACAGCTGCGGCGACCCGTCTTCGCCGAGGGTCTTGCGCCACAGGCTCGCGCCGTCGGCGTTGGTGAGCTGGCGCAGAGTGGTGAGGATGAACTCCTGCAATTTGGTGATGTCCCGCTCGGCTGAGAGCGCGATGCCGATCCGGTTCAGCTCTTCGAACTGGCGGTGCTGGCGGTGGGCTTGCTCCTCTAGCTGCTTGACCTCGTGCTTCAGCGCCACGTTCTCCATAGCGATGCGCAACAGCTCGCGTAGCGCCGTGCGCGATGCGTCCTGGGGAGGCGCGAGCGCCATGTCCTCGAGCCCCTCGGGCGCGTTCTGTCCAGAGTCGAGCAAGACCAACGCCGGCAGGACCACGGTGGCCGCGTTTTCGAACGTGTGGGCCTGCAGCCCGAGCTCGGCGAGCACTGCCGCGAGCTCGCCGTTCTGCAGGCCGGGCGCCAGGTAGATGTGGAACGCCTGGGCGGTCTTCACGTCAGGTGACCACTAGTGTCCGGCACCGTCGGCGTTTTGCAGGTAGATCAGACGCAAACCTTCGAGGGTCAGGAGCGGGTCGGTGGCCTGGATCACGTGAGTCAGCCCCGCGACGAGCCCTGCCTGGCCGCCGGTGGCGATCACCTTGGCCGTCCCACCCAGCTCGGCCACCATGCGCTCGACCATGCCTTCCACCTGGGCCACGAAACCCCAGACGAGCCCGGACTGGATCGAGGCGACGGTGTTGCGGCCGATCACCGAATCCGGGGCCACCGCCTCCACCCGCCGGAGCATGGCGGTGTTCGAAACCAGGGCGTCGAGCGAGATCTCGACGCCCGGGGCAATCGCTCCACCGAGGTAGTCGCCATCGGCGTTGATGGCGTCATAGGTCACGGCTGTGCCGAAGTCGATCACCACCACCGGACCGCCGTATTTCGTATACGCCGCCAGCGCGTTGGCGATGCGGTCGGCGCCGACGTCCTTCGGGTTCTCGTAGCGGATCCGCACCCCGGTCTTGACCCCCGGACCGACCATGACCGGCTCGCGTTTGAGGTAGCGGCGAGAAGCCTCGATCAGGGCGGGGTTCAGGTTGGGCACGACGCTGGAGATGACCACCCCGCTGACGACATCGAGCTCGAAGCCGCGGAGGTTGAAGAGCTGGCGGAGCTCCACGGCCACTTCGTCCGCCGTCCGCTCCCGGTGCGAGGTCACTCGCCAGTCGGCGACCAGCCGCTCGCCCTCGAAGAGAGCCAGGGTGACGTTGGTGTTGCCGACGTCGACGGCCAGTAGCATCCGAGCCCGAACTCTACTCAGGTGGGCAGGGGAGGTGGATGCGTTTTCGCCCACTGCAGCAGCCGGCCGGCTTCGCGGCGAACTGCCCTGGCGCGGGCGGCGACCCGGCGCGGGTTGGGCGCTCCCGGCATGTCTCGCTTGCGCAGGGAGGCTCTGGCGTTCCACGGCGCCTGCAGCTTCCCCGTCCGGACCGCGCGTCCGACCTCCTCATGGGCCTTCCGAAAGGGCGTGCCCGACGCCACCAGGGCTTCGGCCGCGTCGGTGGCCAGCAGCCCGGGGTCCGAGGCGGCGGCGGCCAGGCGGTCACGATCGAAGTCCAGATGGTCGACCAGCAGCCGGGCCGCACGCAACGAGTCCAAGACGCTCTCGACGGCCGCGAATACAGCGGGCTTGTCCTCCTGGAGGTCTCGGTCATACGCGAGCGGCAGACCTTTCAGGATCGTGGCGAGCGTCGCGAAGCTGCCGATCGGACGTCCGGCGCGTCCGCGCAGGAGCTCGGCGATGTCGGGGTTCTTCTTCTGCGGCATCAGGCTCGACCCGGTGGCGATCTCGTCGGCCAGCCGTACGAACCCGAACTCGGCGGTGGCCCAAAGGACGACGTCCTCGCCAAGGCGGCTGAGGTGGATCGCGGTCGCCACGCACGCGTAGACGAGGTCGAGCGCGAAGTCACGATCCGCGACGGCGTCCATGCTGTTGGCCGTCAGGCGCTGAAAACCGAGCTCTTTGGCGACCAACTCGCGATGTAGGGGCAACGTCGTGCCCGCCAGCGCGCCGGATCCGAGCGGCATCTCGTCGGCGGCGTCATACGCGTGACGGAAACGCTCGGCGTCGCGCAGCAGCGGTTCCGCGTGCGCGAGGAGGTGATGTCCGACCGTGACGGGCTGCGCGCGCTGGAGGTGCGTGTAGCCAGGCATCAGCCAACCTGCGTGCTTGGCGGCTGCCGACGCAAGGGCGTCCACGAGCTCGGCCAAGGTCGTGGTCAGCTCGCTGGCGGCGTCGCGGCAGTAAAGGCGCAGGTCGACGGCGATCTGGTCGTTGCGGGAGCGACCGGTGTGCAGCGCGGCGCCGGCAGGGGTGATCTCGGTCAGTCGGCGCTCGATCACGGTGTGGATGTCCTCGTCCGACTCGCGGAACGCCAGCTCGCCCGCGTCGAGCTCGCGCCTGACTCGGCGCAGGCCGCGCTCGATCGCCTTCAGCTGCGTGGGCTTGAGGAGGCCGGCCGCGGCCAAGCCGCGCGCGTGGGCGATGCTGCCCGCGATGTCGTACGGATAGAGCTCGAAGTCAACCTCCAGCGAGGACGAAAAGCGCTCGAGCTCGGGCAGCAGCCGGCCCGCGAAGCGGCCACCCCAGAGCTTGCCGGCTATGGCGTGAGCCTCTTCACGTCGCCTAGCAGCCCCTTCAACTCCCGGTCGTGCAGCCGGCCCTGGACCTCTGCGGCCGTGCGCACGCCCATGCCCCACAGCTTGATGAAGCCCGCGGCTGCGGACTGGTCGAAGGCATCGCCCTTGCCGTACGTCGCGAGCGAGTGCTGGTAAAGCTGCGCCGGCGCTTTGCGGCCGACCACATGTGACGAACCCTTGAACAGCTTGATGCGCACATCGCCGGTGACGTGTCGCTGGGTTTCAGCGACGAACGCATAGAGGGCGTCGCGCAAAGGGCTGAACCAAAGCCCGTCGTAAACCATCTGCGCCCACTGCTGGGCCACCAGATCCTTGAAGCGCGCCACCTCCTTCGGCAGTGTGATGTCCTCGAGCGCCTGGTGCGCCTGGAGCAGCAGCACCGCCGCGGGCGCCTCATAAATTTCGCGGGACTTGATGCCGATGAGCCGGTTCTCCAGATGGTCGATACGGCCGACCCCGTTCTCGCCGCCGACCCGGTTGAGATCCGTAACCAGCTGGAGGGGGTCCACCGGCTTGCCGTCGAGCGAGACGGGCAGGCCTTGCTTGAATCCGACCTCGACGTAGGTCGGCTCGTCGGGGCAGTCGCGCGGGTCGCGCGTCCAGGCGTAGACGTCGGCGGGGGGCTCGGCCCAGGGGTCTTCGAGAACTCCGGCCTCGATCGAGCGGCCCCACAGGTTCTCATCCGTCGAATAAGGCGAGCGCACGGTGGCCGGCACCTCGATCCCGTGCTTGGTCGCGTATTCGATCTCATCGTCGCGATTCATGCCCCATTCGCGGACCGGGGCGACCACCTTCAGGTTGGGGGCGAGGGCCGCGGTCGTGACGTCGAAGCGCACCTGGTCGTTGCCCTTGCCGGTGCAGCCCATCATCGCGGCGATCAGTGGCCGGCCCAGCGCGGTGGCCAGCGGGTACTCCTTCTCGTAAACGGCGCCGGCCTGGAGCGACGGCCACACAAACAGCTGCAGAAATGGCACGCGGCCGTCCGCTACATACGCAGCCGAAGCTCCTGTCTTCAGCGCCCGCGCCTGGACGGCATCGAGATCCTTCTTCTCGCCCAGATCGACTGTGAACGCGATCACATCCCAGCCCTGGTCCTTGAGCCAGCGGATCGCCACCGAGGTATCGAGCCCGCCCGAATAGGCGAGCACCAGCTTCTCAGACATTGGCCAGCAGCTCTTTGAGCGCCTTGCCGGCGCCGCGCCGGCGGAGCACGGCGATGATCGTGTCGTCGCCCGCCACCGTGCCGGCGATGCCCGGCAATCCGGCTTCGTCGATGCGGCGGGCGACCAGGTTGGCGGTGCCCGGCGGCGTCTTGATCACCGCCACCGGCGAAACGAGCTCGACCGAGAGGACGAGCTCGCGAACCAGCGCGGCGGCGATTCGGTAGCCCGCGCCGGACCGAACCAGGCCCAACTCCTGGATGTCGCGCGAGATCGTGGCCTGGGTCGCGCGGAGCCCGCGGCGCGCGAGCCCCTCGGCGATCTCCTGCTGCGTGTGCACCGCGCCTCGGTTGACGAGGGCGAGGATGGCTCGGTGCCTCTCTTCCTTGGTGGCTGTCACCGCAGCACCTCGTGCATCGTGCGCTGCGCGCGATCGATCTGCTCGGCAGTGATGATCAGCGGCGGCACGAATCGGATCGAGCGGTCGTCGACGGCGTTGACGACCAGCCGTGCTTCGAGGCAAGCCTGCTGAAACGCCTTGGCGCGCGGCTCAGCGAACTCGACCGCCTGCATGAGGCCGAGGCCGCGCACTTCCTTGCCCCCGAGAGTGTGGATCGCGGCGTTCAGCATCTCCCCCATCTCGGCTGCATGGCCCACGAGTCGATCGCGCTCGATGACGTTCACCACCGCCAGGGCAGCCGCGCATGCGAGCGGGTTGCCACCGAATGTGGACCCATGGTCACCGGGCTCGAACACGTCGGCGTTGGGCGCCGCCAGGACGGCTCCGATCGGGACGCCGCCACCCAGGCCCTTGGCGAGGGTCATCACATCGGGCGTGATGCCGTGGTGCTGGTGCGCGAACCACCGACCGGTGCGGCCGAGCCCGGTCTGCACCTCGTCGAGGATCAGCAGCAAGCCCTGGTCGTCGCACCATCTGCGCACGCCTTCGAGGTATCCAGGCTTGGCCGGCACCACGCCGATCTCCCCCATTACGGGCTCGAGCATCACGGCGACCGTGCCCGCACTGGTCGCGGCCTGGATAGCGTCCAGATCGTTGTAGGGGACGTGCACGAAACCTTCGGGCAGGGGCTTGAACGGATCCGAGTACTTGGGCTGCCCGCCGGCGGTGATCGTGGCGAGTGTGCGGCCATGGAACGAGCCGAGGGTGGTGATGATCTGGTGCGCGCCGGCTCGATTGCGCGCGCCCCATTTGCGGGCGATCTTGATCGCGGCCTCGTTGGCCTCGGCACCTGAGTTGCAGAAAAAAACGCGAGACGGGAACGACAGCTCGACCAGGCGGCGCGCGAGCTCGACCTGAGGCTGGGTGAAGTAGAGGTTCGAGGTGTGGATCAGGGTCTTCGCCTGGCCCGCGACCGCAGCCACAACGTCTGGGTGGGAATGGCCCAGGAGGTTGACCGCGATCCCGGCGACGAGGTCCAGGTATTCGTTGCCGGCGTCGTCATAGACGAGGCATCCCTGCCCACGGACAAATGTGACTGGCAGACGCCGGCCCACCTTCATGAGGTACTTGTCGGCGAGGTCGGGCGTGCTCACGAGTGGCCTTGCCCTTTACGAGTGTTTAAAGGACGCGTCCTTTCTTTAACCCACCCACTAACCCCCCACCCACCCATTTGGGGAGACTTTGTGTGGCGGCCAGAATACGGCTGCTCACAGACTTCGCCAACCCAGGTCGTTAAGGCGTTCACGGTGTGACCATCGTCCCGATGCCCGACTCGGTGAAGAGCTCGAGCAGGAGCGCGTGGGGCGTGCGGCCGTCGACGATGTGCGCGAACGGCACGCTATCAAGCGATCGCAGGCATGCCTCGAGCTTGGGGATCATCCCGCCCGTGACCTCGCCGGCTTCGATCCGATGCCGCGCATCCTCGCGCGTGAGCACGGCGACCACATTGCCGTCGACGCCCAGCACGCCTGGAACGTCCGTGAGCAGAATGAGCTTGGCCGCGCCCAACGCCACCGCGATCTCGGCCGCGACGGTGTCGGCGTTGATGTTGTAAGCGTGGCCGTCGTAACCGAGCCCGATGGAGGCGATCACGGGGATGTAGCCGCGCCCGAGCA
>WNEY01005056.1_pt1 | contig 10158 bp, 11 predicted proteins | sample 5400531 | NCBI WGS metagenome assembly WNEY01 (sample SAMN13153338, study PRJNA577476) | soil metagenome | isolation source: 200 cm saprolite under Douglas fir tree site 1 | place: USA:California | collected 2015-04-18
CGGCGCCGACGCGGTCCACCTGGCCAGCGCCCTGGCCGTCAGCCAGCCAGGCCTCATCCTTGCCGCCTGGGATCGCCGGCTCCGCGACGGCGCCGAGGCGGCCGGACTCGCCGTCACCCCCGCCAGGCCATGCACCTGACAGCAAAGCCCAGCCGCCCACAAAGCGACTGTCGACGCCCGCCGGCAGGCGGTACTGAAGACAGGGGAAAGCCGACTTGAACGGGGCGAACCTGCCTGCATTCGGCCGCGACGACACCCGCCGGAACCCCGGCCCACCCGGCCGGTACGGCCAGGCATGCACATGAACCGCTGACCGCTTCGTTCGCATCGAGGGGGTCAGGGGTTCAAATCCCCTCAGCTCCACGCATTCTCCCAGGTCAAAGACTGGTCTGCGGTTCGCTTTGCCCGCTCCAAGATCACTTGTCACCCAGATGTCACCGGGACGGCGGGTGAGCAGATGACATCGTGCGTGCCTGGATGGATTTCGCGGCACCTCCAAACACTGCGCTGGCCCGGGTTCTGGCCGTGTCATGCGCCGAACCGGCTGCGACATAAGCACCGAGACGGACTGCGGCGGCGGGCTCAGTGTGCGAGCTTCGAGGAAGAGCCGGCGCCGCCGAGCGGATGGCGATGAGGCGCTTGATACCGGCCGCCGAGCAGTTGCGAGTCTGGGTGGCGAAACGAAGCGGTGCATTTAGGGCAGCATCGATCGGTCGTAGGTCGCGATGACTGTCCATGTGTCATGTTAGAGCGCTGGCCACTGAGATCAAGGATCTGCGCGCCGAGCTCGCCGAGGGCCGAAGGATCCCGACATGCGGCCTGGAACACCACACCTGACCTCGATCCATCACGAATCCTGACTCGTCGACCGGCTGCTCGCAGACCAATTACGCGGGCCCGCAAACGTACCCGTCACGAGACGTCTGCGCTGATGCCAATGACCTCTACGCTGACCTGGTGGCGTGCCAGCAGTTCGCGAGCCGTATGCGCGAGCGTGACCTACGAGAACGGGAAGAGCTGTCGGTACTGCTGGACCGGGCTGCCTGTGACAGCCAGTCGGTCCTGCGGCAGTCTGCGCTGCGATCGCTTGTGGCCACCGCCCCTGATCATATGCAGGTGCTCAGAGTACTGCTTGACCGCGCCGCGAGCGATGCTGACTCACAGGTGCGACACCAGGTCGCAGTCCAAGAGTTGACCGCTGTGGCAGCGTCCGATTCAGAGGTCCGCGCAGCACTCGCCGACTGCGTGTCTGGTGCCGGACCTGGCAAATCCGAGCGGCCGCCGTTCAGTCCTTGACCACCGCTGCGCAGAGCGATCCGCAGATCAGAGCCGAGTTGCGGGACCGTGCCGTCAGCGCCCTCGGTGCTCCGGAACGGAAGGCCTGGGGCGCGTGAGCCTTACATCAGGCTACGCGACCATGCAATGCCCGGCCATGACGCTGGCTACGTACGAGTTGGCTGGCTGCACCTGACCAGGCACTCAGGCCGCGACAGGCTGGCTAGTCTTCCCGGCGCGCACGTCACAGGCAGCTAAGCCAAGTTCCCACTCGATAGTGAGAGCGACCTGCGTGATCGGCTCGCGAACCCTAGGCTGGTGAGGCTCCAGGGCAACCGCGAGCCAGATACGCGAAGTGCCATGCTGGCACCAGACGATAGGTGACGGACTCGGCCGGGACTCGGGTCACATCTAGAAGCTTCCTTCTAGCTTGTTCTGTCAGCTATAACTTTCGCGGCCAGAAGTTATAGGTTAGCGTCGTGGATGCAAGCCAGTTTGCAGCTCCCGACTGGGGCAGAGTCATCTCGACCCTTGGTCCAGCCTCCTACCAGGCGTTCATACCGGCCAAGGTACCGAAAGAACTCATCTTGACGGCCGACATCATCATGAAGCTGTCCGATGCTGACGCGGCGCTTGGCCGACTCGCAGGTTCCGGTCGGTTGCTTCCCAACCCGCACCTCCTGGTGAACGCCTACATCACACGCGAAGCAGTCTCTAGCTCCCGCATCGAGGGGACGCAGGCCTCAGTCACCGAGGTCTTCGACGCAGTCGTTACCGGCGAGGCGAAGCGAGATGACATCCGGGAGGTACGCAACTACATCAATGCGCTAGAGCACGGCGTGCGACGGATACAGCACGACGACTTCCCGATCTCGCTGCGCTTGATAAGGGAGATGCACAAGATCCTCCTCACGGGCGTGCGTGGCCAAGACAAAACTCCGGGCGAGTTCCGCAGGACCCAGAACTGGATCCAGTCGGCCGACAATCGTCCAGACACCGCTCGGTTCGTGCCGCCTCCCGTGGAGGAGATGTGGGCAGCGCTAGATGACTGGGAGAAGTACTGCCACGACGATCACCCGCGGCTGCCGTTGCTAGTTCGCTGCGCGCTCCTTCACTACCAATTTGAGACTATTCACCCCTTTCTTGATGGTAATGGCAGGCTTGGAAGGCTTTTTATCGCCCTATATATGATGGAACGAGGAAGGTTGCCAGCCCCTTTGCTTTACCTGTCTGGTTACTTTGACCAGCGCAGGGGTGAGTACTACGACCGACTTCAGTACATCCGGGAGCGCGGCCAGGTTAACGAATGGCTGTTGTTCTTCTTGGACGGAGTGGCAGTGCAGGCGACCGACGCAGTTGAACGAGCAGAGCAACTGTCGGATCTGCGCGAAAAGTACCGCGCGCAGCTGCACGGTACCTCGGCACGCACAGTTGAGGCCGTTGATCTGTTGTTCGCGACGCCAATCCTCACCGTCCGCTATGTGCAAGAGAGACTTGGCCTTAGCCAGCCCGGGGCCAACGGCCTGCTTCGACGCCTGGCGGCATACGGGATAGTCGAGGAGAGCGGGTCTGGTCCTGGCGTTAGGCATCGGTGGTACAGCGAGGGGATTCTGGACGTACTCGACCCAGAGCGGGCTTAGTAACGGGGCAATTCAATAATGCCTGTAAGTGATGGCTCGATTCGGCCGGGTTCCTCAGGTAAGAGCGGAGCTGTCGCAGCCCGGGATGGCGATGATCCGCTCAGCGGGGTAGGGCGCCGGTCGGGGTAATCGGGAGCACACCGCAGTCGATGCGCTACCGGGCACTGGCACGGCGGATTTAGCGATGAGTGGCTCGCTCAACTGGAGTCACACCTGAGCTTCGGCTTTGGCAGAGAGGGGACTCCGGGGACACATAGAAGAGCAGCCTGGACTTCTGCAGGCGGCCGTTGTCAGGCGGTCACGCTCACGCCCATTCGCCCGGCCATCAGGCGCAGTGGTTCGGGGAGCCGGTAGTGGGCTCTGATCAGGCCCATGATCGTTTCGCGGGCCATCGGGTGGTTCCTGGTGTGCTGCGGTGACAGCTTGTCCGCCATGGATAGCGAGTCCAAGGCCAGGTTCGGCTCGCCGGCGAGGAGCTGGGCGCGGGCAACGTCGATGTAGTGGTGACTGGACCTTTCGGGCGGCAAGTCCGGCGGCGGCTGGAATCCTTCGTTGCGCCGTATGGCATCGTCGGCGTCTTCGAGTTCTATCGCCGTGGCGACTTCATGGATCTTGACATTGCTCGGCCCGAAGATCAGGCCATAATGGTTCGTGTCGTGCCCGATCCGGTCGCTGATCTCACTGGCCTGCGCGAGATAGTCCCAGCAATCGCTGCGAGTGATTTCCCGGGCTGCCATGATGGCGGCACGCAGGTGCATCGATCCGGTGATGGCTAGGCCGGATTCGCTGCCGCTGGTGAGTTCGTCAAAGTCCCGGTGAGCCTGGTCGATGAATTTCAGGCCGGTGCGGTAGGCGCCTGTCGCGAAGAAGATCTGGCATCGTTCCTCGGCCATGAACGCGGCCAGTTCGGGCTCGCCGGTTTCCAGTGCCGCCGAGGTAGCGTGTTCCACGGCCACGGATACCAGGTCGATGTAGCCCAGCCGGTAAGCCACTGATTTCGCGGCCACGAACGCGTGCATCAGCATCCGGGCCGCTTCCCTGCGCACGGCCCCGGAACTGTCGTGGAAAACAGCCGATAGTTCCTCGATCAGCCCCGGGAGCCGCGCGCCAAGCTGAATGTAGTCAATTTTGTCCAGCAGCCTGCCGGTCAGCTCAACGTCCTGGCTGATCTCACTCAGCGGACGCGGCGTCACCTCTATATCTGGGGGAACGTCCCAGTAATTCATCGCAATGCGGATCTGCGGAATGCTGGCGTGTACCCGGTCGGTCCGCTCAGTCGTTCCCCGGTACGGCTGGCCCAACAACTCAGGCACGTCGACGTGCAGCACCGCCGCCACGGCCGACACGAGCCACGGCGTCGCGGGTTTCACGCCACGCTCCACCTGGCTGATAAGGCTCTTGGAGCACGGAATACGCAAAGCCAGGCCATCTTGGGTAAGATCGCGCAATTTACGGGCTTCGGCAAGACGCGCCCCGATGCCGTCCTGATCAAGAATCAAAATCGCCGGGGACATATCCCCGCCTCCCCAACGTCGGTAGCCTTTGCAAGGCCGGGTACGGCAATCCTCATCCTAAGGCACCGGCCGAAACGCTATCCGGCAAGCCACGGCAAGGTCGCACAAGCCGTGCGATTTCCCTTCCCCGGGCGCCGTTACTCTCATTCCCGTCAACAGAACTGACCACCGGATCTGCCGGCGACCCGGGAAGGAGACACAGATATGGAAGCGCAACCAGTCGTGCAGGACAGCACCTCCGAGACGTTCGCCCGGCTGAACGCCCTGGCTGCCGAACTCGGCGCCCACGGGTGGACGGCCACCGTCCAGAGCAAGCGCGGCGGCCCGCCGACCCTGCACGCCCGCAACCCCGTGCGAGAGGCCAGGGCGCTCTCCGAGCACATCCACGCCAGACCCGACGCTGACGGCGCCTGGGCGTACTGGTGGCCCTGGGCCGAAGTAATCGCCCACTCGCCCGCCGAGGCCGCAGCGATCATCGTCCGCGCGCTGCGCCCGGCCGGACACACCATCACCAAGCCCACCGGCACAAACCCCGGCCAGACCACGATGCCGGACCCCGGACCAGCCGACCTGGAGACCGCACTGCAGGACGCCGAGCAGTTCCTGCTGCGAACCGGCAGCATCCACCCCGACCTCACCGCCCAGACCCTGCTCCGCTGCCTGCGCCGCTACCGCGCGCACCTGTGGGCCGTGGTCACGGCCGGCCGCCAGCAACCGGATTCCATTGGCACCTGACTCCCGGCCGCACACGGCGACCGGCAGATACCAGCGGGATGTGGCGCAGCACGGCTAGCGCGCCTGCTCTGGAAGCAGGAGGCCCCGGGTTCGAATCCCGGCATCCCGACCGACCGACTCACCCACCACCCCGCATCCGGGCGTGCACAGGGCACGTGCACGCCTCGCGCGCGTCTGCACTTAACCGGCCCCGTGCACGCCCCGTGCACAGGCACCGTGCACAAGATCAGCAAGCCACGCGACCCGCACAGTCACCACCACAACCACCGAGATGAGGGATGCCCCGCCGAAACCCCGGAGAGGGGGTGACGCCCCACGCCAACCTGTGCCGCCAGCCAGCCCGACCAGAAGAGGTGAACGCCCGTCACACATGCGGCCCGCACGCCCGCGAGCCAGTGATCCTGTCAGCCCGCCACATCACGCTGCCTGACCTGCTCCGCCACATCGAAGCAGGACACATCGTCCTCGTCCTGCCCACACCCGCCGACCCACGCTAACCCGACCCAAGGCAACCCCGGACCCGCCCCGTGACCGCCCGCCCGGTCACGGGGCGCGTGAGCCGAGCGAACCTGCCCGACAGCCTCAAATACACCCACCTGCGGACCGCTCCTGACGAGCACAAGAGCACTCACCTGCAGATACGTGCCATCTCGCCACGGGAAGTAGACCTGATCATGAACGGTGAAACCAGCGCAACGCCTCAGAACCGGCGAACGAGAAGGCGGACGACGACAACCAGACTCCCGGCGAGCGGGCCTGGCAACAGCATTCGGCTGCGCCAGATGCGAACCAGGCTTCAACAGCGGAACTCCTACCGGAAGGCGCGGAAAGAGGTCATTGCTCGGCGCATGCTCCAGGCGTATGAGGACGCGATCACGTTCCGCTCCGCACAACTCAGCGAACCCTGCCCCGCCTGCACCGGCCCAGACAGATGCGCCGAGCATGCCCAGAACCAGACCCTGATCTGGACCTACCAGCAGATGCACGCCGCCACGCTCGAAAGACTGCACCAGACCGCAAGACCGAAACCCGGAAACCTCACATGAACAAGCCCGCAGCACACCCCGGCATAGACACCGCCGCAACCCCGCCCAGCCCAGAGAAGGGATGCCCCGCCGAAACCCGGACTCCTCACCTCTCCGCACCCGCCGACCCACGCTAGCCGCCAACGGCGGACCGCCCCGTGACCGCCCATCCGGTCACGGGGCATTGTCTTTGTCTACGGCTCCCGCGCGTCTGCACGTCAATGCGCGAAGACGAAAGACCCTAGACAAGACAATAACCGGCCGCCACCGCCCCGTGACCAGCCGTTCCCTTGCGCACGTGATCTCTGAACGTGCGCACAACCAGATTTGCAATCTCGCGGAAATGGCAACGAGTCGGCGATCCGGGCGTCTTAGCACGTCGATGAGAACCGCGCGTCGTCGCTGATTGTTGAGATGATCGCCGATGCGGTCGGCTCAGATCGTGCAGTTACAAACCGCCCTGCATCGCTGCCGTTCCTGCACCAGCCGGGCGAAGTCTCCTGCTCCGTGCGCGCTCCGGCGGCGACGGTGCTGACGTGGCGTCGCAACGTCAACCGGGTGTCTCGGTCGGCCGCATCGCTGGGCTTTCTCGGTGGGGTGCCGCCAGTCGGCGATGTGCGGGGCGGTGTGTTCTTGGTGCCGCCTGGGCCTGTATAGGTAGCGGATCAGCCCGGGGGGTGCCGTCCGCGGGCAGCTTTCCGATCACGGAACCTGTCGGCGGAGTTCTTCCGCCGCGGTGTCCAGGCGTCGGCCCGGCGGGTGCATTCTGCCGCGTACGGAAGAAGATCGGCAGAAGGCTGCCCGGTGGCGTCCAGCTCGCTGAACTCCTGCTGGGTGAGCGTGAACTCGACCCGGCGCGGCCGGGTCACCGCCTGCCGGGTCATGCCCGTGACACTCCAATGCACCCGTGCGCGCCCCGCATGTTCGGCGCGCGTTTTTGAATTTGCTCGCATGACTTCTTACTCGGGCGCCAGTATGCGTCACTGGACCGCGCCCGGTCCGCAGATAACCTGGGTTTATGAATAACGGTGCTCCCTGCATCCATACCGATGCGCTCCGGCCACGTTGGAACGATCTCGGTACTGCTGTTTGGTTGCTAGTATCCTTGCCATTAGAGGTTACGTTCGGCCAGTTCACGGCCAGGAACGGGAATTGCGATGATCAAGATCAAGCAGTTAGTAATGCTGGCCGGACTGTTTTCCACCCGAATTCGATTCGGTAGCGTTCACGGCCGTTCATCAGGGTTCACCAGGTCGCGTAACCTCATGAACCGGCCATTGTTCACAGGATTTTTTTTCAGGCTAGAAATATCCCGGGGAGCTGGCTTCGGCGTCTCCAGGCTGGCCTGTTCCGGGCTGGACTGCCGGGCCGTGCCACCCGGCTCGCGTGTCTATCCACAGCCCCAGCGCACGAGCCGGGATTGTCCGCAGGTCTTCCGTTGACACCGGGTGCGCGGTTCCTTCCGCCGATCGTGGTAACCCAGCAGAAAGGAGACTGCTATGGATCACGTCAGCACCGCCCGCCGGCAGCTTGAGCAGGCCAGCGGCCTGGTCCAGGTACTGGCAGCGAGTTCGGAGGCCTTCGGCGTGCTGGCTGCCGCCTGCCTGCGCGGCCAGGGCAGCTCTCGCGACCTGTTCGCCACGTATGCGTTTGCCGGCACCGCAGCGACCGAGGCCCAGATCGCGATAGCGAGAGCACCCTCGCTGCCGGACCCCGATCCTGCCGGGACCGGGCCCGCGCAAAGCGTTCAACCTGATCTCAATGAAACATCCGCTGACGCACTGGCCGGCCTGGCGAAGCTAGCGCACGCCCGGCTGGCCGAGGCGGGCCGCCTGGCTCGGGACGCCGATGACCAGGCTGCCTGCGCCGACGCAGCGCAGCAAGCCGACCTGATCAGCAAGCTTCTCGCGCCCGATGCACGGCCATGACCACGGTCACGCTCGGCGACCTGCTCGTGGCGGCAACCGACTACCTGGCTGCCGCCACCCGGCACTCCTATCAGCAACGGGAGCCGGGCCACCTCGGGCCAGCCATCTCCGAGACGGCGCGCGCGGCCGACGCCCTGCAACGTCACCTGGCCGAGATAGTCGCCGACAGCGGCATCCAGCCGTACATGAGTGCCGACAGCACCGCGATCTACCTCGCGATTCACGCCCAGGAAGCGTTGCGGGAGGCAGCCGAGCACCTGACCGCCGCCGGCAACGCCATCAAGCCGCTCCGGACACCGCCCGATCGCGATCCGCTCACCCCGGACAACCTCAGCCGGGACTGGCGGGCGTCCCGCAGCATTCAGGTAGGTCCGCTTACCCTTGACCAGGCGCCGGTGCCAGGCCAGCAGCGTCGCCGGGGTCACGATGCGGTGCAGTCGCAGGTGCCGGGGCAGCAATCGCGCCGAGGCGGCGAGTACGGCCCGGTCAGCCCAGTCCGGCCGCGGGCGGGCGACCTGACGCCGCAGTACCGCGACTTCATGGCGGAGCACCAAGATCTCCGCGTCCCTGGCGGCGTCGCTGCGTGCCAGGAGCGCCAGCCAGCCGAACACGCGGACCATGAACGCGTAGATGAGACGGATCAGCACGAGCGCCGAGCGTAAACCAGCACGTCAGACCCTGCGTAGAGTTTTGGCACAGCACACGGCAAGTTCACCGGACACGTGTTCTAGCTGCGACGATTGCCATGCGAAGGTTGCCGATACCTACGTTCAACCACAGCTCAACACATAGGCAGCACTTTCACTGCACCCGGAATCTGTCTACTGGCTCAGCGATCTGGTTGTCGTACTGATGTCTAACTAGCAGCGGCGATACCCTGTAGCGACTCGCAACGGCCTCGATAGCGGAGTCATCGGCCTTGCCAAGAGTGGCCAGATACTGTCGTATGCCCGCGGCTGGAGCGAGAAGTTCTGCGGCAAACGCCCCGGCGACCTTTTCGTCGTTTCCTCGCGCCGGCGAGAGAACAAACTGGGTCTGACCCGGTCGCAGCAGGACGCGTCCGAGTGCCCGTGCCTGCCCGAACCTGTTAACTGATACTCCAGTACGAGGCAAGCCAAGTATCAATCCGCATCGGTCGCTGTTTACGACAGCAACGCCCTGAATGCCATTTGACGGGGTATTCGACTCGCCAAGCCCTACCCACGGGGAAGTATCGAACAACTCCATCTCCCCCAGCTCTAGCTCACGCCTCACGTTCTTTGCCATGGAATAACCAATTAGCCACGGCCTGTCGTCGCTACCCCCGCCGACGGCGGCGTGGCCGGAATCATTTTCAGGCGAAATGGCGCTGTAGAGTGGCCTCAGACTTTCGCGTGCCTTAGCGGACGCTTTCTCAGCAGAGCCCACCGCCCGCTTGGTCCATCGAGCCGCTGCGCTCAGAGCAGTCGGATCCGCGCTGTCAAAGAAATCCGATGCGAGTTCACGCGGGAGTTCCGAGGCCACGGAGATGATGTCAGCCGCCATGTCCTCCGGCACCGAGTATGGATCTAGGCCCAGTTTTGCGGCCGTCAGGCAGAACTCTCTCTCGTCCGGGCTCGTCCTGGCTATAGCTTCCCATTCTTCTGCAAGGATGGTCTTGGGAAGGCCTTCCTCTGAGAGCCGCTCCAGCACCCGGTCTACGATGGAGGCAAGGCCCTCCATAACGCCCTGCGTGGCGAATGCCGCAACTCCATCAGACGCGAATCGGACAGGTCTGCGTGCATACTCCAGATCTGAAACCCAGCAGATCTGCGAGACAGAACCTTCCACCACTAGAGTCAGGTTGGGCCACGCCATGCCGTCGCCAGCGCCACGGAAGTTGTGGCTTGCAAGCCACGGATAGGTGCGAATGTTCGGCCATGTCCAGTACCGGGTCTCGACTGCCGAGGGCCGGATGTGCCCTGCCAGGATCCACCAGTTAGCCGCTATCCACTCCGCGAGCGGATAGACAGAGCCATATACGGACCGGCGCAATGTCCCGTCTGGCGCCTCAGCTTGTGTT
>WNEY01005058.1_pt1 | contig 10154 bp, 10 predicted proteins | sample 5400531 | NCBI WGS metagenome assembly WNEY01 (sample SAMN13153338, study PRJNA577476) | soil metagenome | isolation source: 200 cm saprolite under Douglas fir tree site 1 | place: USA:California | collected 2015-04-18
GGCGGTAGAATACCCTCATGCCGAGCCAGCCCTCCAAGCAGCTCGAGGTCGTACCGAATCCGCACCCGGACCGCGACTATGAGGTCGCGCTCGAAATCCCGGAGTTCACGTGCCTCTGCCCCATGACGGGACAGCCCGACTTCGCCACCATCCGCATCCGGTACGTGCCGGACCTGCACCTCGTCGAGCTCAAGAGCATCAAGCTCTACATCTGGTCCTACCGGAACGAGGGTGCCTTCCACGAGGATGTGACCAACCGCATCCTCAATGACTTCGTGGCGGCGGGGAACCCGCGGTGGATCGAAGTGGTGGGCGACTTCGGCGTGCGCGGCGGCATCAAGACGGTCGTTCGCGTGGCGCACGGCAAGCGGCCGGAGATCTGAGCGGGCGCGGCCATGAGCACGGTCCCCATGAAGACCGTGCGCCGGCCCTTCCTCACCGCGCGCTGGTCCAATCTCGCCATCCTCACCTGGGAGGTGGCGCCCGCTCTCCTCGAGCCTCACCTGCCCGCGGGTCTCGAGCTCGATCGGCGCGACGGCGCCGTGTTCGCCAGTCTCGTGGCCTTCGACTTCCTCGACACCCGGGTCCTCGGTGTCCCCTGGCCGGGCTTCACGAGATTCCCCGAGGTGAACCTTCGCTTCTACGTCCGGCGGGGGGAGCGTCGCGGCGTCGTCTTCATCCGCGAGTTCGTGCCGCAGGCCGTCGTGGCCTGGGTGGCCCGCGCCTTCTACAACGAGCCGTACCTCGTGGCCCCCATCGAGAGCGGCGTGGGCGAGGAGCCTCCGGGGATCGTGACGGTACGCCGGCTTCGCTGGCGCGGACGGGCTCAGAGCATCGAGGTCACGGGCGGTAAGCCCGCCTTCCGGCCCCCCGAGGACAGCGTCGAGCATTTCTTCAAGGAGCACGAGTGGGGCTTCGGCCGGGACCGGCGCGGACGCACCGTAGCCTACCGGGTGCGCCATCCCATCTGGGATGTCTACCCGGTGCGCTCGTGGACTCTCGACTTCGACGCGGAGCTCGTCTACGGGTCCGGCTGGAACCTGCTGTCCAGCGAGAAGCCCGCCTCTGTCATCCTGGCCGCCGGCTCGGCGGTGTCGGTCTATTCCGCCGAGCGCCTCTAATCAGTCTTTCTTCTCGGAGCCGGCTGCCTCGATGGTCACCGTGTCTCCCACCAGCACGAAGGTGACGTGGCCGTTCTTGGCCTTGTAGGTCCACTTCTCGACGGGTCCGAGCTTGCTGATATCGTCCGGCTTGCCCAGGGCCTTCTCCAGCGCGGCGCGCGTCTTCGCATCCTTCGCCTTGAGGACGATGTCTTCCTTTGTCGAAGGTCCACAACCGGCCAGGACAAAGGTGAGAAGGAGACAGGAGCAGAGGGCGATCATGCGTCTGGCCATGCCGTCACCTCCAAGGATGGATTAGGTCGCCAGCGACAATAACACGACGCCCGTCAGCATGACGATGGCCCCGGGGGCGATCTCGCGCCCCTTCTGCTTCTCCCCGAAGATCAGGACGCCGATGCCGAGGGCGAAGAGGATCTCCACCTGCTTGACGGCCTCGACGTAGGAGGACAGGGTGAGCAGATACGCGTGGCCCTGGGTCACCGTGGTCAGCGCCGCGAAGAAACCAAAGGAGATGAAGGCCATCCAGTGGCGCGGCACGGCGGCAAAGTACTTGCGTGAACTGACCTTCCAGAGCGCGGTCACCATCGAGATAGGGGAAAGCTTGAGCGCCTTCGACAGCGCCATGGTCGAGATGATCTGGCAGCCGGCGAAGAGAAGGCAGGCCCAGACGAAGCCCGGCTTGATCTGGGGAGGACCGTGCCACAGGACGAACAGCGCGGCGAATGGAAGGAGGAAGGTGAAGCGACCCCAGACCGCCATGTACTCGTCCAGCTCGTGGCCCAGCCGCTTCATCACCGTGTTCCGGAGCACCTGGCAGAGCGCGGCGGTCAGCGCCAGGGCTTCCCACATGCGGCCGAGTCTACACGAGCACTCCGGGATACTTCGAGGGATTCGTCGGGAATCCTGGGAAGAGCGGCGCCGAAGCGGGAATCCCCAGGTGGCGGCTCGCCACTTCGGCGAAGAGATTTCGGAAGTCCGTCGTCACCGCGAGATCTCGTCCCTCGTAGAGCTGCTCGGGGGCCAGTCCCGGCCAGCGTCCATAGGCGCGGCCCCCCTTGATGGCGCCGCCCAGTACCAGCATGGCCGTGCCATGGCCGTGGTCGGTGCCGCGATTGCCATTCTCACGCACGGTGCGCCCGAACTCGGACATGGTCAGGATGACCACGTCGGCCATCCGATCCCCGAGATCACGATAGAGCGCGGCCAGGCCGTCCGAGAATTCCGTGAGACGGTTTGCGAGCTGTCCCCGCTCGTTGCCCTGGGCGGCATGGGTGTCCCAGCCGCCCATGTCGGCGAAGGCGACCTGGAGCCCCACGTCAGCCTTGATGAGCTGGGCGATCTGCTTGAGGTTGTCGCCGAACTTTCCTCGCGGATACTGGGCGCCGTGCTCGGGCGGGAAGCGCTCGAGCTTGGCCGCCTTGAGCATCTTGACGGCCTCGAAGGTCTCGCGGCCGGTGCCGTGCAGGATGTCCTTGACGCCCTGCTCGTAGAGGGATTCGAAGCCGGCGCGTGCATTGAGCCCACCTCCCCCGCCCCCCATGCCCTGCTTCACATCGAAATCGTCCGCGCTGCCCATGGCGATGGCGCCGATCTCGCCGCGAAGCGTCCGGGGCATCTGGGAGCCCATGGCCACGGCACGGAATGGCGAGACGCCCGCGGGGGGAGCGACTTGCAGCCCCCGCGCCAGCCAGCCGTCCGGCGTGGTCTTCACCCCGGGCGTGCCCGACTCCATGTAATCCTGCGCGTCGAAATGCGAGCGTGTGGTGTCCGGCGAGCCGCAGGCGTGGACGAGGGCGAGGTGCCGGTCATCCCAGATCGGCTTGAGCGAGGCCATGGACGGATGGAGTCCGAAGAAGCCGTCGAGGTCGAGGCTGCCCTGGCCCCCGCCCGGGCGCGCGATGGCGATGCTCCCGCGTGAGCCGTAGTAGTTGGGATCGCCGTGGGGGACGACCATGCTCAGCCCGTCCACCGCGCCCCGCTGGAAAATGGCGACGAAGATCTTGGGTCGGGTGGCCAGGTCCTGCGCGTAGGCCGCGCGGACGAGAAATCGCGGGATGGCACCCAGACCGAGCAGGGCCATCGCCCCGCCTTTCATGAACGCGCGTCGGGTGCAGGGGCAGTCCATGGCCCTTATCTCCTCTGGAATTCCGGCGAGCCCAGGACGAGGGCCGCGAGCTTGTCGACATCAGTATTCGCGGCCGGCCGTTCCACCGCCGCCTTCCGGTCGTCGGGGGTGGCGCGGATGATCTCGGGGTTGTCGAGCTGAGCGGCGAGCACCGAGCGGGTTTCCGGCCTCACCTGTCCCTGGAGCAGCGAGGCGAGGAGGGCGTCCAGAACCTGCTGGGGCTTGTGGCGGTCGGCGGTGCCGACGGCGCGGCCGAGATCCACCTGGACGCCCGGGATGCGGTTCTGCGCGAGGGCGAGCGCGAAGTTGAGGCGGTTCAGCAGCGCGCCGGTATTGACCCAGGCCTCCGCCACATCTGGATAGCCCGTGGGCGGCTGCTGCTGGTACAGGGGCTCGCCCAGCCTGGCCACCTGCATGGCCAGCGCGAGACCACCGCCCACCTGCTGGCTACCCGGCTCGCCCGGCGGGGCGATCTCGCCGCCCGCCGCACGGACGGCGCTCGCCACGAGCTCGATCGGCTTCTTGATCTTGGCGCCGTAAGCATCTGCCGAGAAGAACTCCGGCGACGAGACGATGGTGGCCACCACCTTGCGGATGTCGCCGTCGGTATCGCGGAAGGTCTGGGCGGCCCGCTCGACCAGGGCGGGCGGCGGCCCGTCACTCACGAAGCGCCGCACGAGCTTGGTCACGATGAACCGGGCCGTCGCGGGATGTCGCGAAAGAATGTCGATGACGTGGATGCCGTCCTGCTCGCCGCCATAGGCGGGCAGGACGTGGCCGAGCACCTTCTTGGCGCCCTGGTCATGCGCCGCCGTCCGGAACAGGAAGGTGCCCTTCTCGCGCGGCTGCTCGATGGTCCAGCCGGTGAAGGCCCGGGCCACCTCGATCACGTCCTCCTGGGTGTAGCCGCCGTCCACCCCGAGAGTGTGGAGCTCCATGATCTCGCGCGCGTAGTTCTCGTTCAGGCCCATCTTGCGGCCCTTGTTCGGGCCAAAGACCACCACGAGGTCGGGACGGGTCGACATCCAGTTGTCGAGATAGAAGAGCATGGCGGGGTGACGGGCCGTGGCGAGCAGGAGATCGCGGAACTTGCCGAGCGCGTACGGGCGGATGGCCGTGCGCTCGTAGTCGGCCACCATCCACTTCACCGCGCCCTTGCGGACGTCGACGTTGAAGTGGTTGAACCAGAAGTCCGTCATGACCTCCTCGAGCTGTCGCTCCGACATCACGGCCCGCGTGAGCTTGGCGGCCTGCAGCTCGGCGGGAATGCGGAAGGGGCGTCTCTCCGGCGGCGCCATCTGCCGCATCTCCTGCTGCGTCATCTCCCCGGACTGGACCTTGGCCAGGAGCTTCTGATCCGGTTCCGGGTAGGCCAGGATGAGCTCGGGCACGCTTCTCGTCAGCGTCGGGAATGCCTGGAGCGCGGCCTCGACGCGCTCGTCCGGGATCCGCGACGGCTCGAGCTGGCGCTCGATCCACCTCGCGAGCCCCATCTGTCGCACGCGCTCCACGTCACCCGCGCGTGGACCGTAGCCGAGGCGGTTCAGCACGTGCACGATCCGTTGCTCTTCGGTCAGGGTGGTCGCGGGGAGCGCGACGCGCACGGCCGGAGGAGGCTCGGGGGCGGCCGCGGGCACCGCCGTTTGCTTGTGCAGAGGCGCGTTCGAGCAGGCGGACCCGGCCAGGACCGCGAGGGCGACGAGGGACAACCTGCCGGTGCGTGCTCTCATGTGATGCCTCCTGTCCAGCTAGGACGGCGGGGTGTATCCCTTCGTTTACACCCCTTCAGGCACCCTATCAGAGGTAGCCGTAGGCCGACCAGCCCCCGTCCGCGGTCAGGATCTCCACGGTGATGAAAGAAGCAGAGGATGAAGCCAAAAACACTGCTACTTCGCCAATTTCCTCTGGCCTGCCGATGCGGCCCATGGGGGTCCGCCGGGCAAGCTTGTCCGGGTCGAGGATGCCCCGGGGCCGCGAGGCTCTTGATGAAATCGGTCTCGACATACCCGGGGGCTATCGCATTGACCCGCACTCCGCGCGCGGCCCACTCGATGGCCATCACCCGGGTCATCATGTTGAGCCCGGCCTTGGACACGCAATAGGCCAGGCGCTGGGGGAAGGGCACCGAGCCGTTCATGCTGCTCACGTGGATGATGCATCCCTCGCCGGCGGCCAGCATGTCTCCCACGATCTCCTGGGTCAGGACCAGGCAGCACGTCAGGTTGAGATCCATCGTGTAGCGGTAGTCGGCCTCGGGCAGGCTCTCCGATGGCGCCACGCGGGGCTGGCCGGCATTGTTCACGAGGATGTCGATCCGGCCGCCCAGGGCGGCGCGCGATTCCTTGGCCAGGCGCCTGACCTCGTCCGTGCGGGAGAGATCGGCGGCGATGGCGATGGCGGGCTCGCCCAGCTCGCGGGCCGTGCGCGCGCAATCCTCCGCGCTTCGCGAGTTCACGATCACGCGCGCGCCCTCGCGCGCATACGCGCGCGCGATGCCGAGCCCTATTCCCTTGGTCGAGCCCGTAACAAGGGCCGCCTTGCCTTCAAGTCTCCCCGGCATTTAATTCAGCTCTCGCCTCACCGCTCTCGTCGCAAGAAGTCCAACTCAGCTCTCGCCTCGCGGCGCCCAGGGGCCGCCGCTCGGCTCGAACGGCGGGCAGCGTTTCGGCTCGAAAATCAGCTCGGCCCTCGAAAATCAGCGCTTCACCGCCTGGAGAAATCCCAGGACGGCGCGGTTGAAGGCTTCCCAGCATTCGATGGTGAAGCCATGACCGCCAGAGATCAGCTTGAGCTGGGCCTTGGGAATGAGGCCCGCGAGCACGCGCGAGAAGGCCGGCAACGTCACGTTGTCGTCCCGGCCCACGAGCACCAGAGTTGGCACGCGGATCTTCTTGATGTCCTTGAGGCGAGAGCCGTTCCATTCGAGGATGCCCTGGCCCTGGCGTTGAATGGCCTCGGGCTTGGTCGGGAACGGGTACTCGAGCGCGCGCTTGACGGCGGCGTCCACCTGGGCCTGATCGGCGAGAAAGGCGGGCGTGTAGAGCCAGGGCATGAGGAGGTAGCGGAAGCGCGACTCGGGATCGAGCTCACCCCACAAGGCCATCCAGGATCGGATGGCGTGGAGAAACCGGCCGTCGCCCTGAGCCCAGGTGCCGCAGAGGCCGAGGCTTCGCACTCGCTGGGGGTGGCGTATGGCGAGCTCCATGGCGATGGTGCCGCCCATGGAGTGACCGACGACGTGAGCCCGCGGAATAGCCAGGTGCTCGAGCACGGCCGCGGCATCGTCGGCCATCTGGGACGTGGGATACGCGGGCGCCTCGGGCATGTCCGTCTCCCCCACCCCGCGATTGTCGAAGGTCACGACCTGGTAGTGGGGAGACAGCCCCTTGACCTGGAAGAGCCAATTGGCCGCGGGCGCGGAGAGCCCGTTGATGAGCAGGATGGGATCGCCCTCCCCGGACGTTTCGTAGTGGAAGCGGATCCCGTTCAGCGTGGCGTAAGGCATACGTGGCAACCCTCTCGATCCGCTCTCCGCTCTGCGGAGGCGGAGCTACGGCAATGGGTGGCATCAGATGACGACGGTGACCTTGATCGACTCGGGCGAGCGATGCGCGGCAAAGGCCTCCTGGATTCGATCGAGGGGGAAGCGGTGCGTGACGAGCCGGTCCACCTTGACCACGCCCGTGGACAGGAGTCGGACGGCCTCCGGGAACTCCTGCTGGTAGATCATGGAGCCGATGATCGTGAGCTCGCGACGTACGACGCCGAAGAAGCCCACCGTCGACGGCTCGTGAGGGAGCCCGGTGAGGACGAGTCGGCCCCCCGGATGCACGAGCTCGAGCGCCTGCTCGACGGCCGCCCCCGTACCGGCCGTCTCGATCAGCACATCCACCCCCTCGCGGCCCGAAAATCCGCGCGCGACCTCGGGAGCGCGGCCCGAGCTCGTGGTCGTGAACTCGTCGGCGCCCAGCTCACGCGCGAGACGCTCCCGCCGATCGGTGCGCCCGACCGCGAGTACCTTGAGTCCCCTGGACTTCAGCACCTGAATGGCGAGAAGCCCGAGCGCTCCCACCCCGAGCACGGCCGCCGTCTCCCCGCTCCGCGTCTCGCCCCTTCCCACCGCGCGGACGACCACGGCCAGCGGCTCGGCCAGCATGAGCTGATCGTCGCTGATCTCGGCCGGCGCGGGCCAGCAGCAGCGCGCGGGCAGCCGCGCCTGCTCCGCGAAGCCGCCGTCCACGTCGATGCCGATGGCCGTGCGCGAGAGGCAGAGATTCCTGTTGCCTTCGCGACAGAGCGCGCAATGGCCGCAGGAGTAGTTGGGCTCGACGGCGACCTTCTGCCCGGGCCGAATGTTCGTGACGTCGGGGCCGATGGCCACGACCTCGCCGATGAACTCGTGGCCCATGACTCGCGGATAGCCGACGGCACGATCGCCGTTCCAGATCCGGTAGTCGGTGCCGCAAAGGCCCGAGGCGAAGACCTGCACGACGGCCTCGCCGGAGCCGGGCGAGGGCAGGACGCGCGGTTCGACGCGCACGTCCCTGGGCCCGTGGAGGACGGCGGCTTGCATGGCGCTCATCCTAGCGGCTGTCCTCAGTCACGGCAAGCGTGCTGGGGCGTCAACCCGCGGTGTGGCCGCCGTCGAGAAAGACGGTTTGCCCGGTCATGTAGTCGGAGGCGGGCGAGGCGAGATACACGACGAGCGGACCGATCTCCTCCACTCTCCCCGTCCGTCGGAGCGGCACGTCTCGCAGGAGCCGCTCGCGCACTTGGGAATCGGCAAATGCCTCGCTGTTCATATCGGTGACGAACCAGCCGGGCGCCACGGCATTGACCTGGATATTGAAGCGCGCCCACTCCACGGCCAGGGCTTTCGTGAGCGCGATGACTCCGCCTTTCGAGGCGGAGTAGGCAGCGTAGCCGGGCAGTCCCGCCACCCCGAGCACGGAGGCGAGGTTGATGATCTTGCCCGACTTCTGGGCGATGAGCCGGGCCGCCGCCGCCCGACAGCCATTGAAGACGCCGACGAGGTTGACCTCGATGGTGCGCCGGAACTCCTCGGGCGCCATCTCGGCAAAGGGCCGGACCCTGGCGATGCCCGAGTTGTTGACGAGGATGTCGAGACGTCCGAGACCCTGGGCCGCGCTCTCCACAAGAGCCTCGACCTGATCATAGGCCGTCACGTCGGTTGGCAGGATCAAGGCCTTCCGGCCGAGCCGCTCGACTCCGCGCGCGGTCTCGGCCAGCTCCGCCTCCGCGCGCGCGGCGAGGGCGACATCAGCGCCCGCCTCGGCGAGGGCGAGGGCCATGGCCCGGCCGAGGCCGCGGCTCGCTCCCGTGACGATGGCCGCCTTGCCGTCGAGCCGGAGGGCCTCGAGGGCCATCCTACGTGTACAGGGAATCGAGGGCCGCCCGGTGCTTGTCGCTGATCACCTTGCGCTTGACCTTGAGAGTGGGCGTGAGCGCCCCGTTCTCCACGGTGAAATCCTCCGGGAGGACGAGAAACTTCTTGATCTTGGCGTAGGACTGCAGCTCCGAGTTCTTCTCGTCGACCGTGCGCTGCACCCGCTCGAGGATCTTGGGATGCTTGACGAGCACGGCCGGCTCGGCGGCCAGGATGCCCTGGTCGCGCGCGAACTTGGTCAGCTCCTCGGCGTTGAGGGTGATCAGGGCCACGGGATAGGGGCGGCGGTCGCCGTGGACCATGGCCTGGCTGATGAAGGGGTCGGCCTTGAGCAGGTTCTCGATGTTCTGGGGCGCGATGTTCATGCCGCCCGCCGTGACGATGAGGTCCTTCTTGCGGTCCGTGATGAAGAGAAAGCCGTCCTCGTCGAAGCGGCCGATGTCGCCGGTGGCGAACCAGCCGTCGGGCAGAAAGACTTCGCGCGTCGCCTCGGCCTTCTTGAAGTAGCCCTTGGCGATATTGCCGCCCCGGCCGAGGATCTCGCCGTCCGGCGCGATCTTCACCTCGACGCCGGGCATGGGCTTGCCCACCGAGCCGAACTTGAAGGCGTCTTCGCGATTGTTGGTGAGGACGGGGCACGTCTCCGTGAGGCCGTAGCCCTCGAGGATGAGGATGCCCGCGGCGTGAAAGAACTCGGCGATGTCGCGAGAGAGGGGCGCGCCACCCGAGACGGCGAACCGCAGGCGACCGCCCAGAGCCGCGTGCATCTTCGAGAACACGAGCTTGTGGGCGATCGCGTACTTCACGCCCAGCCCGGCCGGCACGGGTCGTCCGGCCTGCTTGAGGCGCGAGACCTCCTTGCCCACGCCGACGGCCCACCAGAAGATCTTCCGCTTGAGGGGCGAGCCTCCGTCGGCCTTGGCGAGGGCGCCCGCGTAGACCTTCTCGAACACGCGCGGGACGCTGCAGATGAAGTGCGGGCGAGTCTCGGGCAGGTTCTCGCGCAGCTTGTCGATGCTCTCCGCGAAGGCCGTGCAGAGCCCGCGGTGCACGCCTATGAATGACTCGAGCCGCGCGAAGGAATGCGCCAGGGGCAGGAAGAGGAGGTGCACATTGCCCTCCGCGATGCTGGTGGTCTGGGCCGCCGACTCGAGGGCGGAGATGTGGTTGCCATGCGTCTGGACCACGCCCTTGGGCGGCCCCGTGGTGCCCGAGGTGTAGACGATGGTGGCGACGTCGTCGGGCGCCGTGTCGGCGACGCGGGCCGCGAGCTCGGCCTTCAGCGCTTCGCTTCGCTCCCGCCCCAGGCGCCGGAGGGCCTCCCACGTGAAGAGACGCGGCGAGGGCTCCTTGCCCTCGTAGCCCTGGATCACCACGATCTGCTCGAGTCCGGGCATGGACACGTCGACCTCGAGCACCTTCGCGAGCTGGGTCGGATCCTCGACGATGAGCGTCTTCACCCCCGCGTCATTGACGATGTACTGGATGAGGTCCGGCGGAT
>WNEY01020536.1_pt1 | contig 10154 bp, 10 predicted proteins | sample 5400531 | NCBI WGS metagenome assembly WNEY01 (sample SAMN13153338, study PRJNA577476) | soil metagenome | isolation source: 200 cm saprolite under Douglas fir tree site 1 | place: USA:California | collected 2015-04-18
CCGCCGCCAGCATCAACTTGCCGAGCGGCCTACCGGAAGGGCTGCGCAACAACGCGATATTGGATGCGCTGCCCGGCAAGAAGCCGCTGATCAAGCTCAGCTATCGGCCGCCCAACTACGAGACGCCGATCGAGTATTTCCGTACCGCCATCACGCCCAACGACGCCTTTTTCGTCCGCTATCACCTCGCCAACATTCCCGAGGTCGACGCCAAGACCTGGAGGCTAGCCGTCGGCGGCGACGGCGCGAACGGCGAGACGCAGCTCACGCTCGACGATCTCAAGCGCATGCCGGCGGCCGAGATCGTCGCCGTGAACCTGTGCTCGGGCAACCGGCGCGGGTTGTTCCAACCGCACGTTCCCGGCGTGGAATGGGGCTACGGCGCCATGGGCTGCGCGCGCTGGAAAGGGGCGCGGCTCAAGGACCTGCTCGACAAGGTCGGCCTCAAGAAGGAAGCGATCGAGATCGTGTTCGACGGCGCCGATGGGCCCGTCACCGACAAGACCCCCGACTTCATCAAGAGCATCCCGGCCTGGAAGGCGATCGAGGACACGACGCTCATTGCCTATGAGATGAACGGGGCGCCGCTGCCGCACCTGCACGGATTTCCGGCGCGGCTGATCCTGCCCGGCTGGACCGGCACCTATTGGATGAAGCACGTGACGTCGATCAAAGCGGTGACCAAGCCGGAATCGGGGTTCTGGATGAATCCCGCCTACCGCATCCCGCTCGGAAAATTTCCGACGGTTGCGCGCTTCACGTCGCAGGACACCGCGGTCAACACGCCGATCACCGAGATCGTGGTGAACTCCCTGATCACCAACCCGCTCGACGGCGCCACCGTGAAGCGGGGCGCACCGGTCACGATCGGCGGCATCGCCTGGGACGCCGGCTACGGCATCGACGCGGTCGAGGTGTCGAGCGACGGCGGCAAGACCTGGACAGCCGCGACGCTGGGCGAGGATCTCGGACGCTTCGCCTTCCGCACGTTCAGCTATGGTTTTACGCCGAAGGCTGCGGGCAAGCAGACGGTGATGGCGCGCGCCAGCAACAAGATCGGTCAGGGCCAGACCACCGAGCTCATTCAAAATCCGGCCGGCTACCATCACAACGTCGTTCACGCCGTCACGCTCAACGTGACCTGAGGAGGCCGCCATGCGCGCATTTTTCATTCTGATCGCCGCCGTCGCGATGGCGCTTCCGGCGGCCGCCGCGGAGCAGCCGGTTGAGCTCAAGAAAGCGCCGGGGCTCGACAAGGTCGAGGGCAATTGCTCCGGCTGCCACAGCCTCGACTACATCGTGATGAACTCACCGTTCCCCAGCGCGGCGCTGTGGGATGCCGAGGTCACCAAGATGATCAAGGCGTTCGGCGCCCCGATCAGCGAGGCTGACGCCAAGACGATCGCGGACTATCTGAAGGCAAACTACGGGAGCTGAGCGGTTTCCGCGCTCCTCCGCCGTCATGCGCGGGCTTGTCCCGCGCATCCACGTCTTCCGTGCGGCACCCAAGGCGTGGATGGCCGGGACGAGCCCGGCCATGACGACGATACATTTTAGATGAGCGCGCTAATAGCGCCGCTGCGACGACGGCTGCGACCAGCGCCCCGGCGGCGATATCCGGCGGTCGCCGGTGTCGGAGGTTTGCGTCACCCGTTCGCCCGAGCAATAGGCCCCCCGCGCCATGCGCGCGGGCACGAACGCATCCGCCTCCTTCGAGGCGAGCCGAGCGTCGAGCACGAAACGGTCGAGCATGCAGGCGAGCATTTCGGGGCCGGGCTTGGCGCCAGTCGCGTCGCAATACCAGCCCGTCGGATCGGCCGGCGTTCTCGCATGAAAGTGGTTGCAATTTGGGTTGTTTCGCCCATCGGCTGGCCCAAATTGCGTTGCAACGTAAACAGGTTGTTACGGCGATGCTATGCCGACAAAACGATGTGAATTCACGCTTGGGTGGAAACACGCGCCGCGGCAAGGGCTTGCCGCCAGGGTCGCGCGCGAACGGCCGGCCAGATCGGCGTTGAATTGTCGGCGGTTGTCGCTTAGAAGCGCGTGCGCCGCAGAAATGGAAGTTCCGCAAAGGCGGCTTCGGAGAGTTGGCCATGGGTTACAAGGTCGCCGTCGTCGGCGCCACCGGCAATGTGGGCCGCGAAATGCTGGGGATCCTCGCGGAGCGGTCCTTTCCCGCCGACGAGGTGGTCGCGCTGGCTTCGCGCCGAAGCCTGGGCTCCGAGATCTCGTTCGGCGACACGACGCTCAAGGCCAAGGTGCTCGAGCACTACGATTTCTCCGACGTCGACATCTGCCTGATGTCGGCGGGCTCGGCGGTGTCGAAGGAATGGTCGCCGAAGATCGCGGCCGCCGGCGCGGTGGTGATCGACAATTCGTCCTGCTGGCGTTACGACGCCGACGTGCCGCTGGTCGTGCCCGAGGTCAACGCTGACGCGATCGCAGGCTTCCGCAAGAAGGGCATCATCGCCAATCCGAACTGCTCGACCGCACAGCTCGTGGTCGCGCTCAAGCCGCTGCACGACAAGGCCAAGATCACCCGCGTGGTGGTCGCGACCTATCAATCCGTCTCGGGCGCCGGCAAAGAGGCGATGGACGAGCTCTTTGCACAGACGAAATCTGTCTACGTGCTCGACGAGATCGTGCCGAAGAACTTTCCCAAGCGCATCGCCTTCAACGTGATACCGCATATCGACGTATTCCAGGATGACGGCTTCACCCGGGAAGAATGGAAGATGGTGGTCGAGACCAAGAAGATTCTCGACCCCAAGATCAAGCTGGTCGCCACCTGCGTACGTGTGCCGGTTTTCGTCGGCCATTCGGAAGCCGTCAACATCGAGTTCGCGAACCCGATCACGGCGGACGAGGCGCGCGACCTCCTGCGCAACGCGCCCGGCTGCATCGTCATCGACAAGCGCGAGGCCGGCGGCTACGCCACGCCCCACGAGTCCGCGGGCGAGGACGCGACCTATATCAGCCGCATCCGCGAAGACCCCACGGTGGAGAACGGCCTCGTCCTGTGGTGCGTGTCCGACAACCTGCGCAAAGGCGCCGCCCTCAACGCGATCCAGATCGCGGAGTGCCTGATCAACCGCAAGCTGATCGCCGCGAAGCGCAAGGCGGCTTGAGAGCCTACGCTCACGCCCAAATCGCCATCGGCAGGCCGAACGCGTCGCGCTCCGGCGGATCGGGAAACGGCTGCGCCTGCCGCAAGTGAATGCGCCGCGCGACGGCGGCGCAAGCGAGAGCATCGAGCAGATCGTCGGGACCGGCGCCTTTGGGCACCGCGCCGTTCATGACCGCGGCCGGAAATCCCGCCTCGACAAGCAGTCGCCGGCGCAGTGCAAGCCCGGGCCCGTAATAGGCGCCCTTCACCTTTTTCGGTTGATCGAGCGCGCGCCCGCCGTTGAGCCGCCAGAACGCGAGTTCCGGGTGGACCTCGAACACGCGAGCGGCGATCCCGTCGCTGGCCTGAAGGCACACGTCCACCTCGCGAATCTTCGGCGCGATCATGTAGAGCTGCTTCGACACCTTGCGCGGCGGGTCCGACGTCGCAAGCGCGATCCGACAGGCCTCGCGATAATCCGCTGCCGCGAGCGCCGCCCGCGACGGCACCGAAAACACCGAGGACTGCCGCGCTCCAAGCAGCGGCCGCACCGCGTTCTCCGCCGCGCGCCCGCCGCGGCCGACGCGCTCCGGCAGGCCGATCGGCATGTCGACGGCGACAATGGCCGGCGCCTCCGGTGCCGCAAGCACATCGGCAAAGCGCGGCACGACGTGCACGCGCACCTCCTCGCCACAGCCGTCGACCCCTGCCAGCCAGATTTCGCTCGCGATTTTGCTCATGGTTCGAGGCAGTGGCGTCGTTTCGCCCGATAGGTTAGATCAAATTGAAAGGGGATATTGCCATGACCTTCCGTCCGCGCCGCAGCGTGCTGTACATGCCGGGATCGAATGCCCGCGCGATCGAGAAGGCGCGCAGCTTGCCGGCCGACGCCGTCATCCTCGACCTCGAGGATTCGGTCGCGCCCGACGCCAAGGCGGCCGCCCGCCAACAGGTCGTCGGTGCCGTGACCGCCGGCGGCTTCGGCGCGCGCGAGGTCATCGTGCGGGTCAACGGCCTCGACACGCCGTGGCACGTGGACGACGTGACCGCGGCCGCCCATGCCGCCCCCGACGCAATCCTGGTCCCGAAGGTATCGACGCCGGGGCAGCTCGACGCGATCGGGCAGCGGCTGTTCGACCTCAAGGCCGACCTGCGCACACGGGTGTGGGCGATGATCGAGACGCCGCTCGCCATCTTCAACATTCTTGCGCTGGCAGCCGAGGCGCACGATTCCGAAACCCGACTCGTGGCATTCGTGCTGGGCACCAACGATCTCGCCAAGGAGACCCGCGCGCACATCGTGCCCGGCCGCGCCCCGATGGTGCCGTGGCTGATGAGTTGCGTCGCCGCGGCCCGCGTCTACGGCGTCGACATCCTGGACGGCGTCTACAACGACCTCGGCGACCCGGAGGGCCTTGCGCGCGAGTGCGCGCAAGCACATGAGATGGGGTTCGACGGCAAGACCCTCATCCATCCGAACCAGATCGCGCCCTGCAACGACGCCTTCTCGCCCGGCGCGGACGAGGTCGCGCAGGCCAAGAAGATCATCGCCGCCTTCGACCTGCCGGAGAACAAGAGCAAGGGCGTGGTCCAGATCGACGGCCGCATGGTCGAGCGCCTGCATGCCGACATGGCGCGGCGCACGGTCGCGATCGCGGAGGCGATCGCGGCGCGCGCCGGATAGGTGTCATTGCTGCGGAATCTTCGCGTCCGCAACGACCTTCTTCCATTTCGCAATCTGCGATCCCACCATCACGCGCATCTCCTTCGGCGAGCTTGCGCGCACGTCCATGCCGATCTTGCGCAACCGTTCCTCGATCGGCGGATCGGCGAGGCCTGCCCGCAGCGCGGCGTTGAGGCGCGCCACCACCGGCGCCGGCGTCCCTTTCGGCGCCGCCAGGCCGAGCCAGGTCTCCACGTCGTATCCCGGCACGGTTTCGGCGACCGGCGCCAAGTCGGGCAGGCTCCACCACTTGCCGGCGCTGGTCACCCCGAGCGCGCGGACGTTGCCGGATCGCGCCTGCGGCTCGATCACCGTGATGGTATCGACCGACAAATCGATCTGTCCGCCGAGCAGGTCGGTCATCGGGGCGCCGCCGCCGCGATAGGGAATATGGGTCATCTCGATTCCGGCCATGGCGCAGAGGAGCTCGCCGGCGAGATGCTGGGTCGAACCGACCCCGACCGAGGAATAGGTCAGCTTGCCCGGCGCCGCCTTCGCCGCCGCGATCAGGTCCGCCACCGTCTTGATCGTGCTGTCCTTGCGCACCGCGAGCATGAATGCCTGATGGCCGTAGACCGAGACCATCTGGAAGTCGTCGAGCGGATCGAACGGCAGCGATTTGTAGATCGCCGCCGAGACCGCGTGGCCGCCGGTCAGCGAGATCAGCGTGTAGCCGTCGGGTTCCGCCTTGGCGAGCCGCGCGGACGCGGTGTTGCCGCCGGCGCCGGGGCGCGGCTCGATGATGACGGGTTGCCCGAGCCGTGGGCTCAACGCCTCGCCCACGATGCGCGACACCACGTCGCCGTTGCCGCCGGCGGCAAAGCCGTGCGTGAGCATCACGGGCCGGATGGGATAATTCTCTTGCGCGGCAACGCGGGCGCCACTCGCCGCGCAGAGGAGCGCAACGAGCGCGCCGGAGGCGATCAACGATGTCGAACGCATGATTGCTCCTCGCGGATCGTTCTCCTACTCTGCCTGCGCGCACACGGAGTGTCGAGAGCGCCCGACCGCGGCGCGCGTACGAGGACGACGATGCTGAGGCTGTATCACTATTGGAGCTCGGTCTGCTCGCAGAAGGCGCGCATGTGCCTCGCCGAGAAGGGCCTGGGCTGGCAGAGCCATCACGTCGACATCTTCAAGTTCGAGAACTACGAGCCCTGGTACACCAAGCTCAATCCCAAGGCGGTGGTGCCGACGCTCGATCACGACGGCCGGATTCTCATCGAGTCGAACGTCATCCTGGAATATCTCGAGGACAGCTTTCCGCAGGTGAAGCTTTCCCCGGACGACCTCTATGCGCGCGCGCAGATGCGGCTGTGGCTCTACAATTCGGAGGAGCTGGCGCACTGGAACGTCAATACCTGCTCGCACAATCTTCGCCACGCCAAGCGCATGGACCAGCGCTATTCCCGCGACGAGCAGATGGCCGCCGCCGAGCGCTGTCCCAATCCGATGATCGCGCTGCGCCTGAAGCAGCGGCTCGAGGTGGGCGTCTCCGAAGCCGAGGAAGCGAACGCCTATGCCAAGCTCGACTACATGCTCGACCAGATGGAATCGAAGCTCGCCGACGGGCCCTGGCTCGCGGGCAAGGCATTTTCGCTCGCGGACATCGCGATGGCGCCGATGATCAACCGTGTCGAGGTGCTGGCACGGCCGCAGATGATCGCCGCGGCGCGCCGGCCGCGGATCGCCGACTGGTGGCAGCGCATCCAGGCGCGGCCCGCGTTCAAGGAAGCATTCTCGTTCCAGAACCCGGACGCGAGCGATCCAGTGAAGCGGTAGGTCCCGCCGCCGAAACCCGACCTGAGGCATGAGCGTTATGTTTGCGGACACTGGATCAGGAGGCAGCCATGCCCGAAATCCGCGACGGCAACGACATCGTCACCCAGATCACCACCGTCAAGGTGCCGCCCGACCACCAAGTTGAGGTGCTGGAGCTGATGACCGAGCGCGCCCGCTTCATGGCGACGCAACCCGGCTTCGTGTCGATCAGCTTGCACCGCAGCGAGGACGGCAGCCACATCGTCAACTACGTGCAATGGACGGACCGGAAGAAGCTCAAAGCCGCTCACCATTCGCCGGAGTTTCGCAAGAAGTGGCCGCGCTTCGGCGAGCTGATTCAGGAGGCGGAGCCGTGCCTCTATCAGGTCACTCACATCGAGGCGGCGTAAATCCAGATGTCATCGCCGAGCTCGCGACGAAGATGGACCCGCGGGTCAAGCCCGGGGGTGACGCGCCGAATTCCGTTTCACGCCCAGGCGCGCGCGGCCTTCGAGCTCGCCTCGAAGCGCTCGATCTTGTCGTTCTTGACCATGGTAAGGCCGATGTCGTCGAGGCCGTTGAGCAGGCAATGCTTGCGGTGCGCATCAATGTCGAACTTCACCACGCCGCCATCGGGCCCCCGGATCTCCTGCTTTTCGAGGTCGATCGAGAGCGTCGCGTTGGCGCCGCGCTCGGCGTCGTCGAACAGCTTCTCCAGATCCTCGGGCGAGACCTTGATCGGCAGCACGCCGTTCTTGAAGCAGTTGTTGTAGAAGATGTCGCCGAACGAGGTCGAGATCACGCAACGGATGCCGAAATCCATCAGCGCCCAGGGGGCGTGCTCGCGCGAGGAGCCGCAGCCGAAATTGTCGCCGGCCACCAGGATCTTCGCCTTGCGATAGGCGGCCTTGTTGAGCACGAAATCGGGGTTCTCGCTGCCGTCGTCGCGAAAGCGCTTCTCCACGAACAGGCCGCTGCCCAGCCCGGTGCGCTTGATGGTCTTGAGATATTGCTTGGGGATGATCATGTCGGTGTCGACGTTGATCATCTTGAGCGGCGCCGCGACGCCTTCCAGCGTAGTGAACTTGTCCATAACGGGTCCTCGAGCCTGCGCAACGCCTTGTCATGACGGCTGGTTCAGCGCAGGTCAAGCCCCATACAGCGGACGTCTTCGGGCACTTCTGGCGTGGCCGTCGGCCTGATATGCTAGACCGACAAAATCGACGGGAGAGAAACGTGACGATCGTAGCCGAGCAGACCAAGACGATTTCGATCACCAAGCTGCATCCGGCGATCGGCGCGGAAATCCGCGGCGTCGATCTCAGCCGTCCGCTGGATGCGGTGACGCTGCGGCAGGTCAGGGATGCCTGGCACAAGCATACCGTTCTGCTGTTCCGCGATCAGAAGCTGTCCGAGGACGACCAGCGCCGGTTCGCGTCCTACTTCGGCCCAGTCGCCAAGCGAGTGCCGCCGAAGGCGGGCGCGACGGGGGTCGGCGACGCGCCGGACTGGGACGACATGATGCTGGTCAGCGACAAGGTCGACGCCAACGGCAAGCCGATCGGCTCGCTCGGGCATGGCGAGATGTGGTTTCACACCGACAAGTGCTACCACCGGCGCCCGCATCGCGCGTCGTTCCTCTATGGCATCGATATTCCGTCGGAGGGCGGCCACACGAAATTTTCAGGCATGTATGCCGCCTATGACAGATTGCCGGCGGACCTCAAGCGGCGGCTCGACGGCGTGATGGTGATCCAGGGCCAGCAATACGGTGTCGGCCGCCGGATCGATGTCACGCTCAAGCTCGAAAGCACCCATCACTGCCGGCAGCCTATCTTCGTCACCAATCCCGGTTCCGGGCGCAAAGCGCTCTATGTCGCCAGCCAGAACACGATGTGGATCGAAGGCATGGACCGCGGCGAAAGCGAGGCGCTCCTGGAAAAGCTGTTCGCCATCGCCGAGGACCCGGCGATCGTCTATGAGCACGTCTGGCGGGTCGGCGACCTCATCATGTGGGACAATCTCGCCTGCCTGCACGCGCGCACCGACTGGCCGAGCGAGCAGCGGCGGACGCTGCGTCGCTGCACCGTCGAAGGCGAGCCGCTCTATTAACGTGCGTCCGGCGTGACGGTGCACCGGTCCGTGGGGAGCGAGATCAAGGCCGGCGAGGACGAGGAAGACCGCGCCGGTCCCGATCAGCACGGCGGTCCACAGTAGGTCAAGATTGATCCAGGCCCGGCGCAGCACAGCCACCCCGACCCAGGCGAAGATCACCCATGCGATGGCGCCAGCGGCGACCAGCATCGCGAGGGTGTGAACCGCCACCGCCAGAAGCCCGGTCCAGAGCGAGCCGGCGAACACCGCCATCACAGCGTCATGCCCACCGTGCGATCCCGAGGACGCGGCCGCACCCGCGCCGGCCGGCAGCTCCAACAGGATCGGCATGACCATGAGACCGGCGCCATGCGCCGTCGCCATCAGGAAGGACCACAAGGCGAGATCGCGGAAGCCGACCTGCATGCCGACCGTGAATTTGTGCCGATAGCCGCGCGCCAGCCGATAGACGCCGAAGGCGATCAGGCCGACGGCGGCGACGAGCCGAAGCAGCGCGGTGTCGATCGCCGCCTGGGCCGCAATGAGAAGCGCAACCACGGAGCGCGAGCCAGGGCCAAATGTCGCTCACGGATAGCAGTACGAATCCGACGAGCAGTCGCCGCCCTGCAGCCTCACCTGGTGCGGCAGGTGCCCCTGCGGCCACTCGATGAAAAATTTCGGATCGAATGCGATGCCGCCGTCCGGCTTGGCGTCGAGCTTGACCATCCAGCCGTCGAACCCGCCTTCGTAGAACTGCGGATCGATCGCCCCATAGAGCGAATTGGTGAAATAGACGCGCCGTCCGTCGCGGCTGACCTCGACCATTTGCGGACCGCCGCCCAGCCGGCCGTTCCTGGCGCCCGGGTGGCTCGCGCGCGAGACGATGCCGCCGATCCGCACCTTGCCGGTGAGCTTGGGGTTAAGCGGGTCGGAGACGTCGTATTGCTGGAGGTCGCCGGTGCCCCAGCACGACACATAGAGAAAGCGATCGTCCATCGAGAGATCGATGTCGGTGACCAGCGGCGGGCAGGCGCCGAAACCCTTGAGCACGGGCGGCAGCACGTCGGGGCTCGCCGGCTCGGCCGGGATGGTGATGATCTTCTTCACCGCCCATTTGTTGCCGTCGCGATACCAGGTCCAGATCGAGGAGGACAGATCCTTCAGGCTGACGACGCAGTTCACGAAGCCATGAGCCTTGGTCGGGTCGTGCGCGGGGCGCAATTCGAACACCAGCTGGTGCTCCTCACCGAGGTCGATCTCCTGCAGATGCTTGCGTTTGGTCAGGTCCCAGAAGTGCAGTCTCCGGCCGTACTTGCTGCCGAGCAGCACCTCCGGGATGAGCCCGTTCTCGAACGTGTCGGGCGTGCCCCACTCGCTGGTGACCATGGTGTCGTGGCCGAGATGCCACCAGGCGTCATAGGCCAGCTGCTGCGGCCCGCGATCGACCTCCCAGCGGCCGAGCGGCTC
>WNEY01020975.1_pt1 | contig 10154 bp, 14 predicted proteins | sample 5400531 | NCBI WGS metagenome assembly WNEY01 (sample SAMN13153338, study PRJNA577476) | soil metagenome | isolation source: 200 cm saprolite under Douglas fir tree site 1 | place: USA:California | collected 2015-04-18
AGATTACTCATTTCTTGAGACCTAGTTCGACCAAGAGAATCTGGCTAACGATAAGCCACGCGTTCCTAGTGTGGACGCTCCACGGTAGCATCCCGTATAGCTAGCGAGTGTGTTGGAGAAACTATTCCTCTTCTCGCGTCGCTCTGGGCTTATACTTCTGTTTCGGCTTTCTCTGCCACTTCTTCAACAACCGCATGACTGGAGGAACTCTCGGGCGATGACTTGACAGTCTCTCGAAAATCGACGACCTCCCATCACGGTCTGGGGAGAGATCTTCTTCTCCAAGACTCCAACCCTTGACAGCTTTGAGACCCTGTTCATCGGATTGTTCGGTCAGTGCTAGCTCTCGTCCTATATGTTTGAGGAGTGTTGATTCGATCTGTCTGGCCGAGTCAAACTCTACTTTCCTCTCGACCAGTTCCATGTAGACCTGGTTTAGGAGTTCCCGATACGGTGCTGGTTCTCTTCGTTTTGAGAGTATCGAGACCGCTGACCTCAGCACGGCCCTCTCTTGTTTCGTCATTTTGCTCGGAGCCCAGTTTGCTGGAGAAGTGACAGTCAGCTGCGGAGGAAGGTCGGGGAAAGAGGATTCAGTCGCGATGGCTTGAGCAAGCACGGACGTCGGTTCAGGTTCTTGCTGGCGAGACTCAACGGGGATGAGGGGTTTTCTGAATCGCAGGTGCGTCTCCGGCTTGCCCGGAGCTCGATAGATAATTCCTGCATCCTCAATAGCGAATCCTGTCCATGTGAGGAGTTTCTGGAACCGGTCGCTCACGGTAGACGCCCACTGGGGCAAGATTATGCTGACTATTCCGCCAGGCTGGACTGCGCGATAGATCCTTCCGAACGAGTCGAGTAGCTGGTCGTCCGTTGTTTTTTCAGGGTCCCGACTCAGGGGATTTAGATCTCTGTCGGCAGTGGAAAGCCACACGTGTCGGTATGGGGGTGAGAGGAAGAATTCCTTGACGCCAGGGATCGCGGTCACGGCTGATAGTCCTCGCTCTTGAACCATCTTGAGGAGTATACTTGCTCCGACGATTGTGAGGCTCATTAGTCCAAGATAGAAGTCGAGGTTGAACGTCGCAGCGAGAGAAGGATTGAGGTATGTGTTGAGATCGGTTCCCACGATTCTCGCAGGATACGCCATCGTCCCGCTTGTAGGCGGGTTTGTGCCATAGGCTGTGAGGAGGGCGGTCTGACCGGAGTGAACGAAGAGGAAGAGGCTGAAGAAGAGTTCAGTGAGGCTTGCTAGACTAAGCCAGATGGCTAGGGGACGCCACCAGACAGTGGGGCGAAGGGACGAAGCGAGCAGGGCGAGAGAGGATAGGATGAGGAGAATGCGAGTGAACGCGCCCAGGACGGACGCGACCGGAGTCGTTGTTGGGATGCCCGTCGCAGCGATCTGCAGGTAGAACGGAGAGACTTGGATCGACAAGATGTGGCTGTTTGTCGGGCTTGTGAGGGTCCACCATGGTTCGCTGCCGAGGGCTAGGAAGCCGGCGACTAGGCCAGCGATGAAGGTTGGTAGATCGATCCTCTGGAGCAGCTTTTGGTTTGAGTTCTGACCTGTAGTCTCCGTTGTCTTTCCCTGTTCTTGAGAGTCCAGGACCATATTGCAGAATATGGAGTCCTGTTGGCTGTATTCAGGGTCGGGCGCGCATAGGTCTCCCGTAACTGTTTTGGTTTCGGCAAAGTCCTCTGAACTGTAGACGTTCCACGCTAGTCTTAGTGTTGTTTGGCGTGGAGGATACACGGCACGATTCAGTGCAGAGAATCTTGCGACGGGAAGAACCTGAACTCTGTCGCTAAAGAAAATGACTCCCCGTAGAAAAACGGGGTTCTATTGGGGGTTTATGCTTTCGGTCTTCGTCGTAGGTAGAAGAACCCGCCGATGCCTGCTAGGAGCCCGCCGATGCCGAACAGGGCAGTCCCGGTGCCGGTAAGGATCGCGTTGACAATGTCAGCGTTCGTCGAGCCCCCGCCGAGGTTCGTGAAGGTCGCGATAGCCGCGTTGGCATCGTTAAGCGCGTTCTGGTAGTGGGTCTTTGCCCCGGAGTAGTCACCGTTCAGCCAGCTCTGGTCACCCAAGGCCGCTTCTGTCTGGGCCTGGGCTTTCTGACCAGCGGCAGCCGGTTGATTAGTAGTGCTTGGCACGGCAAGTATCGCGATTCCGGCTTGTTTGCTTGCTTGCGCAGCTCCGAACTGGTCACCGGTATAGATTGCGAGCGAGTTGTACCCTGCTTGACCATTGGATATGGTGAAGCAGGACTTTGATCCTGCCGCATTGTCTTCACCGTTGCCGGATGCGCAATTCGCTACGAAGCCGCTGGCTGGTCCATCCCAAAGCTGAACATTCCATCCGTGTACGGGCTTGATTCCTCCCGCCGAGGGCAGAGCAATGGAAATGGTTACGGAGCCTATCTGACTCGTGGTCAAGGAGAGGATACTTGCGTTGGTGTATGTGGTCATCCAGTCGCCTTCGAACCCGACAGTGACATTCCGTATGTAGGCTGGGCTGTTGAAACTGCTGGCTTGAAAAGTGACAGTGACGGGCATGGTCGTACTTGCTTGGACGGCGTCGACCGTTCCGCCGGATGCGGGACTGAAGCCCCGAAGTGCGCCACCGAGTGTGACTGAAACAACGTTTTGGGGATTCCCGCCGCCAATCAAGAAAGCGTTGGCCTTTGGAGCGTTCGACATAGAGACTGCTAGTCCTACGAGGAGTAGGGATATGCTTGCGACGATTATTCTTTTTCTTTGCATGGCGCGAGCTTTCGGATAGCGCTGATAAAGAATACGCTGAAACCTAGAATATTACGAGCGGGTAACAATGCTACGGCAAGGTAAGAGGATATGGCGGATCTCGATACGTCTACTGTTTGCGTGAATCATGTTAATCGAGACCGCTGGGCGGGTTTGCCTGACGCTTTTTCGGAGTCGACGCTATCGTTTCTGGGCGACACGTCTCTCTCTGAACAGGTTAGATCTTTCATCCGACTTGACGCAAGCTTTGGATTTCTGCCCTGGGTCGACGTAATCGTTCCTGCGTTGGTTCTAGCGTTTGGCCCAAACTTTTACAAGAATCCTCGAGTGGACTACTGGGCTTGGAGTAGTGGAAGAGAAGTGCCACGGAATAACAAGAAGTTCATGCAGACTCTTGAGACGGAGACGTATCAGACAATTGCGAAGGAGGCTTCGCAGCGGGGTGCGACCGTCCAGGAGCTCCTGAGAGCTGTGATCATTCCAGAGTGGCTGAGTGAGAACCGGAAGAAATGGAGCAAGTAACGATCGGCGGGTCGTAATCTCGTAGCTAGCATCCAGCCTCGTGCGTACTGGCTAGAGTTCTTTCAGAGTACTATTTTTCGGAAATAAGATAAGTATTTTTTGCGGAGAGGCCGGATTGTGTTCTCCTCTTATGGATTATTGGGACACGGCGATTGAAAGGGGATCAACAGGCTGTGTGCAAGTCCGAAAAAAATTGGAGCGATGTTTCCCGGCAAGCACGATTTTCCTCCTCAACGCCCTGTTGCGCCAACCGTAAATTGTTGACCGGAACTATTTGGGCGGCACGTTTACAATGTGTTCGATCCTAACACAACCTTCTGTGCGTCGATAGGTGAGCGGCTTCCCGGAACCCGCTCTTGCGTCGCGAGTCTCGGTCGCTAAGACCCCCTTGTTTCTAGAAGACTTGCTGACGGGCAGGGATTCCGGGCGAGACAAGCTGATCAGGGCACGATCCGGGCTGGAATGCCTCGGCGAAAAACATGATTAGCCCAGCGAATCTAGCGGTGATCTTGAGGTAACCTCCCAGATTCCATATCAGGGCTGATAATGGGCGATTTCTCTCCTCTACGAATATAGCTCGGATCTTCATGTGTTAGTGGGTATGACGGAGGCGATCAGTATCGCCGGGCTTCGGGCACGGCGGGCGGCAAGGCGGGCGAGGATCGTGGCCGGCGTCCAGTCAGTGGTGATCTTTCTCCTGCTAGTCGCGGTGGCTGAGGACTACAATCACAACCAGTATTTCCAGGCGTGGGCGGGCGCGAACCTGGGCGGGTTCGGGTTTCTTTTGAACGGGACGCTTGCAACATTCTATGCGGGCGTACTGGTAGCCGTGTTTCTCAGGAGGCCGCTGGATCAAGCTAGTCAGAGGGTTGAATGGCGAGAGCCGGTAGTTGTAAGCCCGGAGGCCTAGTGACTGGGACTCTGGGGATCACGATTTCGTGAAGGGCGGGGCGCAGGAAAAACAGACACCCGGGGGGGTCACAGATTAGTTAAAGGAAAAAAATAGTTACAGGAAAAGAAAAGTTACGAGAAAAAATGCTTTGAAAAAATCTCTTCGGAACAAGCGCGTCTGCTTCAGGGCTGAGGGAATAGAGAGTGATTCTGCCGCACGTGGCTACAGGCCTTCGCTGAGAAGAAAAATGAGGATGTTGGATGATTAATCTGTCGTGGCTCTATTTCTTGGCGTAGACTTTGGCGGTGAACGTCTGGTCAGCCTGGTTGGCTGTTCCCTCGATCCAGCCCTTTGTGTTGTTGAGCCAGGATAGGCTCGGCGATTGCGTCATGAACTTTTGCTCTCCTTCGAACACGACGTTTCCGTCAGCGGTCCTGTGACCCTTGCCGTGGCCTGTTACGACGACCATGTCCTTGCCTGCCATCTGTATGCCTTTGCCTTCCCATTCGCTCGTACCGTCAGTTTTCATGTTGATACTGACTGTCTCCATGAAGTTGCCCTGGTACTTGCCGGTGATCTGGCCTACGTCGTTGTTCTGCCGTTAGCGCTGATGTCCTTGATGCTGAAGCTGTCGGTCTTCCCGCGCAGCTCGGCGATTACCTCGCCTTTTGTTTGCTGTTGAGATTGCATACTTACTCTCCCGACGGGACCCTGAGGCTACTATATGAATAGGCGTCTCTAACCCCCAGCAAGAAAACCGGCCCTACCCAGGACGTGTCGAGAGCGATGGATCTGGGACCAAAGACGGAGAGGGACGATTTGTGGAATGGGAAAAACGAAAAGGGGGGTTTGGGGTATGATCTCTGTGGGTCAGCTGACTGTTATGGATCCTTTCATCCACGGATGAAAGAGACACGCGAACGTGTACGTTCCAGTATTGAGAGTGCCGGTGTCGAGTGTCCAGGACTGTCCTGGGATGATTGTCTCGTTGAAGACGCCATCGCTGATCGGTATGATCAGGGTCTTGAAGCCTTCGGTAACGGGAATCGCGATGACGTAGCTGCTGAAGGTGTGTGGAAACAGTCCGTTGTTGGTGACTGCGACCTGTGTTCCTTTCTTCACTTGTAGGTCTCTGGGTAGGAAGCCCCAACTGGCGCTTCCCGAGAAGAACTGGGTTGTGCCGCCTTGGTTGTGGTCGATGTTGACGCTAGCGCTTGGAGAGCCAGTGCCGCTGACAACGTGGAGCAGTGCTTGCATCCAGGGATGGATCTGGCAGAAGTAGTGATAGTCGCCTGGTGACAGTTCTGCGGTGTTCAGGCTCCATGACTGACCGGACTGAATCGGTGCTTGTATTCCGCTGTCGAAATGGCCGTCTGGGACAGGCAGCTGGACGTTGACGCCTTCAAAGTTGAATGTCGTCTTCACGGTGTAGGACGTGACGGTGTGCTGGTCGTAGCCGTTGTCGGTCCATGTGACGGTGCCGCCCTGGCTGACCGATACGGTCCCAGGACGGAAGCTGAATGCGCCGCCGCCGGGGAAGCTGAAAGTGGTCGGGTTGAACTGGGCCACGTCATTGATGCTGATGTTAGCTTGTGAAGATGCGGCGTTTACTGGGGTGGCGAATAGTAGAGTTGCTAGTATGCTGATGGCAGGAAGAAGTCTGACTAGACTCAATATTGTTCGGTGTGTTGGTTTGTGTGTTTGTTAATAAGGTCGAGCAGTAAAAGAGAAGATTTCTCTGTCTCCAGATACCATTCACAAGTAGAGCGCTTTGCCAAAACGAGGCGGATTAGCGTTGTTCCTTGCTCTGGTCTCGGTTTGAGTCTGCTATCTCATTCTTAACGGGGGATGGTAGGAGGATGAATTTTCTGTTAGCAGGGGTCTCTCCGCAAGAATATGTAGGAAATCAAACATGTCGAAAACGGATAGCTGAAGCTAGTCAAGCCCTAACCATAGGGCAGTCGGGAGGTAGACGAGCCAATCGTCGGCCCTTGATCAGGCTGCTTATTGCGTCCACGGGCATCCGCCCGCGTTGTTGCAGTAGTCGGGTACGACACGGCCAGTTGCTGCTACGGTTCCGAAATAGGCGATCGTGGGAAGGAATACTACGATGGCGATTGCGGTCATCGCGAACAGGTTTCTCAGCTTCTTTCCGATTCTCGTTTTTCCACCTCCACAAAACATGGGGCTCGCGGCGCGCTAGAGCCCGTCACTGCGAACTCATGCTGTTCACAGATATTAAACCACTGGTTAGATGGTGAACCCTTACAGTTTAGGCTGATAGTAGGTTCGTCCGGACGTGCGAGTTTGGTTCGGGTTTCAGCGTTATAACCGGGATGGTGCGGGTCTCGTGTTATGGCAGATAGGCTGGATATGGATCGGCTGAAGCAGGAACAGATGGTGAAGAGGACTCGCTGGCTGGTATGGGCGGAGTCGCTGCTGATCCTTGGACTGCTAGTATGGGTCTCGCTGGAGTACGAGAATAACATCTTTCTCCAGTCCTGGGCGAAGGCGAACATTGGACCGGTAAGCTTCCTGCTCAACGGTACGCTGGCGGGATTGTACGCAGGGATATTGCTGGGATACGCTGTGGCAAAGTATGCGGAACGGAGGACGGAAGACGACAAGATTCTGGAGTCGGTCAGGAAGAGGGCCTAGGGCGGAACGAAATGCGGATTCTGGGTGGATGATGTGGTGCTGTAATGGTTGGCGGCGAGATTCGAGATTCGAGTAGGCCCCGGGCGGCCGGAAAATTCGCGGTCACCGTTTCAGGAAGCTGTTTCAAAAAGATTTCCAACAACTGGTTCTCAGATTGCGGTTTCAATAGCTTATTTCTAGTGGCTGATTCAAATGGCTAGTTTCAAACTGATGGTTTCAGAAAAACTGGTTTCAAAAAAGTGATTCTCAAAGGTTGATTTCGGGGAAGTATTGTTTCCCCGATTGTCCCTTCGGACATATCCTATGTCCGTCTTGCTGTTTAGGAAGGGCTGATCTTCCTGCGGAACTAACCTAGGCCTGTTTTGGTGCTTCTTCTGTCTTCTTGGATTTTCTCCGGAACGGATTGCGCATCCTGTATTTCACCTGCGTAGAAAACCGGTTTCGCAGGCTATAGGCGTTTCGGGGCATTATCTCTCATGTCAAGCCTCTTTCGGTCCCAGATTGCTTAGGAAAGCCCATTATGGGCGGTTTCCTTTGGGACTCTCTTCCCTCGTCGCGTTAACATAGAACGGTCTACTTGGAAGCATTCCTGAAGAGAGATCTTGTCGTATGGAACCATCTTTGTCTCGGCTGACGAAAATATTCAGTTCAAGTATCCGATCGCGTCTTTCGCCGGACACAGGTTGCCCATATGACCGGTTCACCTCTAGATCATCCGAGGGTCAGGCTGGACTTCTCGGGATCGGGCAGGGATTACGAGCCGCGAAGAGTACAATGTTTCTGTCTGGAAGAGCATCCCCAGGTTCGCAAAGGTCCTCATCCTCCTCCAGTTTCTCGTTATCTTGTTCATGTCTTTTTGGATCTATGAGGAGTACCTCAACAACCAATATCTCCAGATATACGTTAACGGCTTCCTTCAAGGAGGCTTCTTGACCGCGGTAATCCTCATCTCAATAGGCGCGTTCACGATTGTTGCCATGGCTCTGTACGCGAAGCTGCGGAGGGCTAGGAAGGAGCTTGAAGGGATGCGTTCAACCGAGAAGGTGGGACCTGATGGAAGACGGCGTGGTCAAGCTCTTGATACGCGAACTGAACAGCATCTTATCGAGATGATTCGAAAGACTCAGCCGATCATGGACTCCGGTTCTGGGTCCGGCGGCGGGATGCCTGTTCTGAGAAGAGTAGACTCTCAATCCAGCCCGGAAGAACAAGGGTCCAGCTAGAGAATCCCCCAGGCGAGTTATCCCAGTTGTCTTGGATCCCAGCTCGAAACCCCTGTACTGGATCATCTATTTCACTTGCCACTATCTGTCCCTGTGGATGATTATCTCTAGGCAAGTCCGAGACGTAGGCCCGGGCTTTGTCAGGGGCCAAGTTTACGAACCCCCGAAGGTTATGATACGTCTGTCATGAAGATCCCTGATAGGCTCGCGAAGATTCCCCGGTTCGCAAGGATCCTACTCCCTCTCCAGACTCTGCTCAACTTGCTCCTAGTGTTGTGGATCTACGAGGAGTATGTGAACAACCGATATTTCCGGTCATATCTTGGTACTTCCCTTCAAACAGGAGCCGCCGCCGCGATACTCCTAGGCTCGACCGGCCTGCTCACTATTGCTGCTTTGGTCTTGTACGCGAAGTTGCGGGGCTATAGGAGAGAGCTTGGAATGATTCTCTCAACGGAGACGTTCCGGCCAGTGGAAGAGGGCTTGGCCTACCGGTTGATGCAGAAGCTTAGGAATATCTTGTCAAGATTGTCTGAAAGGCTTCGCCGATCATGAACTTCCCCCTCGGAGAGCCGGCTGGGCTTTGGATGTCCACCGTGTTAGGGGACGGCGGAGATGAATATATACACGTATGTGCACGTACATGGTATGGCGCATAAGACCCTGACTATCTCGGAGGAGGCTTACAATGCCCTCGCTCGGACCAAGGGCAAGGACGAATCGTTCACCAAGGTCATCCTTCGACTCACCCGGAAGAAAGCTGCGGGGAACCTCTTGGACTATGTCCGCTCCTTCTCTCCTGACGAGGAGCTGGCTTCTGCAGTCGAGAAGGTCTTAGAGAAGCGCAGTAAGACCCGCCTTAGATCTCCCGAGTTCTAGATTGGCCATGGTCTGTCTAGACACAACCTTTCTCGTGGACCTGGTTCGGGCGAAGCCGGAAGCCGAAAAGAAGCTGCTTCATTTCCTGGAGAGTGACGAACGAATAACGACCACGCCTGTGAACGCGGCCGAGCTCTTCGATGGAGCGTACTCTACCAAGAGTCGAAGGACCGAGACGGAGAGAGTTGGAGGGCTTCTGGAACACTTGGAGCTCCTCGAAGTCTCTTTGGCGGTCTGCGAGAAATACGGCAGACTCGTCAACGACCTCAAAGCCAAAGGTTCGCCGATCGGTGACCTTGATACTCTTGTGGCGAGCACGGCGCTGGTTCACCGACAGATTCTGTTGACTCGGAACAAGGCTCACTTCGAGAAGGTTCCTGGGCTCGTGGTTGAAACTTGGTAAAAACAATTCTGGGGGTTGAATGTGGTGGAATAAGCGCTTATACTGATAGCTAGATCGTGTTACGGGCTGAGTAGCGATGGAAATGGTGAAGGTTTCCAAGAGGTATCAAGTGCCTATTCCTAAGATGTTGCGCCGTGAAACGGGCATCAGACCCGGAGACAGGATGGTTGTCATTGTGAAGAACGGAATACTGCAGTACGTTCCGGTGCGCGCCATGCGCGAAACTAAGGGCATGATTCCCGGCTTGACCAACGAGGACTTGCGCGACGAGCCAGTCAGCGTGTGATCAACATCGAGAACTATGGATGGTGCGGTCTACTGAAGGATGGAACCTACTTCAAGAGATGCGATTGCGATAATCGTTGATGTCAATCGTCTAGCAGGGGAGTGTGTGTTATTTCACAGATTTTCTCTAACCGGTCTCTTTCGCAAATGAATTATATGTGAACGTGGCTGAGCGCTCGTTCTAAGGGCGACCTGGAAGGTTATGCGGATGGTAGGTTCTCCTGGAAACCGTGACTCGGTTCCAGGCTCTCTTTCGGAAAAATTGCTTGAGGGGCCTATTACACGGGACGTTTTGATCCGGCTGAAGACGCGCGGGCTGAGGAGGCGTCTTTGGTACTCTACTCTCTCGCGGATGGAGAGGGGATTGGTGGACCTGACCATACGATGGGTGGACAAGGTGCGAAGCGGACGGATGGCGGAGACGTTGTTGCGGATACTGGTGAAGCTGGCGCTGGCACTGGAGACAGGTATGGGACGGGTCCTGGGCAGGGGAAGAGTACTGGCTTTGCGGGCTAGTTCGTTGGCGGTG
>WNEY01005062.1_pt1 | contig 10152 bp, 11 predicted proteins | sample 5400531 | NCBI WGS metagenome assembly WNEY01 (sample SAMN13153338, study PRJNA577476) | soil metagenome | isolation source: 200 cm saprolite under Douglas fir tree site 1 | place: USA:California | collected 2015-04-18
GGTTCCGTTGAGTTCGGTGAGGTGCTAGAGAGAGCCATTGGGCAGAGTTTGGGCAGAGTCGCTGGGTTCAGTGCAAACTGGAAGTCCGTAGTTGAAAAGCCTTTACAATTGGGAACGACATTCTCTTTAAACAGCAAAATGGCAAGGCCGGCGACAAAGCACTGCTCCGCCTTCTCGTGATTGGCCATTAACGCGAAGGCTAGTAGATACAAGCCTGTCACGTCCTCTGTGAACAGCTTGCAGAACTCTTCGCCCGTGACACACTCGTCTCCATTGCGGGTGTCACCATGACTTTTGCGCAGTAGAGTCACTCTTTGCCTCTCTCGTCGCCTGTGGCTGGCTGTATTGGGCTCTTCTTGCTTCGTCGCATGAGTTGTTGGACTACGTGTTTCGTGAGTACGCCACTGCAACAACGGAACCTTGCTCCCTCATTCATCATCTGCAGGAGCGTGTTCTCCGCTTCCTGGCTGATGACCAGTACATTTCCTATGTCAATCACCAGCTCACGGCCGTCGAGTTCTGTCTTGGCTCTCTTCCATGCTGCCCTCAGCTCCGCTACCCACGGTGCGATTAGCCGGCCTTCGAGGACCAGTTGGCGCTGGGTGCGAGTGTCGACTACTGAGATCTTCAACATCGTGTTTTCCGTTCGACTATGAGAAATGCAACGCGCATGCCAAACTGCGGCCGCTGCAAGTCTTTGAAATTCAAGGGTCGATACGAGCACTGTGCACCGCACTGTCAAAACTGTCGAAGTCAATCTCAACAGCCAAGGACGATCGCACCCTTTTTTAATCCTGTTAAGCGTAGCTACGAGACCCTGAAGGTTACGAGCAACAGAACAAGCCTGATTACAGGAAAATGTATGTGAAATCGTCAGGGCAAGAGCAATCGAAACGACCAACCAAGACAGAAAGACAATGCGAAGAATGTATGTAACCTTTGGTTTTGTCATAGACGTAAGCCATCCACCAGCCAGGCCGGCTCATCGCCTACAACTGACCCGACCGCCGCTGGAGCGTAGTTGGGCCGTATGACTTCCGCCGTCGTCCGACTGAGCGCTGCCTTCAATCACGAACTCACGGCCGTTGAGTCCCGTTTTCTTCATCACCATTTCCTCTGCGCGATCGATTCGTTCTGGCGAACTTTCGCATATAAACAACGGTACCGCTGCGTTCAAAGCGAACTTCATCCATCAGAGTTTTCATCAGGTAGATTCCACGGCCACGACTCGACCTGATATTTTCCAGGGTGGTAGGGTCCGGGACCTTGCTGATGTCAAATCCTTGTCCTTCGTCCCGGACGACGATGGTGACCCCGTCAGTCCCACAGCGACCGCAAACGCAAACCTGCCTCCTGGGTTCCTCATGATTTCCGTGAACCACGGCATTCGCCAGGGCCTCGCGTAATGCGATTTCAATGTTATCCTCGTTTCCAGCGACCCATCCGCACCTTCTGATTAAGTGCATGAGGATGTCTACGAATGGCGAGATTGCGCTAACTTCGCTTCGTAAGGACAGCTCCAACTGGATGTAAGGATCGCCTTGATGAGAAGAACGAGGCGAGAAATCCTGAATCGCGTGCCGTTGGCTCATATCTCTCACCTTCTATTCCTTTCGGTTTGTGACACCTGCGCTGAACGCAGTGACTCTCACCTCCGAATAGTTCTCAGTTTTCTGAATCTCGCACCTGTCGCCAGAACATCCACGCAAAGGCCTTCTCGCCTTGAGCTTCCTGCTGATAGCTGATGCCTATGACCAACAGTTGCTCGTCATCGGTCATGGCAATCCTTATGCCTTCAAGCCTCTCCAGTTCGGAGAGATGGGATTGAAGTTCTTTGGTCATGCGCTGGATCGGAAAGCAATATCAATACCAAACTTACAGGGCTGTAAGTCAGTAAAATGACCTTGGCGTTGAGAATCGACCGAGCACTGCTGTCTAAAGTGTCAAAGTCTATTTAAACAGCAAACAGATTCGACTCCGGTGGTTAACGTTTCGCTTCAATTGACGCGTTTTAGTCCTGAGAGGACGCCTGTACAAGTACACCAGGAGTGAGTGCGGTGGGATGGTACAGGGCCTCTCAAGACTTTGACTACACCCTTAATTCAGGCGTCACATCATGATTCTGTTGTATGCACGTGATATGCCGTTCGCTTGATTTCAACGGAGTATTCGGGCTCTGTGGTCAACTGATGCTTGCGGCAGTGAGCGATAATCACGCTCGGCATCGAGAGTTTGAGACCGCGCAGCAGGCGCGCAGCGGAGATTCGAGGTCTTAGAATCGTAGGTCAGGAGAACTGTTTCGCATGGATGCCAAACTTCTTCATGCGAGACACCAGAGTGGTTCGATTGATGCCCATTCGTGCGGCAGCCCCGTCAGCGCCACCGACGCGACCTTTGGTCTCACGCAGGACATATACGATCTCCTGGCGTTGCTTCTCATCGTATTCTTGGCCAGCGCTTTTCACAGCGCCCTTATTCAAGGCGCTGATCGTTTCTTTGACAATCTGGGCAACATCCTGCGCACGCGAGTCGTGGCCGACGGATGAATTTATTCTCGGTTTGCTCAATTCTGTGAGCGGTACCTCCAGCGATCTGCCGCGGGTGAGAATCACTGCGCGTTCAATGAAGTTTTCAAGTTCCCGGATGTTTCCCGGCCACTCCCAGTTGGTCAGCGTCTTCATTGCGGCCGCGGGGATCGTGTCGATCTGTTTTTGCATTTGCCGCGCGGACTTCTGGACGAAGTAACGAACCAGCAAAGGGATGTCTTCCCTTCGCTCCCGCAAGGGAGGAATGCGAATCGGGAATACGTTCAGGCGGTAGTACAGATCGCTGCGAAATTCGCGTTCTGCAATCATTTTTTCCAGGTCACGGTTGGTGGCTGCAATCAAGCGCACGTTCACCTTCCTGGTGTGGGTGCTGCCCAAGCGCTCGAATTCGCGTTCCTGGAGAGCACGCAGTAGCTTGGGCTGAATTTCAAGGGGAATGTCGCCGACTTCGTCGAGAAATAGCGTGCCTTGATCGGCGAGCTCCAGCCGTCCGACTTTCTGGCTGATGGCGCCGGTAAAAGCGCCTTTTTCGTGGCCAAACAATTCGCTTTCCAGCAGCCCGGTGGGAATAGCCGCGCAGTTGAGTTTCACGAATGTACGCTGCTTGCGCCGGCTGTGATCGTGAATGGCGCGGGCAATCAGCTCCTTCCCCGTCCCGGTGTCGCCCAGCAGCAGCACGGTCGAATCGCTCGACGCAACCGTTTCTACTAATTCCAGAACGTGCTTCAAGGGTGCACTCGTTCCTATGATCTGCTCAAAGTTCATCTCGCTGCGAATCTCTTCTTCGAGATATAGCTTTTCTTGAGCAAGTTTGTCTTTGAGTTCGGAGATCTCGCGGTAGGCGAGCGCGTTTTCAATGGCAATGGCGACTTGTCCCGCTACTACAGTGAGAAACTCAGCATCGTCTTCACTGAATGCGTTTTCCTCCCGCCGGCAAAGACCCAAAATGCCAAGCGCACGTCCCCGGTTGACCAGGGGAATGTAACAGATGGACTTCAGTCCTTCGCCAACAATCTTTGCATACTCCTCAGAACCAACGTCGCTAGCTTCGATGTGGTTCAATATGACTGGCTTGAGAGTCTCAAAGGCTTTTACGTTAGATGGGCCTGGCGAAATAACCGATTTCTCGTGGGAGAACCCCTCGCTCTGTGGGAAATCGACGGCCCAAAGACGAAACTTGCCGCTCTCGGAATCGGGCAACGTCACGCCTACACCGTCACAACGCATGACCTGCCTAACACTCGCCGCGACTGCCCGCAGGACTCCCGTCAGGTCCAGGTTCGAAGTGATCCTGTTCGTCAAATCCAGGAGCAGCTTGAGCCGGGCATTTTGGCGCTCCATCTCCAAACGTGCGGCACGTGACTGTCTCAGATGCAGGATGTCGTCAATGGCCAGCGCAACCCCACGTGCAACGAACTGCAAGAAGCTGACGTCTTCCGGACTATAAGCATTGCGAGCCTGGCTCAAGATCCCCAGAGTCCCTAAGCGCCGGTGCGCGGTGGTCAATGGCACACGGATCACAGAACCTACCCTGACCCCCCGTTTCTCCAGCAGCTGCTTCACCCGCGGAAAGCGAGTGTCCGCGCTCCCGTCCGCAACGTGCAGCGCCTCTTGCGTGTGGTAAACATGCCAACTCGCCGTTTCCTCGATGGGCAGATCGGCATATAAAATTTGCAGCTCCGAGATCACGTGCCATTCAATTTCATCGGAATTCTCTTTGAAAACAATCACATCCAGAAAGTCGAAAGTGATGAGTTCGCGCAGCTGGTCGGCGAGAACTTGTGACACCTCTTCCGGCTCCCGGCAGGCAGAGAGCGCCTCAGAGATGCGAAGCAGCGCTTCATAGCGCTGAGCATGGGTTTCGAGCGCGAGTTGTGAGTCCGTGTTTATAGGATTGCCCTCGCTCGCGTCCACTTTTGAGGATTCAACAGAATACACCACAGCAAATCGATGTTTGATCTTAAAGAAAAGTCGCAGTTTATTCGCTGACAGGCAGTTGAGCGTCTATGCGGCGGCCATCGCGATTTCGTGTCGAGGCCCCATCGACACTTTCGACTTTCGACACCACGTTCGAACTCGATGCTTTCGAAACTGCCGTCTATTCTCTCCGTTTTAGCGTATTAGCAGCCGCAGTGGCATGCATCTGGTTTGGCATGTCAGTTGCCTTCTGTTCAATTGGAAGCGGTGATTAGGCTTCGAATTCCAACTCGAAAGGGAGCGATTTAAACCTGCCGCGATTGTGGCGACAGGCAAGCATCGAGCAAGGACAAAATGAAAATCAAGAATAAATCAATGCAGCGAAGAGCAATCATAATTCTAGCGGTAGTTTTTCTGCTCTCTGTGGGCGCCACAGCGCAGGAGATTCGATCGGAGATCAGCGTGCAGGGTACCGGGTTCTTTACCAAGGATTCCAATGGTCAAGGCATACTTCAACACGGCACACAGACGGCTGGTGTGCTGGGAGGTTATCGGTACCACGTCAATCGCTGGTTGAGTGCCGAGGCGGTTTATGGTTGGAATCGCAACAGTCAAGTATTTTCTACGGCTGGAGGTTTTGCGAGAATCCAGGCCGATGTGCACCAGGCGACCGGCGCCCTGGTAGTCAACTTGCCTACGTCGAGCAGATTAAACCTGCGCCCCTACCTCCTTGCAGGGGGTGGAGCACTGGTATTTAACCCCACGAATAATCGCGGGAGTGTGCTGGGCGCGGAACGGCAGGCCGTGGCCGTGGGCGTCTATGGCGGAGGAGCTGACTTCCCGATCCCGATGATAAAACACGTCGCTCTACGGCTTGAGTACCGCGGTCTGGTATACAACGCGCCCAATTTCGGTCTCCGCAATCTGGACACGGGTAAGGTCACGCATACGGCGGAACCCTCAGCCGGACTCGTGTTCAGATTCTGAGTGGCCGGTGTGAGAAGCCTCTGTGATAGTCCCCCACCCGTTGAAGAGGCGCCCTCTTTGCCGCAGAGCAAGAAGGGGCTCTGCGGCAAGCCCGGCTTTCCTCGAATCACCTTATGCTGACCTCTATTGTTCTTTCAATCATTGTTCTACCGGGGGTTATTTTCTTTACCGCTTGCCTGCTGGGTTTTCATAGAGCCCTGGGGAGTGAAAGTCCTCCTCGAACACAGATTGAACACCTTGAAGCAAATAAGCCGACAGACGACCCTCAACCTCTGAGGGCAAGCAGCGGCGATCGGAAGACGGCGTAGCAATTCAGAAATGGAGTGTAACTGTGAAATCCAGGTTGGTTGTCATTCTCGCAATTGCAATACTTGCATATTCAGAGTGCTCGTTCGCACACACGAATCAACCGGCTGACGTGAAGTCACAAGCGCAGAGGGATTCGGCTGCGTCTGCAGCAAACCAGGTCACTGAAACCGCACAGGGAGATTCAAGGCCATCGCGGGATAACGAAACTGTAATCGTGGCCCTGCAATTCTCATCTCTAGAACTCGATCCCTCATTGGCCGAATATCTTAGCCTGACTTCGAGACAGATCAGAGCGATTCAGCATTTAATGTTACGGGAACGTCGGGAGCTCGAACCATTGAAGACTGAGCTGCAGTCGACACATGGGAAGTTGCTCGCAGCGGCTGATCAGGGTCAATCGAAGGAGATGGAGATTTTAGCGGCCACGGAAGCCAGAATTCTGACCAAACTGATCATCCAGAGCTCTCGCACACAAGCAAGGCTTCACGGTCTCTTAACACCTGGACAGCAAAAGAAACTCAAGGACTTGAATCGTTCCGGGCAACCTTGATTGATAATATCCTTTTTGGATAGCTTCCATCTCCCGTTGATCTGGGAGCTCGGTTTTTGGGAAAAGTACTGTAGTGCCACCGAAGCCAACCCCCTTTCCTATGAAGGAGTCGAGTTCTTAAGAGGAGGAACAATGAGAAAGCAGATCGAAAAATGTCTCATGCTTCTTGCGTTGGCAGTCGTCATCGCATTACCTGCTGTCTGGTCGCCCCTAAAAGGGGTTTCTCCTGCAACCATTCCAGTAAGCATGATTGTCTCAGTCGAAGCTAAGCATGGTAAGGAGGTCCCTTCGATTTCCCGGGAGGATGTCGTGGTCTTTCAAGAAGGTGATCGAGTCCAGGTGAAAGCCTGGGTTTCATTACAGGCAGACCCAGCTGGGGTTGAGCTTTTTGTTCTTATTGACGACTCCACCGACACCACACTCGGCTTGCAGTTCGATGACCTTCACAAATTCATCACTAGCCAGCCGGACACGACGAAGATAGCTGTCGGATACATACGCAACGGCACCGTGAATGTCATCCAAAACCTAACCAGTGACCATGCTCTGGCCGCCAAGGCCTTGCGCTTGCCCCTAGGTTCTGGAGCGGGTACGGCCAGCCCGTACACAGCCATCGCAGATATGATCAAGCATTGGCCCGAAAGCACTGCTGGCCGCGAGGTTCTCCTCATCTCCTCAGGTGTAGATGCTCTTCAACCGGGGCCAAGCGATTCTTATCTTGATCAGGCAATTGATCAGGCACAGCGAACTGGTGTCCAGATTTATTCCACTTACGGTTCACCGGCAGGACATCCAAGCCACAGTTTCTGGCGGTTGAATTGGGGCCAAAGCAACCTTTCCCGGCTTGCGGACGAAACCGGAGGCGAAGCTTACTTCCAGGGCTTTGAAATGCCCATCTCTTACGCACCTTATTTGGAGCAATTTACCGACCGGCTCAAACATCAATACAGGCTTACCTTTCTTGCCAGACTTGGGAAGAAGGCCGGATACCAACGGATCAGGCTTGAGACCGAGGTGCCAAATGCCGAATTAGTGGCGGCCGGGCGAGCGTACATTCCAGCCGAGAAGTAGCTTGGACCTCTGCCTTTCTTCCCGCCGGCGACGGCTAGTCTAGTGACACGCCGGGTCGTCTTCGAAGTTGCCACTGGCCAGCATGGGACCTAAGAATTGCCCACACCGAACAATCTTTTGGAATAAAGAATCATTGGTGAGTGTGTCGTCGGTTATGGCGTAGTTCGCCGCATCCATGGAATTGCGGGCCCTGACCAGACTATCGCTCCATGTCTGTACATTGTTGAATTCGTTAGTGAGCAATTGCAGCCCACTTTGATCAGACGGAGTTGAATCTGCCGCCGTGGCCAGCATGACGCGGTCGAGTGACCGTCCGCGGTAGTCAACCATTCCGTTCCCCACCGGGTATCCATTCCGGATCAAGACTGCAAGTGTGGTTCTCCACTCTCTCATCGACGCTGTTGCCTCGATCCCAGCCCGCATAAACTGTCTTGAAAATCCTGGCTCTGGGGAATGGTTCGCGGACGGTGTGGCAGCAGATGTCACGCTTCTAGGTGCGGACAACGTCAACACAACGAAATTTTCTTGAAAACTGAGAGAGCCGTTCGTGATTTGCGCCAGATCTCTTATATCAACGTACTCGTGATCGTCTATCCGCAGGATCTTTGCTTCTCCGGCATAGCCGTTTATCTGCAGGGCTTTATTCTGCTGCTTCCCCTGTGCCGGAGCAGTCCCCGCAAAGGCGAGAAGCAGCACGACGGTCAGCCACATCGATTTAGATCTATCGTTCATAGAGACAAGGTTCTTTAAAGCAAGTGAAATGCCAAGATAATCAACCTCCTCACCGGCGGTTATATGCCCTCCGAGCAATCACGGACGTGGAATTGTCTTCGACTGTCGAAGCCGACTTCGACAGTTTCGACGCCGCACTCTTCAAATTTCTCTCCAACGCTTGACTTTCGCTGGCTTACGGCACTCGCGACTTTGGCACTCGTGTTGCTTGTTCTGATTGCAGCGGCTGACCGCGGACTTGGACACTCTCCTGTGTGGGACACCCCCTCCGGCCATTCGGCCTCCAAGTCTCGGAAAGCCGTGCACAGATTTTTTTGACCCAAGCACGGGACGCTTGGAAATGAGCCGATGCCCAATGCCTGACCATCTCACCACGACGTTCTCCGCACTTGCCAATCCGACCCGGCGATCGATCCTCGCGCGGCTGGCGTCGGGCGACGCATATGCAAGTGAGCTGGCGGAGCCATTTGATATGAGCAGGTCTGCTATTTCCCAACACCTCGGCGTGCTGGAGCGAGCAGGATTGATAGAGCGAGGGCGTGATGCACAATGGCGGCTCTGCCGGCTCAACGCGGCACCATTGCATGAGGTTGCTGCCTGGGTTGCGCACTATCGGCGATTCTGGGATCAGAACCTGGATTGTCTCTACGAGTATGTGAGCGACGGGAAGCGAGCGAGAACAACAATCACAGCCGTAAGCGACGCAACAATAGCGCGACCCAAGAAAGGATGAAGCCATGAAACGCAACGCCAACGCCGGAATACGTACATTAATTTTCATTCTCACTGCGTTCGCGCCGCAGTATGGCGGAGCGCAGCAAAAGATCACAACGGCAAATATTCCGTTTGAGTTCACGATGGGAGGAAGGAAGTTGCCCTCAGGTGAATACATAATAGACTCGGTCGCTCCCGGAATCTTTTTGTTTCGCAACAAGTTTGGAAAGAATATTGAAGAACAAGTTAATACCCTCCCGCTTGCAACACCTCCCAAAAACACTCCGGCAAAGCTTGTTTTCGTACGCCGCGACAACGTTTATTTCCTTTCCGAGATCTGCACTAACAATAGCAGGCGAATATTGACCATTAATTATGGCCTGCAAAGCGAAACGGGATCTGGAGAGAAGGAACATCGGGATGTACCGCTGAACGAGCGCTGATTTGATCGTCGAGCAGCGCGTGCTTCATGGGTATTCATATGGGTATTCATTTGGATACCAGAAGAGGAAAACATCATGATGGCTGCAGCGACGATTGATCGCAGCTTGGAGACTCTCGCCTGCGGGTCTGGTGCCTCAGCCATTCACTCAAACTGTTTCGAAATGCACGTAGATTGAGCGCGGAAACTGAGGTGCTAAGAAGTGAGCGTACCTGAATACGATCTGGTTGTTATCGGCAGTGGCCCAGCGGGGCAAAAGGGCGCGATTGCGGCAGCAAAGGCGCGCAAGCGCGTCGCTGTGATCGACCGGAACTCCATGATCGGCGGCGTGAGCGTCCATACCGGCACCATCCCCAGCAAGACGGTACGTGAGGCGATCTTTCAGCTTACCGGCTTCGCCGTAAATGCTCTGTACGGCAATGGGTCTCGAAGTCGCGCCGACATTTCTGTTCAAGACGTCTCCTCCCGTGTGACCGCCATTGTCGCGCGAGAGGCTGAGGTAATTCGAGCGCAGCTAAAGCGAAACGGGATTGCCATCCATCAAGGCATTGCGCGTTTTCTAAGTCCCCATACATTAGAAGTTCAAGGCGATGGTGAAGGGATTAGAGTCGAATCTGCAAAGGTCCTGATTGCTTGCGGCACGAGCCCTGCTCACAGTCCAGACATTCCCTTTGACAACCATCGCATTGTGGATACAGATCACCTCGCCGACTTGGGTGGTCTGCCGAAAGAAATTATCGTCGTAGGTGCAGGCGTAGTGGGCCTGGAGTACGCCTCATTTATGGCGGCTTTAGGTTCTGAGGTTACTTTGATCGACCAGCGGCCAATCATTCTGGAGTTCGTCGATCGGGAGATTGTCGAAGCGCTGTCGTACCACCTGCGCC
>WNEY01005065.1_pt1 | contig 10151 bp, 8 predicted proteins | sample 5400531 | NCBI WGS metagenome assembly WNEY01 (sample SAMN13153338, study PRJNA577476) | soil metagenome | isolation source: 200 cm saprolite under Douglas fir tree site 1 | place: USA:California | collected 2015-04-18
CCATGCGCCGGGCCCATGCGCGCCTTTTCCAACGATCCTGGGAGTCCCCTCTAGGCTTGCTGTTTGAATCCGCAAGTTCTCGCCTATACGTTACCCTTGGCCGGCAGCCACTCCGGGGCGGCCCGCGCAGCCGCCAACCAGAAACCCGACGAGTTCTACCCTTACCGCGAGGAAATGAGTCGCTCCCGCGGCATGGAATGCTGTTACAAGTACGCCGAGGCTTTCAACCGCCACGTGCAAAATCCGGATAATGCACTGCCCTTGAACGCTTGAAGCGAAGACTTGTCGAGGCCGGGAGGCTCAGGCTGTTACCCTTGACACGAATTCGAAGTCTCCCATAGCATGTCAGCCTGGATCGTGGCAGGGCCGCTGGTAAGCGCTGGAGTAAATCGAGCGCGCGGGCCGGGTTCCGCGTGGAAGCGGCTCTCAATTTAAACATCGGCGAGGAGTTCTCGTCGGACGAGGTTAGCTGTGAGAATTGAAGTCCGATTTAACGACGACGTTGCCATCATACGTTTGCGCGGCAAGTTCCTGGCCGGCAGCGACGGCCCTTACATGCGACAGAAGGTCAAAGACCTCATCGAAGCGGGGACAAAAATGCTGGTCGTCGATCTCGCCCAAGTGCCCGTGATTGATTCGACGGGGCTGGGATTCCTCGCAGGCAGCCGGGTCACTACGCAGAATGCCGGCGTCCGGATGGTGCTGTCCGGCCTGAAGCCGCAGGTGCAGAAGGTCCTGGATCAACTCAAATTGGCGCAGATTTTCGTGATCGCCGCGGACGAGGCGGCCGCGGTCAAGAGAGTGCAGGAACTAAGCCCGCCGCCGCAGGTTACCGAGCCAGCTTCCTCCCGGGATCCCAAAGGGCGCAAGCCATCGACCGGCCCTGCCAAGTGATCAGCCACAGAGTCGGCACTCGGATGGCCCGCCACGGCTCTGGGGCAAGCAAGCTCTCGGTGTTGATACCGCGCCGGGGATTCGTCCGCCGGCTGGGAGAGATTATTTGCTGAAGTTCGAGTTTCATTGGGCGATGGTTTTCAATGGGGGGGCGATCGCGGAGAGGGAGGAAAGGAAGGGACCCATCCCTATCCGCTTCGGCGTCATTCGATTTGACCACGCCCAAGCTGTTCGCGGGACCTCAGGACTCGGCGACGAGATCTGAACTTTGGCGATGGAAGAAAAAAAGACTCTGGTCGGGAAGCGTCGGAGCGATCGCATACTTGCCCCGATCCGTATCCGTGTGATCGGGAATGATGGTTCCGGGGTATCGTTCGTCGAAGAGACGGTGACGGTGAGCTTGAACCAGCAGGGTGCCCGTATCAGCTTGACCCACAGCCTGCTCCCCGATGATATCGTTTTGATCTTGAACCGGGAGAACAACATCGAAGAAGAATTCCGCGTCGTGGGCTCGTTCCAGCAGGTAATCGGCGACCGGCGGGAATGGGGCATGGAAGCGGTCAATCCGGACAGCAAGATCTGGGGAATAAAATTCAATGCCCTGGCGGAAGGCCTCCAACCCAAGGTCCTGATCGAGTGCGCGGCCTGCAAGACAGCCGAGCAAAGCCCGCTTTCCTCGATCGAATACGACGTCCTGCTCGCGATCGGGCTGATCTCACGCCACTGCGAGCGGTGCAGCGAGACGACGCGCTGGAAGCCCAGCGAACAGGAGCTCACGCCGGAAATCATCGCGGCCAGCGCCCGACGTGACGCCCGGCGCGTCGAAAGGCGAAAGCCGCGGCGCATCAAGCTGGTCATGCGACTTCGCGTTCGAAACGCCGGGGGCCTAAGCGACATCGCCCAGACCCGCGACGTTTCCAAGGCCGGTCTGTGCTTTGTGACCACGCAGCGGTTCCAGGTGGGCGAGGATGTTTACGTCACCCTTCCGTTCGCCGAAAACCAGGCGCCGGTGGAAACGAAAGGCCGCATCATGTGGTCCGCCGAAGGCTCCGCCGGTCACTTTTATGGAGTGAAATACGCCGCCTAGTCTTTCCCACTGAAATCCCGCCTTTGATCGACTCGCCACTCCTCTCGCGGGAGCGACCTGCATTCACGCGGTGCAACCATCCCTTCGCACTTGAATAGGAAGAATCTGTTGCGTACTCGCGCAATTTCCTGATAAATGAGGCATACCCCTAAATTGAGGGGCTAAGAAGCGGCCCACGAATCCATCATGTCCGAGCACCGCAGATCCAAGCGCCTCTTCGCGAGCATCCCGATCCGTGTGCGCGGCCTGGACGAGGCGGGCAGACCCTTTTCCGAGGACACCACCACGGTCGAAATTAGCCGCAGTGGAGCGCGCATCGGGCTCAAAAATGTGCCCCGTTTCGGAACCACCCTCGAAGTGACGAACTTATCGATCAAGGTTACCGCCTCGTTTCTAGTTATCCATCCGTGCCCGCAAAGCTACACCGGACTGCCCGAATGGGGTCTGGCGTCCTTGAAACCTCTTCCGAATTTCTGGGGTGTAACCTTCGGAGGAAGCACGGAAGACCAGGAGCTGATTGTTTCTGCTCTTCTGGCGTGTACGGGATGCGGGCTGAAACAGATGGTGAAGCTTTCTCGCGGCGAATATAAAGAGCTCGGTGAGGAGGCCCGGACCACGCGCCCGTGTCTCAACTGCGGAACGCAAACACCGTGGGAGGTCGTCACGCGGGAGGAAGAGGAACCGATGCCAACCTCCTCCAGCGCTGCGGTGGAAGAGGAGGCCAAGTGGGCGGGAGCGGAACGGCGGGTCGCCCGAAGACTGGCCGTTAATGCGCCGCTTCTTATCACCGCTCCAAGCGGCGCCTCCGAATTGACCGAGATCCATGACTTGTCGACAAAGGGTCTGAAGTTTTCGAGCGCCCTTGAATTTCAGTGCGGGGACCAGATCCAGGTGAAGGTGAACTTCGGCGCCACGGATGCGGCGCGGGCCGAACCGTGCCGGGTTATGTGGCGGCAGCCTGAAGAGAAAGGCAGCAGGTTTCTTTACGGAGTCGAGTTTCTGGAAACCGATTAGGCCGCTCAAGCATCCTGACGAGCCCTTGCGAAGCCGGCCAAGGCGTTTTCCATCTCGCTCGCGTGTTTTCGAACTTGGCCAGGTACCCTGCGGGGTATAATGCTGCCGCGATGAGACACGTCGTTGCTTGGCAAAAACGAAGCCCGCTGACTCGGCTGATGCTCGCCGCGGGCGTGATCGCTGCCGCCTGGCCCGCGGGGACTGCGAGTAAGGCGTACGCCCAGTCCACGACCCGGCTGGTGCTCTCCAGCGGCACCGGGGTTCCCGCGCACGCCGGGTTTGTGTTCGGTCCGTTTTCGAACCTGGCGATGAACGAAGCGGACGATGTCGTTTTTCTGACTTCGCTGCGCAGCGCCAGGATTGAGCTCCGCGCAATCGTACGCTCGACGGGTGTGACGTTTTCGGTCGTCGCGTTTCAGGGTCTGCGTTCGCCGGTCCCCCGGACGACTTACGATTCGTTCAGCTCGCCGAGCATCAACGGGGCAGGGGTCATCGCCTTTTCAGCGCAGCTCAAAGATGACGTGCCCCTTTCCGCCCTCATCCGCGTTGAAGGCGGAACCGCGAAGCCCATCGCCACCACCGCTGACCCTGTTCCGGGCCTGCCTGAGACGACATTCCAGGAATTCTCGGCGCCGCTCGTCAGCTCTGCGGGGAACGTGCTCTTCGGCGCTCGGGGGGGAGGCAAGACTCCGACGACGGGGTTGTACCAGTGGACCCCGGCCGGCATTCAGTCCCTTGCGCTGCCCGAGGAGATCAAGCTCACGCCGAACGATTTACTCGAGCCCGTTTACTTCGGCCACGATGAGGCTGTATTTGTGCCCCGGGGCACTTCGCCCGCGGTCGCGGTCGAGCAGTTCTTTCGAGCCGTGGCGGTGCGGAGCTTTCAGGAACTCAATCCACCGCCGCAGGTTTCGGAAACCGTGGAGTTTCTCCCTCCGCGCGTTGTCCAGCCACGCGTGCGAATGGTCCTGGTCTCGCTGGAAGGAAATAACTTCCAGACGGTGCTGCTGGTCGGCGACCCTATCCAGCCCGTCATGGCGAAGCAGCAACCGGGCGCGCCCCTCAGGCCCTTGGCGGAAGTCCTCGGGCAAACAGGCGGGGAGCGAGGAAACATCATTATCGCAGGCACGACGGTGGGGCAGGAGGGCGACTTGGCGCTTTACTGCCTCTGCGACGGCTTGCTGACTCGACTCACCTCGCCCGAGGAGTTCCTGGCTCTCATGGTGGGCGCCCGGGGCAGGGGAATTCTCTCCCTGGCGGGCGACTCCCAGCACACGGTCGCTTTTGTCACTCCCACCGGGGCGCCAGGGACAGATTCAACTGCCATCTACGTCACCCCGCTGCCCTGACAGAAGTCGCCCGCAACGGGCCAGGCTTACACCATGAGCCTCCAGGGCGGACGATAGTCCCGGCTCAAAAGCTTCTTCGCGTCCTGCCCGCCCTGGACGAGCCGCTGGCTCGCCACATCCCAAGTAATTCGCTCCTTGGTCCGGTAGGCAACATTGCCGAGCAGACAGGTGCTGGTCGAGCGGTGGCCGATCTCGATGTCGCTGATCGGCCGCTGCCGGGACTTGACGCAATCGAGGAAATTGCGGACGTGGTCGAAGTGTGAATCGTTCACTTCCGCCATCTGCATCGTGGCCGTCCGGTCCACGGTCTTGCTTTTGACCTTCCGTTTTTCGGGATGGAGTTCGAAGCCGCTGCGGTCAACGAAGAGCGTGCCTTCGGTCCCGTGGAACTCGATTCCGTAGCCCTTTCCGTACATCGAGTTCGCGTTCGCCCATCGGTTTTCGTAGGTGCAGATGAACCCGGGGTATTCGAAGGTGACTTGCAGAGTGTCCGGCGTCTCCGCGTTATCTTGAAGGTAGAACTTTCCGCCAAACGTTGAAACAGCGTGCGGGCCGTCAACTTTCATGGCCCACTGCACGATGTCGAGCAGGTGCACTCCCCAGTCCGTCATGTAGCCGCCCGCGTAGTCCCAGAAATAGCGGAACGTGGACCAGCGATCGCCGACGCCGAAGCGGTTCAAGTTAAACGCCACTTTGGGAGCCGGACCCAGCCACAAGTCCCAGTCGAGGTCGGACGGTGGACCCGAGTCCGTCGGATTGCCGATGCCCTCGGGATATTCGTTGCCGTAATTCCAGGTGCGAACGAAACTGACTTTGCCGATAAACCCGTCCTGCACAAGCTGGACCGCCTTCTGAAAGTGTATTCCGGAGCGTTGCTGCGTCCCAACCTGCACGACGTGGTTATATTTTCGGGCCGCTTCGACCATCCGCCTGCCTTCCTCGAGCGTGGTCGAAATGGGCTTCTCGACGTAAACATCTTTCCCGGCCTGACAGGCCAGGATCGTGTGGAGCGCGTGCCAGTGGTCCGGCGTCGCAACTATCGCCACGTCGATGTCCTTGCGGTCGAGTACTTCTCGAAAGTCCTTGTAAGTTTTCGCCTTGCCGTCCGTGGCCTTGAGCCCCTTTTCGAGGTTCGGCTGGTAGACGTCGCAGACCGCCGCGATCTCGACGTCAGGTTGTTTGGCGAAGTCTTCCAGGTTTGAAAGGCCCATCCGGCCCGTGCCGATGACGCCGACAACTATTTTGCCGTTGGCGCCCACCCCCTTCGCCGAGAGTCCGCGAATCGCCAGACCGGTCGTCGCGGTCGAAACGGCGGCGCGCTTCATAAAATCGCGTCGAGTGATCTCCTCGCTCATTGGATTCTCCTTTGCTTTTACTGGCTAAAATGAATTCCTGAGGACGCCCGGGCCGAAGTCCGCCGCCTGAGCCCGCCGGCTTCGAGGTGCCTCAGCGCGCGTCCCATGCGAACCCCGCTCTCGGGCTATCCGCGTTGGGATGTGAATCCCCCTGCGCCCTCGTTTATAATCATTTGAGCCGCGTAATACAAGGTGCCGGTCGAGTATCGTGGAGCGCGGTTAATTCATCAAACGAGAAGAGAGGCGGACTTGAAAGGCTTATTGCCCAGGATTCTTGGTCTCACCTTGCTGGCAGCTTCGGTCAGCGCGCCCAGCCGAACTGCGGGGCCGCCGCAAGGGACCCCGCTCACTGTCATGCATTTCAAGGCGCCGGAATTCCCGTCGGCCGAACTCGATTTCGCCCGGCCGGGAGGCCAGGTTGTTTCGCCGGCAATTGCGGGTCCGGGAGCCGGTCGCACCGGAGGACTCGGCAATCCCTCCTCGATGCCCGAAACCGCCATTCCGAGCGCCCCTCCGGTCGCGTGGATCAACTCTCCGTCTTTGACCGTGGCCGGCCTTCGCGGCAAAGTGGTCCTGATTGATTTCTGGGAGTATACCTGCATCAACTGCATCCGGACTTTCGCCCAGAACAAGAAGTGGTACGAACGCTACCGCAAGTACGGGTTTGAAATCATCGGCGTGCACGATCCCGAGTTTGACATCGCGTATCCGGAGTCGAACGTTCAGGCGGCCGTCAAGCGATTCGGTCTCCCCTATCCAGTCGTTGTGGACAACCAGTTCAAGGTATGGAATTCGTATCGCAACTCCACCTGGCCCAACCGCTTCGTGATTGATGCTAAGGGATTCGTCCGCTTCAACAGACCCGGGGAAGGCGCGGACAGCGACTTCGAGCGGGCCATCCAGAGTCTGCTCGTCGAAGCGCATCCCGGGCTGAAGTTCCCCGAGACCTATACCATCCCGCCCGAAGAAGACGCCTCTGCTCCGAATTGCGGCATCCCGACGCCGGAAATGTATGTGGGTGACTGGCATAACCGCGGCGTACTCGCCAACCCGGAGAGTTACCATCCGGGCAAGACCGTCCAATATAAAATCGCAGGCGAAGTGAAGGATGGCCAGTTGATGCTTTCAGGGGCGTGGGAGACGGACAAGAACGGGATGATCTACCGGGGCAAACCGAAGCGAGGCCAGCCGGGCGAAGACGGGCTGGAAATTCGCTACCACGCGCGAGAACTCTACGCCGTGATGAACGTCTCGCGCGGGCGTCCTTCAAAGCTTTTTGTTCTTCAAGACGGAAAAGACTTGACGCCGGCCAACAAGGGCGTGGATGTCCAGTTTGACCGTGACGGTCATTCCTATATCGAGGTCCGCGCGCCGCGCATGTACTACCTTGTGCAGAACACCTCCTTCGGCCAGCACCAGGTCAGGCTGGTCCCCACATCGCATGGGATGACGATCAATTCCTTTACTTTCGGGAATGACTGCCAGACGCAGTTTCCTCACCTCTAAAGGACTCAACAGCTCAAGCTTCGACGGCTACGGCGTCAACCCACCCGGAAGTCTCTGCGCGGCCCCGTAAAGCGTCGCGCTCAACTTCTCCAGCGCAGAGCTATAGGCCCCGGGATGGGATGCACCATGGGTTGGCCTGTGCGCTTCGACTCAAGGTAGGCGGACTTCAATTGGAAATACCACTTGGCGGGGCGGTCTGCGTCGTCGATCAACATCATCGAAGGGTTGTGCTTCAGACCTTCCGCTTGTTTCTCCATCGTCCGCTGGTCCTGGCCAAGGAACATCCGGGCGAAAATCCGGAACAGCGGCACAAATAAAGGCATCCACCCGAGGATGTTCCACGCCGCGCAAAAATCGATCCGGCAGTGGTTCGCCGTAACCGGGGTCACTGTGGCGCGGCTCGAAAACCAATACTTTCCGGAGTGAATCTCTTCGAAGCGCATGTTGGGCAGCCTGAACTCAATCGTGGTCGTCACCGGCTGGCCAGAGAGTCCAAGGAGCTTGTAGGGCGCGCTGTTCGTTGAAGGGGCATGGGCACGAATCCTGAAGCCGTTTGGCACGGGCTCAAACACCTTTTCTTTTTCATGAATGCTGTGGCGAGTCCTCCACCACCAAGACTGGTGGACGAAGGGCCCGTGGGCGGGGTCCATCAGACCGATGATGCCGTGGTCAACGGAAGTCGGCAATTCGGCCGAAAGGTGCGTCATCCGGTAGCGAGAGCTGAAGACCGGCAGGCGAGGCGCGGGCGGCGCCGGCTCGTTGGGGGCTGACGGGTCGGGCATATAGACCCAGAAGTAGCCGTCCTGCTCCTCGCAGGGGAAGTGCGAGGCAAAGATGCGGTCCACTTTGAGCTTCGAGCCCGAAACGAGCGAAGGGATCTCGCGGCACTGGCCTGTTTTGGCGTGGAACCGCCAGCCGTGGTAGGAACACTCGAGGGTTTCGCCGTCGAAGGTGCCCGCTGAGAGGGGCATGCCGCGATGGGGACAACTGTCGCGCAGGGCGAAGCCGCCGCCCTGATCGTCTCGGCCGACCACCAGCGGCGTCCCGAGCAGCGTCGTTTTCCGGAGTCCTCTCCCGCGGACCCTGGAGCTGCGCAGAGCGGGGTACCAGAACCCGAACATCATTTCGGAGTCGGTGGTCAGCCCGTTCGTTGGCCGGACATCTTCCATCAGGGCGCTCGCGAAAGGTTACTATAGCGCGTTCCGTCTCATCAAGAGAACCGACCGTCGAGAAGCCTCACGAACAGGGACTCTGGCCGGCAACTGTTCTCGCTTCAAATCAAGAGTTAGCGGGTATATCATGCGGCAACAGCAGGTACCCTCGGGGGCGAAAAGACCAGTCTGCTCAAACCGCGGAACTGCCGCGGCGCGGTGACGGCACATGCAAGGAGAAGTCAAAGCCGGCCGGTACGAGTTGATGAAGGAAATCGGCCGCGGAGGCATGGGCGTGGTGTACAGCGCCCGCGACTTGCGGCTGGGGCGAAAAGTGGCCGTCAAGTTACTTCCCCGCGACCTCTCACACAGCCCGGAGCTTCAGCGCCGCCTGGCCCAGGAAGCCCGCGCCGCCTCGGCGTTTACCCACCCGGGCGTCGCCACGGTCTACGATTACGTGGACGAGCCGGAAGATAACTTCATTGTTTACGAATACGTCGAAGGCGTCACGCTGCGCGAAAGGCTGCGATCCCATCGGTTCACGACGGAAGAGACCCTGGATATCGGGATGCAACTGGCTGACGCTCTGGCAGCCGCGCATGAGCGTGGGATCATCCATCGCGATCTCAAGCCCGAAAACATTATGCTCTCTCCGGGGAGTGCGCGGTCTGGCCAAGTAAAAATCCTGGACTTTGGCCTGGCAAAGTTTCGACACCCCCTGAGTTCCACATCCCAGGGTGGCGACGCTTCGACGGCGGGCTCTCCGGCCTCGACGGCCGCCGGGACACTGATCGGGACGGTCAACTACATGTCGCCCGAACAGCTCGAGGGAGAGCCGGTTGACCATCGCTCGGATAATTACGCGCTGGGACTGGTCCTGTACGAGATGGCGACCGGCATCAATCCTTTTGTGGGTAAGACGCCGACTTCAACGATTGCCAATATCCTGAAGCAGGAACCCCCGCCACTCCAGCAGAGGAATCCCGTGGCGCCGGCAGAGCTTGGCCGTATCTTGCACAAGTGCCTGCGCAAGCGGCGCGAAGAACGATACCAATCGGCGCGCGAGTTGCACGTAGACCTGTCAAACCTGCGACGCGACTTGGTCGAACCCGTGAGGCAAACTCATTCGCTCGAGGTTCGCGTGCCTTTAGAAATCCCGCGAGCCCTGGCGCGGACGCTCTTTCTCCTCATCCAGGCCGGTTACCTCGTCATGTACGGCATCTTTTTTGTCCTTCATAAGGGCCCGGGAGCGGCGCGTTTTGGATGGGGAGTTGAACTCGAGCGGTGGCTCTTCATCTGGTTATTTCTGGCCGCGTCGTTCGGGACGGCAGTCCGACTCTACCTGCTTTCGGCTGTGGGATTTGACTACTACGACACGGGCCGACTCTTCCGTCAGATGTTCTTCATTGTTCTCGCGTTTGATGGGGCCTGGTCTGCCGCTCCCTTGTTGCTGTACCAGAAGCTGGGTCTGATTGTTTTCCTGTTCATTCCCGCGCTTGCCTACCTTCCCTTTTCCCAGAGAACGCTTGTCTTTTCAGCGTACTTCGCCAGCGGCGGCCGGACCTCGGGAGTCAAGACGGGGAGCTCCGTCTAGCACTCCTCATTCAGATGCGATTTTGGCTAAGCACGCGTCAGACTGTCACCTACGAATCCACGATTGAGAAGATTTTGGCGAAGCACACGGAGCCGGCCAGGACGAAATTCGCCACCCAGAATGAGTACCACTATGGGCTTGCTCAACGCCTCGGAGACTGTAGGCGGTCCAGGGCCTGACGCGCAGGCCGGAATTCCGGAT
>WNEY01005067.1_pt1 | contig 10151 bp, 7 predicted proteins | sample 5400531 | NCBI WGS metagenome assembly WNEY01 (sample SAMN13153338, study PRJNA577476) | soil metagenome | isolation source: 200 cm saprolite under Douglas fir tree site 1 | place: USA:California | collected 2015-04-18
AACCGCGCGATGAGCCGCCGCTCGTGGTCGTCGAAAAGGGGCCGTACCCCTTTTTTGCGTGCGTCCGTCAAGAAAGGGGTACGGCCCCTTTTCCGCGAGCCAGCCAACTCAAGTCCTCAGCCCTGAACGGTAACGAAGCTTAGCCTGGAACGAAACTTCACGCCGCGACCTCGTCTGTTTCGTTCGCACGAGGTCAGCTCCGCTGGTGGACACCTCAAACCGCCGAGTTTACGACGAGCGGTCGGTACGCGAATCTTCGTTACTAGTCCCCAGTCGCCAGTCCCCGAAGATCCGCCAGCACCTGTTCTGGTGACCAGTCGTTGCCCGTATACACCTTCACCAGCGTGCCGTCGGCGCCGACGATCGCGGTCCGCAGATTGTGGGTGATGTCGCGCTGATCGTTGAGCGCGCGCGCCACCGAGACCCCGAACCGCGCGGCAAACTGATCCACGTCGTCGCGGTCGCCGGTCAGGAACGTCCAACGGGTCTGGTCCGCGTGCAGTTTGTTCGCGTGCTGTTTGAGCACCGCCGGGGTGTCGGTGACCGGATCGAAGCTCACCGTGACCAGACGCACGCCCTTCAGAGACGGATCCTCGTTCATCGTTTTCTGAAGAGTGACGAAGTGCCGATCCATCAGCGGACAGAAGGTTGGCAGAGGACACCTCGTGTAGATGAACGTCACGACGAGGGGCGAGCCTTTGAACGCGCTGAAGCGTCGTTTCCTGCCGTCCTGATCGACGAACGATCCCTCGGGCACCGCTTCGCCGGGCTTCAGCAGCTCGAAGCCCGACGCCGCCGCCGGCGGATTGGGCGCCTCGGCCGGCGGCTTGTCGAGCGGTGCCGTCCCGACCTTCTTGAAGTTCGTGAGGTGGGCTCCGTTCGAGACGACGACCAGCGTGGCGTTGATCAGGTCGCCGGGGGCAAGACCGTCCAGCGCTTTCCCCTCCTGCACCTCGTAGGGCATCGTCATCGCCGGCATGAAGCCCTTGATCTCCTCGTGCTTCACCACGACGATTTTCTTCGCCGGGTCGAGCGACTGCACCTGGCCCTGGAGCGTGAAGGTCCGCCGATCGGGCGCTTTCCCGCACGCCAGGACGGCGAGCGCAAGGCAGAGGGAGAAAAGGATATGAGCGCGCATGTCACCTAGTTTACAGTCGACCAACGACCGTCAGGTGAGTCGCGTGGGTCTGGTGGGTCGCGTGGGTCACGTGGGGATCGGAGCGCGAAGGCTTCAGCCGAGCGGGCAGGTGGGTCGGGTGGGGATCGGAGCGCTTTAGCCGGGCGAGCGACCGGGGAGCGACAACATGATCTGGATTGGGACGTCGGGCTACAACTATCCGGAGTGGAAGGGCAGTTTCTATCCGGACGACCTGCCCGCGGCGAAGATGCTGCCGTACTACGCGTCGCGGTTTCCGACCGTCGAGATCAACTACACGTTCTACCGGATGCCGAACGAAAAGATCGTGAGCGGATGGGCCGCGCAGACGCCGTCGCCGTACAAGCTGACGTTGAAGGCGCCGCGCCGCATCACGCACGACAACCGGCTGAAGAACTGCGGATCGCTCGTGAGCGGGTTCTGCCAGGTCGCCGGCACGCTCGGCGACCGGCTCGGCGCGCTGCTGTTCCAGCTGCCGCCCAATCTGAAGAAGGATCTGACGACGTTCGACGCGTTCCTCGCGGAGCTGCCGCCGAAGGTCTGCGGCGCGTTCGAGTTCCGTCACGCGTCGTGGCTCGACGATGAGATCTTCGCGCGGCTGGCCGCACGAAACCTTGCCCTCTGTGTCGCGGACAGCGAGAAGATGTCGACGCCTGTGAGGATGACCGCCGATTACGCCTACTTCCGGCTGCGCGACGAGGGCTACACGCCGGACGACATCAAGCGCTGGGGCGACACCATCTCGCGCGAGACCGCGTCGGCGAAAGACGTGTTCGTCTATTTCAAGCATGAAGAGGAAGGCAAGGGCCCCGAGCTCGCCAGGCTGCTGATGGGGCATCTGGGACTCACAACGTAGTGTCCGGCTTCAGCCGGACGTCACTCGTAGGGCGGGCCTTTCAGGCCCGCCATCGGCGACCCTGAAAGGGTCGCCCTACGGGACCGTGGAGAGCGACCGTTGATTGAACCGTTCGTCATCGCGAAAACATCGGCAGGGCGGGACGTGCTGTTTCGACCGGCGCTCGCGAATCGGCACGGCCTCGTCACCGGCGCCACGGGAACCGGCAAGACGGTCACGCTCCAGGCGCTGTCGGAGCACTTCTCGCGGCTCGGCGTGCCGGTCTTTCTCGCCGATGTCAAAGGGGACCTCTCGGGACTCGCGGCCGCCGGGTCGCCGTCGCCGAAGCTGCTGGACCGGTTGAAGGGGACCGGCATGGCCGAACCGGCATGGGCCGCGAGTCCTGTGGTGTTCTGGGACGTGTTCGGCCGCCGCGGGTTTCCGGTCCGGGCGACGATTTCCGACCTCGGACCGCTCCTGCTCGGGCGGCTGTTCGCTCTGAACCCCACGCAGCAGGGCGTGCTCGCCCTGGTGTTCAAGATCGCCGACGACAACGGGCTGCTGCTGCTCGACCTGAAGGATCTTCGCGCGATGCTGCAATGGGTCGGCGACAGCGCGCGGCAGTTCACGACCGAGTACGGCAATGTCTCGGCGGCTTCGATCGGCGCCATTCAACGCGCGCTCCTCGAGATCGATCAGCAGGGCGGCGCCGCCTTCTTCGGCGAGCCGATGTTGAACGTCGACGATCTGCTGCAGACCGACGCGCACGGCCTGGGAATGGTGAACGTCCTCTCAGCCGAAGAGCTCATTCGCTCGCCGAAGCTGTACGCGACGTTCCTCCTCTGGCTGCTCTCCGAGCTGTTCGAACGGCTTCCCGAGGTCGGGGATCCGGACAAGCCGGCGCTGGTCTTCTTCTTCGACGAGGCCCACTTGGTGTTCGACGAAGCGCCGGCGCCGCTGGTCGAAAAGATTGAGCAGGTGGTGCGGCTGATTCGATCGAAGGGCGTGGGCGTGTACTTCGTCACCCAGAGCCCCGCTGATGTGCCGGAGACGGTGCTGGGCCAGCTCGGCAACCGCGTGCAGCACGCGCTGCGCGCGTTCACGCCGCGCGATCAAAGGGCCGTGAAAACCGCCGCGGACACGCTGCGCCCCAACCCGAAGATCGATACCGCCCGCGCCATCAGCGAGCTCGCCGTCGGCGAAGCGCTGGTGTCGCTGCTCGACGATCACGGAAGCCCCACGATCACCGAGCGCGCGTGGATCGTGCCCCCCGCCTCGCGAATGGGACCGATCACCGAGGCGGAACGCGCCGCGATCCGCAAAGAGGCGTCGGCGTTGTACGGCCAGTACGAGCAAACTGTCGACCGGGAATCAGCCTACGAAAAGCTGAAGGCGCGGACGACCGGCACGGCAGGTGGGGCAGGTTGGGCAGGTGGGTCGGGTGGGTCAAGTGCGCCAGGCGGGGCTGGGGGAGTAGTAGGAACGACTGCGCCGTCGACCGGGTCCGCGGTGACCGACGCGCTGTCGAACATCTTCTTCGGCACGACCGGTCCGCGTGGCGGTCATCACGACGGTCTGGTTCAATCAGCCGCCAGGAGCGCCGCACGGTCGGTCGGCTCCGGCCTCGGCCGCGCGATTCTCCGTGGCGCCCTCGGTTCGATTCTCGGGGGGACTCGTCGAAGTCGCTAAAACCGGTTTCAAAATCCCCTCGCGGAGGGGCGGAGCTTGCTCCGCCCTGAGTCGATCAAGGTCGGCCCCCCGACGGTCGGAGATCTTGAAATCGGCTCTGGTCCCTACCTGCTGCCGCCAGTCCCCAGTCCCCAGTCCCAGCCCAGAGCTCCTGGTCGATAGTCGCTCGATGAACTCGACAATCCGGTTCTCCGCCCAGTACCCATCGTCGTCGCCCGACCGCGTGCCGACGAAGCCGCAGTGGCCGCCGTGCGCGCTGACCCTCAGGTCGATGTGCGGGTTCCCGGCGACCTTCGGGTCGTGGAAGGGCCGCGAGGGCACGAACGGATCGTCGTCGGCGGTGATGATGAGCGCCGGGATGCGAATGCGATCGATCACGCGCATCGAGCTCGCGCGATGGTAATAGTCCTCGGCGTTCCTGAAGCCGAAGTACGGCGCGGTGTAGGTCTCGTCGAACTCGCGGACGGTCCTGACGGCGTTCAGCTTCGCCAGATCGAAGCGCCCTGAATGGAAGCGCTCCTTGCGGCGCATCCGGCGCTTCAGGTCCCTGACGAAATTCCATTGATACAACGCGTTCCCCGGCCGCTCGAGTGCGCGTGTGCACTCGCTGATCTCGATGATGGGCGACACGGCGGCGACGCCGAGCACGGTCTTCGGCGCGAACGCGCCGTACTCGCCGGCGAGCTTCAGCGCGAGGTTGCCGCCGAGCGAGTAGCCAGCCACACCAATCTCCGGCAACCCGTCGATGTGCGTCAGCTCGTGGACCACGTGCGCGGCGTCGGCGGTCAATCCCGAGTGAAAGAGCCCTTCGGCGAGATGTTCGGTGTCGCCGCAGTTGCGCTGGTTCAGCCGCACGACGTTCATCCCGCGCGCGAAGGCCTTCGCGGCCAGCCCGCGCATGTAGTGGGCCCGGCTCGACCCGTTCAAGCCGTGCAGCGCGACCAGCGTCGCATGCTCCCACGGCCGCTCATGCCAATGACAGTCGGCGACCACCCGCGTCAGCGGCGCGACGTCGAAGTAGCGCCGCGTCGGGGCCGGCAAGCGCGGGAAGTATCGAGGGTTTCCCCAACTATAGAGCGTCATCCAGTGCGCGTTGCGCAACGATGCGCGCGGCTCGAAAACGTCCATGGGGCCGATCATACATGCGCTACAATCGCGCCATCCGGAGGCACTCATGCGCGTATCCCGACTGCTGCTGATCGCATTCACGGCCGCGATCACTGTTTCGCTCACTGCCGCGCCGCAACCGCCGGCCGCCACGACGGCGCAGGCGACACCCCCTTCGACCAGCTCAGGGCAGGCCAATCCGAAGCTCGATCAGTACAAGCGCGATGTCGGCCTCGAAGTCGACGCCATGCAGGAAAACATTCAGAAGTGGAACGACACGGTGTTCAGCTTCGCCGAGCCCGGGTTTCAGGAATTCGAGACATCGAAGTACCTCACCGGCATCCTCAAACAGAACGGCTTCTCGATTCAGGAGAATCTCGCAGGGATCCCGACGGCGTGGATGGCCACGTGGGGCACCGGCAAGCCGGTCATCGCGCTCGGCTCGGACATCGACGACATCCCGCAGGCGTCGCAGAAGCCCGGTGTTGCGTGGCACGAGCCGATCATCGAAGGCGCGCCGGGACACGGCGAAGGACACAACTCCGGCATGCCGCTCCAGATCGCGGCCGCGCTCGGGGTCAAGAAGATCATGGAGCAACAGCACCTGCAGGGCACGCTGAAGCTCTGGCCCGGCGTGGCCGAAGAGTTGCTCGGCACCAAGGCCTATTACGTGCGCTCCGGCGCGTTCAAGGACGTCGACATCTGCATCTTCGCCCACGTCGGGGCGAACCTGCAGGTGAGCTGGGGCGACAGCGGCGGTAATGGGATGGTGTCGGTCGAGTACACCTTCAAGGGCGAGAGCGCGCATGCCGCCGGTGCGCCGTGGCGCGGCCGCTCGGCGCTCGACGCCGTCGAGTTGATGGACATCGGCTGGAACTTCCGGCGCGAGCATCTCCGGCTCCAGCAGCGCTCGCATTACGTCATCCCCAACGGCGGCGACCAGCCGAACGTCGTCCCGCCCAACGCGTCGGTCTGGTACTACTTCCGCGAGACCAGCTACGAGGAAATCAAGAAGCTCTGGGACATCGGCAACAACATGGCCAAGGCCGCCACGATGATGACCGACACCGAGTACACGATGCGCGTGCTCGGGTCCGCCTGGCCGGGGCATTTCAACAAGACCGTCGCGGAAACGATGTACGCGAACATCGAGAAGGTGGGGTTGCCGCAATGGAGCGAGGCGGACGTCGCGCTCGCAAAGGCCGTGCAACACGAGCTGAAGGTGCCGGAGATCGGCCTGGCGACCAAGATCAACCCGTTACGCGGACGCGAGTCGATCCCGGACGAGGAAAAGCGCGGCGGCGGCTCCGACGACATCGGCGATATCTCGTGGAATGTCCCGACGGTCACGCTGAACTATCCGTCGAACATGCAGGCCGGTCCGGGTCACAACTGGGCCAACGCGATCTCGATGGCGACCCCGATCGCGCACAAGGGCATCCAGTACGGCGCCAAAGTCATGGCGCTCACCGTCATCGATCTCCTCACGCGGCCTGAGCTCGTCACCCAGGCGTGGGACTACTTCAACAACGTGCAGACCAAGACCAAGAAGTACGTCCCGCTCATCCGTCCCGAAGACCAGCCGGCCATCTGGCTGAACAAGGAACGGATGGAAAAGTATCGCCCGGAGATGAAGAAGTACTACTACGACCCGACGAAGTACAAGACCTACCTCGAGCAACTCGGGATCAAATACCCGACGACGGTGAAGCCGGCGACCAAGCCGTCGGCTCAGCAATAGCGAGCGAATCCGGAGAACATATTCATGCGCGTCATCCGATGGTCATCGCTGGCCGCCGCCCTCGTCTTCACTGCGTCGCCCGACGCGGCGCAGCCGCCTCAACCGCCGGTCGCGAACGCCGCTGCGGTCAACCCGCAGCTCGATCAATACAAACGGAACGTCGGCCTCGAAGTCGACGCGATGCAGGAAAACATCCAGAAGTGGAACGATTCGGTCTTCAGCTTCGGCGAGCTCGGCTTCCAGGAGGTCGAGACGACGAAGTTCCTCACCGGCATCCTGAAGCAGAACGGGTTCACGGTTCAGCAGGGGATCGCCGGCATTCCCACCGCGTGGACCGCACGCTGGGGATCGGGCAAGCCGGTGATCGCACTCGGCTCGGACGTCGACTGCATCCCACAGGCGTCGCAGAAGCCCGGCGTGGCGTACCACGATCCGATCATCGAGGGGGCGCCCGGCCACGGCGAAGGACACAACTCCGGGATGCCGCTGCAGATCGCCGCGGCGCTCGCCGTGAAGAAGATCATGGAGCAGCAGCACCTGCAGGGGACGCTGATGCTGTGGCCCGGCATCGCCGAAGAACTGGTGGGCGCCAAGGCGTACTACGTGCGCGCGGGCGTCTTCAAGGACGTCGACATTTCGATCTTCGCGCACGTGGGCGACAACCTTGGCGTCGGCTGGGGCGACGGCACCCAGAACGGCCTGGTGTCGGTCGAGTACACCTTCAAAGGCGAAAGCGCGCACGCCGCCAGCGCGCCGTGGCGCGGCAAGTCGGCGCTCGATGCCGCGGAGCTGATGGACATCGGCTGGAACTTCCGCCGCGAACATCTCCGGATTCAGCAGCGGTCGCACTACGTCATCACCAACGGCGGCGACCAGCCCAACGTCGTCCCACCGAACGCATCGGTCTGGTACTACTTCCGCGAAACCGACTATGCCCGCATCAAGGAGATGTGGGAGATCGGGGATCGGATGGCGAAGGCCGCCTCGATGATGACCGACACGGAAGTGTCGATGAAGGTGCTCGGCTCCGCGTGGCCGGGGCATTTCAACCGGACGATCGCGGAAACGATGCACGCGAATATCGAGAAGGTCGGCCTGCCGCAGTGGTCCGAAGCCGATCAGACGCTCGCGAAGGCGTTGCAGCGCGAGCTGAAAGTTCCGGAAGTCGGCATGGCCACGAAGCTCCAGCCGCTGCAGGGCCGCGAGTCGATTCCTGACGAGGAAAAACGCGGCGGCGGCTCGGACGACATCGGCGACATTTCGTGGAACGTGCCGACGGTGACGTTGCGGTATCCGTCCAACATGGCGGCCGGTCCGGGTCATAACTGGGCAAACGCCATCTCGATGGCGACGCCCATCGCGCACAAAGGCATCCAGGCCGGCGCCAAAGTCGTCGCGCTGACCACGCTCGATTTCCTGATGAGGCCCGAGCTCGTCACCCAGGCGTGGGACTACTTCAGGAATGTGCAGACGAAGAACACGAAGTACGTTCCGCTGATTCGGCCCGAAGACAAACCGGCGATCTGGCTGAATGAGCAGACGATGGCGAGATACCGGCCGGAGATGAAGAAGTACTACTACGATCCGACGAAGTACAAGACGTACCTCGAGCAACTCGGGATCAAATACCCCACGGTCAGGTAGGTCGGGTAGGTTAGACTATGACCGAGGAGAAACCCCTGTGGTGACGCGACGAACGATCCTTGGTGCCGTGCTCGCGGTGGCATTCGGACTTCCGGCAGCCGTCCGGGCAGCCGATGCCCCTGTCACTTTCACGAAAGATGTCGCGCCGATTTTCTACAAGAGCTGCGTCGAGTGCCACCGGCCGACGATGTTCGCGCCGATGTCGCTGGTGACGTTCGAGGACGCCAGGCCGTGGGCCCGGTCCATCAAGCAGCGCGTCGTCTCGCGCGTGATGCCGCCGTGGGGCGCCGATCCCGCGCACGGCACGTTCAAGAACGATCCGCGTCTGTCGCAGGGCGAAATCGACACCATCGCCGCCTGGGTCGATGCCGGCGCGCCGAAGGGCGACGAGAAGGACCTGCCGACTGTGCCGCAGTTCGCCGAAGGCTGGACGATCGGCAAGCCGGACGCCGTCTTCACGATGGAAGAAGAGTACAGGATTCCGGCGACCGGCACGATCCCGTACCTGTATTTCCGCGTGCCGACGCATCTGACGGAAGACAAATGGATTCAGGCGATTGAGATCAAGCCGGGCGCGCGTGCACACGTGCATCACGTCATCGCGTTCACGCAGCCCTCGGACAAGCCGGTGAATCCCGGAGCGGTACTCGGTCCCACCAACATCGGCGGCGTGACGCCGAACAAGCCGGGTCTCGTGTTCGAGCCCGGCGTGGCGAGGCTGTTCCGCGGCAACTCGGATATCGTCTTGCAGATCCACTACACGACGAACGGCACCGAGGCGACCGATCGCACGACCGTCGCGGTGGTGTACGCCAAACAGCCGCCGACCAAGCTGGCGGCGGGCGGCCTGGTGATCAACCCGCGATTCGTGATTCCGGCGAACGACGGGAACGCCGAAGTGAAGGCCACCCAGATTCTCGCGAGGGACACGCTCGTCACGTCGTTGACGCCGCACATGCACGTCCGCGGAAAGGACATGATCTACATCGCGCGCTATGCGGATGGCACGTCAGAGACGCTGCTGTCGGTACCGAAGTGGGACTTCAACTGGCAGATCACCTATCAGCTCGCGAAGCCGAAGCTGCTGCCGAAGGGCACCGAGATCGAGGTGATCGCGCACTACGACAACTCGACCAGCAACAAGTTCAACCCGGATCCATCGAAGGACGTCCGCTGGGGCGATCAGACCTGGGAAGAGATGATGATCGGCTTCTACTCGACCGTGGTCGACACGCCGGCCGTGTCGCTCACGCCACCGCAGCAGCCGCGCTAACGTTCAAAGTCTGAAGTCTGAAGTCTGAGGTTCTGAGCGCCTCGGACTTCGGACTTCGTACTTCAGACTTCTTGAGAGCTACATCGTAGGAGTCGGCTTGCAGCCGTCGACGAACTGCTTCTTGATCGAGGCTGGCCGCTCGATCGTCCGGAAGAAGCTTTCGAGATAGTCCTTCACTTCGCTGCGGCCGCTCGACTCGAGATCGCGCATCGACTCCACCAGCGCCAGCATGTCCGTTTTCCTGGCGCGGAATGGCGCCGCGGCCGCGTCGAGCTCGTCGGTCGCCCGGCACGGTCCGCGGTACCTCCGATCGAGCACGCTCCGGAGGCCGAGCCGCCGGTCCGGGATCGCGTACGGCGCGTGAACGAGACCCGACAGATCGAAGTCGTACGGCACGAGGAAGAGCGCGCGCGCCGGGTTCTGCACGATGCGTACGTTGTGCAGCGCCCAGATGGACAAGTCGGTATTTCCGATCATGTACTCGTACAGCATCGTCCGCGTGAGCGTCTCGGGTTCGAGGTCGTTGAACACGACTCGTGACAGCTCCACGATCCGGCCTTCGTTCCGGCGGGCCATCTCGTTCTCGTGCTCGATGAAGATGGCGTAGCGGGCGTTTGTCTTCTTGGTGGACTTCTCCTCGGCGTACGTGGCGCGGGCCAGCCGGGCACGAAACGACAGTGGCGTCACCATGTTGTACAGGGGGTAC
>WNEY01005071.1_pt1 | contig 10147 bp, 10 predicted proteins | sample 5400531 | NCBI WGS metagenome assembly WNEY01 (sample SAMN13153338, study PRJNA577476) | soil metagenome | isolation source: 200 cm saprolite under Douglas fir tree site 1 | place: USA:California | collected 2015-04-18
CGCCCGCCCGTTGGATACCTGTGCCAATGGTCGCCCATTCTATGTCGTGTGGCGGGCGTGTTATAACCGGGGCGCCCCTTCATGAGCTCTGACCGCCAGCCACACCTCAGCCTGGTCCGGCGCCTGGTGGTCGCCAATCTCGACAAACCCGTTCTGGACGTCATCGACGGTGCCCTGGGTTGCCTGGTCGAGGCGCTGGACGCTCGGGCGGCGTTCCTGGGCAAGATCGATGGTGAGGCGCTGGAGATCATCGCGGCCCAGGTCGAGAGTGGGCCCGCGATCGAACCTGGCACGCGGCTGCCGCTCGAGGACACGTTCGGCGCCGCCGAGGAGGAAAGCGACGGTGGCCTGATCAACGTTCGCGACGCCGCCAAACGCCAGCCTTTCAAGCGGCTGGCGATGCGGCAACAGCTCGACGTCACCAGCTACCTCGGAACCGCGTTACGCAACCCGGAGGGTGAGGTGACCGGCACCCTGGCCGTACTGGGCAAGAGCGCACGCGTTTTCACCGCCGAAGACCAGGACCTGCTGCTGGTGGTGGCCGGCTTGCTCGCACCACGACTCCAACCCGGATCAAAACCGCTCAACGGCCAGTCCCGCACGCCGGTATCCGCGATGCGGCTGGCCTCGCAGGAGGTCAAGGAGCCGCTGGCAATCCTGCGGGGCTATGCCGACATGCTGACCAACAACGAGGTTCCCGCCGAGCAGATGTCCGCGGTGGCCCAACGCCTGGCCCAGCAGTCCGAAACCCTGATGCGGATCGCGGACCAGGTCCTGCTGCTGTCACGCCTGCCTCTGGAGCTGGCCTTCACAGTACGCGTCTCGCTGCATGCGGTCGCCCAATCCGCGGCGCAGCGTATCCGCCAGCGGATGGCAGGCGCGGGCATGGAGCTGCGGCTTCAGCTCGACACCCAGGCGGACGTCTGGGGCGACGCCACGCTGCTCGAGGCGGCGCTCGATGAGATGCTCCACAACGTCTTCAAGCACGCGCGCAGCGCTACGGTTGTTCAGCTTCGGTTGCGGCAGGCGACCCGCGATCGCTGCCAGTTGATCGTCAAGGACGATGGCCCGGGAATGTCGGCGGACCGGCTGGCTGAGCTCTTCAGCCCCCTGGCCGACGAGCAACCGGCTCGTGGCGAGGGTCTCGGGCTGTACCTGCTCCGGCGCGTGGCCGAGGCGCACGGGGGGCGGGCCTGGGCGAACAGCCTGGAAGGCAAAGGCACAACCTTCTATCTCGAGCTGCCGGCGGCCTCTCCAGACGGTGACACGATGCGGGCCTCCGCGGGTGCCGGCCAGAGCTCGGCTTGAAGGCGCACGTAAAGAAGAGCACGCCGCGCCGCACCGCGCGCTGCGACGACGCGCCACCCGATGCCCTGCTGCGTGGCATCGAGGAGTTCAACCGGCAGGAGTTCTTCGAGCAGCACGAGACGCTCGAGGGCATCTGGATCCATGAGCCGGACGAAGTGCGCTACCTCTATCAGGGCATCCTGCAGGTCGGGGTCGGCTTCTATCACTGGCGGCGCGGCAATTGGCGGGGTGCCGTCGCCAAGCTCGGCCAAGGGCTCGCCAAGCTTGAGCCGTACCGGCCGGCTTGCATGACCGTCGATGTCGAGCGGCTGGTCCGCGAAACCGCAGCGTTACGGGCCGAACTGGAAGCGCGCGGCCCCGATAGCCTGCCCCCTTTCCCTCCACCCCGGTTACCGCGCGTTCATCGCCTCATCGAACCTGCGTAAGGCCGGCGTCACCCGGTCGCGACAACGTTACGAATAGCCTGTCCCCCGAATGCGTATTAGATGGCATGAAGCGAAACGTATTCGGCGCGGTGATCGTCGCCGGCGGGCTCGCGCTGTTCACGAGTGTGGCGGGCTTTGCCGACTATACGACTGGGCCAGCAGCCAAGGCCGCGATCGCGACTTGCGCGAGCACGGTCGTGCTGACCGACCCGGCGACCCTGACAGGCGAAGCGGCGACCGAAGCGACGGCTCTGAATGCCGAGACCACGGCCGGCCTCGGCGAGATTACGGCGGAGGCGAACAGCAGCATCGATGAGGCTGTCGCCGAAACCACCGACGAAGACGGCGCCAAGGACGCGACGGCTCTTAGCGCGCAGCTGACGGAGATCGTTGCTGATGCCTGCAAGGCGATCGCGAACCTGAAGGCGGAGTACGACGCGGCGATTGCTGAACTGAAGGCTGAGTCCGCGCAGGTCAAGCAGCCGGAAGTCGAGAAGCAAGACGTCGAGAAGCCGGAAACCGAGACGCGTGACGCGGAGAGCAATCGCTCTGAGAAGAGTGGTTCAGACTCCGAGGGAAACGACTAACTAGCTCCCTCCCCCATTAAGAGAAAGGCGCTCGCCACCCGAGCGCCTTTTTCATTTGTGTCCCCACAGCTGGGGGATCGCCGAGGCGCAGCCCGAGCAGGTCGGCGGCGGCGCGCCAGCCGCCATCGCCGCGGCCCAGCGCATCTTCCAGCACGCGCAGGGCGCGGGGCGTGTCCAGGTCGTCCTCGAGCGCGGCGCGCACCGCCGGTGTGCTCTCGCCACCGCCATTGCCCGAGCGGCCCGCCGCCGCACGTAATCGTTCGGTCCAGGCGGCCGCGTCATCGAGCTGGTCCTCGGTATATTCCCACGGCTCACGGTAGTGGTGGCGGAGCAACAAGACACGGATGCTGTCGGCGTCGTAGCGCCGCAGCAGGTCGCGCACAAGGACGAGGTTACGGAGTGACTTGCTCATCTTCTCCCCCTGATAGCGGAGCATGCCGACGTGCACCCAGACACGGGCGAACGGCCGGATCCCTGTCGTAGACTCCGACTGCGCGATCTCGCTCTCGTGATGCGGATAGATCAGGTCCTCGCCACCACCGTGGACGTCGACCTGCGGGCCCAGGTACTCCAGGGCCATCGCCGAGCACTCGATATGCCAGCCCGGGCGGCCCACGCCCCAGGGGCTCTCCCAGCGCGGTTCGTCCGGCGCGCTTGCCTGCCAGAGCACGAAATCGAGCGGGTCCTGCTTTCGTGGGTCATTCGGATCGGCGCCCCGCTGGGCGGACAGCGTGATCATCTCCTCACGACTCAGCCGGCTCAAGCGACCGTAGTCGGCGACGCTCCCGACGCGGAAATAGACGTTGCCGTCGCGCTGGTAGGCATGGCCCTGGGCCTCGAGCCTGACGATCAGGGAGATGATCTTCGGGATCGTCTGGCTGGCCCTGGGGAAGACGTCGGGGGCGAGCACGTTGAGGGCCGCCATGTCGTCCACGTAGAGGGCGGTTTCCTTGTCGGCGAGCCGATCCCATGTGGTGCCGAGCTCGCGCGCCCGCCGGATGATGTCATCGTCGACGTCGGTCACGTTCTGCACATAGCGGACCGGTTGACCGGGGGCACGCAGCACCCGAACGAGCACGTCGAACACGACATAGGTGAAGGCGTGGCCCAGGTGGGTCGTGTCGTAGGGGGTGATGCCGCAGACATAGACCCCCACCCGTTCAGAACGGCGCTCGAGCGGCTGGACCGCGTTCGTTTCGGTATTTCGCAGCCGCATCGTGATGAATGTATACGAAAGGTTGGACGCCTCCAAGGAAGCACTCCCCTACGTCGTTGAAGGACTGTGGACCGTATTCCCCGATTCCGGAAGGACCAACTCCTCACGGCGCTCGTCATCACGCTCGTGGTGGCGGGACTGGCGGTCCTGATCCCGACCGCCGCCCAGCGCCTGGCCCAACCAGCGGCGACACCGGCCCCGACCGCGACCCCCACGGCGCCGCCGGCATCGGTGCTGCTGCCGGACGAGCTCGAACGGGATCTCGCCGGCGTGATGACGATCGTCAACGACCACACCTTTGGTACGGCCTTCCTCATCGACGCGCAGGGCGATTTCCTGACGGCGGCCAGCCTGGTCGATGGCAGTCAGAGCCTGCGGCTCATCGACAACACCGGCGGCACCCATCCCGTGCGCGTGATCGGGAGCGATGCCGCGCTCGGTCTCGCACAGATCCGGGCGACCAACGACGGCACGCCATTACCCTTTGGCGATCCGGCGACGCTGCAGCTGGGCGACCCGGTCGTACTGCTCGCCAGTCCGAAAGTCGCGAACCTGCGGCCGTCGACGCCTGCGGTGCTAATAGAACGCAGTACGACGGAGCTGGTGCTGCGCGTCGACGACTTGCCGGGAAACATCGGCGGCCCGGTGGTCGGGCCGGGCGGCAAAGTGACCGGCATCCTGACCCTCACCGGGAATACCCTCCCCATCAACCTCGCCTCGAGCGACATCGCGCAGTGGCGCGGTCAAGCCGGGACCGTAATGCCCCTGGCGCCGATCCCCGCTACGTTGGTGTTGCGCGGCAGCGACACGACAAGCTCGCCGAGCGGTGGACCCAGCATTCAATCGGTCAGCCCAGCACGCGCCTCCGCGGCGCAGGACACCGTCATCACCGTCCAGGGCAGCGGCTTTAGCGCCGGTGCCCTGCTGCGCGTCCACTTCGTCCCGGTGGCCAGCCCCAACGGCGCGTTCGACGGCCTGGCAGCCACGCTGGTAAACCCGTCCACCCTGACCGTCAAGGTGCCGGCGGGCCGAATCGTCCAGGATTACGTCATCCAGCTGACCAACGCCGACGGCAGCGTCACCAGCTCACGCACCGCTTTTACCGTCACGCCGTGACCCCCCACCCCGACCCTCCCCCGCAAGGGGGGAGGGAGAAATCCGTGGCGCGCCCGTAGACTAGCGCGGTGCAATCGACGGTCAGGACGTCGCCGCTGCTGATCGTCCTCAGTGCGCTGTTTGTCACCGTCTTGCTCACCTCCAACCTGATCGCCGTCAAGCTGGTGGCCTTCGGGCCCCTGACCCTTCCCGCCGCGGTGATCGTCTTCCCCCTTGCCTACCTCTTCGGCGACGTGCTCACCGAGGTCTACGGCTATGCCGTCACCCGCCGCGTCATCTGGCTTGGCTTCGCCTGCAATCTGATATTCGTGCTCTTCATCCTGGCGGCGGGCGCGCTGCCGGGCGCCACCGGCGCCTGGGATCCAGCCGCCCAATCAGCCTTCGAGGAAATCCTCGGCTTCACGCCGCGGCTGCTCGTGGCGTCGTTCGTCGCCTATGTCGCCGGCGAATTCGTGAACTCGTTCGTCATGGCGCGCCTCAAGATCGCGACCCAGGGACGTTGGTTGTGGACCCGCACCATCGGCTCGACACTGGTCGGCCAGGGCCTGGACTCGGCCATCTTCATCACCGGCGCGTTTGCCGGCGTGCTGCCCGGCGGCATCCTGCTGCGCACCATCCTCTATCAATGGGGATTCAAGACAGCGTACGAGATCGTCGCCACGCCGCTAACCTATGCGGTGGTTAACTTCCTCAAGCGCTACGAACGCCAGGACCCGTTCGACATCGGCACCGACTTCAACCCCTTCCGGCTGGCGAGCTAAGCCGCGAGCCGGTAGTCGATCGGCAGCATCGGCCGCGGCCACGTCTTCGCCGACGATCTGCGCAGCAGGGCGCCGGCGCTGGGATTGGCGCCGTGCGCCAGTAGGTCGACGCGAACCAGCTCCATCGGATGCTCGCTGCTCACGACCGCGAACATGCCGTCGTGTCTCTGATCGCCCATCTCGCTGGATTCACGCAGATAGTCGAGCATGGCGTCGAGCGGGGTCTGCAGCTTGCCAACCAGGATCAGATCGGCGTCCTTGAAGACATGGATCCCGAGGTCGCTCAGCAGCAACTGGTTGGCAGCCTTGGCGAACATCATGCTCAACGCGCCGTCCAGCTCGGCCTGGGCGGCGGCACCCGCCGAGTCGGCTGAGGGCTCGCTCGCCGCGATTGCTCCGATTGGCAACCCACGGACTTCTTTCGCCGTCAGGGTGCAGCCAAAGCCTTGCGGGTTGAGGGCCGCCGGCGCCTCGGGCCACAGCCGTACCAGGCGGGGCATCTTCACGCGCGCGTAGGTGCAACCGTCCGGCAGCGCGAGATGCATCTGGCTGACGGACGAAAACATCACGGCGTGAGACTCGCCGTCAAGATCTAGCGTCAATAGACCCACTTCGCCCTTGCCTTCGGGCAAGGGAACCTCCTTGTCTGGCCCGGTGGTGGATTGCGGAACGATGACTTCCGACGCGTAGAGCGCCTGCCACAGCGGCTTGCGTCCCTCCGCGCGGTCGCGAGCGGGGTCTTTCATCGCCGCCTCGATCGCCCGTTCCAGGGCATTCTCTGGAAACAGGCGGAGGATGACCTCGCGCGATTCCGCCATTGGCCCCTATAAAGGCCACTCCGGCGCTTTCTTGCTACGGCGGATTCTTACCGAATCGCGCCCCGGGCCTCCCGCTAGGATTACCCCATGAAATACGGGGCCAAGATGATCGCCGAGTCCGCGCTGGAAGCGGTCGAGAACGATAATCCGCAGCGCGATTACGACATCGACTTCACGATCCCGGAGTTCACCTGTCTCTGCCCGCAGTCGAACTTCCCCGACTTCGCCACCATCCGCATCCGGTACGTGCCGGACCGCAAGCTGGTCGAGCTCAAGTCTCTCAAGCTCTACATCAACAAGTTCCGCGACCAGGAGATGTTCCACGAGACCGCGGTCAACCGGATCCTGGATGACCTCGTCACGCTCCTCGATCCCCGTTTCATCGAGGTCGTCGGTGACTTTAACGTCCGGGGGAACATCAAGACGGTGGTGACGGCCCGCCACACACAGAAGGGATACTCGCCGAACGGCGCACGCGGAGGCGATGGATAAGAACCTCCACGCCGCTCCGGCCGGAATCGAGCCGCCAACTCGGGTTTGACGCGCCGGAATTTGCGCCGTTCGCCACTACAATAGGGGGGTTTTGCACCCCCTCCACCCACGTGGCTCCTGGGAGCCGTCATGAAAGTCGAGCAGCGAGCCGCCGAGAGCCGGTCGAAGGCCGCGCTGTCCGATAAGGAGGCTCTGCTCAAGCTCTACCGTGAGATGCTGCTGATCCGCCGCTTCGAGGAGAAGACTGCCGAGATGTACCAGGCGGCCAAGATCGGCGGCTTCTGCCACCTCAACATAGGCGAGGAGGCGACCATCGTCGGCACCATCTCGGCGCTCCGGCCCAAGGATTACGTCTACAGCACCTACCGCGAGCACGGCCACGCGATCGCCAAGGGGATCGACCCCAAGGCGGTGATGGCCGAACTGTTCGGCAAGGAGACCGGCACCTCGCACGGCCGTGGCGGCTCGATGCACCTCTTCAGCCAGGAACACCGTTTCTACGGCGGCTACGCCATCGTCGGCCAGGCGCTCCCGATCGCGTGCGGCAGCGGCTACGCCATCACCTACCAGGGTACCGACGAGGTGGTGATGAGCATCTTCGGCGATGGCGCCACTAACATCGGCGCCTTCCACGAATCACTCAACGTGGCCAAGCTCTGGCACCTGCCGATCGTCTTCGTCTGCGTCAACAACCTCTATGGCATGGGCACCGCGGTCAACCGCGCCTCGGCCGTCACCGAGATCTGGAAGAAGGCCTGTGCCTACGACATGACCGGCGAGCGGGTCGACGGCATGGACATCCTGGCGGTGCGCCGCATCACCGACCAGCTGGTCGCGCAGGCGCGAGAGAAGCATGAGCCCAGCCTTCTCGAGTGTGTGACCTACCGGTACCGCGGGCACTCGATGTCCGACCCTGACACCTACCGGGGCAAGGACGAGATCAAGGAATGGCAGACGCGCGATGCCATCCTCAGCCTCGGCGAGTACATGAAGAAGCAGAAGATGATTAACGATCAGGAGATCCAGAAGATCGACGAAGAGGTCACCGCCCAGGTCGAGGAGGCGGTGAAGTTCGCGGAGGAGAGTCCGGACCCGGACCCGAAAGACCTCTACCGGGACGTCTACGCGGACGAGGCGGCGAGCTGATGGCCGTCCTTGCCATGCGCGACGCGCTCAACCAGGCGCTCCGCGAGGAGATGAAGCGCGACGAGTCGGTGTTCCTGCTGGGCGAGGACATCGGCCTCTATGACGGATCATTCAAAGTGACGCGCGGCTTGATGAAGGAGTTCGGCGAGAAGCGCGTACTGGACACGCCGATCGCCGAGGAGATCATCATCGGCACCGCCATCGGTGCCGCGATGTCGGGGCTGCGGCCGGTCGCCGAGATGATGACCGTCAACTTCATCATGGTCGCCATGGACCAGGTGGTCAACGCCGCGGCGCACATCCGCTACATGTTCGGCGGCGGAACGAAGGTCCCGCTGGTGATCCGCACTCCAGGTGGCGGCGGTCACCAGCTCGGGGCGCAACATTCGCATAGCCACGAGAACTGGTTCGCCCACGTGCCCGGCCTGAAGGTCGTCGCGCCCGGCACACCCGCCGACGCCAAGGGCATGCTGAAGTCCGCCATCCGGGACGACAACCCCGTGATGTTCATCGAGAACGAGGGTACCTATGCCGTCAAGGGCGAGGTCCCCGACGGCGAGCACCTGGTGCCGCTGGACAAGAACGAGGTGAAGCGGGCAGGCGAGCATATTACGATCTGTGCGCACTCGCGGATGCTGATCGTCGCCATGGACGCGGCCAGCGAGCTCGAGAAAGAAGGCATCAGCGCGGAGGTTGTCGACATGCGGGCGCTGCGGCCGCTCGACATAGCGCCGGTGATCGAGTCGGTCAAGAAGACGAGCCGGTTGATCACGGTCGAAGAGGGCTGGCGCTCGTACGGCGTCGGCTCGGAGATTGCCTCACGCGTCTACGAGGAGGCGTTCGATTACCTCGATGCGCCGGTCGCGCGAATCGGCGCCGCCGAGGTGCCGGCGCCGTACAACAAGCGCCTGGAGAAGATCGCCTTCCCCGGCAAGGCGGACGTGATCGTGACGGCCAGGGCTCTGCTCGGAAAGAACTAGGACACTAATGGCCAGCGTTCAGATGCCGCGGCTGTCGGACTCCATGGAGACCGGCAAGATCCTGCGCTGGCTGAAGAAGGAGGGCGACCAGGTCGTAAAAGGCGAGCCGCTGGTCGAGATCGAGAGCGATAAGGCCAACATCGAGGTCGAGGCCTACGCCTCTGGAAAGCTGAGCAAGATCATGGTCGCGGAAGGCGAAAGCGCGCCCATCGGCGCGGTGATTGCCGAGATTGGCGACGGCAGTTCAGCGCCGGCGGCGGAGAAGGCGCCGGCTCCCCAGGGTCAGGCCGAAGCCCCCGAGCCCAAGCAAGGCGCCCAGCCGGTCGCCGCGGAACCGCCACAACCACAAGCCACCAAGCCCGAGGCACATGTTGCGCAAGCCGATAAAGCCGTGGCCGGGACCGCCCAGGCTGCGGCCGATGCGGGCGGGGAACAGTACCCGCATGGTGGGCCGGACGACCGAACCGAAGTCGGTGCGGCGGCGCAGGCTGCCTTGAACGTCATTCGCCGCCCTGGCGAACAAGAGAATGGCGAGCGGCAGCGGGTCTCCCCCGTCGCCCGGCGCCTCGCCGAAGAACACGGTGTCGACCTGCGCCGCGTGCAGGGCTCCGGCCCGGGCGGGCGGATCACCAAAGAAGACGTCGAGGCCGCGGCTCAGCAGAAGCCGCAACCGCAGGCCGGCGCCGCGCCCACCGCTGCGGGTCCCGCCCGCGAAGCGCGGCAGCCGACGGCGCGTCCCACCGGCGAGGTCGAGGTGGTCGAACTCTCCAAGCTGCAGGCGACGGTAGCGATGCGTCTCGCCCAGAGCGCATTCTCGGCGCCGCATTTCTACGTCACCTCCGAGATTGCGATGGATGACGCCGTCCGCCTCCGCCAGATGTTCAACGAGGCGGTGGACAAGTCGGAGGCGATCAGCATCAACGACCTTGTCGTCAAGGCGGTGGCGCTGGCCCTAACGAAGTTTCCCGAGGTCAACGCCTCCTGGGCGGACGGCCGGATCGAGCGCAAGCGCGATATCAACATCGGGATCGCGGTCGGGCTTCCCGATCGCCTGATCGTGCCGGTGCTACACAACGCCGACCAGAAGCCGCTCAAAGACATCGCCAGGGAGTCCAAGCAACTGATCGAGCGCTCCCGGGCGAACAAGGCCTCGGCGCAGGACTACCTCGGCAACACCTTCAGCATCTCGAACCTCGGCATGTACGACGTCGACCAGTTCACCGCCATCATCAACCCGCCTGATTCCGGCATCCTGGCGATCGGCTCGATCGAGGACAAGGCGGTCGTCAAAGACGGCC
>WNEY01005072.1_pt1 | contig 10146 bp, 15 predicted proteins | sample 5400531 | NCBI WGS metagenome assembly WNEY01 (sample SAMN13153338, study PRJNA577476) | soil metagenome | isolation source: 200 cm saprolite under Douglas fir tree site 1 | place: USA:California | collected 2015-04-18
ACCCGGCACTGGCGGTTCGCGCTGTCGCGCCGCAGCCAGAAAGGCCGGGTCACCTGGGAGCGGATGTCCCGCCTGGCCAGACGCTACCTGCCCACGACCAGGATCAGGCACCCCTGGCCCGAAGCGCGGTTCGCCGCCAGGTACCCATGACAGGAGCCCAGTGCGGTAATCCCGCTCGCTGGGATCTGCGCGGGGGGCCGCCAGCAATGGCGGTCCCTACCGCGACTATCAGGGACGTGCTGGCAGCGAGACGAGTGTATGGGGCAGGTCCAGCGATTCCGGTGTAAATGGTATTCCGGTTATCCGTTCCGCGATCACAAGGAGGACAGGCAGATGCCTGTCCGCGTTCTCGCCGGGTACCGGCATCTGGAGTCCGTCCAGGTAGGGGTCCAGGAGGCTGGGGCGGGAACCCGTTTTCTGCCGAGGGCGCTGCGGGTCAAGGCCCGCCATGATCTGACCGTCGGCCACGACATGCAGCCAGCTCCCTCGATTTCCCCGCCACGTAACACTCACCCCTTTGACCTCGTGCGGTACACGCTGCAGTCTGGCAGGAACGGCGGGCCACTGGACGGCGAGGTTCCACCCGTCGGCCGTCCTGATCGCCGCGGCGGGCTCGCGGGTGAGCGTGGGTATCCCGGTGCGCGCGCCGTCCACGGAGCTCCCCAGCACGCGGGCGAGACCATCGCTGTCGGTTCCTTTCGTGTACAGCAGCCCCCCGGCCGCCGCCAGCCAGTGCGCTCGTATCCACATGTACCGGTCCACGGGCGTTCTCCCTGGTGCCGCAGCGAGCCCGAGCGATCCTGACGGAGGCTGCGGGTCCCCGAGTCCGGAGAGGAGCGCTTGGCGGAGTTCGTCAGCGTTTCCGGTCAGCAGTTTCGCGCTCGTGAAAGCGGCCGCGATCGCGCGGAATGCCGCCGCGAGCGGGACCGGGTTCAGGGCTTCGCGCAGCGCGGTCACGGCCCAGAACCGCGCCGCGATAGTCCGGTCGCCGTGAGCGCTGCGGCCGGCGGCTTTTTCTAGCCTGGTGGCCAGGTGGTCTAGCGCCTCGGAGGCGGGGTGCGGCTCTTCCGGCCGCACCCCACCGCCCGGAAGCAGGGTGGCGACGGCGGGATCGGATGCCAGGTCGGCTTCAGTCACCGCCCGCCGGGCGGCAGACCAGGACACGGCGGATAGCCGCTCGGCGTCGGCCTCCCGAAGAGCCCAGGCAAGAGGCGGGTCATCATAGGTGAGCCCTTCGTACTCGGGACTGACAACCGGACGGATCTCCTCGGCCCGCGGTTCTACCGGGAAGACCTGGAACTCACCGGCAAGCATGTCGCGCGTCAGCCGCTCCCCGGTAACGCGGCTCACGAGCGCGAGCAGAGTCGGCACGAAGTCGTCCCAGGGCAGGCCTGCGCGAGTCGCCTCCAGGACATCGGGTTCGGCTCCCTGCCGGCTATCCGGCGACATCGCCTCGAACGCGGTCAGCACGCGCCCGTCGACGGCATAGGAGAACCGGGTCAGGGCATTGACATTCCAGAAAGCGCTGACCGCGCGCGTGCCCCGTGAAATGCGGGTCAGGACTTCCGAGCGCGACCCCTGCCAGCCATTGATCTCCACCGCGAGGACCCACGGCCCCAGGGAACGCACCGCGACCAGGTCTTCGCCCGGCCGCGCGTCCACGTCCCGCAGGGTCATTGTGGCGGCGTTACCGGCCCGTCCCCCGAAGCAACGCGCAACGGAGGCGACATCGGCACCGGCGACGAAGGTGACGCAGCCGGCTTCGCCGATTTCAGTGTCGCGAACCCATCTGAAGCCGGCCACTTCGTCATCGCCGCTGGGTGGCATGGCACCGATCTCCTCACTGACCCGGTCCGTGGACAGGATGGAAGTCGAAAGACCGGACGGGGTGCCGGGGGTTCGATTCCGACCCGGCCCCGGCACCCCGCCTGGCTCTCGGGTGGCTAACAGTGTGTCATTGCAGCGGCGGGGAGTCGTCCCGTTACCACGAGGGCGTGCCGTCCGGCAGAATCGCCCGGACGTAGAACGGATCGCCGTCGATCACCCGGTTTGCGCGGTAGAAGGCCCTGGTGAGCCCGCCCTGCGAGTTGTTGGCGGCCGGGGGAACGGTTACGGCGGAGAAGTCGCTGTTGAAGGCCGCGCCCTGATGCGTGCTGGCCAAGGGATATTCGTCGCAGCTATAGTCGACCAAGATTCGCTCATCACCGCTACCAGGGGCTTCCATGCTGTTTTATCGTGCCGCGCTGCCGTTGTCCCGCAAGACCCTGAACTGCGTGGCGGGGATCATAAGGCGCCACCGGAAGTCGATCGGGTCGCTGTGGCGGAAGCTGGACTGCGGGCAGCAGGCGCTCCTCGTCCTGGCCTACCTGCGCAAAGGCGAGACGTTCGCCGAACTGGCGGCCGGGTTCGGGGTCGGCACCACGACGGCCTGGCGGTACGTGACCGAGACCGTGGACCTGCTCGCCGCCCGCGCCCCTAAGCTCCGCACGGCCGTCCGCGGCGCGAAGACGGCCACGCCTGCGTCGTGATCGACGGCACCCTGATCCCGATCGACCGGGTCGCCGCCGACAGGCCCTCCTACTCTGGCAAGCACAAGAAGCACGGCATGAACCTGCAGGTCATCGCCAGCCCCGACGGCGACCTGCTGTGGGTCTCCGGGGGCTTGCCCGGATCGGTGCACGACAAGCGGGCCGAGTGGACCTGGGGCGTCATCGACGAGCTGGAGAAGGCCGGGCTGGTCACCCTCGCCGACAAGGGATACCAGGGCAGCACCTGGGCGAAGATCCCGTACAAGGGGAAGGGCAAGCCGGAATCCCAGAAGATCGCCAACCGCGCCCACGCCAGGCTCCGCGGACCTGGCGAGCGCGCGAACGCCCAGCTCAAATCCTGGCGCATCCTGCGCAAGCTACGCTGCTGCCCCCGCCGGGCAGGGAAACTCGCCAAGGCCATCCACGCATTGCAGATTCAGGAGGCCAAAGCTGCAGGATGAAAAAAGGTTCATTGATCCACTTGCGGATGTCGGTTTCCAGTTCGGCCACGCTGCGGTGCGCTGACCTGCGTAGCTTGCAGTTCGTCAGTGCGGCGAACCAGCGCAGGTTTGCCGGGCATACGCTTGTTCTGCTCGAACACGGGATGCTCCAGTTCCCCCGCGATGGCTCAGGTTGCCGGCTGCCGGACTGTGGCGGCAAGGTAGGCGCGGATCTCCTGGGCGCGCAGCTGGCCGACATGCAGCCTCGCGCGGATTTCACGGATGGAGGGTGTGCGGCCTGCCGCCATCTCATCGGCGAACTCTTTAACAGAGTTCGCCTGTAGCGCATGGACGGCTGGCAGGGTGGTGGCTATACTCAGCGCCTCCGCAAGTACATCCGATTGCATAGTGTGCGACACTGCGGAACGCGCAGGTCAGGACGGGGTAATTTCGGCGCCGAGATGGCCAAGGGTGTTGCGCATGTTGCAGGTCTATGGGCGGGCAGGCCTCTGAGCAGCGGCGACAACGAGCGCCACGCATGGCGAAGGTGTTGCAGGAGCGGGATCAGGCGGGCCGTCCAGCCGGTCTCCCCGCGCGCGTACACCATGGCGTAGGCATGCTCGTAAGAGGCGGCAGCGGCCACCACGGTGACGCCGATCACGGCCCCAGCGGTTGACCACCGGATCACCTTGTCTACGCCCGTCATCGCGCACCACCGCTGACCAGCGTGAACTCTGCCGTGATGGTGACCGGGGTCATGTACGTAAGGTGCATGTCGGGCCTCGGACACTCTCGAAAAACCCAAACCCAGCAGGCTGGATTGTGGCTGCTACCAGCCGCCTGCTGGGATGGTAGGTGAGCCTGAGTCCCAGTTGCCGGAAGATCTCCGCCTTGTCGAGCGGGTCGGCGCTGCCCAGCACTTCGGCGACGCTCCCCAACTTGTCAACGACGGCCCGGATCTCGGCTTCGGTCATCCGCCCGTTCCCGATGACCTTGCGCATGCTGAACTCGTGCCGGGCACGCTCGGCTTCGGTCTCGGCGATCCACTTGCCGATGGTGCCCGCGTTGCCCCCTTCGTCGAGCGCGGCGCGGTACTGGCCTAGCTTGCGGTCGCACTCGGCAATCTGCCGCTTGGCCTCGTCGATGTCAGTCACTGGTGCCTTCGTCGCCTCCTGGACGTCCACCAGATCGCGGATGGTGCCAGCGAGGCGATGCGGCGCGAACTCCTTCGCTAGCCAGTGGTCTACGTGGCCGATGATCGCGTCTTCGCGAAGGTTGACGCTCAGCGGATGCTCGACGCGATCCGCTAGCGCGTACTCGGACGGGAACCGGCAACGGTAGTACGGCGTGTGGTTGACCCAGTGGCCTTGCATCCGGCGAGCGCACAGGCCGCACCAGACGCAGCCGCGCAGCGCGTAGGGATGCTGGGAGCGATGCGGCTTGTGCTTGGCTGGGTCGCTCTTGCGCCCGTTCAGGAGTGCCTGCACTTGCTCGAAGTCCCTCCGGGCGATGATCGGGGGATGGACGATCTTGTCTGACCAGACCCACTTGCCTTGGTCGTTCCAGCGGAGTTTGCTCGTGTGACCTAGCGCCACGTCTTCGACGTCGATGAGCACTTCGTCTTTGCGCTGCTTGTTCCACACTTGGTGGCCGGTGTAGCGCGGGTTGGCGAGGATCGCGCGGACGGCGAACTTGTTCCACGCGATGCCGGAACGGTGCGAGTTCCTGCCTGGGTCGTGCGCCGACGGGCTCGGGATGCCATCGCGGGTGAGTCCTTCGGCGATGGCATAGATGCCGCTACCGGCGCTGAACTCAGCGAAGATGCGCACCACTACCGGCATCGCCTCGGGGTCGATGCCGAGCTTGTGCAGCCGCTTGCCGTCAGCGGCCTTGGCGGGATGGGGGTGCGGGCCCGCGTCGGCGATCAGGTACCCGTACGGCGGGCGCCCGCCCAGGAACCGGCCTTCGACCTGGGCTTGCGCGGCCATCGCCGTGCGGACCCGGATCTTGACCCGGTTGCGCTCGCCCTTGCTTATGCCGCTGAACACGGACATCACCAGGTCGTGCGCCTCGTTCTGGGGGTCGATCGGCCCGCCGACCTCGGGCACCCACAGCGGTACGCCGTAGTGCTCGAACAGCGGGAAGGTTAGCCCGTACTGGTTGCCGTAGAACGCCCGTTGCGGCTCGCCGATCACCACGGCGTCAAAGCCGCGCGCTGGGTCCTTGAGCGCGGCGAGTAGCGCGGTCGCCTGCGGCCGGCGCTGCCACGGGATCGAGCGTGACTTGTCGATGTCGAAGAACTCAGCGACGATCACCCTGCCGCGCGACTCGATGAGCGCGCGGGAGCGGGTGAGCTGCCAGTGTCGCGACGCGGTTAGCTCGGCTATCCGGCCCTGGGTTAGTCCAGCCGCGCCCAAGGCGATGATGACCGCGCCAAGATCGCGTCTGGCGCAAGCGTCCAGCACTTCAGGACGCGCGCAGACGCGCTCAACCATTGCCCGCGCATCGGCGGGGCTCACTGCCATCGGCGTGCTTTCCGTTTCCCATGGTCGCTCGCCTGGTGCTTATCAGTGTGTCCAGTTCATCACACTACGAAGTGATACGTAGGGAATACGCCGATGGTTCAGTCTGTGATTTCCGCAGCTTATGGGGTATTTGATGCCTGCCTAGCGCGGAGTGACGTACGTTCCGCGCCCCTGGAAGGTGATGACCTTTCCGCGCTCGCGAAGCTGCGCGATGGCACGGCGGACGGAAACGCGGGCTACGCCGTACTGCTCGGCTAGCTCTGCCTCGCTCGGCAACCGCGTGTCCGGGGCGAGCTTGCCGGCGTCGATGTCTGCCTCGATGTCGGCGGCGACCTGGGTCGGCACGGACTTAGAAGACCCGTGGTTGATCCGGTCGGAGCGATCATCGAGCGACATGATGATCATGATAGATAGCCGCTGACCTGCGAAGACTCCTGACTACATCCTAGCCCTTGCTCGAACGTCCTAGCACGTCTACACTTGTTCTCTGTCGGCAGGGTCGTTCGGTCGCTCTCAAGTGCGTATCCGTTTCCCGCGACCCTGCCGACGCTCAGGATGCCGACCGTGCGGCCGATCGCTTATACGTGCCTGTAGACACGAGAAGCGCGCGCATTGAGCGCGGCGCTTCTCGTGTTCCATCCACAGCACCAGTCGGCGAAGCCTCGCTGGTCGGCCTGGCTCAGCCCTTGATGCCGGTCGCGAAGCGCTGCCACGCTTCCGCGGAAACGCGGAGCACCGTACCCGCGCGATTCTTGGTGTCACGGACGCAGACGAGAGCGCCAGCGCTGGCTACCTCGATGCACTCGCCACCGTTGTTGCTATAGCTGCTCGTGCGCCATGCAGCACGGGACAGGTCGGACATTGGGGCCATCCCGCACCCTCCTTCTAAGTGTCGTTACGTGTTACTCATCATCGCCGACGCTGGCCGCGAGCCTGCCCAGCAGGCGCCGTGAATCTTCCGGGCTGAGCGCCTTCGCGATGATGTGGCTGAACATCCGGTCGAAGCGGGCAACCTCGGCGAGCTCTTCCAGGTACACGCTCCCGGCCGCGTTCTCCAGGTAGACCACGGAGGGATCGGACGGCTCGGGGAACCCGAGGATGCTGAACCCGCCGTCCATCGCCGGATGCACGCCCGCCCCGAACGGCAGGACCTGGAGGGTGACGTTCGGCAAGTCGGCGAGCTCCACCAGCCGGGCAAGCTGGGCGCGCATCGTCCCGTTCGGGCCCACGTTGCGACGGATGACAGCCTCGTTCAGCACGGCCCAGAGCTCGGGGGCATCGTCGGCGGCGGTCAGCCGCTCCTGCCGGGCCAACCGCAGGTCTACCTTCCGGCTGATCTCGGCGTCAGCAGGCGATGCGCTCAGGAACGCCCGGTAGTAATCGGCCGTCTGCAACAGCCCGGGCACCAGCTCAGCGGCGTACTGGTGGATCTCGGACGCCTCGGACTCAAGCCCGACGTAGACCTGGAACCAGCCGGGCACCGCGGACCCGTAGGACTGCCACCAGCCGCGCTCCTTCGCCTGACGGCACAGCGTCAGCAACGCCTCGCGTTCTTCGCCTTCGGTCAGCTCGTAGACGTCGAGCAGTGCCCGTAGGTCGTTAGGCCGGACGCTGCGCTCCCCGGTCTCCCACCGCGACAGCGTGGAGATGCGGATGTCACCGCCAGTGCGCTCCTGCACATCCTCGATCGTCAGGCCGAGCTCGGTGCGCAGCCGACGCAGCTCCGAGCGGAGCCGCCTGCGTCGCACCGTCGGGCTTGGTCGCGTCATAGCCTGCACTCCCCTTTGGCAATTTCCCGAGAAGTAGTTGCTGATGATATGTCGTCGTAGGCATACTACGGGTAGGGAAACGGGTACGCACGCCAACCTGACGGGACCACCCCCATGGCTGACGATGCGTACGCTGCCAGCACTGCAACCCCCCGGAATGTGCCACGCGGGGACGCATCCTCCGGGATGAGCCATCCGCACGCGCCAGCGTGGCCCCTGTCCAGTTCCCTCCCTCCGTTCGGGGCGCTCCTGTCCGCGCCCCGGATGGCCCGCGCGCACCTTCGAAGCGTCGTGGCCCTGTGGGGCCTGTCGCGCCTGACCGATCAAGCCGAGTACGTGGTGAGTGAGCTTGTCACGAATGCAGTGAACGCGAGCACTCGTGATGACAAGCCCGTCTACGACGAACTCGGTCACTTGCTGACGGTTGGGCTGGCACTTAGGACTGACACGCGGCTACTCCGGATCGAGGTCTGGGACCGCGCCGAAGGAGTGCCCATCCCTAGGGATGCAAGGGACCTTGCCGAGTCCGGCCGCGGGCTCGCAATGATCGCCTTTTTCAGTACCGCTCGCTGGGGCTGGACCGCGCGTGACTCGCACGGCTGGAAGCACGTCTACGCCGTCCTAGGGCCTGACCCAGTGCAGGAGTCTGGGCAATGGCTCGCGTGACTGACTGATGAGCCTCCTTCATTGCTCGTGTGGGTTCGCCAGCGATGACGCCGACGAGTTCGGCGACCATACGCGCCTCGTCTTCGCCCGAGACGACGACATCGGGACAGATGGCCAGGTCCACTTCGACGTGGCCGACGGGCGCACTCCTGGTGGCCCAAGGCACACGTGCGCCTGCGGCTTCCAGACCGACGACACCCCCGAACTCGATGACCACCTGCTGATGGCGTTCATCGCCCCGGACAACATCGGCAGCGACGGCGAGAAGCACGTGCCGACCGACACCGCCACGCCGATCCGCTGGTACGTGCGGAAGGCCATCGATGACTAGCACCCGGGCCGACAACGGCAAGCGCGGCCATCGTGATGCCGCCTGCGCCTGCGGGCAGGCGTTCCCAGGCCCCTGGGAACTCGTGGCACACCTGCTGGACGCCTACCCACCTGGCTTGGGCGAGCCACGAGACGGCGAGCAGCACGCGGACGCAACCAGGCTCGCCGTCAAGCTGGATACCGGCCCATCCGGCGCCTGGGAAGTGGTGACCTGGGCAGGCGACCGGCGCAAGGATCTCCGTGTAGCCGCCGCGATCACCTACCGGGCCAAGACCGGCGACCTGAGACCGTGGCAAAAGATCCTCCGCAGGCAGATCCGCGACACCTACCAGGTATCCACGCATGTAGCGAGCGCCGCGCTAGGAATCCTGCAAGACTTCGGAATCGCCGCGAGCTACGGCGGGCGCAACTGCCTGACCAGCGACAACATCGAAGCAACCCTCAGCCGCCATCACACGGGAACGATGCTCGACCTCATCGCCCGCCACGTAGCCCGCATGGAAGACGAGCTATCCGCACTCAACGCGGACCCCGGAAAGATCAAATCCACATGACGCCCATCCCATCACACGAGACGCCAGAGGGATCGGCCGACGACTCGTGCACGCTTGCAGTCGTGGCCTACTAACCGCCAGACCCCGCACGCCCAGCGCGGGCGCGTTTCCTTCGATGGTGCCAGAAAGCAGGAGGATCCATCCCAGGCAAATCAGAGTCTCAAAGGGCTACCCTTGCCGCCATGGCGACTTGGCTTGTTGGTCTCATCACCGGACTTCTGAGCGCTGGGGCGGCAGTGTCTGCAGTGGTCATCACTCAGCGCAGCGAGCGAGGCCGGACCCACGAAGATCGACTGTGGACTGAACGTGCCTCCATCTATGTCGAGATCTTGGCATGGGCTAACGATGTCAATGCTTGGGCACTACGGAGAACGTTCGGGCCAGGTGCTCCTCTGCCGCCACGCCCCGCGCCACTTGCGCGGCTTCAGTATGCCCGGGTTCTCGCTTTTGCCGGCTCTACCGTCCGCGATTTTGTCGAGGATGTCGATTATGAGCTGCTGAATGCTCCCGAACCACCTGACCATGCGGTCCGCTTGCATGTGCAGGCCGATGCGCTGGAGGATGCTATACAACAAGAATTGCAGCAACGGCGCAGCCGATCGAAGCGGGAACAGCAGCGTATGCGGATAGGCCAAAGAAGTCTGCGAAACCTCGGGTTGGGGCGAGGTCCACGCCCAATGCCACGGGGTTTAGGTGTTTAGACATCGTTGTCTGGTTCGGTGGTTTGGTGACTGCGGGTAGTTTCCTGTTGGTGCTGGTCAGGCCGGGGCGTTGGCCATGGTGATGACGGCGGGCGCGATGCGGGTGCGGGTGTCCTTCGCGGTGGCGCGGGCGAAGGTGCTGGGGGATTTCGACTTGCGGGCGCGGTGGCGGTTCCGGTCGACGATGGTCCGGTATTTCGCGATTTCCCTGGTCAGGGCCTGGTAGCAGGCGTGTCCGGCGTGGATGGCGGTGGTGACGGCACGGCGGGTGCGGGCGTGGGAGATCTCGCGGGGCCTGACGGGCTGCCCGGCGCGGCGGCCTTTCCGGGCGGGGACGGCGGCGGCCGCGGCGTCGCGGGCGACGCCGCGGGTCATCTCGGTCGCGGCGGCCCAGGCGGCGAGTTCCTGCCGGACCAGGGCAGGCGACTGTGACCGGAGCATCGGCCCGGTCCCCGGTCCGGCGCCGTCCAACATCCAGGGACTCCTTCGCCTCCCGCAGTGCGGTCGTGAGGTAGGCCCGCGGGCGCGGTGCCGGTGTCGCCACCGGTCGTTTCCCGCGGGCCCCCTCCCGCACCCGGCGTGCGGCTCTCACCGCACCGGGCGCTCCGTGTGTCTTGCCCGCTGGTCAGCCGC
>WNEY01011360.1_pt1 | contig 10146 bp, 11 predicted proteins | sample 5400531 | NCBI WGS metagenome assembly WNEY01 (sample SAMN13153338, study PRJNA577476) | soil metagenome | isolation source: 200 cm saprolite under Douglas fir tree site 1 | place: USA:California | collected 2015-04-18
GGGCGGCCGGACCGAGCAGGAACGGATGGTGGGCGTGGAACACGTCGACGTCGAGTCGCCGCACGCGTCGGGTGATGCGTGGGGAGAAAGGCACGGCGAGGGCGAACTCGGGATAGGTCGCGGCCGGAATCGACGGATACCGCACGACGCGGGGGCCGTCGGCGGCGCCGGCGCGGAACCGGGGGGCGAAGACCCAGGCCTCGTGGCCCCGGGCCTCCAGGCCACGACGCAGCGTCTCGACCGACGTCGTGACGCCGCCGCAGAACGGCACATAGTTGTTGGTGAACAGCGCGACGCGCACCGTCCGGGGCCCGCCCTCAGGCCTTGTTGAACTTCTCGAAATCCTCCGGCTTGATGCTGCCGAGCCACTCCCGCACCCGCTCGGGATCGTCGGCCTTGAGCGTGTCAGCCTCCTTGGGCGTGGCCACGTCGAGGGTCTTGGCCTTGCGCACGACTTCCTCGTCGACATAGATGGGAGCGCCCACCCGCAGGGCGAGCGCGATCGCGTCGGAGGGCCGGGAGTCGACCTGATACTCGGCGCCGCCGACCTGGAGGTGGAGGACGGCGAAGAACGTGTTCTCCTTGAGGTCGGTGACCGCCACCTTGACGACGCGGGCCTGGATGGCCTCGAGGATGTTCTTGATGAGATCGTGCGTCATCGGGCGCGGCGTCGAGATCTTCTCCAGCTCCAGCGCGATGGCGTTGGCCTCGAAGATGCCGACCCAGATGGGCAGCGAGCGCTTGTCCTCTTCGTCGCGCAGGATGATGATCGGCATGTTGGAGAGCGGATCGAGCGCCAGCCCGCGCACCTTCATCTCGACAAACATACGGCCTCCTCCACACGCGCAGCGAGGGTCCCTCGCAGGCTGTGCGGCAGCACGTCGGTGATGCGGATGGCGACGACGTCGCCGGCGGCGCCGCGGGCGTCGGCCTCGAAGTTGACGACACGGTTGCAGCGGGTGCGACCGCAGAGCTCCTGGGCGTTCTTCTTGGCGCGGCCGTCGACCAGGACCTCCATCGTCTGCCCGGCCAGCCGACCGCTGCGGGCGGCGGCGGCGCGATCGGCGACGGCCAGCAGCCGGCTGTTGCGCTCGGCCTTCACCGCCAGCTCCACCTGATCGGGCATGGTGGCGGCCGGCGTTCCCGGTCGCGGCGAGTACCGGAACACGAACACGTTGTCGTAGGCGAGGCGCTCGACAATCTCCAGCGTGGCTTCGAAGTCGGCCTCGGTCTCGCCCGGAAAGCCGACGATGAGATCGGTGGAGAGCGCCACGCCGGGCACGGCATCGCGCAGCTCGGCGATGAGATCCAGGTAGCGCTCGCGCGTGTAGCCGCGGTTCATCTGCTCGAGCACACGGTTGGAGCCCGACTGCAGCGGCAAGTGCACGTACTCGCAGACCTTGGGCAGGTCGCGGATGGCGCCGATGAGGCGCGACGTGAAGTTGAAGGGATTCGAGGTCGTGAAGCGGATGCGGGCGATGCCGTCCACGTCGTTGACGGCGGCGAGCAGCGCGGCCAGGTCGGTGGGCGGATCGAGGTCGCGCCCGTACATCTCGACGGTCTGGCCGAGCAGCGTCACTTCGCGGCACCCCTCGGCGGCCAGCCGCTCGATCTCGTCGAGCACCGACGCCGGCGCGTGGCTGCGCTGCCGTCCGCGCGTCACCGGGACGACGCAGAACGTGCAGTGCTTCTCGCAGCCTTCCATCACCGTGACGAAGGACTTCAGCCGGGACGCGCCGTCGGGCTTGGCGGTGATCTTCACCAGCGGGGCCTCGCCCGTCTCCAGGACAGGCCGGACGCGACGTGCCCGCTCGACCAGCTCCCCCACCCGCGCGATGGCGGGCGAGCCGAACACGAGATCGACGACAGGCGCCCGCTTGAGGATGGCCTCCTTGTGGAGCTGCGCCATGCACCCCATCACCCCGACCATGAGGCCGGGCCGCGCGCGCTTCAAGGCGCGCAGCTCGCCGAGCTTCGAGAAGACCTTGTCCTCGGCCTTTTCACGGATCGCACAGGTGTTGAGGAGGATGAGGTCGGCGTCGTGCTCGCTCTCGGTAAGCTCGTACTGCTGCGCCTTGAGCAGACCCGCCACGCGCTCGGAGTCGTACTCATTCATCTGGCAGCCGTAGGTGATCAGGTGAAGCTTGGCCATGAGTGATTGGGCTCGTTGCTGACTTCGACCGTAGCACCCACCCCCCGGCAAGTCAAACCATGACGCGGACTTCCGGGCGCATTGACGTACGGGCGGGAAGGAAACGGAGGGGTCTCTCGACCCCTCCGCTGGGGATCAGTCGATTTCGTCCGGCCGTCCGGCGCCGCGGCCGGCCTTCGCCGTGCGGCCGTTGGGGTGACCGTTGCCGTTGCCGAACATGAGGGGCGGCTGGACCCGGAACTGACGCTCCAGGCGCGTGCGGCGCTCCTTCCAGCCTTCCTGGTACTCCAGCTCGTCTTCGTGCAGCGTCGCCGGCTGCTTGACGCCGTGAGCGAGCCGGAACTGGATGGCGAGATCGCCGGCCTGCCTGCGCACCTGATCCCAGGGCGTGCCGAGCGCGAACTGATCGGAGATGGCGCCGATGCGTCCCGTGTGGATGTTGCACGACAGCGTGACGGCACTGAGGATCGGGCCCGACCAGTACGACGTCTGCGAGTTGATCGGCATGGGCAGGATGTGCAGGTTGTGACTGCCCCGGCAGTCGCCCGCCACCATCGGGCACGACGCCCACGGCGACGTGATCTCGCCCGGGGCCGGCCAATCGCCCTGCGCGAACGCGAGCAGCACCGGATCGTCCTTGCCGCCGTAGGTGAAGCCCTTCTTCGTCTTGATGTTGTGGAGCCGCTCGGCCGACACCACGTAGCCGAGCTGGTCGGCTTCGCCCTTCTCGTCGCGCGACCAGATGCGGGCGATGACGAAGCGCGACGAGCGCGTGAGACCTTCGATGTCGTAGAGGTCCTCGGGGGAGCGGAGCCGGATCACCTTCTCCTGAAGTCCCTTGGCCATCTCCTCCATCTTGCCGTCGAGGGCCTTCTGATCACGCGGATGGGCGCCGGCCTCGATGGCCTGGGCCTTGGTGTCGAGGTCGACGATGTCCATGATGTAGCCGCGCTTCATCTTCGAGGCGGCGATGATGAGCCCGGTGTTGAAGCGGGGCAGCATGTAGGCTCCCGTGCCGTAGTGATTGAACGCCATCGGCTCGGTCTTGTCGGCGAACGACACCAGCACGGTCTGCGAGGCGTTGTCCTTGCGTACGGGGAAGGGCAGCGCGACGGTGGCTGGTCCCGCGCCGCGCAGGTTGCCGGTGAAGGCGTCGGCCACCAGGTCCTGGCCGGGGCCGTAGAGCCCGAGCTCGGCCGCCTTGCCCGCGCCTTCTTGCAATGCGTCCCACATGAGCTCGTCCACCACGCTCATGGACACCGTCTCGGCCATGATGCCGGTGACGGCGACGTCGTCGCCGGTGTGGGTGACGACGAGCGACGTGAAGATCGGCTCGCCGCGGTAGCCGTTGTTGTCGAGGACGAACTTGGCGATGATCGACTTCACCTCGTCGGCGGCGACCACGTGGCCGCCGACGCCGCCCACGTCGGCCTTGGTGGCCTTGATGTAGCGCTGGACGAGCGCGGGGTTCTTCGCGAACACGTACGACTTGTAGGAGAAGATGTTCGGCGTGTTGGTGACGGGAATCTTCTCCGCCACCGTCTGGGGGAGCCCCGCCAGCTCGTCCTTGGACTGGTGGTACTCGGCGAGCCCGGATCGGGATTTCCCGTCAACGGGGCCGTAGCGCTTGGCTGCCATGCAAGCCTCCCTTCGCCTCGTCGGCGGCTGTAAAGAAATCCGACAGTCGGAGTCTAACGGGGTACACTGGGACCGTCAAGGAAGATCTTCACATTGATGAAATTAATTTCTACACGACCCGGCGGTGAGCTCCGGCTCATGGTCCAGTGCCTGGAGCTCTATTACCGGCAGAGCCGCAGCCAGAAGGACATCGCGGTCGCGCTGGGCGTGTCGGCGGCCACCGTGTCCCGTCTCCTCAAGCGGGCCATGGACGAGGGCCTGGTCCGCGTGGAGCTGGACCTGCCCCGAACGCCGGAGCTGGAGACGGCGCTGGCCGAGCGCTTCGGCTTGCGCGACGCCGTGGTCGTGGGAGCGGGCGGACGGGCCGACGTCAGAGAGGAACTGGGCCTGGCCGCCGCCGCCTACTTCGAGAAGATCGCCGCCAGCGGGCTCCGTATCGGCGTGTCCTGCGGCTTCACGCTCTACCAGACGGTCCGCGCGCTGCACGAGCGGCGCTTCCGCGACTTCGCGCTGTATCCGCTGTCGGGCGAGAGCACGCTGAAGCTGGTCGACCTCTCGCCCAACACGCTCGTCGGCATGATGGCCGCCAAGTACCGGCCTCACGTCACCGCCTACGCGCTGCCCGTGCAGCACCTCGTCTCGCTCCGCGACATCGAGCGCGAGCGGCGGCGACTGCTCCGCGATCCGGAAGTCCGCAAGATCTACGAGGCGGCCCGGTCGGTGAACATGGTGCTGGTCGGCATCGGCCAGATCGCCGAGCAGACACCGGGGTTCTGCTCGCTAGCCGAGACCTACGGCGTGAGCGTGCGCCGGCTCCGGGAGCTCGGCGTGGTCGGTGAGATCAACTACCAGCCGTTCGACGTCGAGGGCCACCTCGTCGATCACCCGGAGCTGCGCGTCCTCATGCGCCGCATGCTGGCCGTGGACGGCGACCGTCTGCGCGAGCTGAGCCGGCAGGACGACCGGACGGTCATCGCGGTGGCCGGGGGTAAAGGCAAGGTGGACGCGGTGCGCGGGGCCCTGCGCGGCCGCTTCTGCAACGTCCTCGTCACCGACGAGGACGTCGCGTCGGCCGTCCTCAAGCGGTAGGCGCTCGTCCAATACCGCCGGCCCGAGCGAGCCGCGCTTGGGCGAGCGAACTTCCGTAATTCTTGTCTCCCGAGAATCGTATGAGGCTCTTCAACGCAACTTGAAGTTCGGCGAGCGGCCGGTACTCAAGCTCATGTATGCGGCGGTGACCCGCGCGGCCGAGTGCTGGCGCGGGATCACGGTCGGGGAGTACGAGCAGCGCCAACTGAAGGCGATCCGCGCGAGTTGAGCCGTGCTCACGCGGCGCGCTTGCCATCACGGGCACGACGCCGCCCCTCGTCCGGCAACTACGAGTCTCACGCTATTGGCGGCGCGCGGGGGTCCGAACGCGGACGTACGGAGTCGGATGCAGACGCGGCCGCAGCAGATCGGTGCCGCTACGCCGCACCTCGGTCAAGCGAAGCGCAGGCGGCGGCGTGTTGTCGTCATCGATGATGAGCCGCTTGGCGATCTGATCGCCTTCTGGTCTTCGCCGTTCTCGAACAACACCGTGCCGACCGCAGTGACATGAAGTCCGGCGAGGGCAGCGATCCAGCCACGCCGGAACCTCCCAACGGAGTCCATGACGAACAAAGCCAGCACCTCCGCCCTACGGCTGCTCACGACGGGCCAGGCTCCGGAAAGTCATCGCGGACCTTCGCGCTATTGTTGAGCTCGAGGTCGACGTCCGTCTCCTGAGCTTTCGGCACGGTGATCTTCAGCCGCCACATGGGTTCACCGGCGATGGCGTCGGTCAGCTTGTAGGGGCCGGCGACGATGTTCGTGAACTCGTATCGACCGTTCTCGTCGCTCCGGATACTGTAGCGGAGCCCCTGGGTCGCCGTGTTCTTGAGACCGACGAGATGGAGGAGTTTCCGGTTCAGGGGCTGCTCGGCAGGCTGCCCAGGCTCGGCCCATCGGACGATGCCACGCACGCCACTGCTCCCGGACTTCGCATCGCTCCCATCGCCCTCCGTGACCGGCCGCTCGGTGGCCGCGGCCCGAGCGGTCTGCCCTCCGGTCTGGGTGAGCCACGTGCGGGCCACGGTGGCTTCTTCGGAACCGGGGGTGGCGTGCTCGAGCACCCAGTGGAATTCGCGAAGCGCCTCGTCACGCAGGTCGAGATAAGTCGCGGAGATGGCGAGGCCGTAGTGCAACGCAACGCCGTCGGGAGCGCTCGGGATCGCTTGCCGAAACAGTACCGCCGCCGCGCTCCAATCGCGTCGCGCCATTGCCGCCCGCGCGTCGCTTGCGACATCAGTCGCCTGAGCCTCTGGTTGCAGGCTGGCGCGAGCGTTTTGTTGACAGGCGGTGCACAGGAGAAGGATCAGAGCGAGAGCGGCCCAGCGAGTTCTCACGTCCCCTCGACCTCCCTGTAGGACAAGATGCGCCAATTGTTCACGCCCGTGCCACCCCCATCACGGATGGCCTGACAGTTGTAGGCGAGCTTGCCGTTCCCGATCTCTTCGGAGTCGAGCGTGGTCGACGCGGAGTCGACCCGGTCCTGAGCGACGACGGCACCTGTGATCCGCTGGTTGCCGTTACCGTGGATCTGGACGTCGTTCTGGGCGTAGACCAGGCCGTTGATTCGAACGTCGCCGGAGATGTCCGCCGAGCCTGCGATGATGATCCAGCCATTCCAGCCTGCCGACCAGTTGCCGTGCATGTCGATCGTGATCTTGTCAGAGGAGGGCGAACTGTTCGTCAGTGGATTCCCGGATGGCGTGTCGAAGAAGAGGAGGCCATCCGGCGGCGGTGAGGTGAACGTCTGCGAGCCTTGATAGTAGTGCCCGGGGCCGCTGGCCTTGGCGTAGGCCTTGATGACCTGGATGTCGGCGTCGGTCAATGTGAATGCTGTGAACGTGCTCTTGGTGACGCCTTGGATCGACTCCTGGCCGTCGGGGGGAGGAAGGATGGTCGGATTCCCGTTCGTGTCGACGGTGCCCGTTGTCATGATCGCAGCCATTGTTTTGGTGTCTTGGTCAGCGCAGTAGCTGGCCGGTGGGTTGCCCGAGGTGGACCCGTTGACCATCGCGCTGCCGCCGATCTGCACCTGGGCGGTGGTCCCCGGCGGCACCTCGCCACCGACACACATCGCACACGGCGGTGTCCCGTTCGGGCCCCCTAACGGGAAGCGCGTGACCCTGACCCTGATCTTCCTGATCGCTCGGGGATTGTTGTGGTCGGGCGCGTAGCCGACCGCCGTGATGTCCAACGAGTTCGGATCCCCGGCGACCGGGGCGATGGTCACCTTTGACTCGCCCACCGTGACGCCGTTCACCTGCTCCGCCCAGAGATATTGAGAGCCGTCATACGGCGACGGGAGAGTCGCCGGCAAAGGATCGCTCAGGCCCGAGGCGGCCAGATTGATCGGCTGTAAGGCCCACATCGCCCCAGCGACGTGAGGATGACCAGCCCGAAGAGGGCTGCCGGCATCGCGATACCGCGCTGGTTCATAGCATGTTCCTCAATCTGACCTGGTCCTGGACGACCATTTGTTGTTTCAGCGCGTTGCTCGAGTACGTCGTGGTGGCTTGCGGCTGAGTCGTGATGGTGATGACGACGTTGGCCACGCTGGCCGGCGCGGCCGTCGGCGCCCCGCTCGAATTCTGGTAGGTAAACGCCAAGTTCTGGGTGCCGCCGATCAGGACATCCACCGCAGCGTCGAACGTCCGTTGGAGATCCCCCCCGGCCAGGTTGTAGCGGACCGCCTTCCCGTCCTGATCCACGAAGCTGATATCGCTCGCGGCGATAGCGGTGACGGCGGTCGCCGAGCGCAGCTCACGGATCATCAGATCCATTGCGCCGCGCGCGTTCTGCTGGGCCTCGACCTTCGCCGAGCCCATCAGGTAGGAATACAGCCCTTGCTGCTGCAACGTGTAGACGCCACCCAGGATCATGCCCAGCATGGCCATCGAGACCAACAGCTCCGTCAGGGTCACGCCGCGCTCGTTCATGGCCTCAGCGCCTCCCAATGTTCGTGGTCAGCACGACGGGTTTGGTGGAGCCGGTCGGCGTGGCCCCACTCCCAGAGAGCGGCTGGTAGGTCACGGTCACGGTGACCCGCCGAAAATTCGCGTCGATGACGGTGCCGCATCCGCCCGCCACCGTCGCGCAGTCCACGATGCGAACGCTGCGGGTGTAGCCCGTATTCCCGGCGACCGAAGCCTCGTCAGCGGCAATGGGACACGCCCCGCCGGAGGCGCAGGCCGTGGGATTCTGGCGGGTACAGGTGGTCGACGTCGGCGCGACGTTGCCGTTGCCCGCAGAGAGACCGACGCAGTCGATACCCGAACTCTGCAGCCAGACGGCGTTCCTGATTTCCTCCATCTTCTGCTCGGCGAGGAAGGTCGCTCGCGTCAGGCTGTTGCCTTCGTGGAGCCCGTAGCTCGAGATCGGGACGACCGACATGAGGCCGACGAGACCGATGCCGATGATGAAGGCCGCCACCAGGATTTCCACCAGCGTCAGCCCGCGTTCGTTCCGGATCAGCGCCTTGTGACGCGCCCCGCAGCGCTGAGCGCGACGACCGGGTTGGTGATGGTCACGAGGGCGAGGCGGTGGCGGCAAGCTACTCAACGACGTGGCGTCGCGATCACGATGCCTCCGGCCGCCATGTGAGTGCTCCGCGCGATCGGCGCCTACCGACTGATCACGCTCGGTCAACATACCTGTCATATCCCCCTCAAAGTTCGCCACCGAACTGCTGGCGACGAGGAGCAACGGCCTTGCCAAGTCCGCTGGTTCCACTGACCAGTTATTGGGCGGGGGAGGCAATGTCTTCCGCAACGATCGGTTACGCTGCAATCATCAGCTTTGGCCTGACCCGACATAACGAGCGACCGAATGCTCAATGGCACGGCGGGAGGCGGTTCTCCCTGGTGGAACCGGCAGAATAGCACTGGACTGACTGTCGTCGTCACCGCAGGGCCGGCGGTGAAGATGGCCGGCGACGGGAAAACAGACCCCGTCGCCGCCAGGGAGGTCCCCGCCAACAGAAGGGTCGGGCTGATCGCCATGCCGCGCATCACGCTCGTCTCCCGTGTTGGGTGATGGTCACCGGCCGGGCCGCTCGACCTTGGCCGGCTTCTCGGGCTTTTCCATCTTCTCGCGCTTCTCCGCTTTCTCGGCCTTCTCCACCCGCTCCACGCGGGCCACCTGCTTCTCGGCCTTCTCGACTTTGCTCCGCACGTGGCCGAGCTTGAGATTCAGGTCGTGAGCGATTTGGCCCCAGCCCTCACCGGCCGCGCGCTTGTCGAGGATCGTCTGAAGAGCGTCCGTCTGACTCAAAGTGTTATTGCTCTTCATCAGCTCCTGGGAGAGGGCCAGCGCGATCGTGATCTCGCCGAAGCCCATCTTGCGGTTGCGCAGATCGGTCACGACGGATGGGTCCACCTTGAAGTCCTTGGCGATCGCCTCGGTGACGCGGCGCTGCCCCTCGGGCGTCGCGGCCGCCTTCTCCGCTTTGGCGTCAAGTTCCTGCGCTTCCGTGCCGAGCCGCTCACCGTGCTTCTGCTCCGAGGGATCCACGGGCCGGCTCGATTGAGCGGCGGCCGTCGTCACGAAGATCGCCACGACGCCAGCCGCGGCACACAGCCGCCACACCAGTTTGGTTCTCATTGTGACCTCCTTCGACGAGTTTGTGTGTTGAGGAGTCTCATGGCACGTAACAAAGCGGCCCGTCAACGCGACGGTGTCCGTGCGCCCTTCCCATCCCGGGAAATCAAGAGGGCAGCGATCGCACGATCGAGATCGGCGAAGTCAATCGGCTTCATGACGTAACCGCACGCCGCGAATTTCAACGTTTCGCGCTTGAGGCTCACATCCGCGTTCCCCGTCACCATAAGGACCGGGACGGTGGAATCCAGGGCACGGATACGTCTGAGCCCTTCGACGCCGTCGACCTCCGGCGTCCGGCTGTCCAGGAGCACCACATCCCGATGGACCTGTTGGACGGCCGTCAGCGCGTCATCAGCACTGAACGCCATGTCAACCGTGTGCCCGCAGCCGAGGAGGTGATCGCGAACGGCTTCCGCAGCCGCCGGCTCATCGTCGACAATCAGGATTCGAGCCGAGCGATGACGTCGTTTCTGGCGATCACGGTCCCGTCGTGCGCGAACGGATGTCCGGCGGCCCTCCCTGGCACCGTCAATTCTGAAGTCGGTGTCGGCCACTTGATCTTGAGTGATCGTGCGCGACACCGGACTGGGTCCCGACTGGCCCAGCTCCCGCGTCACCGGCGACCCGTCAACTGGAAGGTGTAAAAGTCTGAGACTCAGCTCCATAGG
>WNEY01005073.1_pt1 | contig 10145 bp, 9 predicted proteins | sample 5400531 | NCBI WGS metagenome assembly WNEY01 (sample SAMN13153338, study PRJNA577476) | soil metagenome | isolation source: 200 cm saprolite under Douglas fir tree site 1 | place: USA:California | collected 2015-04-18
ATCTTTCATAGGCTCGATCGCGACGCGATCGTGCAGCGCCTGCGGGACTACGCTCAGCACGAGCTCGCGCCGCGCCCGGAGGTCTGCGAAGTCGTTCTCATCGGTTCGTTGGCCCGCAGTGATTGGTCCGCCCGCAGCGATGCGGACGTCGTCGTCGTCGTGGATACCGCGCGAGAGCGTGGGCCGTTCCGTGGTTCCGAATACGCGCCGACCACGAGCATCGGCGTCCCCGTCGACGTCCTCGTCTACACGCCCGAGGAATCCGCCGCGTGGTCGCCGCGCTTCAGAGCCGAGATCGAGCGCGGCGTGCTTCTCTACTGGCGGCGAACGTAACGCCTCTCACAAAGGTGCAGTTCGCACTTCGGTTCAATCTACACACACCACCATGGACATGACCCGGCTGGCGACGGCAGGCTCGCGCGCTCGCGTTCTCTAAAGGTGACTCACTCAAGTTCGTCTCGCCCACCTGGACGTGGACGCCACAGCCATGTCTTTCGACCGACGCCTTGATTCTTCTCCGCCCGGAACTTCGCCTCGCAGGCGCAATACACCGCAACCGGAAATTTTGTTCGTGGTCCATACTGACGGTGGGTAAACGCCTCGATCGCGTGCTCGCTACCAGAGCCGATTGCCCAAAAGCCAACGACGTCTTGAAATTGCCGGATCTTGCCGCTCGTCAGAACTTCAAAGACGACGGCCTCGTCGCTGTGCTCTGGTCCGAATCCGCAAACGAGAAAGGAGCATTCCAGCTCCTTCCTCCTAAATTGCGTCCATGACCTCCTCGTAGAACCGCGAGTGAAGCGACGCGCTAGGTCCAGCTTGAAGCCGCTCCATCGTGACACCGTATCGGATCAAGATCAGACGGATCTTGCGCTCAATCTCTGCCGCGCAGACATCTCCAAATGCCCGTCGTACCTCTCTGGCCGTTCCTCGTGTGTCGACGAGACGCTCACGAACTTCCGTCAGCACTCCGGGCGCGTAGCCGACATCGTCGCCGGCCACGAGCGCAATCCATCTCGTGCCGTGAACACGGTGCGCTTTCGATATTGAATCGGCTGACCATGAACCGACCGACATGAGCCTGTCACAAACCGCAACAATTCCACGGCCGTCCTCGCACACCACCGCTGCACAGACCGTCACCTGGATACCTCAGTCGAAGGAATTCGGCGTCGGTATTTTGGCGCCCCAACGCTTGTTGGGGTAAGCAATCTGCGGCGCGAGGCTACGAGCCCCGCCTCCACCTCAAGTTCGGCTCGCGCGCGGCCTTCGTCTGATCGAGCCGGCGAACTGGTGTCGTCCGCGGCGCGTCGAGCAAGGCCTGCGGGTTCGTCTCGGCTTCCTTCGCGATCGTGATCATCGCCTCGCAGAACTGATCGAGGGTCTCCTTCGACTCGGTCTCGGTCGGCTCGATCATCAGCGCTTCCTCGACGATGAGCGGGAAGTAGGTCGAGGGCGCGTAGAAGCCGAGATCGAGCAGGCGCTTGGCGATGTCCATCGCAGTCACGCCCTGTCGCTTCTGGCGGCGCGCAGAGAGCACGCACTCGTGCATGCACGGGCCGGGCGCGGCCACGTCGTAATGACCCTCCAGCCGCTTCATGACGTAGTTGGCGTTGAGCACGGCGTTCTCGCTGACGCCGCGCAAGCCGGCGGCGCCCATCGTGCGGATGTACGTGTAGGCGCGCACGTGCATGCCGAAGTTGCCCCAGAAGGCCTCGAGCTTGCCGATGGACTTCGGCCGCTTCCAGTCGAGCGCGTACGTCTCGCCGCTCTTCACGACGACGGGCGTGGGCAGAAAGGGCTCGAGGTGGGCCTTCACGCCCACCGGCCCCGCCCCGGGGCCGCCGCCGCCGTGCGGCGTCGTGAACGTCTTGTGCAGGTTGAAGTGACAGACGTCGAAGCCGAGGTCGCCGGGCCGCGTGATGCCGAGGATGGCGTTGAGGTTGGCCCCGTCCATGTACACCTGCACACCCCGGGCGTGGCACATCTCGCTGATGTCGACGACGCGCGGCTCGAAGTTGCCGAGCGTGTTCGGCACCGTGATCATGAACGCCGCCACGTCGTCGCCGAGATGGCGGGACAGATCGCCGAGGTCCACCTCGCCGTTGGCGTCCGACTTCACCTCGATGACCTCGTAGCCGGCGATCGCCGTCGACGCAGGGTTAGTTCCGTGGGCGGAGTCGGGGATGAGCACCTTCGTCCGCTTCTCTCCGCGCGAGGCGTGATAGGCGCGGATCATCAGCACGCCGGCCAGCTCGCCCTGGGCGCCGGCCGCCGGCTGGAGCGAGACGGCATCCATGCCGGCGATCTCCGCGAGCATCCCGGCCAGCTCGTGCAGGAGCTGGAGGGCGCCCTGACTGGCCGCTTCCGGCGCCAGCGGATGCAGGCGCGCGAAGCCGGGCACCCGCGCCATGTCCTCGTTGATCTTCGGGTTGTACTTCATCGTGCACGAGCCGAGCGGATAGAAGTGGGTGTCCACGCCGTAGTTCATCTGGCTGAGCCGCGAGTAGTGGCGCACCACGTCCAGCTCGGATAGCTCGGGCAGCTCGGCCGGCTGTGCGCGCAGGAAGCCGGCGGGAATCTTCCCCCGCGCGACGGCGACGTCGACGTCGGGCTCGGGCAGCGAGTAGGCGATGCGACCGGGCGAGGACAGCTCGAAGGCGAGGCGATCGTACGCGCGCTGGTTGTCGTAGGGCATTAGGCCACCGCCTTGGCGAGCGCCTGGGCGAAGGCGTCGATCTCTTCGCGCGTGCGCTTTTCGGTGACGGCGACGAGCAGACAGTCGGCAAGCTTCCGGTCGAAGGCCTTGAGCGGGACGCCCCCGAGGATCTTCTGCTTCACCAGCTTGCCGACGACGCGCTCCGGCGGCTTCGGCAGCTTGAGCGTGAACTCCTTGAAGAACGGCGCGCCGAAGCGCAGTGACACGCCCGGAATCGTCGCCAGCCGATCCGCGGCGTAATGCGCCCTGGCCATCGACAGCTCACCCACGCGCACCAGTCCCTGCTTGCCGAGCGTCGAAAGATAGATCGTGGCCATGAGCGCGCACAACGCCACGTTGGTGCAGATGTTGGAGGTGGCCTTGGCCCGGCGGATGTGCTGCTCGCGGGTCTGCAGCGTGAGGACGAAGCCGCGCCGGCCGTCGTGATCGACGGTGGCGCCGACGAGCCGCCCCGGCATGCGGCGCACGAAGTCGTTCTTCGCGGCGAACACCCCGAGGTAGGGGCCACCGAACGAGAGCGGGACGCCGAGCCCCTGGCCATCGCCCACGACGATGTCGGCGCCCAGCCGGCCGGGAGCCTCCAGCACGCCGAGATTCACCGGGTCGCTGACGACGACGAGCAGCGCTCCCGCACCATGCGCAATTTCGGCCGCGGCCGCGACGTCCTCCAGACAGCCGTAGAAGTTCGGCGACTGAACGACGAGCGCTGCGGCCCTGGCACCGACGGCCTTCCGGGCGGCCGCCGTATCGAGCACGCCCTCGGGCGCCGCGACGTCGCGCAGCTTGACCCCGGGGCCATCGCAGTACGTCGCGACGACGCGACGATAGAGCGGATGCACGCCGCCGGCCAGCACGACGTCCGTCCGTCCCGTCACCGCGTGAGCCATCAGCGCCGCCTCGGCCAGCGACGAGGCGCCGTCGTAGATGGACGCGTTGGCGACATCCATCCCGGTCAGCTCGGCGATCATCGTCTGGTACTCGTAGATCGACCTCAGCGTGCCCTGGCTCGCCTCCGGCTGATAAGGCGTGTAGGCGGTCAAGAACTCGCCGCGACGGACCAGGTGATCGATCGGGCTCGGCACGTAGTGGTCGTAGGCGCCGGCGCCGAGGAAACAGACGTGGCTGTCGCTATCGGCATTGGCGGCGGCCAGCGCCCGCATGTGGCTGATCAACTCGGTCTCGGCCAGCGCGGGCGGCAGGGCCAGCGGGCGATCGAGCCGCGACTTGGCCGGGATCTTGACGAGCAGATCCTCGATCGCGCGCGCGCCGATGGCGTCGAGCATGGCGCGCTGGTCCTGCGCCGTGGTGGGCAGGTAGCGCATCAGTGGCCGCCGTCGGCCAGGAATTGCTCGTACTGCTGCGCCGTGAGGAGCTGATCCCAGTCGCCCCCGCCCGAGGCCTTGACGACCAGCATCCAGCCCTGGCCGTAGGGATCGTGGTTGACCAGCTCCGGAGTCTTGGTGAGCGCGGCGTTGGTCTCGACCACCTCGCCCGAGATAGGCGCGTAGAGGTCGGAGACCGCCTTCACCGACTCGACGACACCGAACGTCTTGTGCGACGTCACCTTGGTGCCGGCCTTCGGCAGCTCGACGAAGACGACGTCGCCGAGCTGCTCCTGGGCGAAGTGCGTGATGCCGACGCGCACCCGGTCGCCTTCCCGCTTGGCCCACTCGTGCTCTTTCGTGTACTTGAGGTCCGCCGGAACGTTGGCCATGAAATGTCCCCTATTTCTTCACGCGAGACGGATGGAACGGTGTCTTCACGACGCGCGCCGGCCGGGCCTGGCCACGGATCTCGACGGCCACGTCGGCGCCGATCGCGGCGTGAGCGGTCTCCACGTAGGCGAGCGCGATCGACTTGTCGACCGAGGGGCCGTAGGAACCCGACGTGACGACGCCGAGCGTGCTGCCATCCTTGACGACCGGATAGCCGTGACGGGCCGCCGCGCGGTCGGCCATCTCGATGCCGACCAGCTTGCGTCGCGGGCCGGCGACGCGGACCTTCTCGATGGCGTCGCGGCCGATGAACTGCCCCTTGGCCGCCTTCACCACCCAGCCCAGGCCGGCCTCGACCGCATTCGTCGTCTCGTCGATGTCGTTCCCATAGAGCGCGTAGCGCATCTCGAGCCGCAGCGTGTCCCGCGCGCCCAGCCCGATGGGCTTCACGCCGTCGCCCGCGCCCTTCTCAAGCAGCGCACGCCACGCGCGTGCGGCGTCGCGGGCGGGAAGGTACAGCTCGAACCCGTCCTCGCCGGTGTAGCCGGTGCGCGAGATCAGCGTCTCAGCTCCGGCCACGCGGCCCGACGCGAACCGGTAGTAGCCGATCGCGGTCACGTCTGTCGCGACTTCGACGTCGGTGAGCCGTCCGACGAGCGCCTCGGCCTTCGGCCCCTGCACCGCGATCAGCGCAGTGTCTCCTGAGATGTTGCGCCACGCCGCGCCCCGAAACGATCGTGACTGCTCGGTGACCCACTCCCAGTCCTTGTCGATGTTGGCGGCGTTGACGGTGAGCATGAAGCGCTCGCCGGCGAGACGGTAGAGCGTGAGGTCGTCGACGATGCCGCCGTCGGGAAGACAGAGCAGCGAGTACTGGACCTGCCCGATCTCGAGCGCGGCGACGTCGTTGGTGGTCAGGGACTGGAGCGCGGCCAGCGCCTGGGGCCCGCTCACCTCGAACTCGCCCATGTGGCTGACGTCGAAGAGGCCGGCGGCCGAGCGGACGGTGCGGTGCTCTTCGACGATGCCCGTGTACTGCACGGGCATCTCCCACCCGCCGAACGGGACCATGCGTGCCCCGGCCGCAACGTGCGCCTCGAAGAGCGGAGTCCGTTTCAGCGGAGTGTCCATCGGGGCGCCTCAGTTAATCATTGCCCCGGAAGACGGTCAAGCCACGCCTCGATGGCGCGACGCATTTCCAGGGGACGCTCCATGGGAATCCAGTGCTCGGCCTCGATCCAGATGATCTCGCCACGGGGCAGTGCGGCGAGCCGGCCCTGGACGATCGCGGGATCGCCGTAGGCGCCGCCGGACGAGAGCAGCGTGAGCGTCGGTGCCGGAACGCGGGAAAGATCACTCACGCCGCCGATCAGCACGAGCAGGGCCTGAAGGTACACGCCCACGGGGATGGACGCGAGGTCCGCCCACGGTGAGGCGTAGCGCTCGAGCAGCGCCTCGCTGCTGCCCGCCGCGATCGCGGCGCGGGTCTCGCGATCGAGCGCCTCGAGGTCGAGCGGGCGGAGCCGACGCCGGTGGAGCCCGAGCGCGTTGAGTCCGCGCACGACGGTGACCAGCGGCCCCAGCGCCGCACGCCACCGCGCGGCGTGTCCGAGCCTCCCCCGCAGCGCGTCGGCGAAGATCGGCTCGATGAGGACGAGACCGGCGATGGCCCGCGGCCGGCGGCGACCGAACTCCAGTGCGATGTTGGCCCCGAGGCAGTGACCAGCCACCACCACGGTCTCGTGAGGCTCCGCGTTGATGATCGCCGCCAGGTCGTCGCACCACACGTCCATCCCCATCCGTCCGCGATGGACGGAGGCGCCCTGACCGCGCAGGTCGAGCCGCAAGATGTCCCAGTCGCCCTTCAGCGACGTGTGAGCCACGAACTCCGACCAGCGCGTCGAGTTGCTGGCGAGGCCGTGCAGCATGATGAGGAGACCTCGCGCATGGCCCGGGCGCCACAGCCGGTAGGCCAGCCGCGCGCCGTCAGCGACGGTCAGCGTGCGTGAGATGTCCATCGCGAGGTGGTCGGCATCGCCCTTGCTACCAAGGACCGGCGGACATGAATGGGCGCGCGGCTCGCATCCTTCTCGTGGAGGATGCTGACGACATTCGCGATGCGTTCGACGTTCTCCTGAACGCCGAAGGAGCCCAGGTGGCGACGGCGGCCACCGGACGGGAGGCGGTGGCGCTGGCGGCGAAGGGAACCTTCGACGTATTGCTCACGGACCTGGGCCTGCCCGACATCCCCGGTGACATCCTCATCCGCGAGGTGCTCGCCACCGCGGCGGCTCGCCCTCACGTCGTGGTGGTGACCGGCTACGGCGAGCCTCATGTCGCTCGGGCTCGGGCGGCGGGCGCCGACATCGTGCTGACCAAGCCGATCGAGTGGACGCTGCTGCTGGCCGAGCTTCGGAAAAGCCTGGGGTCGCACTCGTTGGGCAACGCGGCGTCGATCGCCGCGTAACTTTTCCAATTCCGCTCGTCGACTCCCGGCAGCCGCGCCGGATTACGCCTCCGGCAACCAATCGCTCAATGACTTCACCTGGCAGCCCGCCTTTTCCAGCGCCTCGCGCACGGTACGCACGATCTTGTCCGAGCCCGGCGTGTCGCCGTGACAGCAGATCGTGTGCGCGAGCATGTCGACTTCCACGCCGTCCATCGTGGTGACCTTGCGCTCGGTGGCCATCTTCACCGCCTGGGCGGCGGCCTTCTGGGGATCGGTGATGAGCGACCCCGGGATCTTGCGCGACACCAGCGTGAGATCGACGTTGTAGGCGCGGTCGGCGAAGCCTTCGGCGGCCACGCGCGCGCCCATCTTCCGGCAGGTGCGCTCGTACTTGCTGCCGGCCGCCGCCATGAGGATCAGCGTCGTCTTGCCCGACTCCATCACGGCTTCGCCCGCGGCATGGGCCAGCGTCTCGTCCTTCTCCATCATGTTGTAGAGGATGCCGTGCGGCTTGACGTGCTGGAGCTCGACGCCGGCCGTGCGCAGGAACTCGCGCAGCGCGCCCGTCTGGTAGCAGATGTAGTCCTTGATCTCGCGCGGCGAGACGTCCATCACCCGGCGCCCGAAGCCCATGAGATCGGGCAGCCCGGGGTGCGAGCCGACCGCGACGTTGTTCTTCAGGGCCAGCTCGACCGTCTTGCGCATGACGTGGGGATCGCCGCCGTGATAGCCGCAGGCCACGTTCGCCGACGTGATGAACGGCATGATCTCGGCGTCGGCGCCGAGCGTCCAGCGCCCGTAGCTCTCACCCATGTCGCAGTTCAGATCAATGAACGTGGTCGCCATCACGAGTCTCCTTATTCCCTGGCCAGCACGCGGGCCAGCGCGTTCACGAAGCGGTCGATGTGCTCCTCGCTCATGGCCACCGAGCAGGCGCCCAGGCCGCGCTGGGAGAGAAGGATGCCTTCGTTGAGCAGCCCGAGGAAGACGCGCATCGGCGCTTCCGTATCTTTTGGCCGGCTCGACCGATAGTCGGTGAGCGGCCCCGTCGCCCAGTGCAAACAGAAGAGCGAGCCGACGCCCGTGATCTGGCCCTTCCGCCGCGTCGCTTGCAGCAGCCGCGCCACGCCGCCGCGCAACCGATCGCTCAGCGACTCCAGCCGGCTGTAGGCCTCGGGCGTGAGCGCGTTCATGGTGGCCAGGCCGGCCGCCATCGTCACCGGGTTGGCGTTGAACGTCCCGCCGTGGCTGATGCGGGCGCCGCCGCGCCGCGGGTCGTAGGCGTTCATGATGTCGCTGCGCCCGCCGAAGGCGCCGACGGGCAGCCCGCCGCCGATGATCTTGCCGAGCGTCGTCAGATCGGGCCGGATCCCGAAGCGCTCCTGGGCGCCACCCCACGCGATGCGGAACGAGATGACCTCGTCGAAGATCAGCACGATCCCGAGACGCGTGGTGACGGCGCGGAGCTGCTCCAGGAAGCCGGGCGCGGGCGGCAGGATGCCGCCGATCCCGAGCAGCGGATCGACGAGCAGGCACGCGACCTGCTCGCCCTCCTTGGTCAGGATCTCCTCGCACGCCTCGCCGTCGTTCCACGGCAGGACGACCGTCTGCTTGAGCACGGTCGACGGCACGCCGGCGGACGCGGCCACCGGCTTGGGATGCCGGCGGCCCCCGGCGGCCTTGACGTCGGGCGCCACGCTCACCAGCACGGCGTCGTGCGTGCCGTGGTAGGCGCCCTCGAACTTGGCGATCTTCGGCCGGCCCGTGAAGGCGCGGGCGACGCGGACCGCGTTCATCGTCGCCTCGGTGCCCGAGTTCGTGAAGCGCAGCGACTCCATCGACGGGATGCGCCGCGTGAGCGCCTCGGCCAGCCGGACCTCGTGCTCGGTCGGGCCCGGGAACGACATGCCGAGCATCATCGCTTCATAGGTCGCCTTCACGACGTCGGGCGCCGCGTGACCGAGGATGAGGCTCGTGTAATTGCCGTTGAAGTCCAGCCGGTCCACGCCGTCGGCGTCCCACACGTGGGCGCCCTGGGCCCGCTGGATGTAGAACGGATACGGATCGAAGAACGTCGTCGTCCGGCTGTTGCCGCCGGGCATGACGGCGCAGGCCTCCTCGTGGAGCGCCCGCGACCGGCTCGTCTTCGCCAGGTATTCGTGCAACTCCTTGTCGATCGCCATGCAGCCTCCGTCACTCCGTGGCCAGCGCGTCCGCCAGGGACGCCGGCCACGCTCCGAGCGAGCGATGCGCGTCGGCCAGCGTCACCGCGCGGAAGCGCAGTCGCTGGCCCGGTTTCACCTGCCCCAGGCGGCCGATGTCGAAGGAGCAGACCGTCGCGACCTTCGTGTAGCCGCCGGTGGACTGGCGGTCGACGAGGAGCGCGATCGGCTGGCCGTCGCCCGGGACCTGGATGCTGCCGAGTGCGATACCGTCCGAGATGATATCGTGCCCGCGGCGATGCGCGATGCGCGGACCGCGCAAGCGCGCGCCCATGCGGTCGGACTGGGGCAGCATCTCGTAGTCACCGCCGAGCAGCGCCTCGATTCCCTCCCCCGTGAAGCGATCGTCCTGCGGGCCGAGCACCAGACGGATCGTCGGCGCCGCCGTCAGATCGGGGATCGCCGCCGGCTTCACGCGGCGTCGTGACGGCAGCGTCGCCGGCAGCAGTCTCACGACGTCGTCCTTCTTCAGCGCGCGACCCTCCAGCCCGCCCAGCCGTCCCCGAAGGTACGTCGAGCGCGAGCCGAGCACCAGCGGCACGTCGATCCCACCGGAAAATGCCAGGTACGAACGCACTCCGGAACGCGAAGCGCCGAGCTTCACCACGTCACCGGCCTTGAGCACGAGCGTCGTCCACGGCGACGCCGCGGCGCCGTCGATCGTCAGCGGCATGTCGGCGCCGGTGACGGCGATCGCACAGGCCGCCTGCACTTCGAAGCGCGGGCCGAGCACGGTGCACTCGAAGCCGGCCGCGGTGTCCGCGTTGCCGACGAGGCGATTGGCAAGGATGAACGACGCGCGGTCGATCGGGCCCGACGGCGGGACGCCGTAGCGGAGCTGGCCGGGACGCCCGAGATCCTGGACGGTCGTCTGGGCGCCGGGCTCGAGGATCTTGATCACTTGTCGATGACCCGGTCGGCGCGGGCGAGGAGCGACTGCGGCACCGTGAGCTTCAAGGCATTCGCGATCTTGAGATTCACCACGAGCTGGAACTTCTCCGGCCGTTGCACGGGAAGATCGCCCGGCTTGGCGCCCTTGA
>WNEY01019765.1_pt1 | contig 10145 bp, 7 predicted proteins | sample 5400531 | NCBI WGS metagenome assembly WNEY01 (sample SAMN13153338, study PRJNA577476) | soil metagenome | isolation source: 200 cm saprolite under Douglas fir tree site 1 | place: USA:California | collected 2015-04-18
ACTTTGTAAAACTGAGACTTTGATTTGTGAGACGAGTTTATGAGACTGTCGTCGTAGTTGATTTATACAGCGTTATTTATAGACAGCAGTCACGCACAGGAAAGTCTCAAATATTGGGCGTTTTTTGAGACAGCATCCTGCTCTCACAACACAACCCGTTCGGACTGCATTGCAGGGTTTGAGTTATTGACTGGCTGGCGCGTCAGGCATATAACGTCTCCGTTACTCTGGGCAGGTTTTATTGTCAAATTATTTTTGCAACAATTCTTTGAGGAGCACTCGCATGCTTGATGCTACACAGTGCGGCGACGGGGCGGTGAAGAGTCCCCTGCCCAACCTCCTCCAACGCACCCATGAGGTCCAAGGCGACCAGATTCTGTATCGCTTCGGCAACGGCCTGCTCATCAAGACGGAGATCTTCCGGAAGCATGACAGGCTCCGGATCCTCCCTTTGGGCGCTCCCCAGGGGAGCCTGATGAACCACATACTGCATTTCCCGGACGTCGTGCACGGCAAAGACGTCTTCGAGCCGTTCGCTGGCTCCGGCGCACTTGGTTTTATGGCGTTGAAACTGGGTGCCCGCCATGTGGACTTGCTGGATGTCAATCCCCGTGCCGTGACCTTTCAAGTCGAGAACGCGGCCCTCAACCACTTTCTCACCAGTCAGTACAGCGCCATCGAGGGCGATATCGCGACATTCATCCCCACGCACAAATACGACCTGATTCTGGCCAACCCTCCATTTGTGCCAACGCCTGCTGGGATCGAGGGCACCCTGACCTCCAATGGGGGTCCGGAGGGGAACCAGTTCGTCGAGCTGCTGTTGCAACGCCTGGAAGCGTGCCTGCACCCGGACGGGCAGGCGTTCATCTACCTGTTCCAGCTCGTCAGGCACGGCGCACCCCTGGTCTGCGAGTTGCTCGTGCGACACCTTGAGCACCGCGTAGTCGAGTTGACACCGTCTCAGGCACGACCGATCAGCTTTACCGTGTACTGCCGCTCCTATGCGGAACTCTTCCCAGGAGCACAGGCAGAGATTGCCCGGTGGGAAGGCGATCTGCTTGAGAAATATGGCAATGACTTGATGCTCAATCATTACGTGGCGCATGTCGGGCCGCAGACCGATGGCCCAACGACGTACATGATACGAGAGAATTTCACAGAGAAATACGGGGAAAACCTGCTCGTGCTCTTGCGCAACGACAAACAATTGTCATACGGACGGATTTTCGAGAATATCCTGGATTTCAGTGGTATCCCAGATTATTCATGAGAGACAACCGCGTTCATGGGATTCGGTAGTGTATGACCTTTTTCGCGAATTCTCAGGACCGACTTTTCAGGACCGCTTGCCGTTTGGCCGACTCCCGCATTGAGATCAAATACCAAAGGACTTCACACCCTCGTTCGCTTTGAAATATCCCAATATCATGTTGCTTGCGTCGCACCTCCTTGTGAAATCGTTCCAAGAGGTTCGTCGTGCGGATGAGCGGCGCAAGGGACGTGGGAAAGTCCACCTGCAAGTAGGATAAGGTCTTGTCAAAGTCGGTGAAGAAGTTAGCCACGGCCTTGGGCTCTCGTCCTTCCCATGTCGCACAGAAGGCGGCCGCCTGAATTCGGATGTCGGCTTCCACAGCGCCGGCATACATCCGACCCGCGTCGGCCAACATGGCGTGTTTGCGGGCCTGTTTGGCGTTGCGCACGGCTTTAGCATCGTCCAAGTCGCCATCCACCTCCAGGTCGTCAAACACCAAGTGATCCGCGATATTTTTGATCTTGTGGAAGATGCAACGTTGGTGAGGCACCCCCTTGAGCTGCTCAGCCAGAGCGTTCTCAAGCCCTTTGGCCCCATCGCTGGCCACCAGCTCGGTCGTCTGGGCTGTCATCCCTTTGGCCGCGCGTTCTTTGAAAAAGGCCTCCCAGGCGGGTTGGTTCTCCCCTGAGGTCACCTGCCAGTGGACGATCTCCCAGTGCCCATCCGGCCACACCCCAAGAGCGCTCAGCACCACACGTTTCTGCTGGCGTTTGACCGCCCGCCGCCGGCCTTGGGCGTCTTCCCTCCTCTCGCCGGTGGGATAGGCAATCTTGACCCACATACCGTCGACCAGAAGGATCGGAGGGGGCGCCGCCAAGGGCGTCGTCTTGAAGGCCTCCATCTGCTGTGCTATGCCCAGCACGAGGCGATGACACGACGACACCGACAGCACCTCGCCAAGCGTCAAGCGTATGCTTTCGTGGAGATCACGCAGACTGAGCCCGAGACCGTACCCCATGACTTGCTGATCGAGAAACGGTCCCCAGCAGCGTTCGTAGCGCTCGATCGTTTGCCAAGACACGTCACCGTTCCCTCGTCGTAGCTTGGGGACCCGCAGGTCCGGAATGCACCCATACTGCGTGAACACCTCCCGGCGATAGCTCCCACTGCGCGTTCGTTCGGGGCCACGGCCAAGGGGCAGGTGTTCATAGCGCACACACCCCAGATACGCGTTTCATTCTTCCTCCAAGGCCTGTTCAATGACGCTTTGGACCGTCGTGAGGACGGCGTGGTGGACATGCTGGCGGACTTCGGTTTTGACATTGCCTGGCAGGCCGCGACGATTGATAATCTCCATAGAGTCGTCAAAGTAGCTCGGGTTGTGGATCTGCTTGGCATGGCTCATCGGGACATCCCTCTATTGAATCAGATTGTGCAATGTCCTGGTTTTAGGGGATGTCCCGAGTTTTTTCAATTCCGCGAAATCATTCCTCACGGTTCGCTTATTTTTATTGGAGTTTTATGCATTTATAACCTATTGTATTTTCTTATGTTAAAGAATTTACCCGCCTTTCTTATAGTCTTTTAAGGTCTTTTGTCTGTCAAATGGGCAGTTGTCCACAATGAGATAGAAACAGCATTGGAAGTTCTTTGTTCCTCAAAACTAAACTTCCAATTCTTGGAAATGAACTTCAAAAATGAGCGAACGGTAAGTCATTCGTACACTACCCAGAAAGAGGCGTCGAGAACGTGGGTGGTGGTGGTCAGTATTTCGCAATGAGAGGGAGACCCAATCCGTGTTGTGGGCTTATCCCAATGGAGAAGGAATCAGCACTGGGCCGTTGCACTGGCCCGATACTCCCTGTAGCCCAGCAGCACAAACAGCACATCCGTGGATTGCCACTCCACGAGGATACCTCGACAGATGCGCCGCTTGTGCTGCCTATCGAGAGTATAACATAATGCCAATGACAGCCAGGACCCCCGTACCATGCAGTATGGCCTGGGTGGGACACAACCCATGCAACAGACGGTGCGCTCCACCGCGTTGAGCGCGAAGCGCTTGGTCCATTTCTGGTGGGATGCGAAAAAGACGGAGCCGTACACTCTGTCCCCTCTCCCTTCGTCAAGAAGAATTTCCTTGCCATGGCTCTTCCTATAAATTATGAAGAGAGGCAAGGTTGGTGTCATTCCGACTTGGGGCGACACCATGGTTCATTGACGTGGATGGTTGGTGAGCAGACCCACCATATCACAGGACTCTGACTGGCAGCACGTACACCTCGGAGGTGATCATCATGCATCGTTCGGTGCGATTGTCCGTCCTGATCGGCAGCGTCTGTCTGGCGATGGCCTTCCCCCCCACCGCATCTGCCGATGCGGTGTCCTTTGTCCAGAAAGAGCTGCTGCATTGTCTCCATCCGACGATTAAAGTGGACAAAGCCAAGGTCGAAATCGACAAACCCACGGTGACTGAGGGGGACACAAGTACCACGAGGGTGCGGGTCTTCTATGAAGGGGCGGTCAAGAAGAACACGATGGTGGTGGAGGTCATGGAGAAAGCGGGCAAGCCCCCGTTGGTGAGAGCCAAGGTCTTGGAGGACACGGGGACGGGGCATGCGCCGAACTGCAAGTATACCAAAGAAGGGTGGCAGGAACTGAAGCCGTGACCACCACGAGCCGACGCACGTTTCCTCTGTCCCTCAGTGGGCTCAGTATCGCGTTCGCGTTGGGGCTGGCGCTGTGGGAGTGGTATTTCTTCTTCATGGCGGGCACGCCTCCCTTGGAGAGCGTGGAAGGCCGTCTTGGGTTCTTCACCCCAAACCGATTAGGTTTTAACTTGGCCTGGCTCACGGCAGGCTACCTGACCTACCAACTGATCTCCATCCCGTTCGCGCTGCCTGCAGCCAGAGGGCGGTTCATCGGCGTCGTGGATGGCATGGCGTCTTTGGTGCCGCTGGCGGTCGTGCTGGTGGTGGTGTTTGGCAAGCCCTACCTGCTCGGCACCTCCGAGCGGTGGGAGACGGCGATCCTGCTCATATGCGTGACGGCAGTGGATTTGTTCGGGGGCTATGCGTTCAATATCGCGCTCAGCCGCCGCACCTTCGATGTCAGCCCTGCGTCATCTTCCTGATACAGGGGTCTGCGTCGCGTGCAGCCTCCCGCACCCTGTCCAACGCGGCACACCAGCGCATCGCATCAGGCATGACAGGCTCTGGCAGTCTAAAGCTGTCACGCAGCGACTTCGTCCAATGGGGCACAGTCGGTCACGCTCGTATCTCTGAAAGCCTTGAGGCAAGGGCTTTCGCCCTTTGACCCTTGTGGTAGGTACGCCCTTTGACCCTTGTGGTAGGTAGGGCAGGTCGCGTAACGGAAGTTGAGAGTGGGCCGGTCATGGCTTCCACCCCTAAGGAGCACCATGTGTTCTGCTGGGGTTGAAAGGCCGCTGTGCTTTCTGGTATGCCTGAGGGCATGCACACGTATTCTCTCTCAGGAGCACCTCATGAAAGCACACAGGCATTCGACGCCTGGCGTCTGCCCAGAGACCAGCGAACCCGGCGAAACCGTCTCGATCTACGTGGATTACCATCACCCGTTGCTCCAGCTCAAGCGCGCCCTGCCGTGGGCGGCGCTCTGCGCGGTGATGACCAGACGGTGGGCCGCAGCGGGCAAAAACACCGACGGTCGACCTGGCTTACCCTGGGATGTGTCGTTGTATGTCCCCTTGGTGGTCTTGATGTGCGTGAAGCATCTGCACGCACGCGAGATGGAAGCGTATCTCGCCGAGAATGTCGTGGCGCGTGTGTTCATTGGGTGCCAGGACGATCCCAGCCCCCAGATTCGCGACCATTCCAACATTGCGCGGGCGTACGTCGCCCTGGGCAAGGAGGGGGTGGACGAGATCAATGCACTGATCCTCCATGTCGCCAAGGATTGTGGCTTTGCCGACCCCGGGATCCTGTCGTCGGATACCACCGCGCAGGAGTTGCCCATTGGCTATCCCAACGAACCTGGTATCCTGCGGGGTTTAGCACAGCGCTGTGGCCGCGCCCTGGTGAAGCTCAAAACGCGGGGGATGGTGGGAGTCGACGCCGCCCTCGAGCAGGTCCAGACGATCCTCCGGTCGGTCAAAGCCCACCACCTGTTTACCAAGGGCAAACAGGCCAAGCGCCAGGTGTTGACGCGGCTGCTCACCGAGGTGGGCCAGTTGGTGGTACACACCCGTCCCATGGTGACACGGCTGGGGCAGAGCTGCGACCGTGTCATCCAACGTGCCACGGCCACGCTCGTGGCCATGCACGAGGTGGCCAAACGTCTCATCCCGCAGATTGTGCAGTGGATCACCACCGGGGTGGTCGCCAAGGGCAAAATCGTGCATGCCGGTGTGACGCAGGCGCGGGCACTCGTACGCCACAAGGCGGGGAAGGAGGTGGAGTTTGGCCTGCCCTATCTCCTGAGTCGCCTCGGTGGTGGGTATGTCTTTGGGACGTTGATCCGTGGGGGAGTGGACGAGTCAAAGATGCCCTTGCAGGCGCTTGCGGGGTACCGCGCGATCTTTGGTGCGCAGGCCACGCCCGCGTTGGTGGTCTACGACCGGGGCGGCTATGCCACGGCAACGGTCAGGGCGCTCGCCAACGAGGGTATCAAGGAGATTGGCATCCAGCCCAAAGGCCAAGGGGCGTGGCACGTTGCCGAGGCCGTCCGCGAGACGGTCAGGAGCGAGCGCGGCAAGACCGAAGGGATCATTGGCACCCTGAAGACCGACAAATATGGGTTCAACAGACCCACGGAACGCCTTTGGCAAACGCTGGAGATGGCAGGCCCGCGGTCTATCCTATCGTTCAATTTGAACAAGTTGATGCGGGACCTGGTACAGGCCGGCAGGTAAGGATACAAGGAATTGGAACAGGCAGAAACGGAAAAACAGCCACGAGAGAGAGGAAAGAGGGAGGCGAAGAGACCCCTCTTGACCCTAAAACAGTTCTGCGACACGCTCTACGTAGGGGGTATGCCCACGATTGGATGCTCAGGATGTAACGGCGAGACCATGGAGTATGTCGATTAAGAGTCATAGTCCGCCCGGAGGGCGTTATGTTCAGTGGTATATCACCAAAAGAGCTGGTTGCGAGTTTTCACGAGTGCACACACTGCTCACCTTGGCCATCGTGGAGGCCAAGAGCGGTAGCCGAGGGTGGGGCCGTCAGAAAAATACGCAGCACGCCGAGGCAGCGTGGAGGATGGCATGCGCATGATCACTGCATGTTTTGCTCGTGCACTCCAGAGATGTACGAGCCGCAGATGCATGCATTTTCTCATCATGTTTCAAGAGGTTATACCGATCAGCAAAACTCGCAACCAGTTACCTCGAAGCGGTGACAGGACGTGCGATCCGATTTCAGGGACAGCGTGTGGTCTTTGCTCTCGTTTTCCATGTGGCCACGGGCACAGTAGATTGGTCGGTAGAGCACTTGGGTGCGGGCTTGCTCCATAGCCGTCACGACAAAGCGCGTGTTAACGCCTTGGTCGGACACCTCGACCTTGATGACTCCACGGCGCGAGCGCGACCATGGTCCCGCCTGGGAGCGCGTCGCGTGAAAGCGGGGAGCCTTTCTACCCCAACGCGCATAGGCCCGCTTGGCCTGCGCGATGACCTCGTGGGCCAGCTTCTGCAACACCGTGTTGCTCGTGAGGCCTGTGACAGAGCTCAGGTGGGCTTGTGCTTCGATCCACGCCATCACCTCGGGAGAGGCAAAGTGACGGTCACCACGAAAGATGCACCAGGTGTCGGGCCACGCGTGCCGAAGCCGCTTGACCACACGCTTGAGTCCCGCCAGCCTTTGGGCGCCGCTGAAGCGCTTGGCCTTGAGGATCGTGGTGATGAGACGCCCCGAGAGGCCTTCATACAGGTGGAATGGCATGAAACAATAGCTACCATAATAGCCATCGTAGCGGAGATGTTCCTGTGCACCATGCGCGCGGTCCTCGGTGTCATCGACATCGAGCACAATGACCTCGGGTGGATGGTGGTAGGGCGCAATAAATTGATCCATCAACACCAGAGCCATGCGAGAAATCTCAGTGCGTGAGACCCTGTTTTCCAAGCGTGATAGCGTCGGCTGTGAGGCCAAGGGGGCCCCAGTTTCGGGCAACCGATCGAGGAGGAGTTTGAAGATGGGATCGTGGCACAAGGGGTTGGCATCGTTCGCATCTTCATAGCCAGCGGCAATTTGCAAGATCCGTTGTTTGCGTAAGTCTTCTGGCGTAAAGTGGATACGACGCGCATCACGCGCATCTGCCAGGACGGCCGCCAACGCACGAGTGAGACCGAGCTGGTCATCAATATCTTTGAGCCAGATGAGACCGGCATCGGAAGACAAGCGGCCACCATCGAAGTCGAGTGCAACAGTTCTGTCCCCAACAGGTGCAAGGCGTAGTGGTGTCGGTTGACGCTGAGTCGCGAGTGCGGCTGGCATCGAATCGAAACCTGGGATGGTGTATTCTTTGGGGCTACGAGCGTTCATGTGGGTTCACTCCTGAAGTGGTGATTGTGGATTGTCCTATTATAGGACGTTCTGGAGTGAATCCCATGGACGCGTTTGGCTCTCATGAATAATCCGGGCTAAGGACTACTGATGACATTTGACGAGGTGCTGGCCCAGGTGCTCGAGTTACTCCAACGCGAAGGACGGGTGTCCTATCGGGCCCTCAAGCGCCGCTTCGGCCTGGACGAGGCGTATCTCGAGGATCTCAAAGAGGAGATTATTGCCGCCAAACAACTGGCCATTGACGAGGGCGGCAGAGTGTTGGTGTGGGCCGGCACCCCGGCACCGCCGCCGGTGCGGGAGCGCGAGCCGGCGCCGCTCGCCTTCACCCCGTCATACCTGACGGAGAAAATCCTCACCTCGCGTACAGCACTGGAAGGCGAGCGCAAGCAGATCACCGTGCTCTTTGCCGACATCCAGGGCTCGACGGAGCTGATCGCCGGCCTCGATCCGGAAGAGGCACGGCAGATCCTGGATCCGGCGCTGCACCTCATGATGGACGCCGTGCACCGCTACGAAGGCACGGTCAACCAGGTCCTGGGCGACGGCATCATGGCCCTGTTCGGGGCGCCGCTGGCCCATGAAGACCACGCCATCCGGGCCTGTTACGCCGCCCTGGCCATGCAGCAGGCGATGCACCACTACACTGAGGAGGTGCGCCGCTCACATGGCATTGCGGTGCGCGTGCGGCTCGGCCTGAACTCCGGGGAGGTGGTGGTACGGGCCATCGGCAACGACCTGCACATGGACTATTCTGCCATTGGCCAGACGACGCACCTGGCGGCCCGCATGGAACAGCTCGCCGCCCCCGGGAGCATTTTGTTGACCGCGGCGACGCTGCGCCTGGTCGAGGGCCTGGTCCAGGTGACGGCGCTGGGGCCGGTACCGGTCAAAGGCTTGGCCGCCCCTGTGGAGGTCTGCGAGCTGATTGGTGCGAGCCCTATCCGGCGGCGCCTGCAGGCCACTGCCGCCCGCGGGCTGACGCGCTTTGTGGGGCGGCGCCACGAGCTCGACACCCTGCACCAGGCCCAGGAGAAAGCCGGCGCCGGGCAGGGGCAGGTCGTGGTTGTGATGGGCGAGCCCGGGGTGGGCAAGTCACGCCTGCTGTACGAATGCATCCATTCCCACCGCACGCGTGGCTGGCTGGTGCTCGAGAGCGCCGCGGTGTCTTACGGCCAGGCGACGGCCTATGCCCCGGTGATCGATCTGCTGAAGCGCTATTGTACCATCGAGGACCGCGATGAGACCCGCACCATCCGGGCCAAGGTGACCGGACATGTGCTGACGCTGGACGAAACCCTGCAAGACACGATTCCGGTGCTGCTGTCGCTCCTGGAGGCGCTCCCTGAGCCCAGCCCCTTCCACGCCCTCGACCCGCCCCAACGGCGCCAGCGCACGCTCGAAGTGCTCAAGCGCCTGCTGCAACGCGAAAGCCGAGTACAACCCTTACTCCTCGTCTTCGAGGACATGCAGTGGGCCGATTCCGAGACCCAGGCATTGCTTGACAGCCTGGTCGAGGGCCTCGACGGCGTGCAGCTCCTGCTCCTGATCAACTGTCGTCCGGAGTACCAGCACGGCTGGGGGAGCAAACCCCGCTGCACCGAGCTGCGGCTCGCTCCCCTGCCACCCGAGAGCGCTGAGGAGCTCCTGCAGGCCCTGTTGGGAGACGCGCCCGGTCTCGCAGCGCTGAAGCACTTACTCATCGAGCGCACTGAGGGTAATCCCTTCTTTCTGGAAGAGTGCGTGCGCACGTTGGTCGAGGCCCAGGAGCTGGTGGGGGAGTGGGGCTCCTACCACCTGGCGCACGCCCTCCCGACCATCCAGGTACCGGCCACAGTACAGGCCGTCCTGGCCGCCCGGATCGACCGGCTGCCAGCCACTGAGAAACGGCTCCTGCAAGCCGCCGCGGTCATCGGCACGGACGTGCCTTTGCCCTTGCTGCGCGCCATCGCCGAGCTCCCCGAAGAGACTCTCCACCGCAGCCTGACGCACCTGCAGGCCGCCGAGTTCCTGCACCAGATGCGCCTGTTCCCAGAGCTCGCCTACACCTTCACGCATACCCTCACGCACGAGGTGGCCTATGGCAGCCTCCTCCAGGAGCGGCGGCGTCCCCTCCACGCGCGCATCGTGGAAGCCCTGGAGACCCTGGCTGGCGAGCGGCTGGCCGAGCAGGTCGAGTGGCTGGCGCACCACGCCCTGCGTGGTGAAGTCTGGCACAAAGCCGTGCCCTATGTCCGGCAGGCCGGTACCAAGGCGATAGCACGCTCGGCCTACCGCGAGGCGGTGCTCTGCTTTGAGCAGGCCTTGGGAGCGTTGCAGCACCTGCCAGAGGGGCGTGAGACGCGTCA
>WNEY01005074.1_pt1 | contig 10144 bp, 4 predicted proteins | sample 5400531 | NCBI WGS metagenome assembly WNEY01 (sample SAMN13153338, study PRJNA577476) | soil metagenome | isolation source: 200 cm saprolite under Douglas fir tree site 1 | place: USA:California | collected 2015-04-18
GGGCGGACCGGAAAGGGGAAAGGACCGAGGCCGTGAGGCCTCGGCATGAGGGGACAGGATATCGGCAGGCGTCGGCCTTGAGTCTCTCGCGAACTACCCGTCCATTGACGCCGATTTCACAGGTATAGGGCGAATCCGCACGACGGCGCTTCTCTCTTGCGATCGCCACCCTAAATCGCCTCGACGGCCTCGATTGCCTTTGCGATTTCCTTTTTCAACTTGTCTCGCGCCGCGGGTTTCTTCCACAAGTCATCCAAGTCCGGTCGCGTTGCGCGGCAGATTTGGAGGAGTTCGTCGACAGGAGTCTTACGAAGCGTTTCGAGGACCACCGCCTTGTACGAATGGAGCTCGTTCCCATGACGTTGGATGACGGCGGAGTACAGCCAAAGTTCGCATCCCATCCACTTCTCCACATACGATCGCGCGAGGGGTCGGACGCGTTTCGCGATTTGCTTCCGGAACGATTCTTTCGCGAGCTCGAGCAGAAGCGGTCCTTCCAGTTGCTCCTCGGGCATCGCCGGGGGACCGGCGCTCTCCTTCTTAAAGCGGAGCTGCCTGTGAGAGTCGTTCACGTCGGAACACCTTCGCAAGAACTTCGAGATCCTCCGGATAACGCACGGCTCGCCGTTCTTCGAGAAGTTCCCGCTGGGCCCTCTGGAGAACGTTCGGGATGAGCGGCCAAATCGCCTCGACCCTGTCATGCAGGCGCCGCTCCGAATCAATCAACGTGCGTCCATCGGCCGCGAGGTCGAACCCGCGCACGGGGCCTTAGAACGCGTACGCATGAAGGTTTCCCTTGAAGAAGCAGCCCGAGTACGGAAGAGGAAGCAGGCCACGGGCTCGGACCGCACAACAGAACCGGCGTACTCGCTCTTCCGAGATCCGGACCGGTTCGACGACTTTCTGTGAGCAACTCGAGGGTCGCGACATACCGGCGATTCCTGCGTCTCGGTGGCAAAAACCGTGACGCCGTTCTCGGTCGGCATGAGGCGCTCGAGGACGACGAGCTCGGAGACTTGGGACGCCACGAGGCATGGAGGGGAGCCCGCAATATTAGACCTCGCGGCGCGGACACACACCTTAAGTAACGCCCTGCGGTTGCGCGTCGGGGGCCCGTAGCTTAGTCCGGTGGAGCGTCTGGCTCATAACCAGATGGTCGTCGGTTCAAAAGGCCCCGCGGATCTCGCGAGGCCGGAAATTCCGGCCGGGCCCAACCACGACCGTGCCCGTCAGGGCAAGCCCGGCATGCCCTTGATGGAGCGTCCGTTCGGCTTGAGGAGGTACTCGCGGATCAAGTCCCGGGCCCCGACGACTTTGTCCATGTCTCCGTCCCACTTCTCGAGCACGCTGCCGTACGCGATCTCGACCTGATCGAGGGCCGCGCGGATCCGCTTGCGCACGCTCGAGGCGCCCGTCCCGGAGTACACGACCGCGAGGTAGAGATGTCTCCCGCGCTCGATCATGATCCGGTAGTCGCCGAACTCGAGCTGGTGAAGCTCGCGATGCTCGCCGTACACGAACGCGTCCCGCACGAACTCCTGCACGGCTGTGAGCATGCCGCTCAAGACGTCCTCGTCCTTGTCTTGCGAGAGGCTCCGCGAAAGGTGGTAGATGAGCACACCATCGCGGTAGACGAGGAAGACCTCCTCGATCTGCACACGAACTCGACGGAAGACAAGAACGGCGATGAGGCCTGCGGCGACCCCAGCGACTCCGATCCAGAGGAGCACGGTGATGTCGGGTGCGACCTTCATCGTGACGTAGTTGGAGTCGCTGTTCCCGATGATCGTCTCGAACCGGTCCGTGTACACCGCATGGAAGACGGCGGAAATTCCGGCCCCAGCCGGCAGGTTGTCGCGGACGCGGACCAGCAGCGTGATGTTCACGTTCTGAACGTCAAGGAACGACCAGTTCAGTTGGTTCGGTACGGGTTCCTGGCCCCGCGGAGTGTAATTGAGAAGCTCGAGGCTGGTGTGGATCGACGTGGTCACCCACAACCTGTGGGCTTCCGCGGTCCCACGGTTGCGGATGGAAAGGATCAGGGTGAGTGGATCTCCCGTGTGGACGAGTTGTGGCCCTGCCAGGAGCATTTCGAATCTCGCCGCGTGGAAGTTCGCGACTTCGTACTTCGTAATTCCGGGTCGGAAGTTCCCGTTCCGGTCCGTGTAGTCGACGTGGAACGTCAGGTTCTCCCTCGTCCCATCGGAGACGGAGGGCTTGACTTTCAGCGTCAGCGAGAACGACTTCGATCCGGGAGCGACATTCGTCCAGTGCCACACGTAGGTCGATCCGCCCCGGATCGTCCGTTCGCCGTCCGAGGTGTCGTTGACGTAAACAAAGCTAGCGGGGAGCGTTAGAGTGAGCCGTACGTCGCCTGCCACTCCGCTCCCCGCGTTAACGGGATAGATGTTGTAGAACGCGAATCCGGCGGCCTCGAAGAAGGGATTGTCGGTCGTGACCGTGAGGGTCATTTTGGGCACCGACGCCTCGACCATGTCGGACCCGATCAACGTCGGGGCCATCCGTTTGCCCGAGCCGTCGGTGTAGGTGATCGTCCCGCCAATCGGCATGAGCCAGTGATCGGCGACCGTCGTGGCGACGGACGCATTCAGGAAGATCGTTCTGGTTCCGATCGGGACGTTCGCCAGGGTGAAGTTCACGTGAAGGAGGTCCGGGCTCACCTCGGCCGGCAGCGTCGCGTTGAGGAACAAGAGGAACGGATCGAACGTCAAGTTCACCCATGCGTCGTTTGCGGGCTCGTTGCCCGCATTCGTGTACGTGACACGGCCGACGACGACGTCGGACGGCGTCACTTGGTTCCTGGCGAGGATCACGGAGGCGGACACGAGGTTCGGTGCGAAGACGCTGACGGTCCACGATGCCCGTCGGGGCGGCAGGAGGAAACCGTTGGCGTTCGTGTAGTTCAAAGAAACCGTGTTCGTCAACGTCGACCCGCGGACGAGGTCGGAGGCCGCGAGGGCAGTCATGGTGAAAGACCAGCTCCACGGGCCCGGCATGTTGGTGAATTGGAAGTAAACCATGCTGCCCGACACCACGGGCGGCGCACCCCCGATGCTTGCTGCGGTGTCGGAGGCATACGTCAGGCCGGACGGCAGCGAGTCGTTCACCCAAAGCGTTTGCGCGCTGTCCCCGGAGTTCTGCATCGTGATCGCGTACACGATGGGTTCGCTCGAGTGCAGGCCAAGCTTGCTCGATGTCTTCGTGAGGCTAATCACGGGGCCGACGAACGCGACGTCGCACGACGCGGTCTGCATCGGCCATGAGTGGCCCTTTTCGTCCGTGAAGTTGAGGAACGCGACATTCCGGAAGTACGGCACGGGCGTGAGGCTTCCCTGAACCTGGACGTCGATGCTGAGCTTGTTGTTCCCAATCCCCAGGGACGTCCAGCTCCAGTTGTAGTTCCCCGTCATCGCGATGGAGTCCGAGGATCCGAGGAACGTGAGACCGCTCGGAAGGCTATCGTTGATCCAAACGGTGCCCGCAGGCCCGGTCCCCGTGTTGTTGTACCAGATGTCGTACGTGAACCGATCCCCGGTTCGCACGTTGACGGCCGAGGCGATCTTGACGAGAGTGAAGGCGGGTCTCGTCACGAGGGCCGACGTCTCCGCGATGTCTCGGACTCCGTTCACCTCCGTGGCGGTGATGACCGCCTGGTACCGACCCTGGGAGAGCGGGGGGAACAACGTGAAACGGAACACCTTCCAGGCCGAGGGGATCGACGTGTCGGTCGCCAGAAGGGCCATCGCCGTGAAGTTCGCGATCAGAGAACCGGATGGCGCGGTGAGGTTGATTCGGGCCCCCGCGATTTCGGCACTGCCGAAGGGGTCGGAGACATTGACCTGGATGATCAGCGTGTCCTTCGGAGACCATGCCGTCGTCGAGCCGACCGAATCCCGGAGATCGATCTGATCGATCCTCACGTACGTCGACGTCTCGACGTCGATCCGTGACGGCGCGAACGTCGAGTTCATCGCCAAGATCGCGTCGGAACCGCTCGTCCCCATGTTGCGCACGGTGAACCGGATCCGGCCGCCGATCGGAAACGTGTGATCGATCGGACCGAACGGCAAGGCGAACGGCTGGTAATCGTCGAAGGCATTCGTGGTCACGCTTTGTTCCGTGTAGGCGACGGGTCGGACCGTAATGCCGTCCCAGTCCGTGAGCGTCAGGTTCACGGTCAGGCTCCGCGCATCGTGTTGCGACGAGTCGAGGAATAGGGTCGCGACCAACCCCGTCACGCGGAAGGACCGGACGAGAGCTGGATTCAGATCAAAGTCATGCGGGCTGCCGTCGCGCCGGAGGGTTTCGTTGGCTTGTGACGGCATCCCGCCCGTCGGCCTCGCGGCTTTCAATCGCTCCGAGGGCCCGACGATTTCGGGACTGAGGTACAACGGTTTCGTCTCGAGTCCGATGAGGACCGAGGCTTGCGTCAGCGGGGCCGATTTCACGACCTTCGATGCGTTCAGATACTGCAGCGTGAAGGCTTTCTTGAGGATCGTGCCGGGCTCTGTTCCGGGGTCGACCCGGGCCGTGAGGTCGAACGTCCGGGATCCATTCGAGACGTTCGGGAAGGTGAACGCGGGCCAGGGACTGATCGTCCCCGCGGTTCCGGCCGTGTCGGAGACGTGAACGAACCCGGGGAGCTGCGTGTCGTTCAGCCAAGCCGTCGAAGCGGGGGCATACCCGGTGTCATTGAGGTAGACGCGGAACGTGACGAGTTCATTGGGGTCGGCACGCGACTTGAGCGAGCGGAGAGTCGCGGTGAGGTTGGCATCCGTTTCCTGGCCGTACGTCACAAAATACATGTCCGTCGGGGAGGGCGGATCGGCCCACCCGGTCCCTCCGTTCGTCTTCGCCTGGCCCCCCGAATAGGTGTCCGCGGCGCTGTGGTGCCACTCGTAATTGTTGAGGATCAAGCTCGTGCACGTCGCGACGATCCAGTATTGGGTTCCCGCAATGAGGTTGGGTGGACTCTGAAGCGGCACGTTGTAGTTGCCGAGGTTGTTGTTCGTCAGGCCGATCTGGGCGCCCGCGAGGATCGAGGTGGACGGGACGCCGCCCGCATCGGGTCGGATCGTGATGCCCAGACCGTCCGTAACGTCACCGGCATTCCGGAGTCTCAGCGTGACATTCAACAGCCGATAGGACGCCGTCGCCATGAACGATTGGGCCACGCTTTGGCCTGAGTACACGTTGAGGTGGTTCGTGCCGGCGATCACGGTGTTGGATTCGTACGGTTGCTCGCCGAACGCCGCCGCGGGCGTGGCGAGGAAGGGCACGAGGGCGGCTCCCGCGAAGACGAGGAGGAAGACGGCTGCTAGCGATGAGGTGGGCAGGCGACGGCTCACTCTGGAACCTCTCGGTCGAACTGTCGCCGGTCGGGGGTAAGACCCCGCCGACCCGGTTATCCTCGCTGATAGTTTTTCCCGAACCGGCCGGCTGCTCGACGCCCTGCCGCCCCGCCGACGCGCAGCTTTTAGTCAAGGGACCTCTTCAAGCGGCGTTGCGCATGGAATCCCTCGGTCTCGATCCCCCGATCCTCGAGGCGGTTCGCGCCCTCGGCATCGAGGAGTTCACCGAACCGCAGATTCGGGCGATCCCTCGCATCCTGGCGGGTGCGAACGTCCTGCTCGTCGCCCCCACGGGAATCGGGAAGACCGAGGCCGCCATCCTTCCGATCCTCCAGCACATCATCCAGGAGAAGCCAGAGCCCACGAGCTGCCTGTACATCACCCCCCTCCGCGCCTTGAATCGCGACATGCTCCGGCGGCTCACGTTCTTCGCGGAGCGGCTCGGGGTCCGCGTGGCCGTCCGCCACGGAGACACGACCCCGCAGGAACGGGCCGCGATCACCCGCCACCCGCCGGATATCCTCATCACGACGCCGGAGACGTTCCAGATCCTATTCACAGGACGGAAGCTTCGTGAGCACCTACGCTCCGTCCGGTGGGTCGTGGTCGACGAGATTCACGAGCTCGCCTCGGACGACCGGGGCGCTCAGCTGGCGGTCGGCCTCGAGCGGCTCAAGGATCTCACGGGCCGCGAGTTTCAACGGGTCGGCTTGTCGGCGACGGTCGGCGCACCCGAGGAGGTCGGCGCGTTCCTGGCCGGAGTCGGCCGACCCGTCGAGATCATCCGGGTCCGGATCCCGAAAGGGCTGCGGATCCGCGTCGAGATGCCGGTTCCGGCGGACGGCGATTCCGAGATCGCGGACCGTCTCCGGTTGAAGGCGGGCCAGGCCGCCGCCCTCCGTCGCTGTTACGAGCTGATCAAGGAACACGAATCGACCCTTTTCTTTGTGAACACGAGGGACACGGCGGAGTTTCTCTCCTCCCGCCTCGCGGCGTGGTACCAGGATCCGGGGATCGGGGTCCATCACGGGAGCCTCTCGAAGGACGTGCGGGTGCAGATGGAGGACGACTTCAAGGCATCACGATTGCGCGCCCTCGTCTGTACGTCCTCCCTCGAACTGGGGATCGACGTCGGGAGCGCCGACTTCGTGCTCCAGTACAACTCCCCCCGGGAGGTCTCGCGGCTCGTCCAACGGATCGGTCGTTCGGGCCACGGCGTCGGAGAGGTCTCCGACGGGGTGATCCTCGCGACGCACGAGGACGACATCGCCGAGGCCTGTGCAATCGCGCGTCGCGCCCTGGCGGAGGAGATCGAGGATCTCGTCGTAAGGAAAGACAATCGATCCGTGCTCGCGAACCAGCTCGTTGCGACGGCCGTGTCCGAGAGGTTTGCGTCCCTCGACGAGGCGTACGAGACGGTCCGCCGGAGCTGGCCTTTCCGCGATCTGAAGCGTCCCGAGTTCGACGACGTCGTCCGTCAGCTCGCCGACCTCCGGGTCGTCTGGGCTCGCGACGGCCGAATCGGCCGGAGTTCGAACTCGCTGCCCTATTTCTTCGAGAACATCTCGATGATTCCGGATGTGAAGACGTACCGGGTCATCGACCTCTCCTCGCGGCGCATGATCGGAACGCTGGACGAGTGGTTTGTCGCGGAGAACGCCAAGTTGGGGGAGAGCTTCATCATGCGTGGCACGGCGTGGCGATTCGTCGAGTTCGAGGAGGACCGCGTTCTCGTGGAGCCCGTGAAAGAGATCGGGGACGTCCCCTCGTGGGTCGGCGAGGACATCCCGGTCCCTTTCGAGGTCGCGCAGGAAGTCGGCCGTCTCCGGCGGGAAAAGGATTTCTCCGCGTACCCGGTGAACGATCGCGCGTCCTCCAAGTTCCTTGAGTATCTCCAATCCGTGGGGGACGCCCCGATCGCCACCGACCGACGCATCACGATCGAGACGGGGCGGGATGTGATCATCGTGAACGCGTGCCTCGGATCGAGGGTGAACGAGACGCTCGCGCAGCTCATCTCGTCCCTCGTCAGCGCTCGGTTCGGCCAGAGCGTCGGCGTCCAGACGGACCCCTACCGGATCGTCATGGAAGTCCCGAGGTCCGTCAAGCCGCAGCAGATCGTCGACATCCTGCGCCCAGAAGACCCCGATGCGCTCGAGCCCCTTCTGCGGGTCATCCTCAAGAACTCCGCATTCCTCCGATGGGCCTTCGTGTACGTGGCGAAGAAGTTCGGTGCGCTTCGGCGGGACGTGGACTGGGAGAGCGTTTCGATCCCTCGGCTGCTGAAAACGTTCGAGAACACGCCTCTTTTCGAGGAGGTCCTCGACAAGGTGTTCTGGGAGCGCATGGACATTGCGCGGACCGTGGCGGTCCTTCAACGAATCCGATCCGGAGAGATTGAGATCGCGGTGACTCGGATGACGCCCATCGGGAGGGCGGGTTTGGAAGGCGGGCGTCTCCTCGTAACCCCCTCGAAAGCGGACCACGCTACCTTGATGGCCGTCAAGGCCCGCTTGGAGAAGGAGACCGTAACCTTCCTCTGCTTAAACTGCAAGAAGTCGTGGCGGGACACGGTGAAGGACCTCCCTCCGAAGATTCGTTGCCCGAACTGCGAGGCCCTGATGATTGCCGTCGTCGCGCCGTACGAGAAGGACAAGATTGCGAAGCTCGACTTCGGGGGAGGCGACAAGGAAAACCGGGCGAAGGCGAAACGGCTCTTCACGAACGCGAGCCTGGTGATGGCCCACGGGCGAAAGGCGGTGCTCGCCTTGATGGCCCGCGGCGTGGGGGAGGACACCGCCGCTCGGATCCTTCGAGGGTACCACGAGACGGAGGAGGATTTCTTGCGGGATCTCCTGTCTGCTGAAATCACATACGCCCGGACCAAGCGGTTCTGGGATTGAGTCGCCGGGGTTCCGAAAGAAAGATGGAGTCCGGCGGGAGATGGACGGGAGGACCGCGGCGTCCCGGCGGACTCACGGTTTGGGCGGTTCTTGTGGGGGTGTTGCGGGATGATTCGAGGGCCGATTCCTCTCGGCCGCGCGAACCCCCCTGGTATCTCCCCCGGTCATCGCCGGAGAAGCACGATTCGATTCAACGGGGCCCGTATAAATACGTTGCCTCCGCTGGTCCGGTTTTTCGTGTTTCGTCGCCTCGGGCCTCGCGATAGGCATCACGTGAAATATTATTCCGGCGCTTGAATACTTCTGTGATCGCCCGTCGCCGTCCGAGGATTCGGGCGGAATCCTCCAGACAGAAGAGCAATCATCTCACGGAGGGAATCCAAGGCGATACGTTTATTGACTCTGCGCCCGTCGTCGACTTCGATTCGAAAATGGGCGACGAATCCGAGATTCCGTGTCCGATTTGCGGGGCGACGAACCCCGGTGGAGCAACGACGTGCTCCGCATGCGGCTTTGCTCTTGTCGAGGCTCCGCAGACGCAGAGGATGGAAGCCCTGCTGGATGATCTGCTTGAGCTGTCGGAGAAGCCGGTCGCGGAGCCCCACCCGGCGCCGGTTGAAGAGACAGCGGACGTCGATGAGACCGTCGCCGAACAACTCTTCGATTCCTTGCTCGTCGAGATTCGACCTTCGGAAACCGAGGAGGCCGCTCCCGAGGATAGCGATTCGCCCGAGGTCGCGATCCCCGAGCCGCCACCTGAGGTCCTGGGTGACGTCGATCGTGTTCCGGTCCTGGCGATGCCCGCAGAGACGGAGGGAAAGAAGCTCCTCAATGTCTCCGGCCGAATGTTTGATCTCGTCACGTTCGGATCGGTTGGATCGCTCTTCGCCGTCTTCGTTGTCTTCCGAATGTACGAGACCTTGTTCGATCCTTCCCATCCGTTCGGGATCCTGGTTTTTGCCGCGGTCGCCGCAGCCGGGATGGCCGCAGCGCTCGTCCTCTTCCATCTGTCGAACAGCGCGGTCGCGCAGGGAGACCGACTCGTCAAGCAGGGCCGCTACCAGGAGGCGCTGGTGCATTACGAGCGCGCGATCCGGATGGTACGGCGACCATCGTACGCTTGGACTTCGCGGGGCGTCGCAATGAAGTACCTCGGTCGACTCGACGAGGCTCAGCGCTGCCACGAGAATGCGATTCGACTCGATTCGGAGAACGAGGTCGCATGGTGCAACCTCGGCACCGTGTACTTCAAGAAAGGTGAGCTTGGCAAATCTCTTGAGTGCTACGGCAAGGCGATCAAGCTACGCCCGAGGTATGCGATCGCTTGGAACAACAAAGGCGTCGTCTTCGCTCGGATGAACCGGTTCGAGGACGCGGAGAAGTGTCACGCGAAGGCGACCCAGCTCCGGCCCGAGTACGTCGCGGCGTGGCTGAACCGCGGCGAAATTCTGACCCGCCTCGGAGCCCGCGACGAAGCCCAGAAATGCCTGGAGCGCGCGCGGGCGATTTCACGGGGCGCCGCCGCGGCCTAGATCCGCCCCATCGCCAGGACATAGATTTCGGAACTGGTCGATGAGGATGCGCTGGGCTTGACGCCTTTCGTCGCGTCGAAATGAGCGCTCACCCGACGGACGAAGGCGGGATATCCGTCCCCTTGGAACACCTTCACGAGGATTGCGCCCCCGGGTCGGAGGGCGCGCGCCGCGAACGAGACCGCGGCATCCGCCAATTCGAGGGACCGCGCGACGTCGACGGCGCGGTTCCCGGTGAGCCGTGGGGCCAAGTCACTGATGACCACGTTGGCCGGCTTCCGAAGGAGCTCGAACAGCTTCGCCTGGACCGCGCCGTCCATGAAATTGCCACGAATCG
>WNEY01005305.1_pt1 | contig 10144 bp, 13 predicted proteins | sample 5400531 | NCBI WGS metagenome assembly WNEY01 (sample SAMN13153338, study PRJNA577476) | soil metagenome | isolation source: 200 cm saprolite under Douglas fir tree site 1 | place: USA:California | collected 2015-04-18
TACGGGCGGCGGAATTTGCTGGGAGAATAGATGGCGGTCGATTCGACATCAGGAATGACGCACAAATAGCGAGAGGAGAAAAAATGAAGATTCGAAGATTCGTCTTTCCGGCGCTGGCGGCCCTGCTCGCGGCTTCGCCGCTGTCCTTTGCAGCCGAACCCTCGAGCAACAAGACCACGGCAAAGGACCTCTCCAGGAAGGCCGGCGAGACCGGTCGGGCGATGAAGGATTACACGGTGGCGCAGCGCGACGAGGCCATCAAGCAGGCCAAGGCCGCGCTCGATGACGTGGACGCGCGCATCCGCCGGATGGAAAGGAAGTTGGACAACGAATGGGACAAGATGGGGCCCTGAACGCGCTGCGCAGAGAACGCGGCGAGCTCGCCGAGTGGTACGGCGGACTCAAGCACAGCTCCGCGGAATCGTGGGAGCAGGTCAAGGCCGGCTTCGTGAAAAGCTACGAAGTGCTGAGGCAATCCTTCGCCAAGGCGAGGAAGGAGTTCTAGCCCGCCCCGGGTGAAAACGCCATGCCCGCTCCCAGAGCCGAACCCCGGCTGCCGGCCATCATCGCGCTGCTTGCAGTGGGCGGCATTTATACCGCGCTGCCGCCTTTCCTCACCCTGGGCCCGCGCTGGTTGCTCCTGGCGGTGGTGGGTGTTCTGCTGATACCGACGGTTGTTTCCCTTCGCACGGGACATCACCAACTCAATCGCGTCCTGGGTCACATGGTCAGCGCGGTCATCACGCTCGCCCTGGTCGTGTCGCTGGGGCTCCTGATCAAGGCGCTGCCGACGCGGGCGGAAGCGGCGCCCGAGCTGCTGCGATCCGCCGGGGCGCTCTGGCTCACCAACATTCTCGTATTCGCCCTGTGGTACTGGAGACTAGACGGGGGCGGTCCGCTGCAACGGGACCGCCGCGGCAGCCACACGGAAGGCGCCTTCCTGTTTCCTCAGATGACGGAGTATTCGAAAACGGCGACCGAAAATAGCTGGTCGCCTCGGTTCATCGACTATCTGTTCATAGCCTTCAACACGAGCACCGCGTTTTCGCCGTCGGATACGCCGGTGCTTTCGCGATGGGCCAAGGTGCTGACGATGCTGCAGTCGGCGATCTCATTGATCATCGTCGCCCTGCTGGCGTCGCGCGCGATCGGGATTTTGTAATCGCCGATCGAAGTAACCGGCCCGGAAGCCCATCGAATAGTCATCGATTCCGACTATGGCGTGTACAGGCGGTTCTTTGCGCCGCTTGCGGAATACTTCGCCATCGACATAGCCTTTGGCGCTGGTGAGCGGCCAGCCGTACTGTTCGGCCAGCACCCGCGACTTGTCCTTGAACGCGACGACCGACATGACACCTCCCCGAACCGCTTCTTAAACGCTTGTTAGAATGCTCAACGGGCGGTGTTACGGGAATCTGTCGTTCTGCCTAGTCCTTTCAGCCCATGCGTCTCCTCGCAAGTGCCGCTCAACCCTTGTCCGTGATCATCCATTCCACCCTTGATTTTGCCTGCGCAAGGGCGTCTTCCGCAGTGGTGAAGAGCCGATGCGAGAAACGGTGGAGCGGAAACCAACCTCTCCCGTCCTCCGGATCTCTGCGATATTCCTCGAAACCGAACGTGCCATCGGCACGCAAGAAAACGTCGACACAATGGTCCCCTGCGGAGTTTTCGAAAGACGTCAGAACCTTGATGGACGCGGGCATTGCGGAAATGGATACTCTGGCCCCTCATAGACTCTGGACGTGATCGTTCCAGCCGGCTACGGGCAGGTTCTTGCAACGAATTGCCGCGCCCGCTCGATCGCAGCCTTGCGCGCTGCGTCGTCAAGATAGACGCGCTCGCCCTTCTCATTGAGATCGTAGACGCGCTCCACGGATTCCATTTGCCGCAGATCGTCTTTCGCGAAAATGCAACGCCTTTGCTTTTCCTTCGCTTCTTTCTGCTCGCGCTCGGTCTGCTGTTCGCGCTGGATCCGTCGCCTCTGAAACTCGATGTTCTTGTCCTGCCAGTCCTCGCTCGCCCGCGGTTTTACCGGCGGGGTGTCTGGTGCGGCGGGCTTGGCTGGTGGCGTCGTCTCCACCGGCCGGGCTTGCTGACCCTGCGGTGGGCGTTCCCCGTAGTGGGTGACGCCTCTCTCGTCGACCCATTTGTATACTTGCGCCGCCGCGGGCCCGATCACGCTGCAGCAGAACAAACCGCAAAGCAGAGCGAGCCATCGCGCTTCGGCAATCCGCCAGCCGAATATTGCAGATTTCACACCGATTACCCGCACACTCCCACCCACCCGCAGGCGCTGCAGAAATCGCAGCCGTCCTTCCTGATCATCGCGTAGTTGCTGCATTCGGGGCAGCGCATGCCCTTCATCTTCGGCGCGGCGCCGGGCGCGGGCGATTCGAGCACGCCCATCGACTGCACCGGGTAGCCTTCTTCGTCCAAGATGCCGAGCATGGCGTAGCGGTGGATGATGAGCCGCGCGACGTACGAAACCGTCGAAGGCCAGTTCTGCTGCTTGCGCGACCCCGGCAGGAACGCCATGAAGTCTCCGAGCGGCTCGGGGTAGTTGAGAAGCTTCCTCAGCTTCATCCCGATCCACGCGGGGTCGATCACCCGCATGTCCAGGGACAGGATCTTGCACAGGCCGTCGAGCGCGCGCGGGTATTCGCCCGAGAGCCACATCGAGTAGGGGCGCGTGACGCCCGCGGCGGAGCCGTCGTGCGTGGGCAAGGTGATTTCCTTCAGCCCCAGCACGAAGTCGTCGCGCCCGGCGGGATTGAGCACGTCCACCGTCCATGACATCGTGCCGTCGGCGCCGGTCTTCGGCTCCTTCAGGCTGAACATCGCGTCGAGAACCGGGCCGTGCTTTTCGTCGGGCAGCGCGCTCAGCTGCTCGCACTGCCAGCGCACCAGCTGCGCGACCGCCGAGCACAGGCTCGGCATGCGTTTCTTCTCGCCGTGCGGCGGGAAGGGCATGTCGAAGGCGTCGTCGCTCGCGGTCTTGGCGAGCGTCTCGAGCTTCACGCGCAGCCACGCCGGGTCGTTCGCGCGCATGTCCATCGAGAGCGTCTTCGCGACCGCCCCGAGGCCGCGCGGCTGCTCGGCGCCGTTCACCCAGACTTCGAACGGATGCGCGCGGGTCTCGTTCTCCACGTGGCCGACGAAGAGCGCGAATTGCCCGTGCGGGTGCTCGACCATGTAGGTCCACGCCGGGTTGCCCCCAGCGAGGTTGGGCCGGCCCGGCCAGCGCAGGGAGGCGAGCACCGGCTCGGGAATGGCCTTGATCTCGATGCGGCGGTTGCGGTCGTTGCCGACGAAGTCCTGCGGCCTGGATTCCTGCCCCACGGAAAGCACGGACCCGATGATGTTGTTGGGCCGATAGGTCGCGAGCCCCTTCAGCCCCGACTTCCACGCCTCGAAGTAGAGGCCCTGGAAATCCTCGTAGGGGTAAGTTTCCGGCACGTTCACCGTCTTGGAGATGCTCGTATCGATGTAGGGCGCGACCGCCGCGACCATTTGCTCGTGCGCCGACGCGGAGAGCTCGAGCGCCGTGACGAACCAGGGCGGGAGCTTCTCCATGTCGCCGCCCGCATGTCTATAGAGACGCCAGGCGTGGTCCTCGACCGGGAACTCCTTCAGCGTGCCGTCCGCCATGCGCTTTTTCCTGGTGTAGGTCCACGAGAAGGGCGGCTCGATGCCGTTCGAGGCGTTGTCGGCAAAGGCGAGGCTGATGGTGCCGGTGGGCGCGATCGAGAGGAGGTGCGAGTTGCGCAGGCCCTGCTTGCGGATGAGCACCTTCAGCTCTTGCGGCAGGCGCGCGGCGAAGCCCGAGCCCGAGAGGTACATGTCGGCGTTGAAAAGCGGGAAGGCACCGCGCTCCCTGGCGAGATCGGAGGAGGCGCGGTAGGCCCTATCGCGCATGGACTCCGAAATCCTCGCCGCCGTCGCGCGCGCGGCCTCGCCGTCGTAGCGCTGGCGCAGCATGACGAGCGCGTCGCCGAGGCCGGTGAAGCCCAGGCCCACGCGGCGCTTCGCCATCGCCTCCTCGCGCTGCGCGGGGAGCGGCCAGGCGGTGACGTCGAGCACGTTGTCCAACATGCGCACCGAGACCTCGACCACCTCGCCGAAACGCTCGTAGTCGAACGCGGCCTTCTCCGAGAACGCGTGGTTCACGAAGCGGGTGAGGTTGATGGAACCGAGGCAGCAGCAGCCATAGGCGGGGAGCGGCTGCTCGGCGCAGGGATTCGTCGCCTCGATGGCCTCGCAGTAGTTGAGGTTGTTGTCCCGATTCATGCGGTCGATGAACAGGATCCCCGGCTCGGCGTGGTCGTACGTAGACCTCATGATCTGGTCCCACAGCTCGCGTGCCCGCGGCTTGGCGTACACCCACAGGCCGTCGTCGCGCTGGTAAGCACCCGAGGCGATCGCATCCGCGTGCGGCCGGGCCTTGTGCACCAGCTCGATTTCGGCGTCGTTCTCGACCGTCCGCATGAAGGCGTCGGTCACGCCGACCGAGATGTTGAAGTTGGCGAGGTCGCCTTGGTCCTTGGCGTGGATGAATTCCTCGACATCGGGATGGTCGCAGCGCAGCACGCCCATCTGCGCTCCGCGGCGCGCCCCGGCCGATTCCACCGTCTCGCAGGAGCGGTCGAAGACGCGCATGTAGGACACCGGGCCGCTCGCGCGCGAGCGCGTGCCCCTCACTTCGGCCCCCTTGGGGCGGATGGCGGAGAAGTCGTAGCCGACCCCGCCGCCGCGGCGCATGGTTTCGGCGGCTTCCTGCAAGGCGGTGTAGATGCCGGGCTTGCCGTCCACGACTTCCGAGATCGAGTCGCCCACCGGCTGCACGAAGCAGTTGATGAGCGTCGCCTGCATCGGGATGCCGGCGGCGGAGTTGATGCGGCCGGCAGGGATGAAGCCGGCTTCCATCGCCTCGTAGAAGCGCCGCTCCCAGTGGGCGCGCTTGTCCTCGCGCTCGGCCGCGCCGAGGGCGCGCGCCACGCGGGCCCTGACGTCCGCCATGGTCTGCTCCTTGTCCTTGGCGTATTTCTCGAGCAGCGCCTCGCGGCAGATCGGCTGGTCGGGAATGGCCTCGGCGACGGGGGAAAGCTGTTCGGTCATGGTGCTATCACTATATATGGGGTTGAAGGCCTCGGCTTGGTCGGTTGACCGCCGAGTGTTACTGTGATTACATACAGTATATGTCGGCTGCGGGTCTTCGGCAAGGCCGGTTATGTGAATGAGCAGCCACGAATTGCGCCGCCGGGCGCGCTCAGCGGCGACCCGGGGGGTTGTTCACGTACCATACGTCCCCATATTCCCCTTTTCGGGAGGAGAAAGCCATGACATCGAGCACGAGCGCAGTCCGCGAATCCACCCGGATCGTCACCGCGCACCGCCAGCGCGAAGGCGCAGGCTTCATCGTGCGCCGCCCCGTGCCGACCCCGGGGCTGGACGTGGTCGATCCTTTCCTCCTTCTCGACGAGATGGGGCCGGTCGATTACGGCCCCGGCGAGGCGGTCGGCGCGCCCGATCACCCGCATCGCGGCTTCGAGACCATCACCTACATGCTGGAGGGCGAGTTCGAGCACGAGGACTCGGCAGGCCATCGCGGCGTGCTTCGCCCGGGCGACGTGCAATGGATGACCGCAGGTGCCGGCATCGTGCATTCCGAGATGCCCTCGCGCCACATCCGCGAGAAAGGCGGCCGAGTGCATGGATTCCAGATATGGGTGAACCTGCCTGCGAAATTGAAGATGACCCGGCCGCGTTACCAGGAGGTTTCAGCGGGCAAGATTCCGGAAGGCGTGAGCGCGGATGGGCGCGCGCGCGTGCGCGTGATCGCGGGCGAGGCGCTGGGCGTGCGCGCCGTGATCGATACGCACATCCCGATCGTCTATCAGGACTGGACGATCGAATCGGGCGCCGATGTCACCGTCGCACTTCCGCGCGAGCAACAGGCGCTCGCGTACGTGTTTGAGGGCTCGGTGCGGGTCGGCGACGAAGGCAAGCAGATTCGCGACGGCCAGCTCTCACTTTTCGGTCCGGGCGACGCCGTGCGCTTTCGCGGCGTCGAAGGCGGGGGCCGGCTGCTGTTGCTCGCCGGCGTTCCGATCGGAGAGCCCGTCGCCCGCTACGGTCCGTTCGTGATGAACACGCAGGAGGAGATCGCGCAGGCCGTGCGCGACTATCAGAGCGGCCGCATGGGAGAGATCACGCGCACGGCAGAAGTTCTGTAGGAAGCGGTATGGCGGTACGATGTGCGACTTGAGACGATCGCGCCGTGAAATCTGACAAGCTCATCGGCGAGCTCTCGAAGGATTGGGAGTGGGTTTCGTTCCTGACCCGGTATTGCGCGGGCAGGAACCTCGGCAACGCGTTCTGCGAAGATTTCAAGTGGTGGGTGCTCGGAGCCGCAGCGCTCGTCGTTGCGATCCTCGCGTGGTGGATACTAGGCAAGATCGCGAGGGTCTACGGCAACTGGAAGCATCGAAGAATGCTCGCGAAGATCGCCGACGCCGAGACGATGGACAAGTACCGTTGGTCCAGTCATGACTTGCCCGAAGCCTTGACCTCTTCCGATCAGCGCGCCGCGAAACCCCGAGGGCCCGAAAAATCCTGATGGGGCTCCTCGCTGTGCTCTAATTGTCCTTTGATCGGCGATAGCGGAGGTTGCGATGAGCGGCTCGCCCCAGGTGCGGCGCGCGGACAAGTTGATGGCTGAGGAACGCGCGCGCGAGACGCTGGCGCGCGGTTTCCACGGGCGCCTGGCGACGGTGGGCGAAGACGGCTGGCCGTACTGCGTTCCGCTCCTATATGTCTGCATGGACGGGGAGATCTTCGTGCACAACACCCGCGCGAAGGGCCACTTGCGGACGAACGTCGATCACGAGCCGCGCGTCTGCTTCGAAGTGGACGAGGCGGGCGAGGTGTTTGCATACGGCCGCTTCGAATGCGATTCCACGGTCGAGTACCGGAGCGTGATCGTGTTCGGCAGGATCCGCGTGGTGGAGGATTTGAAGACCCGGGAACGCTTCTTCGACGCACTCATGGCGAAGTACGCCAAAAAAGACTGGGAGCGCCCGAAGGGCTTTTATCCGCGCATCGACCAGATCACGCTCTACGCGATCAACATCGAGCGCATGAGCGGCAAGGAAACGCCCCTGCCCGCGGACTCGCAGCGCTGGCCTGCGGTGGATCACACCAAGTCGCCGAACGCGCGGGCGTAGGGATTCCGGGACGCCCGATGGAGCTGCTGTCCGATCCTCAGGCCTGGATCGCGTTCCTCACGCTGACGGCGCTCGAGCTCGTGCTCGGCATCGACAACATCATCTTCATTTCCATTCTCGTGGACAAGCTGCCCGCGGCGAGAAGGGAGCTGGCGCGAAGGATCGGCCTCGCTCTCGCCATGTTCATGCGCATCGGCCTCCTGTTCCTGCTTGCCTGGATCACCGGGCTGATCGAGCCGCTTTTCACCGTCTTTCGCCAGGAAATTTCCGGCCGCGACCTGATCCTGATCGCGGGCGGCCTCTTCCTCTTGTGGAAGAGCACCAAGGAAATCCACCAGTTGCTCGAAGGCGAGGAGGGCGAGGCCTCGGCCGCCGTCGGCGCCACCTTCTACGGCGTGATCCTGCAGGTCATGATCCTCGACATCGTTTTCTCGTTCGATTCGATCATCACCGCGGTCGGCATGGTCGACCGGATCGAAGTCATGATCGCGGCGGTGATCGGCTCGGTGCTCCTCATGATGGCTTTCGCGGGCGGGATCGGGCGCTTCGTCTCGGCGCATCCCACGGTGAAAATGCTCGCGCTCGCCTTCCTTTTCGTGATCGGCGTGGTGCTGATCGCAGACGGGTTCGACCACCACGTCCCCAAGGGCTACGTCTACTTCGCGATGGCGTTCTCGGTGTGCGTGGAGATGCTCAACCTGCGCATGCGCAAGCGCGCCGGCCGGCCGGTCGAGCTGCGCGATCGCTACACGCGCTGAAAACAGGGCCTTCCGCACCCCGCCCGACATCTAGACGAGCGCCGTGGCCCCTTCCCTGAGGAACACCGGAAGATCGGTGGTCGGCGGGCGGGGAGCCCCCGGCACCTGGTAGAAGAGGTCGGCGACGAAGCCGCGGTGGTAGCTCGTGTGGTTGACCACGTGGAGAAGGATCTCCGCGCGGGTCATGACCCCCTTGTTCCCGCCGATCAGGGTGAAGTGAACGTTTTCCCCGAGCGCGGCCTCAGAGAGCTTGTCGCCCCAGGCGATGTACCAGTCGTCGACGACCTGCTGCTTGCGCCGCAGCTCCTCGAGCGGCGGGTGCCCGGGAGTGTTGCGCGCCGCGAAGCCGTGCTCCCGCCCCTCGAGGTGCGCCTGCCAGATGAGGTCAATCACGTAGTTGTGGTTGAGCGTATGGACCATGTTCTTGAACAGGCTCTGCCGCTCCTTCGTCGCTTCGCCCGCGGGCAGCGCGGCGACGGCGTCGAAGATGAGCTTGTTCGCCCAGTTGTTGTAGCGCGTGAGCATGCGCGCGGCTTGCGGAGTGATCATGGTTGCCTCGTTCGGAAACTTCCTCGGGGATTATGACACCGGTGGTGGCGGGCTTCTTTTCCGCAGGCCCTGTCTCCGACCGGGAGGCGACGAAAGAGGCTTCTTCTCGTGTAAGATGAACGGTTTATATCGGGAACTGCAACCTTTCATCAGGTGTCTACGAGCCCCGACGCATGAACGTATCTTCCATTTCCGTCGCGCAGGGCCTTGTTCGGTCGGCCGGGCGGATCCAGGCCGCGCTCTCTCATCGCGCGATGCCGGCTGCGGCGACGGTCGCTGCGCTGCTGTTGCTGTGCTGGACGCTGGCGCAGGGGACCTGGCGCGTGCTCCAGCCGGCCTCGCCCGCGGTGGCGCGCGCCGGGGGCGCCGATCTCGCCGATCTGCGCGGGCTCGGCAGCGTGCAGCTTTTCGGGCGCCCTGCCCCGAGGAGTCCGGCGGCCGAAGCGAGCGTCGCGCCCAGCAATCTGAACATGACGCTGACCGGCGTCGCCGCGGGCGCGGCGGCCGGCTGCGCGCTGGTCATCGTGCAGGGACAACCCGAGGCGGCTTTCTGTTCGGGCGAAGAGATTTCGCCCGGCGTGCGGCTGGACACGGTGGAACGCGATCGCATCGTGATCGTCCGCAACGGCGCGCGCGAAGCGGTGTTCATGAAGGACGCCGAAGGCGGCGCCGCGGGAGCTGCCGTCCCGCCTCCGATCGTTCAGTCTGTCGGCACCGATCGGCAGCTCGTCGACCGACGGCAGTTGCAGCAGCAGCTCGGCCGGCCGGAATTCCTCAACCAGGCCTTGATCGTGCCCAATCCCGACGGCGGGTTCCTGGTGCGCCAGGTGCAGGCGGGCAGCCTGTACGAGAAGCTCGGCCTGCGCCCGGGCGACGTGATCCGCAACGTCAACGGCCAGCCGCTCACCAGCATGGACGACGTGATGCGTCTCTACCAGCAATTCGGCACCGCTCAGCGCGTGCTCGTGGACGTGCAGCGCCAGGGCCGCAACGAGACGCTGTACTACGATATGCGCTGACCGAGCGCGCGCCGCGGAATTCCCTCCCGACACTCATGAGAAAAACCCCAGCAATCGCTGCTCGAATCCTCTGCGCCGCACTCGCGGTCGCTGCGCATACCGCTTCGGGGCAGACGCCCGATACACCGGGCGCGCCCCCCATCGCCCCGGGCGCGCCCCCGGTCGAGTCCCCGGCGGCGGCGCCCGCCGCGCGGGCTCCGGGCGGAGCAGCGGTTGCCGTCACCCCGCGAAGGGGCGAGGTGGTGCTCAATTTTCAAGGCGCGGACCTGCAGGCCGTGGTCAAAGCGATGTCGCAGATGACGGGGCGCAACATGCTGATCGACCCCCGCGTGAGGGGACAGGTCACCATCGTCTCGGCGCGGCCCATGCCGGTCGCGGCCGGGTACCAGATCTTTCTCTCTGCGCTGAAGACGCAGGGTTTCACCGCGGTCGAAGGTCCCGGCGACTCGGTGCGCATCATTCCGGTCGCCGAGGCCAAGGCGGCGGCGCCGGTGAACGAGCAGGAAGGGCCCCCGCGCGGCGGCGAGCAGGTCGTCACGCACGTCGTGATCGGGCAGCACGTCGCGGTGGCGCAGCTGCAGAACGTGCTGCGCCC
>WNEY01005075.1_pt1 | contig 10143 bp, 7 predicted proteins | sample 5400531 | NCBI WGS metagenome assembly WNEY01 (sample SAMN13153338, study PRJNA577476) | soil metagenome | isolation source: 200 cm saprolite under Douglas fir tree site 1 | place: USA:California | collected 2015-04-18
TCAAGGAGCGGCGCTGACGTCAGGTCGGTAAGGCTAATTTTCTTTTGGATGAGCCCTTCTGATGATATAGAGCACGGTCCGCCGCGGCCAGCAGCTCATCGATCGTTTTACCATCTCGTGGGTATGTCGCGGTGCCAGTGCTCACCGAGATGGGCGGCTTCTCGCCGTCGTTCTTCAGTTGCTCGGAAACGCGTTGCGCAACCTGCACAGCCGCTGCGGACTCCGTTTCGGGCAGAACAAGCACGAATTCGTCGCCTCCGTATCGCGCAGCGGTATCAATTTCGCGGCAATGAACTCGGAGCACATTTGCCAGGCGGCCGAGCGCGCGGCTTCCCACCAGGTGACCATGGGCGTCATTGATCTTCTTCAGCCCGTCCAAATCAAGCACCAACACCGAGAAGGATCGCCCGGTGCGTCCGTACCTCTTGATTTCCGAGTCGAGCGCGTCGAGGAGCAGCCGGTAATTGGCAAGCCCGGTGAGCGGATCAGCCGAGGCTAGATAGCGGATCTGTTCTTCGGCGCGTTTGCGCTCGGTGATGTCCACGATCGCGCTGATGACCACAGGCCCGTCCTTGGTTTCGATCGGATTGAGCCCGATCTCGACGGGAAACTCGCTGCCATCCTTCCGCATGGCATAGAGGTCTCTGCCCGCGCCCATCGGTCTGACATGGGGCGAGAAAGCAAACTCCTTCCGGCGCTCTGGGTGTCCGCCGCGGAACCGCTGGGGGATCAGCACCTCGACGGATTGCCCGGTTAGTTCTTCCCGGTTGTAACCGAACATTTTCACTGCCTGGGTGTTCACCAGAGCAATCTTGCCTCGTGCATCTACCATCACCATGGCGTTCGGGGCCGATTCAACGGCAAGCCCGAATCTCTCCGCCACGCGCTTGCGCTCCACCACTGCAGCCGCCAGGACGAGTCCCGTGACCGCGAATATCGCCGTGAACAACTGCAGCATGAGCAGAGAGTGGTTTGGCGATTTGGTTACGAAGGGGCCGAAACCGTGCAGCGTGCCCCAGATGGAAATCCCCGATAACATGAAAATGACCAACGCAGCCTCACGCCTGCCAAACCGAAATGCCGCCCAGACGAGGAATGGGATGCCCAGGTACTCCAACGGATAGTGAGTGAAAGGCGGAAGCAAGAGCCTGCCGAAGACAATCTGGCCCACGAGGAACATGCCCACCATCAGAGCGGCAAACTCTGAGAACCGAATCCAGTTCCAGCGGATGTGGTGGTCTGAGATCCATAGAATCAACAAGGGCGCTACGACTACATTGCTTGCCGCATCCCCCAGCCACCACGTTGACCAAATGGAATTGTAGTTGGCCCAACTCGCGAAGCCACCCAGCGAGAGAGTCGTGACCCCGAACGTGGCACTGACCGCAGCGCTGAGGATGCCTGCGAGAAAGGCGAACTTGAAAGTGTCCTGCACGCGTTGGAAGGCATTCCGTCCGCACGCATACCGGTTAACGAGGTAGGCGCCCAATACTGCTTCGAGAGTGTTGCCGGTCGCGATGCCGACGGAGGTGAGTACCGAACCGGCGGTCGTCCAGTTCAAGAAGAAGGCCCCAATCCAGATGCCGGGCCAGACGCGGTAGCCGAGGATCAGAAGGGCCGCCAGGGCGATCCCCGTGCAAGGCCACACCGCCGTCGCACTGGCATTCACAAACGCCAGTTTTAGGCCGAGCTTCCCGGCAACGAGGTAGGTAGCGGCCAAAGCCGCTACGGCGAGAGCGTCTCTTAGAAATCGCGAACGGCCCATGTATGGTTTTCCGTATCCCCAGGGCGAGGCTTTAACCCTGTGACAGAACGGAGGTTATGCTATGTCTGACTTAACTTCGTCCTCTCTCAGGTCAGCCAGAACGGCGGTCATTAACTGTTTATCTTACAAGGCTTTCCGGGAAGGGGCCAAGAGAAAGCAAGCAAGTTGCCATAACGATTAACACCGGGAAGCGAGCCATGGAATCCGATTTTCAGCCTGGTGCCACCAGCGCATGGGAGGCGGTTCCGCCCGGGCTTCCATAGGAGCAAGGATCAGGGGCGCATGCCGGTGCCGATAACGATTTCCAGAGGCATATTCATTTCTTTGCTGTCCCAGAATTTCTTCAGCTCCGCGAGAATCTCCCCCACGGCCACCGCGTTTCTCTCAGGGGTCAGTTGCTCAAGCAACGGGCGGAAAGGCGCAGCGATGGAACACGCGTCAGTGCTTCCAGAATTTCATCACGGCGGAATAGTCGAGGTCTTCCCGGGCGGCGCCTTTGACGTAGTTGTAGGTTTCGCGGGCAGCGGCGGTGGCCGGCAGAGCGACGCCGAGCTGATTCGCGAGGTCGAGCGCGAGGCCGAGATCCTTGTGCATGAGGCGAAGAGGAAAACTCGGAACGTACTCGCCTTTGAGAAGATTCGGCGCCTTCACGTCCAGGACGCCGGAGCGGGCCATGCTGGATTGCAGTACCTCGACGAGCTTTTCGCCCGAAAGGCCCGCGCCGGTAACGAGCGCCAGGGCTTCCGCGAGGGCGTCCACCTGCAGCGCGAGAATCATGTTCATCGCCAGCTTGATGGTCTGTCCGGCGCCGTGGGGTCCCAGGTGGAACCATTTCTTGCCCATCACGCCCAGGACGGGCTCAGCTTCTTTCAGCGTGGCGGCATCGCCGCCGGCCATGAAAATGAGTTCCCCTTTTTTCGCGCCCCAGTCCCCGCCGGTCACCGGCGCGTCGAGGAAGCGCACGCCACGTTCGGCACAGGCGGCGGCGATTTTGCGAGCGAGCGCCGGAGAGATGGTGCTGGAGTCCACGTAGATGCTGCCGCGTTTGAGGGCCTGCATCGCCCCGTGGGGCCCCCACAAAACTTCTTCCAGCGCGGGCGGGTCGCTGACGATGCTGAGGAGAAAGTCGGAAGCTGCTGCGAGTTCCTGGGGCGATTTCGCGAGCCTGGCGCCGGCGGCAACCAGTTCCTCGGCGCGCGAGGGAGTGCGGTTCCATACCGTCACCGGGTACCCGGCTTTCAACAGATTCATGCTCATGGGTCGGCCCATCAAGCCGAGCCCGATAAATCCGATGGCGGGTTTCAAGAGAGGCCTCCTGAGAAGCGGCAGGCGCGAAGCGCGTCCCTATTTTGCTCAAAAAGAGGAGACGATTGTAGCCGAATTACCTTGCCGAAGCAGCGGAGCGCGGCTATGGGTTACGCGGCCAAGGTCATGCCGAAAGAAGGATTTCAGGGCGGCCGAGGGCTAGCTTAGGTTGGAAGGCCGATGCGGCGCAGCAGATCCTGGAAGCGGGGGTCGCTTCTCAGGGGATCGAGTCGCGGCTCCCATCGGCTGTAAATCAAAAAGCTCGAACGCTCCTCAAAGGCTTTCTGAAGCCACTGCAGGGCTTTCTCTTTATCACCTGCTCCCGTGTAGATGATTGCCATGTCGAAAGCGGAAACGTATCCATGCCCCTCAATGTCCTTCAATTTCGCTAGAACTTCTTCCGTCTGTTGCTTCTTGCCCCCCACTGCGTAGGCGTGTCCTAAGGCTGCCAGCGCGAACTCTTTGTCACCGAAAAGTTTTACCGCTGTCTGTAACTCCGAGATCGCCTGCTCAAATCTACCTTGTTGCTCGTAATCCCAGCCAAGAATGATGTGCGACCAGCCATCATTCGGCTCCGCCTGAATGGCTTTCAATGCCTGGGCTACGGATTCGCCGTATTGACGGGCAGAGTAGCGATGCCAGCAAAGGCAGGCTCTGAGGCTGGTGTCGACGGGTTCGAGTTGCAAGGCACGGTCGCTTTCCGTCGCGGATTCCTCGAGCCTGCCCATGGCGATCAAGTAATGAGAGTAGTCGTGGCGGATGTCGGCATCGTTGGGATTGAGCTCCAGAGCACGTTTGAATTCTTTTTCGGCTCCCGGAAAATCCCAGTCATAATGAAGCTTCACCAGAGCCAGCGCGCCGTGGGCAGCCGCAAGGTTTTCGTCTCTTTCCAGTGCTTTCAGAGCCGCGTCCTTCATTCTTGGAAATGCGGCATTGGGCGCCATCAAATTGAAGAATCCCAGGAAGTAATAAGCCTCCGCCATCTTGGCGTACGACGCCGCATAGCTCGGGTCCAACTTGATTGCCTGGTTGAGATAGTCGACGCTTTTTAGCAGGTTAAATTCATCGAAATAAGAGCTGCCCCTGAGGTACAGCTCGTAGGCCTCGGGATTCACTTGTCGCGTGCTAGCCGGGCGCACCTGTTGCTGTCGATTCAAGGTGCCGCCAACCTCCCTTGAAATTTCCGCGGCCAAATCATTCTCCAGTGCCAACACATCTTGCAGGGGTCGCTCATAAGTTTTGGCCCACATATGTTGATCCGTCGCACCGTAAATCAACTGGGCGGTAATTCGCACTTGCTGACCAGAGCGCTGCACCGAGCCTTCCACAACCCCGTCGACGTTCAACTCCCGCGCAATCTGTGGCAGGGGCTTCTTGGCTCCTTTGTAGTTCATGGCTGAGGTTCGAGAAATCACGCGACGCGAACTGATCTGGGCCAAGTCCGTAGTCAGCTGCTCAGTCATCGCGTCCGCGAAATAGTCCTGAGCGGGATCCCCTGAGAGATTCTGAAGGGGTAGGACCGCCAAAGATTGGATCGGGCCGATGCCAGCTCCGCTGCGCAGCAATCGGTCTCGCCACCCACCCGCGTTAAATGCGGCCAGAATCGCGAAAAGTGCAATTGTGGCGGCGATTCCCATAAGTGGCCAGCGTTGAGCCAGCGCGCCTTTGCGGTAGAGCGCCCGCTTGGGTGCTCCGCCTTGCCTCAGCCTCTCCAGATCAGCGCGGATATCCGCCGCACTCTGGTAGCGCAGCTTGCGATCTTTCTCCAGCGCTTTGCTGATGATCCGCTCGGCTTCGGCAGGCACGGAGGGATTCAAGCGCACGGGCGACGTTGGTGTGCCATGAAGGATAGCGTCCGTCGTAGTGCCCGGTGTCACACCAGAGAACGCTCGAACGCCGGTGACCATCTCGTACAGCAATGCGCCGAAAGAGAAAAGATCTGTACGCGAGTCCAGCTCTTCGCCCCGTACTTGTTCCGGCGACATGTACGACAGGGTGCCACTCACTGCGCCCGGTAAGCTCAGCGAATCGTCAATGCTGGCCGTGGGCAGGGAAGAAAGCGACACACTAGCGGGCGCCCGGTGAGTCAGTTTAGCCAAACCAAAATCCAGAACCTTCGCCTGCCCCCTCGGAGTTACGAAAATGTTAGCGGGCTTGATGTCGCGGTGGATGATCCCCTGTTTGTGCGCTGCATCCAGCGCATCTGAAATCTGGATTCCCAGTTCCAAAACGCTTGCCATTTGCAACGGCTTGCCGTCGATCAGATGCCGGAGTGTTTGGCCTTCCAGCAGTTCCATGGCGATGAACGCTCGCCCATTCACCTCATCAATTTCGTGGATCGTGCAGATGTTGGGGTGGTTTAAGGCAGAGGCAGTCTTGGCTTCGCGCTGGAATCGGCTGAGAGCATGCGCGTCGCTGGCGACTTCTTCGGGAAGGAACTTCAGGGCCACGTGGCGGCCGAGCTTCAGGTCTTCCGCCTCATAGACGACGCCCATGCCCCCACCGCCGATTTTGTGGAGAATGCGGTAGTGAGAAACCGTCTGGCCCACAGGTTGGAAGGGGGCGCCCATTGGCGAGAATGGTAGGTCTCCTTGAAAGGAAGGTCAACACCTGGAGCCGCAGGGTCGTTGGATCTTCTGGAGGCCAGGCTAACTTGATGCCTCCAAGCGGGCGACCCAGAGTTCGCCGTTCCTCGGTACGCGGTGGCCACGACGATTCTGGACGAGTCGTCCCCCACTCGGAAACTAAGATTCGCACTCATTTGGCCTGGAAGTTGCGCACTCCTCCGCGGGGTTCGCTGGAAGAATTGCAAAGGTGCAACGCTTTTGTCAGGCAGTCTTGGGGCGCCGGTGCAGAGGGTGGATTCCGGGAGCGCCACCGGCGGAGGCACGTGCTGCTGCGCTGAGGGGCTCGGCAGCGGTCTCAGCCGGCAAGGGAGCTTCCGGTGGGGTTGCTGGAGATACCTGAGATGGAGCTGTCTCTGGCAAAGCCCCGGTCTCCGGCTTCTCTTCGATGCGCACGAGATATTGGTAGGGGATTTCCCAACGGAAATGTTTAAGCTGGCCGTGCTGCTCGAAATGCTGTTCCAGGAAGATGGAGCGGCCGGAATCGGCGACGAAGGTGCCGGAAGCGGGCAGAAGGATATCGCCGGCGCGATATTGCACCTCCACCCTGCGCCCGAGAAAAGCCGAGTAGCGAGCCATCCTGTACCTAGTCTCCGTTTGCCGCAGTTCTAGGGTCAATAGTACGGAAGGACTCCCTCCTGTTAAGGTGTGGAAATGTGGCCGTGTACAAAGCCGGGCAGAAAAACGACGAATTGCACGGAAAGTCGGCCTCCCGACTCGCACATTCGAAGGCGAGGCACCGGAACCCTAGTCGCAGGAAACTTCGGAAATCGGATGGGACAAGAGCGGCTTCCGTCGTTACAATAGCCAACGCGCGGGCGATTCGCAAAAGAAGAGGTGTATCTATGAGCGAAATCCCGAGTGCCGAGGCCCTGAACCTTTTTTCCAACTGGGGACGCCAAAACAGAAATCTGGCCGTGCTTGGTTCGAATCCCGCCTGTGTGGTTTCTCTTAGAAATGCCCGCGTGACCCTTTGTCTGGAAGACCTGTTGCAACTCACCTGCCCAGAGGAAGGCATTGTCAGATTCTTTGTCCGAGGCGCGCTCTTCGCGCCGGCGGACCCGAAAGATTTCCCTGCGGAATCCCGCGCGTGGTGCGCGGAATTTGAGCAAGGTGTCCAGATTCGTTTTGTGAACGTGGAAATGCAATGTTTTGTCTTTCCCGAACGGGAAAAAGCTCCTGCTTGAGGCAGGTCGTGCGGCTGCGAATCCCTTGACATCCTGGCCCGAGCGGTTATTGTCGGCGTTCCGGGATTCTGATTCAAAGCGCGCCCTTTCATGGACTGGGAATAAACGCAACGGCGTGGAAGTAGACCAGAGTCAGTGCCGGGGCGAATCGCGGAGGGCCTATTTCAATGAGCGAATTGCATGAAACGGTGGGGTCCGGACTGGCGGCGTATTACGAGTACGTAGCCGGCCACCTTCACAAATGGGTGGACCCGCTTTCCAATGAACAGTTCTGGCGCAAGCCGTATCCCTACGGAAACAGCATCGGGCACCTGGTGCTGCATCTGACGGGCAATTTGAATTATTACATTGGCGCGCGCGTTGCCGGGACCGGATACGTGCGCGACCGGGACCGCGAGTTTACGGAGAAGCAGCCGCCGCGCAAGGAGGAAGTCCTCCGGGAATTGGACCGCACCATCGCCATGGTCGTGGCGGCGATTCGAAAGCAAAATGCGGAGGACTGGGGAAGCGCGTATATCGCCGAGCGGGAACCGCTGGCCAAAGACCGGTTTTCCATTTTCGTGCGATGTGCGGGCCATTTTTATCACCACGTGGGCCAGATGGTGTACCTGACTCGAGAGTTGGCGAGAACGTAAGGCCAGCAAACCGCGCCGGCTTGCAATCATTCCTTCGAAAGATATTTGGCGGGATTTTCTTTGTGGCTAAGCGCAGAGCATGCACTTCGTGTGGTCGGCTACGACTCCAGCTTGAAGCGGGAAGAAGCGAGACGGTAAACGCGCCGCCACAGCAGGCGGTTAAGGAGCACGACGATGGTGGCCATGATCAACGTGGCGGCAAGCAGCACGTCGAAGCGGCCGGAGTCGCTGGCGCTGCTGATGGTGCTGCCGAGCCCTGCCGTCGAAACAATCCTTCCCTGGAAGTGAAAATACTCCGCAACGATGCTCGCGTTCCACGCGCCTCCCGAAGCCGTCACCATGCCGGTGACGAGATAGGGAAAAATGCCGGGGAGGATGAGATGGCGCCAGCGATCCCAGGAGCTGAATCGGAAGATTTGCGCGGCTTCCTTCAAGTCCGTGGGGATGGCCATGGCGCCGGCAATGACGTTGAAGAGGATGTACCACTGCGTGCCGAGGAGCATGAGCAGCATGGCGGCAATTTCCAGGCCGCCGCGAAGGCGAAGCAGCAAGAGAAGAATGATCGGGAAGAGGGCCGTCGCGGGAATGGACGCGGCAACTTGCACAAGGGGCTGAGCGACGCGGGCCAGGCGCGGATTCGAACCGATGGCTACGCCGACCGGAACGGTCCAGAGCGCCCCGAGGATGAGGGCGGAGTTGACGCGCAGGAAGGTAAGAGCGGCGCTCTCCAGCAGCTCGATGTAGTCTTCGTGGTGGAGATCGGATAGTTCGCGAGCGGCGTGAAAAACGGCAAATCCCAAACCGGTCAAAAGGGCGCCGGCGAGCAGGTAGGCGATCCCGCGGCGCAAGCGATCCTGTCTTGGAGCGGAAATGGTTTCCGCGGCGCGGCGGGCACCCAGAGTAAAGAGGAGCGTAAGCCAGTTGAAGAAGGGCCGAAAAATGAGGCGATAGATTCGAATGACGAGGGAAGCGCGGCCGATGAGATGGCGCAAAGTAGTCTGCGCGGCGTGGGAACTTTCCACTTGCTCAAATTTGAATTTATCCGCCCAGGCGATGACGGGCCGCCAGACCAGCTGATCGAGGAGGACGATGACCGTGATCATGGCGGCGAGACCCCAGAGAATCGCGCGAGTATTGCCGCTGCTGGCGGCAGTCTGCAAAAAAGAACCAAGGCCGGGGAGACGGAAATCGCGCTTGCCGAGGACGAACATCTCGCAAGCCATCAGGAAAAACCAGCCGCCGGCGACGGACATCATGGAATTCCAGACCAGGCCGATGGTGGAGAAGGGCAGGTCGAGTTCGGCGAAACGCTGCCAGCGGCTGAAGCGGAAGATTTTTGCGGCTTCGTTGAGTTCACTCGGAACGGTTTTCAGCGAGGAATAAAAACTGAAGGCGATGTTCCAGACTTGTCCGGTGAAGATGAGAAGAATCGAGCCCAGCTCGACGCCGATCTGACGGCGCGGAAAGAGCGCGACCATGGCAAGCATGACGCCGGGAAGAAAGCTGAGCACGGGAATGGACTGCAGGATGTCCAGCAGCGGAACCAGGATGATTTCGGCGCGGCGCGATCGCGCCGCGAGGTAGCCGTAGGCGAGCGCGAAAGCGAGACTGAGCGCGTAAGCGACGCCGATGCGCACCAGAGAATAGAAAGCGTAAAGAGGGAGGACGCGGGGATTTTGCGAAATCTCAGTCCGGGGAGAAACGGGACCGAGCCAGGCGCGGCCGATGGCATAAACACCAAAAATCGCGGCGAAGACAAACAAAAAAATAGCGATGTCGATAAGGAACGCCCAGCTCCAGCGCGATCCCGCGGGCCGCTTCACGGCGGGCGGGAGCGGGGTGGTCTGGGCAGGGGAAAGAGTGGTGGCCGGCACGGGAGCGTCAGGCCTCGGTGAGGGTCAGCTTGCCGGTCGCGGCGTCGTAATCAAAAATTTCGGCGTAACGCCCCCACTGGATGGCGGTTTCGAGCTGGCGGCGGGATTCTTCTTCGCCGAAATGCTCGTCGAGAAGATCCTGGAAAAATTCATCGGGAAGCGTGCGGTTGGCTTTGGCTTTGAGCGCTTGCTCCATCTGGCGGAGCAAAGGCACGTTGGCGAGAGCGGCTTTGCGGAAGATTGCTTTGCGGGTCTGGATGTCCGCTTGCGCGAATGCCTGGCCTTCCGGAGTGGTGACGGCATCGCCCTCTTCGACCCGGAGCAGGCCGAGGAGGACCGCGGTGTCCACGGTGGGAAGGAGCGCGACAACTTCGAGACCCAGTTCATCCGCAAGGCCACGGAGATCGGCGCGGCCGCCTTTATTGACGAGTAGCTCGAGCAGTCCCGCCATGCCGCCCGGGCGAGTGTGCGGCAGCATGACGGGCTTGGCCGGCACGGGGGCTCCGGGCGCGTAGGTGCGGGGCGGAGCGGATTCGTCTTTATGATCGGGGTTCGTGAGGACGCGGTAGATGGTATCAACCAGCGCGACGAATTGCGGGGCTTTACGGTCACGCGGTTGGGGGATGTCCACCGGGAAATCGGCGTGAATGTGCGCGGGATGGCGGCCGAGAACGATGATGCGATCGGCAAGCACCACGGCTTCATCAATATTGTGGGTGACCAGGAAGATGGCGCGCGTGGGAATTTTGTGGT
>WNEY01005078.1_pt1 | contig 10142 bp, 11 predicted proteins | sample 5400531 | NCBI WGS metagenome assembly WNEY01 (sample SAMN13153338, study PRJNA577476) | soil metagenome | isolation source: 200 cm saprolite under Douglas fir tree site 1 | place: USA:California | collected 2015-04-18
GACCGGGGCGTCGCCCCACGCGAGTGGCGCGGTACGTGCCATACGAGCGTTTGAGACGTCCGTGTTTGACCGCGTTGCGTTCGCAACCATGCGGTCCACCGCATGGCGCCGGGCGTCCTCGAGCAGCTCGGTGTATTCGGTGATTTCGCCGCCGCCGAGCGAACGAAGTCCGGCCATGATATTGCCGCCGAGCCCGCGGCTCCGAACCACCAGACCGAACACCTGACCCTTCATCTCGACGATCCGATGCCCGGTCACCTCTTCAGTTGTGACGACGATCATTTCCGCCCTCCTCTATTGATAGCTAAAGCCATCCCTGTTGTTCTGCGACGCGTGCCGCTTCGGTGCGATTGCTGACCTCGAGCTTTTGAATCGCCGACGAGAGGTAGTTGCGCACGGTCCCTTCCGAGAGGAACAGAGCCTGCGCGATCTCCGCGATGCTGGCGCCACCCTGCCCCGCGACCAACACTTCCCGCTCGCGCTCGGAGAGCGGGCTGACGCCGGCGCTGAGCGCCGCCGCTGCGAGGCCTGGATCGATGACACGTTCGCCGGCCATGGTTCGCCGGATCGCCAGCGCTAGTTCGTGGGACGGGGCGTCCTTCAGCATGAAACCCGAGGCGCCGCTCTCCATGGCGCGACGTAGAAATCCGGGCCGCCCGAAGGTGGTGAGGATCAGTGTCTTGCAGGAGGGCAGCTCCTTGCGCAGCTGCCCCGCGGCCGTGATCCCGTCACCGCCTGGCATCTCGATGTCGAGCAAGGCCACATCCGGTTTACTTTGAATTGCGAGTGGTACGACGCGGTCGGCGCGATCAGTTTCGGCCACGATCTCGATGTCACCTTCGAGGGCCAGCAGGGCCTTTAGCGCACCCCTGACCATGCCCTGGTCTTCCGCGATCAGGACGCGAATCACGCGCTCACCGTGTCGACCGGCGCCAGCACTTCGGGCAAGGGTAGCCTCACCCGGAGGCGAAATCCCTCGTGCGGCAGCGCCTCCGCTGTCAACGTTCCACCGCGCTCTCGGACGCGCTCCTCGAGGCCGCGCAGGCCGCTGCCCGCTCCGGGCGTTCCGCCCCGCCCGTCGTCGATGACCTCGGCCGTGGCGTAACCGTCCTTGTTGATAATCCGAACCGAGCAACGCTTCGCCTGGCTATGGCGCATGACATTCGTCACGCCCTCGCGCACCGTCCAGGCCAGGACGGCCTCCACCGCCGGCGGCAGCGGGACGTGGTCCTGGTCGACGTGATACCCGATGCCGGCCGCGGTCAGCGCCTCGTGGGCGCCCGCGAGCTCCGCGGCAAGCGTCGGCTGGCGATAGCCGGTCACCGCCTCGCGGACTTCTCGAAGCGCGTCGCGCGACACCTTCTCGATGTCTTCGATCTCGTGGGCGGCCAGGCCGGGCGTGTTCTTGATCAACCGCCCCGCCAGCTCGCTTTTGAGCGCGATGACGGAGAGGCTATGGCCGAGCAGATCGTGTAAATCTCGGGCAAAGCGCAGACGCTCCTCCCCTACCGCCAGCCGGGCGATCTGTTCGCGCGCCTGGCCTAGCTGCTGATTCGCTTCAACGAGCAAGCAGCCGGCAACGGCTGCGATGCCGACCAGCAAGTCATTGAGGAGCTGGCCGGTGGAGTTAGTGACGGATTCCCCGCGAGCGAGCTCGATGGCTGCCGCCAGGACCGACAGGATCACGACCGCGGCCACGCCCCGCCGCCAGGGGAAGGCGACGCCTCCCATGATGACCGCATAGAGGAAGAGGCTGCCGTACTGGGGCGGCGTGCGAAGCGTGAACACGATCAGGATGAGTGTCGCTGCAACGATGGCTGGCACCATGAAGCGGCGATCAGGGCCCGCGATGATTCGAGTCCAGAACCATGCCCAGATGAGTCCGAGCGCGAGCAGCAGCAGCAGGCCATAGGTGCGCGTGTCGGTGCTGAAACGGTCCGTCAGGAATGCGGCGAGGGGGTAGATGAAAAAGGCAAGCCAGGCCACCATGAAGAGGCGGCCCAGCTTGATCCAGCGCCGGGGAAGCGCCATGCGCCTACCCTACGCCACGCTCTCTTTGTGGTCGAGCTTCGCCAGGTAGGTCTGTTCCGGGTTGACGCGGGCATCCGAGAGGACTTTGCCGTCCTTGAGCCTGATCATCCGATCGGTCTGGCCGGCGACATCCATGTCATGCGTCACGATCACAAAGGTCACGCCGTGGTCCCGATTCATGCGGCGCATCAGCGCGACGATCTGCTGGCTGGTCTCGCTGTCGACCTCGCCGGTCGGCTCGTCGCCCAGTACCAGTGAGGGCCGGTTGATCAAAGCGCGGGCGATGGCGGTCCGCTGCTGTTCGCCGCCCGACATCTGGTCTGGGCGGTGATGCATGCGATCCTTGAGGCCGACCTCGTCGAGCAGCGTGGTCGCGCGAGCCTTCCCGTCCTTGCCGTTCTTGTGATAGCGAAGCGGCAACATTACATTTTGGATCGCGGTCAGGCCGGGGAGCAGGTTGAACTCCTGGAAGACGAAGCCGAGCTTCTTCCCGCGCAGGTCGGCCCGGGCGCCGTCGCGCAGCTTGCTGGTATCGGTGCCGTCGAGCATCACCTGCCCGCTGGTTGGGCGAAGCAGGAGGCCGAGCAAGTCGAGCGCCGTCGTCTTGCCACTTCCCGAACGACCCACGATCGAGACGAACTCACCGGACTCGACGCTCAGATTGACGCCGTCGAGCGCCTTGACGACGGTCGAACCCTGCTTGTAGTGCTTGGTCAGGTCGATCAGTTCGATGCTTGCCATATGAAATCCTCCTAGGCCGCCCGCAGGGCCCGCACCGGATCCATCCGGGAGGCGCGCAGGGCGGGGATGATGCCGGCGATCGCGCCGAGCCCGACTGAGAAGACGATGGCGATGATCACCAGGCGCCACGAGACCAGGAAGAGACTCAGGTTCGACGCTGCCGTGGCCGTGTTGACGAGGCTCGTGATCCCCCACCCGAGGAGCAGCCCGATGGTGCCGCCGATCGCGCCGATCAAGGTGGCCTCGAGCAAGTACTCGCGCAGGATGTGACGGGTGTGGGCCCCCACCGCCTTCTTGAGCCCGATTTCCCGCACGCGTTCGGTGACGGCCATCAGCATCGTATTGATGACAGAGAGACCGCCCACGATCAGCGCGAGGAGTGCGGCGCCCGTCGTGATCGCTGTGAAGAGAGCCCCTCCCGACTTGAAGCTGTTGACGATCGTGCTGGGCTTGGTCGCCTTGACGCCGCTGACCTGGTTGTTGATGGTGTCGGACAGATTGTCCAGGTTGACTCCCGGATTGCCGTAGACGGTCATGCCAGTGACCAGGGTGCTGGTGTCGATCCGGTCCCGTATCGCGGCCGGCAGGCTGTCCTTGAGCAGCATCTGACCGTCCTTGAGGTTGATGAACGCGCCCGTGTCGGGGCCGGTCTGCGTCTTGGCCAGCACGCCGACGACGGTGAAGCTGTGGTTGACGAAGTCGGCCTTCGCATCCGACGGACGGATCGGTAGGTCGATCGTGCTCCCCGCATTCTTGCTGAACTCGTGAGCGAAGTCCGAGCCGAGGACCACCTCACCGGATGCGGTGACGTCGCGACCCTGCGCCATCGTCGTCTTGACGGCCGAATAGGTGTTGGCCCTTGGGTCGTAGGACGTGATGTAGTCCGGCAATCCAAAGGAAACGGTCTGTACTGACCCAGGTTTCGCCTGGACCTGAATCTCGCCAAACGCGGCGGCGACGCCGGGAACTTGCTCGACCTGGTTCACCGTGCTCTGCGGGAGCACGCTGCTACCGCCGAAGGCGCTGGCGCCGGCGGCCGTCACCTGGATGTTGGAACCGAAATAGGCGACGCCCCCGTCGATCAGGGCGTTGAACTTCTCGGCCATCGCGCCCATCGTCACCAGCGCCAGGACGCCGATTACGATGCCGCTTATCGTCAGTGTGTTGCGCAGCTTGCGCCGCGTCAGGTTTCGAATGATTTCCATGCTTCCTCCTCCTGAGGGGTGGTAATTGTGTCTTCCGGCAGGCTACGGGTCGACCGTGCTTCAAACCAGTCGCGCCCGTCAGCTATTCCTGATGACAACCGTCATGCCGAATCAATGCCCTCCCCCGCGTGCGGGGGAGGGTAGCGTGGGACGCTATCAGGCTATGCCCTCGCCCCTTGACGGCCCCATAGAAAACCTCTATAGCTAGAGTGTGCTGCTCGCCCAGGTCGAGGGCTTCCTCGAAGTCGCCCGCCGCGGGAACGTGAGTCGCGCCGCCGAGGCGATGTTCGTCACCCAGCCCACGCTGACCGCCCGCATCCACGCCCTCGAACGTGAATTAGGCGAGCCGCTGTTTGCACGGACCCGCCGGGGAATGCGCCTGACGGATGCCGGACGCGCCTTCCTCCCCTACGCCGAGCGCGCGATGCGGGCCGTTCGCGATGGCCGCCAGGCGCTGACCGACGCCCGCACTGCGTCAGCCGGTCGACTGGTGCTTGGTGCCGCGCCGGCGGTCAGCACCTACGTGCTGCCGGCGTTGCTGCAACGCTTCGCGGCCGCCTATCCCCGGATCGAAGTCGCCGTTCGCACCGGACATTCGGAAGACGTCTTGCAAATGCTGCTGCGCGAAGAGGTCCAGCTCGCCATGGTACGGACGTTGCGACACCCGGATATCGAGTCGATCCCGCTCTACGAAGAGGCGCTGGTCCTGGTCGTGCCGCCGGGGCATCCCTTTGCCAAGCGGTCTAAGGTCGGGATCGCCGATGTCGCATCCGAGCGGCTGATTTTCTTCGACCGGACCTCCAGCTACTACGAGCTGACGCAGTCCTTCTTCCTCAGCCTGGGCGTCACCCCCCGCGAGGTGATGGAACTCGACAACATCGAGTCGGCCAAGAAGATGGTGGAACGGCGCCTCGGCATCGCCCTGCTTCCGCGCACCGCGGTCGCGGGCGAGCTGGCGGCAAAGACCCTGACCCAGGTGGCGGTCACCGACGCTCCGGCCCTGGCGCAGAAAATTGTCGCCATCCGGCGTCGCGACCAGGGGCGGCCGTCGGGCACGGTCGCCGCATTCGTAAATCTGCTCCGGGAATCCGATCCCACCGCCGTGGCCCATCTCTCCTCCCCCTTTGGGGGAGGGCGGGGTGGGGGCTAGACGACCCGGTCTTCCGGCAACGCCTCGACGAACTCCAGGCCCAGACGCGCGGCGTCGTAGGCCTTGCCCACCAGGTGGTGGTAGGGCACCCCCGAGAAGAAATGGTGGCTTTTCGTGGGGAAGTCCTCGCCCGCCTCGAATTCCTTCCGTTGCAGCGCGATGTAGCCGTCCTGCTGGTCCTTGGACATCGCCTGCAGCAGCACGCTGAGCCCGTAGCCTTCCGCATGCTGCGCGCCAAGGGTGATGAAGATGAACTTGACCCCCATGTCGCCGAGCTCGGCGAAGGTCATCGGGTTCCGTTCCGAGAACCACTTGAACGAGGACGACCAGTTGAAAGCAAAGCGCGCGTCGGGAAAGCGTTTCATGATCTGCTCGGTGAAGGTCTCGACCGTGCTCCGATCGGAGGTGGGGAACTCGCACCAGAGCAGGTCGGGGATGCCGCTGTCCAGGTAGCGTAGGCCGCGGTCGACAGCGAGTTCCATGTGGCGGAGTGACTCAGGGGCGTCGACGGCGCTCAGCCCATCGGTGCGGGCGATGATGACGAAGTCGCGGTTGCCGAGGTCGTCGGCCACGGCCCGCGCCATGCGCAGTTTGCCGACCATCTCGTTGACCGGGATCAGCGCTTTGCCGCCGATATGGCCGCAGCGTTTGGGGAGTACCTGGTCTTCGATATGTGCGGCTGCGACGCCGGCGGTGACATAGAGCTCGGTGGTGCGCTGCACGTTGAAGATGTTGCCGTAGCCGCCGTCCATGTCGACGATCACCGGAGGGATGTCGAGATGGCGGGGTGGCACGCCCTTCTCGGGATCGCCGACGGCCATCGTCAGCTGGAACTTGCGAAGTCCGCTGACCGTCCGGCGGGCGGCATCAGCGATCTCGACGTTGGAATAGAGGTCCATGTCGGTCGTGCCCAGGTGGCCGATGGCGAACGAGTAGCCGCTGAAGTAGACGGCCTTGAAGCCGTAGTACATCACCAGCTGGGCGCCCATCGGATCGTAGACGCCGGGGCCGAAGAGGAAGGCTTCGGTATCAAGCAGTCCGCGCATGCGCGTGCTCGGATGCACGAAACGCGAGGCTGGCACCTTCACCCCGTCAGGCAATAGCGGGCTGGCGACCAGCTGGTCGGTCTGCGGAATAGCCACTTTCGACATCAGGGTTGGGCTATTCGTTCCCGTGATCGCGTTCGCAGTCGTCCGGGCATCCGCACTCGGCGATCTCGGCCCGGCAGGGCTGGTAGTCGTCGCGTTCACGAAGCTGAAGGCTGCGCGGTTCCACGCCGATCATGGAAGCCACTGTATCAACTAACCGATCATCGGTCCAATCGTTTTTGGCGATTGGTTCGATAGGGAAACCCTATAATAAATGGAAGCTGGCCGCCATCTCGAGGCCCAGCGCCAGCGCCGCGAGGACCAGCAAAATGCCGACGATTCGGGCGTCGTTGGTCGCGGCGATTGCGGCCAGCCTCGCCGCGCGGAGCGCGGCGGCTACCTTGCTCCGCGTACCCCGGAGGGCGGCTCGAGCAGACACTCGCAGGCGGACGGACAACGTCTTGACCGGGCGCCCGGCACGCGCTGGCCTGTGCTCCGAGCGCCACTGCACGGAAAAGAGTCCCACCTCGCTTCCCTCCTTCCTGGGTCGACGGGGCTTCCTGACCGTCACCGTAGCAGATCACCCGAGGTCCACCTCAAGCGCCTCTGGGTTCTCGGCTCAGGAGGGCGGTGGGGGCAGGTTCCACCGGCTGATCACCGGGTCCTCGTGCTCGTAGCCCAGCACGCTGAGCGCCGCGGTTTGCAGCGCATAGTGCCGGCCTCCTCCGGGCGGCTCGTCCAGCCAACGAGCCGCGAGCACGCGCAGGATATGTCCGTGCGCGAAGATCAGGGCGTCGCCGGCGACCTGCCGTACCTGCGCGATCACCCGGTCAACCCGGCGACCGACGTCCGCAGGCGTCTCGCCATCGGGCCCGCCATCACGCCAGAGGGACCAGCCGGGGTTCTGCTCGGCGATCTGCCGCGAGGTCAGACCCTCGTACCGGCCGTAATCCCATTCCATCAACTCCGGCCGCACCTGTGCCGTCGCTCCATAACCCGCCAGGCGGCACGTGTCCAGTGCGCGCCGCAGTGGGCTGCTGAGGACCAGCGCAAAGTGCCAGGCGCGGAGGGGTTGCGCGAGCGCCGTCGCCTTCCGCTGGCCCTCCGTGGTGAGCGGGATATCGGTTCGGCCCGTATGACGACCGTCTCGACTCCATTCGGTTTCGCCGTGGCGGACGAGCACCACATGGCCGGCCACGCCGACGTCCTCAGCCGGTACGGAAGTCGATGTGCGAAGCGCCGCCGCTGATTTCGATGTCGAAGCGGTCGGTCGCCGAGCCGTAACCCGGACTCTGCTGCTGGAAATCACCGCCCAGATTGCCGGATGACGAGCCGTTGATCGTGACCGCGCTGACGCCACCGCTGACCGCCACCCGCCATTGCGACTGCGCCGGCGCCACCATCTTGACGTTGTTGGCGCCGCCCGACACACTGATCAACACCGTCCCTTTCGGGGTGGGCAATTGGGCATCGAGCTGGTTGGCGCCGCCCGATATCTCCAGCTTGCTCAACTGGGCGTGGCGGAGATCCAGATGCAGGTTGGCCGCCCCGCCCCCGATCTGGATCGACCAGGGGACCTGGTCGGTGAGGGTGAGCTGCACGTGGCGGCGCTGCCCACCGAAAAGATGGAAGGGCGAAAAGCTCGAGCTCTCGCGGATCTGCAAGGTGCCGGTCTCGCGGTCGAGGCTGATCGTCGGCGGATTCTCACCGCCCGGATAGTCGACGTGCGCCTGGTAGAGCGAGTTGTCGAGTGAGCCTGCCTTGACGTCGATGCTGGCGGCGCCGTAGTTGATGTCGAGCGTCGCCTCGCTCAGGCCGCCGAGCTGCTCCGATGAATCGAACCGCTGGATCCCGAAGGGCGCCGCCGGGGCGAGCGCCGCATAGGCGACGGCCGCGACCACGATGACCGCGGTCGCCCCGAGCCCGATCAAGGTGGCCTGCTGGCGGGGGAGGGTGTGATTGAGAATCAGCTGCAGGCCGAGGATCACGAGCAGCAGCGGCCACAGGTCGCCCAACCGCTCCAGGGCCTGCGGCGACAGGACGCCCGTGTTCGCCAGCAGGACGATGATCCCGATCGCGATCAGTACCAGCGGGAAGAGGAGGCCGCGGTTCCGGTACATCGCCGCTCTATCGACGCCGAACCAGCAGCAGGAGTCCAAGCACGATCAGCACCGCTGGCCAGAAGAGATCCCAACGAAGGTTGCTGAGCACCCCAAGGTTGGTCAGCAGGAAGTAGGCGCCCAGCACGATCAGAATGATGCCGGCCCACAGGCCGGGCGGCCGGTTGCCATACGGAGGTCCCCAGCGACCATGATGCGACGGGGGACCCGCGGAAGGGGAAGCGCCAGCGGGGTCGCCACTGGTCGGTGGTGGTGTTCCGCTTGCTTGCGACCGCGAGAAGCCGGTTCGGAAGTCCTGCCTGATGTCGTCGCCTATGGCGCGCAGGCGATCGCCAACGCTCCTCGCGGTCGGCGCTGGACTGCCTGCTGGTGGCTCCATCAAGAACCAGAGAACCAGGTAGAGGAGGATGCCGATGCTTGGCGGCACCAGGGCCAGGATGACGAAGACGACACGAACCAGAAGGGGGTCAACCCCGAAATAGACCGCCAGGCCGGAGCATACGCCGCCGACAATGCGGTCCGATCCACGTCGCAAGACGCCCCCCGTCGTCTCACCCACGGTCCGGCAATTATCGCATGCCGGCTCGGGGCGAAAAAAAGAGGGCGCGGGGGGGCGCGCCCTCTTTTATCGACCGGTGGGCGCTAGACCGCTCGGCGGCCCACCAGCAGGTTGTAAATAATCCCGATGATCGCCAGCACCAGCAGCAGGTGGATGAGGCCGCCGGCGACGTGGAGGGCGAACCCGAGGAGCCACAACACGAACAGCACGACTACGATCGTCCAGATCAAACTAACCATCAGGACCTCCCATAAAGAATAGCGTTCTACGTGATAGTCTAGCTATCATGTTAGCGTTACGTGGAGGTGGTGTCAACTTCTCCAGGGGGGCCCGGACGCGGGCCTCGGGCGGGCTCTCAACAGCCGGGTTCGCCGGGATGTCCGCAGCAGGGTTCGGGCGGGAACCGCAGGCGGTTCGCCATCAGGAGCCGCAATTTGCGGCCGAGCGGCATCGGCTGCCGGATGTTATCCCAGAAGGCGGACGGCGTCCCTCGGCTCATGGCTTCCTTGGAAGCTAACGATCCAGATCTTTGACGACGTCGCCCGCGAGCACCACCATCCGGATGTGCGCGGGGTCGGCGAAGATCGACGGGTCGCCCAATGGATCGGCGTCGAGCACGATCAGGTCGGCGCGCTTGCCCTCTTCGATGGTGCCGGTCTCCTTCTCGATGCGCATCAGGGCCGCGTTCGTCCGGGTGGCCGCGATGATGGCGTTCATCGCCCCCATGACGCGGGCCTGGCAGGCGATCTCCTTGCCTTTCTCGCCCTGCATCTCGGCCAGCACGTCGGATCCTGACCCGATCCGCAGTCCCTTTTCGTAGGCGAGTCCGAGGGCGTCATACGCGCCCGTCAGTCCCTGGCGGATCTTGCGTGCCATGTCGGCGGTCCACCCGTCGCCCGGCTCGAGCCGCGACATCAGCTCGTAGGTGATTACGGTCGGGACCAGAAACGTGTCCGATTTCCTCAGCATCTGCTCGGCGGTTTCCTCATCGAGGAAGTTCCCATGCTCGATGGAGCGGACGCCGGCCTGCAGGCAGTTCTGGATGGCTCGCGGTCCATAGGCGTGGGCGAGCACGTAAGTTCCCACCGCGCCGGCGACATCGACGGCCGCGGCCAGCTCGTCGACCGAGAATTGCACATGGTCGAGCTCGTCCGTCGGCGAGGCGGCGCCGCCACTCGCCATCACCTTGATCTGGTCGGCGCCGCGTCGGAGCGCCTCCCGCGCCGCGCGCCGAACTTCGTCGGCGCC
>WNEY01005079.1_pt1 | contig 10141 bp, 11 predicted proteins | sample 5400531 | NCBI WGS metagenome assembly WNEY01 (sample SAMN13153338, study PRJNA577476) | soil metagenome | isolation source: 200 cm saprolite under Douglas fir tree site 1 | place: USA:California | collected 2015-04-18
GCGATGATACTTCGGAAACAACTTCGCCCTTTCGATAGGGCAGTCCCCTATTACACCAAGGGGATACTACGCTCGTTTTTTGAGGTTGTCAAGGCCTAGCAAGTGCCTAGCAAGTGCCTTGCAAGTGCCTTGCAAGTGCCTAGGATGGCCCACGATGGCCCACCTGTGCACTCCGATTGTGGGTTCTTACGCCGGTTATCGCCTATTAAAGGTGAAGGGAGTTCAGTCCCGGCGCGTGGTGGGGGACAAGCTTCATCCAGCGAATCAGCCTGGATCCGCGGCTCAACCGCATCCACGCCGATCCCGCGCTCGTCAATTGGGCCTTTGTCAGTCTGGCGACAAATGCTTTCGCGGCGATGCTGGAGGGAAGCGAACTCGCCGTCGCCACCACGAATGTAACGCTCAATCCGGCCGCGGCAGGGGAACTGGGCCTTCTGCCCGGTGCGTACGCGCAAGTGGAGTTCTCTTTGACTGGCCTTGGAATGAAAATACCGGCCACGGCGCGCGACATCATCCAGCGCGCTCACGGGGCAATTTCCATCCGCAGCGCCGCAGGGGGCGTCGTGGTGCTCGTTCTGTTTCCAACTTCAGCTTCCGTCGATCGGCAAGCGTACGGGCCGATGATTCTGGTCGTCGATCGCCAGCCAGAAACGCGGGAGCCGATGCGAAAAACGTTGGAGGAGGCGGGCTACGAAGTTCTAGAAGCCGCCGACGAGGCGGAAGCTGCCGCGGTCCTCGGTGCCTGCCAAGTCGATCTCGTAGTGACTGCCGGCACGCTGGAACTATCGTTCAAGCGAAGCCATCCCAACCTTAGAACTATTGCGGCGCCGATACCCGACGGCCGCGGCCTCCTGGATGCCGTGCGCAGGGAAATAGGAGCAAAGCGGCGGCTTGAGTGAAGGAATTGGCCGCGAAGGCGCGCGGCGGAGAGCCTCTCCAACCCGCGGCTGTAGGCGGCCCCACGCTTTCCACTGAGCATCGGCACCGCCTTCACCAACCGGGCCAGGCTTACGAATAAATCATGAATTCCAGCAGGTTGCCGTCCGGGTCCCGCACATACACGCTCGAAGCCGCCTTCCTCCGGCCGCCTTGGCGGACAACCGGACCTTCGATGATTTTGGCGGTGGCCCGATCCAGCATCGCATTTAGCGCGGCCGGCGTGCCCTCCCAGACAAAGCACAGGTCGCCGCACGGCGGCTTAGCCGCGGGAGCCCGCAACTTGAAAGTCTGGTCCTGCCAGTGGGCCGGACGATGGAAATTGATCATCTGATCGCCGATATACACCGAGCAAGCGGTCGGACCCTCCGCCACGTCAAATCCGAGCCGGCGATAGAAGGCCACCATCGCTTCCGTATTCTGCATGGGGAGGGCAACGTGATCGAAGCCCCGGACGCGCCCGGCTGGCTGGGCTTTCGTGCCTCCGGCAGCGACGCCGACGGCAATCGCGTTTCTGATGAACCTGCGTCTGCTCGCCATCACAACATGATAACTGACCGGATACAGTTCGCCGGGCTGACGGCGTTATGTGCTAGCATAATGCTAGCGGGAGAACCTGACATGGCCACCCTAACCATCCGGAATGTCCGCCCAGCCGTAGTGAAATCGCTGAAAGCGCTCGCGCGGAGAAGCCAGCGTTCCATGGAGCAGCAGGTTCGCGAACTCCTCGAGGACTATGTCGCTGAGCGCCGCTCGGTCCTCGAACAGATTGAGGCAGGGTGGGCGGCACAGCCCCGACGGCCGACGGCCGAGCAGGTGGACAACTGGATCGGAGCCGGTCGCAAATGAGAGCGGTTGTCGATACCAACGTCCTGGCTTACTTTCTGCTCGGCACAGAGCCCTTCGTCGAGGAGGCACGCCAGTTTTGGAACGCAGTGCGCGAACCGATCGCTCCAGCGCTCTGGGAAGCGGAGCTTGCTAACGTCGTGTGGATGGCGATTCGCAGCGGCATCGTGCCCGCCGGTGAAGGAGCCAAGCGGCTTGACCTCGCGGGTCGTCTCGGCGTTCACTCGGTCCCAAGCAGGAAGCTCTGGCACGGGGCCGTCTCCCGAGCCGTCCGATCAGGCGTGGCCGTCTATGACACGTTGTTCGTCGAACTGGCCAGCCGCGAGCGGCTTTCGCTGGCAACTTTCGATTCCAAGGTGCTCGCCGCCTTTCCCGAGATTGCCAAACGCCCGGGCGCTCTTCTGCCCCCTGGCTAGGGGCATTATGCGTGTTTCTAAGGATCAGGCGACCTGCATGGCTCGGGCGACCGCTTCTCGGTTTCCAGAAGTCCAGGCGTCCACCAGCGACTTCCCTTTGTTCGTCAAGGTGACCCAGTAAAGAATCAGGGGCCCGTTCTGCATTGCGACGCCGAAAGTCGCAAGGCCGGCGGAGATGAGCCGCGAAAACTGCAGAACTCCGTCTCCTGATACGCGCAGGCTCTTCGCCTCCGGCCTATCCAGGAACAGAAGGTGATCCGCGGTTGCGGCGTCAAATGCCTGGATCATGCAAGCCAGCACGCTCTTCCATGTGTACATCGAATCTCGCCGTATCACGCCACGCTGAAAGAGTGCGTGGCACGTCGGGCAAAACGCCAGCAGATTGTCCACCACATACCCGTTGCCTTCTGAGATCTCCACGATGTGATGAGGTTCAATCGCCAGGATCGTGCGGCACGTTGGCACGGCACACCGATAACCTGCTTCGGCAAGAACCTCTACCGCAACTTCATGTGGAACCGCAGTTCGACTGCTCACTTGGTCCCTCCGAGAGACGCCGGACAATCTTTCATTATAAGACCGCATCTGACCCGCGCGGTCAACTGCCTCGGTACCGTACTGGTGGTTTTGGGCCCGGTACTACTTCAGCGCCCTACGAGTTTCGACGCCCCGAATCCCAGCGCCAGACCCAGAACCGTCAATACAAGCAGCGGCCAGAAAATCAGCACTAGCGGGCCGGCAGCCCCGGCACCGGTGGCCGTGAGGATGAATCGTGAAATCGGCGTCTCTGCTCCTCCCGCGTTGAGGAAGAAATCGTGATCATAGATCCAGGCCAGTACTCCAACGATTGCCCCCGCGATAAGCAGCCATCTTTTGGCCGGCAGCATGAACTGATAAAATATCAGCTTGGAACCCACCGAATCCTTGCCTCACCGGCCGCGCGTGTGCGCTGTCAGCTACCTGAACACCGTGCCGCTGGTTTGGGGCTTGCTGCACGACCCTCCCCTTCAGGACGTTTTCGATTTGGGTTTCGCTGTGCCCTCAGACTGCGCCGATCAGCTCGACTCGGGTCAGGCCGATATCGGCATCCTGCCGGTAGTCGAAATGGCGCGCCAGCGGCTGGACTTTTTTCGCGGCTCGGGGATCGCCTCTTTCGGCCCCGTCCGCAGCATCCTCCTGATTTCGAAAGTGCCCTTCACTGCGATTCGTACACTCGCCACCGACTCGGGTTCGCGCACCTCGGTCATGCTGGCGCGCATTATTCTGGCGGAGAAGTTCGGCGCCACGCCGTCGCTAATTTCGATGCCCCCGGATCTGACCACCATGCTGGGCGTGGCGGATGCCGCATTGCTGATTGGCGACGCCGCGCTCCACGTCGACCCCGGGGTCTTGCCGTTTCAGACGCTCGACCTTGGCCAGGAGTGGACCGCACTGACCGGCCTTCCCATGGTGTTTGCCGTGTGGGCCGGGCGGAAAGGCAGCCTCCCGCAGCCCTATGGAGATGCCCTGCTCGCCTCCTGCCGTCTTGGCCTTTCTCGAATGGATGAGATTGTGCGCCATGAAGCGCCCCGGCGCGCGCTTTCCGAATCCCTGGTGCGCGAATACCTGACGCACCACATCGTCTTCGAGCTGGGCGAGCGTGAATACGCCGGCCTCGATTTGTTTTTGCGGCGCGCGGCAACCTTCGATCCCGCCGTGGTTCCCGGAGGAGTCTGCGTATGATGACCAGAAACGAAGCCATCGACCTGTTTCGCAGCGACGACCTGATCGGACTCGGCATGGCCGCCGATCAAGTCCGCCGCAGGCTGCATCCGGACGGAATCGTGAGCTACATCATCGATCGCAACATCAACTACACCAACTTCTGTACCGAATATTGCAGCTTCTGCGCTTTCTACCGGCCCATGGGCCACGCCGAAGGCTATCTCCATCCGAAGGAAGTAATCTTCGACAAGATCCAGGAGACGCTTGACCTGGGCGGCACTGGCATTTTAATGCAGGGCGGGCTCCACCCGGAGTTGAAGATCGAGTGGTACGAGGACCTGCTGCGCTCCATCAAGCAGCGCTTCAACATCTGGTGCCATTGCTTTTCGGCGCCGGAGATCATGAATATCGCTAAAGTCAGCGGTCTGTCGCTGTACGATACGCTGGCGCGATTGAAACACGCAGGTCTCGACTCTCTACCCGGCGGCGGGGCGGAAATTCTGGATGACGAAGTGCGGCGCCGCATCAGCCGCCTGAAATCCTCTGTTCAGGACTGGATCGACGTACACCGGACCTGCCACGCGCTGGGACTCCGCACCACGGCCACCATGATGTTCGGCGCCGGCGAAACCATCGAGCAGCGCATGAATCACTTCGACATCGTGCGCCAGATCCAGGAGGAAACCGGCGGCTTCACGGCCTTCATCCCCTGGAGCTTTCAGCGCGAGAATACCTCGCTCGGCCGCTTCGTCAAGGAAGAAGCTACCGCGGTGGAATATCTCAAGGTGCTGGCGCTCTCGCGCCTGTATCTGGAAAATATTCTGAATATTCAGTCGTCCTGGGTCACGCCGGGCCTGAAGACCTGCCAGATCGGGCTGCGCTTCGGCGGCAACGACGTAGGCAGCATCATGATCGAAGAAAACGTCGTGAGCGCAGCCGGAGCCCACCATCGCGCCTCCGAAGAAGAGCTGCGGCGGCTGATCCGCGATGCCGGGTTTGTTCCCAAGCAGCGCGATACGCTCTACCGCACCTACTTCCTCAATTGAATTTCCTCGAGTATCCGCAGCATTTCGCCGCGAGGGTCCGCGGCGCGCGTCACCTGCCTGCCGATCACCAGGTAATCGGCCCCGTGGGCGATTGCTTCGGCGGGCGTGGCCACCCTTTTCTGGTCGCCTGCGGCGGCTCCCGCGGAACGGACGCCGGGGGTTACCAATGTGGCTGCCGGTCCAGCCAGGGCGCGGACTCGGGCTACCTCCAGCGGCGAACACACGATCCCATCCACGCTTGCCGCGATGGCGTTCCGGACGCGCAGTTCAACCAGCTCCGAAACCGTGCAGACATAGCCCATCTGCCGCAGATCGTTCTCGTCGAAACTGGTCAGCACGGTGATCGCCAGCAGCTTGAGCCGCGCACCGTCTCGCCCGGCTGTGGCGGCTTCCATGATCGCCTTGCTGCCGTGAATGCTGAGGAAATCCGCACCGGCACGCGCTACCTGCGCTACGGCTCGCTTGACGGTTTCACCGATGTCATAGAGCTTCAAGTCGAGGAACACGCGATGGCCCTCGGACTTGAGATCCCGCACAAAATCCATTCCTACGCCGGTGTATAGCTCCAGCCCGACTTTGTAGAAGGAAGCTGAATCGCCCAGCGCGCCGATCAACGAGCGCGCCTCGACCTTGGTGGCCACGTCGAGTGCCACGATCACCGGAGGTGTGCTCATGAATCAACAGTAGCGGAGTCGCGAGCGAATACGCTTACTCCGCCCACAATTGGGAAAGGAGCTTACGCGGCCGCGCTTTCCTTGTTCCTGTTCTTGCTGCCAGGCGGACGGCCCCGCCGTTTGATCGCCGACATCCAAGCCGGCGGCCTGCCCCGCCGTCGCCCGCGGCCGCGGGCGAGGCGCTCTAATGTGATAATGGCCTCTTCTATCTGTTCACGTTCCTGTCGTAAATCAGCCAGCATTTTTAATACATCCATATAATCTCCCAGATGATCGATTGAGGAGCTTCGTCCTCCGGCTTCGTTCTGAAAACAGAACAGAAGCACTCCAATGCTCCGATTCACGCTCTCCGAGTCTACGCCTATCGAAAGGAATATTCAAGACTTTTGTTCTGGAAACAGAACAAAATCCACTGAGTTTGGACCAGCCTTATAGGCCCCCGACATCTCCGCCCTGGGAACCGTGTTGGGTTCGTTTCGCTGCCCGTTTCCAATGATAATAAAAGGGTAATCCCGCCCCAATCAAGGCTAATCCGATGCCGGATTCCCGCGGGGATGTCATCAGCGTGGAATAAAGAAGCGCGATGGATACTAGGACGAATAGGACCGGTACCAGGGGGTAGCCCAGGACCCGGTAGGGCCGGTTCATCTCGGGTCGCTTCCGCCGAAGCACCAGAACCGCCGCGGCAGTCATTCCATAAAAAATCCATTCCGTGAAGATGACCATGCGGTACAAATCTTCGAAACGCCCGCTCAGCAGCAGTAAAGACGACCAGACGCCGAACAGGATGATGGCCGCTCCCGGTGTGTGGAATTTGGGATGAACTCGGCCCATGGGCGCAAAAAAGTATCCGCCGCGCGCCATGGCGTAAGGCACGCGAGTTCCGGCCAGAAACGAGCCATTCAACGACGCAAAGATGGAGATGATCGCCGCGATGCTGACAAGGGCGCCCCCCGATAGCCCCACCGCTCTCCGCATCGCATCGGCCGCCACGCGCGGACTCGATCCCACTTCCGTCCCACTCAGCAGGTAAAAATAGGCGAGATTCGTCAGCAGGTAGATCCCGATCACCGCGCCGGTGCCCAGGATCAGCACACGGGGTAGGTTTCGGCCCGGCCGCTCGACTTCCCCCCCGATCATTCCGGCGTAATTCCACCCGTCGTAGGCCCACAGAGCCGCCACCAAAGCCGCGAAAAAGCCGGCGACACCCCCGGGACTTGCGGGCATGGCCGAGTGGAGGTTTGCCGGATTCCCCTGGCCTGAAGCCAGCCCCACCACGATGATTCCGCCGATCAACAGCATTTTCAGCGTAGTCGTGACCACCTGGACGCCTCCGCCCGCGCGCACGCCTACATAGTTCACGCTTGCGAGACCAAAAATGACGCCGATTCCGAGCAACTGCCCGTAGTGGATTTCAAGCGGTCCCCCCTGGGGCCCAATCGGGATTGCCCACGTATACACCACCCTGTTTAAGCCAGGAAAAAAGTCCGCCAGATACGTGTATAGGGCTGCCGCCTTCGCGGCAATCGAAGCCGTGAACCCCACCGCCGTATAGGTCCAACCCAAGAGGAATCCAGAAAGCGGGCCGTAGGCGGCCGTGAGGTACACATATTCGCCGCCTGCCTCCGGCATGGCCGCCGACAGCTCGGCGTAGCTCAACGCGCCTAACATCGTGAGAACGCCTCCGAAGATCCACACCGCGAACACCATGCCGGGGGAGCCTACCGCCCGGATCATGTCGGAAGGAACCAAAAAAATGCCGCTTCCGATCACGGTCCCGATCACCACCGCGCACGCTGTCCAGAATCCCAAGGAGCGCCGCAGTCCGGCCTTGGAGTCAGTCACGCCCGGCCTCCCTTATAAACAACGAAACGAGGATACCAGTTGCGAACGTCGCCCCAGTGCCGATCACCACGTACCAGGTGAAGGCGATGGGCGTAGCGAAGCGAACATACAGCATCAGCGCCAGCCCCACGCACATCCCGGACATGGCCGCGATTTCCCCCACCCGCTTGGTCAGCAACCCCAGCAGGAACACGCCCAGCAGCGAGCCGTACACGATCGACGCGATCGAAAGGCCGGCTTGCAGGACGTTCCCCCATTGCCGTGCCAACAGCGCCACGCCGAATAAAACCACTCCCCAAACCACCGTCGCGTAACGGGACAAACGAAGCCAACGCGTGTCATCTCCAGCCACTCCGCCTGCCAGCGGACGCCACAGATCCAGCACGGTGGTGGATGCCAAAGCATTCAGCGCCGCGCTCAAGTTGGACATGGCCGCGGCCAGGATCGCCGCCATCACCAGGCCAGCCACGCCGGGCGGCAGATTCTGCCATATATACAGCGGATAGAGCCGGTCCATGACCGCGGGCGGCTGCGTGCCTCGCTCCCGATAGAGCACGAACAGGCACGTGCCGATCACCAGGAACAGCGTGAACTGGATGAAGATCACCACCCAGCTGGCCAGCAGCGCAGCCTGGCTGCGTCGCCGGTCACGGGCGGCGAGCAGCCTTTGCACCATTAACTGCTCGGTTCCGTGACTGGCCGTCGTCAAAAAACAGCCTCCGATGATCCCCGCCCAAAAACTATAGGTCCTGGTGAAAAACACAGCCGGGGGAGCCAGCCGGAAATCGAAAATCTGCAATTTTCCCAGCGGCGCGGCCACCGCTGCCACGTGCCCCCAGCCGCCAGGGATCTCCCGCAGCAGCAGCACCAGGCTCAGCACCGCCCCGACAACATACAGAAACATCTGTGCGACGTCGGTCCAGATGACCGCTGCCAGACCCCCCTCATACGTGTAGAACAGCGTCAGGCAGAGAATGACCAGGATGGAAGCCGTCTCGCCCGAGCCCAGAATGACCGAAATCACGATCGAGATGGCGAAAACTCGGACCCCTTCCGCCAGGGCGCGCAAAACCAGGAAGCTTGCGGCTGTCAGCCGGCGGATACGGTCGCCGAAACGAACCCGCATCAGCTCGTAAGCCGTGTACATCTCGCCTCGAAAATAGGCCGGCAGGAACAGGGTCGCGATGACGATTCGGGCCAATAAATAGCCGAAGACCAGTTGGAGGAACCCGAAATTGCCCTGAAAAGACAGGGCCGGCGTTCCGATCACGGTCAGCGTGCTGGTCTCGGCCGAGACCACGGAAAGCGAGATGGCCCACCAGGGCACAATTTTTCCACCCAGGAAGTAATCCCGCAGGGTTCGCTGGCGGCGGCCGAAGCGGGCCCCGAACCAGGTGATACCGGCGAGATAGACAACGATCACGGCCAGATCGATCCAGCGCATGTAAGGGACCAGCATAGCGGCCCGGCAGGGAGGAAGGAAACCTTAGCGAATTCCAGGCGTCTAATTCCACGGATCGGTCTATTGGGTGTAGGCTGGTATGAACGGGGATTCTAGCATCCGCGACAAGACCCTTGCGGCTTCGCCGCAGCTTCAGGTATACTGCGCAGGAGTGCGAATCCAAGACAGGATAAGGCGAGTTCTACTCGTAAGCGGAGGTTTGTAGTGCTACTCAAGAAAACCTTAGTAACCATTTTTGCCATAGTCGCGCTGGCGCTTGGATTGGCGGCGCAAGACAAGGCAGCGAAGAACTGGAAGGACATGGCCGAATACGACCTTTTCATGTCCATCCAGAAAGAGACCAACGCGGCCACGCGCCTTCCGAACCTGGACAAGTGGAAGAGCACTTACCCGCAGAGCGAGTATGCCGACGTCCGGCTGCAAGCTTACCTCATCACGTATCAGCAATTGATGAAGCACCGCGAGGCGTTTGACACCGCCATTGAGATCCTGAAGACCGATCCCAACAATCAGGCGTCCCTGCAGGAGATCCTTGGATATATTCGCGCCTTGGTTCCGCAGCAGCCTAATGCAGCGCTGTCGGCCCAAACTAAGACTGATCTCGACACCGCCGGGAAGACCAGCGCATACGTGCTAAGTAATATCGACACTGTCTACGCCGCCGACAAGAAGCCCCAGGGCGTGACCGATGCGCAGTGGGCCCAAGCCAAGCCGGCGATGAAAAATTTCGCGCAATGGACCATCGGTTGGATCGCGATGGTGGAAAAGGACATCCCGAAGGCTGAATCCGAGCTCCATAAGACGCTCGAGATGGATGCGACCAATGCACTGGCCTCCCAACAGCTTGCTACCGTGTTGCTAGGCCAGCAGAAGGAGCATCCGGACAAGACCTCGCTCGCGCTGTTTGAGTACGCACGGGTGGCCAGTTATGACGGTCCGAATGCCTTGCCCGCCGCGCAACGCCAGCAGTTGGACGCGTTTTTGACCAAGGCCTACACCACTTATCACGGCTCCGCGCAAGGCTTAGATCAGTTGAAAGCGGCGGCCAAGGCCAATGCCCTGCCTCCGGGCGACTTTAAGATCGCGAGCATCGTCGAGATTGAAGGGGATAAAGCAAAGGCGGAGGAAGAGAAGCGGAAAGCCAACCCCATGCTGGCGCTGTGGAATGACATCAAGGGCCAGCTCACCGGGGAGAATGGTCCGGCCTACTTT
>WNEY01005080.1_pt1 | contig 10141 bp, 3 predicted proteins | sample 5400531 | NCBI WGS metagenome assembly WNEY01 (sample SAMN13153338, study PRJNA577476) | soil metagenome | isolation source: 200 cm saprolite under Douglas fir tree site 1 | place: USA:California | collected 2015-04-18
ACGTGTACTCGGCGCCGTTGGTCAATCCGGAGACTTTCACAAACCCTTTGGACCACAGCTCGTCCGACGAGATGGTTGCCTTGTCACCCTTGGACGAAGTTACCGTGTACGACTCGACCGGCGCTCCACCTTCGAGGATCGGCGGATTCCATGCCACATAGGCAAAGCCGTCTCCGGCAAATACAGCTACGCGGCTGGGCGGCTCCGGCGCGCTGGGTGGGGCAAACCGCTGGTTCAAAATGTCTTTGTACTCGGCTTGCAGGCCGGCTTTCTCCACAATCGAGGCCGGCGACTGGCTGACCGCACTGATGATGTGGTTCGCTTTCACGGTCACGTTCTTTTCAGAAGAGTCCGGCGCTCCCTGTTGCCAGTAGTTGCTCTCCACGTCCAGCGGATCAAAGGTCTTCCCGTCGTTGCCGTCGTAGTAATTTCCGTGGCGGCCGCCCCAATTGTCGAAGTTAGTGTTGAGAATCACGTTGTGATCAATGGTGATATTGCAGGAGCCGTTATCGGTATAAATGCCGTGCCCGGAGCCAAACTGGTCACGAATAATAGTGGCGTAAATCTTCTCGCCCTCGCTCAGCTTAGGCCCAGTGAGGCCCTGGGTATAGATGCCGCCGCCATCGGCCAGCAGCAGCATGTGATTGAAGATCAGGCTGTGCCCGAAGGCGTTCTTCTGGGAAAAGTTCGCCTGCCCCGCCTGCTGGATCTTATCGGGCCACCCTCCCCAGCCGAATGACACGGCCGTGTAAGGGACATGATCAATCTGCTGATGCTTGATAGTAGTGCGTGCCGCATATCCCACGTCAATACCAACACCGCCGTGATATTCGTCTGCAATCTCGTAAATATGGTTGTTGAGAATCTGGTTGTCGCTGGTGACCTCGCCACCGGTGGCCAGGGGCAGGTCGACGTCTCCGAGTTCCAGTCCGTTACCCGAGATATCGGTAAAGACGCAGCCCTGTACCAGGTCAGACTGCGATCCGTTACCTAGTTCCAAGCCGGCAGCGCCTAAGTGCACAAAGGCGTCATTCAGGAGCTGTATGTTTTTGTCGTAGAGAAAAGAAACGTTGCCGGGAATTTTCGTCCACGCGCCATAAGGACAAGTCCCATTCGACGCCAGCTTGCACAAGCCCTGGGTGGCGTATCCGTCTTTTCCAGTAATCATGACGTTGGCCTGGATTTCTGAAAAGCCCTCGCCGCTGCTGGGTTGCAGCCATGTTGCGTACGAGAACTGGAGGTGTGAAAAGACGATATTGTGAATCGGATTGTCTTTGGTGCCCCGGGCAGAGATAAGTTTTTCCAGAACGGGAACTTCGACATCTGCTTTGCTCAGGTCTTCACCCAGGCGCGGCACGTAATAAATGGCGCCTTCTTTGCGGTCGAGGTACCACTGGCCTGGCGTACCCAGAAGTTCAAAGGCATTTTCCACGTACGCCGGCTGCTTGCCCACGCTTGCCGGACCCACAAGGTTGGCGGTGCGTTTTCCGTTGGGCAGCATTACCCGCCTGGTGGAGTTGTCCCAGCAGGGTTGGGCCATGGTAATGTTCGTGTCTTCGATGCCGGCCACGGGACAGCGTGGCTCTGTCCACGGTCCCAGGCCGAAGGAACTCTCTGACCACAACGCGTTACCCCCGGTGTACACGAACTCGATATCGCCAGGGTTTCGCCACTTGGCCATCGCGGCGGAGCTTGCCGTGTAACCCTCCTTGGTTTCGGTCACACTCACCGGCAAAAGACCGCGTGTCCTTTGCGCACGCACTCCATTGACGTAGAGCTGCCGGGTATTCTTGAGGCCCGCAGGGGCCGGGGCCGACCAGATGTTCTTGCCCGCATCCGACCGCTTCCATCCGGTGACCTCGACTCCACCGCTAATCACCGGCCGCTCATCAGCCGCGGCCGTGTAGATGACGTTGTGACCGTTCATTCCGGAATCAGCAGGGTCGAGCGCCAATGGCTCGGTCAGCCGGTAAACACCGCCGTTGAGGTACACGGTAATATCGCCGCTCATCTTCTGGTTCAGCCGCCGCACCAGGTCGCGCGCATGCTGCAACGTGCGAACAGGCTGGTCTTTCGTGCCGGGATTCTTGTCGTTTCCCGACGGCGATACATGGAGGGCAATACCCGCGGCAGACTTGGGCTGTGACTTGCTTTTGTCGTCCGGAGATGAGGCGGCCAACAGCGCCGCAGCGGCAATTATGAAAGCTATGCAAGAAGTCTTGATCATGAACATCAATATCCTTCGCAAAGAATCTGTACTCAGGCCGTTCTCACGTCGTGTGAACCAGTCACGCTGCAATTTCGGGCGCGTCAAAATAGTGGGGGAGGGGGGGTACTTGCCGGCTGGTCTTTTACGGCCCTCATTTTCCCCTAATCGATTGAAAACAAGCAACATATACAGTCTCTTTCTGCTGACTTGCTGGCGTAGTCTAACCGCTCTGCCCTCGCCGTACTGTTCGCCGATCCAGCGCTCACGTCTCTGATCCCAGAATTCGGGGCGTACCTCAAGGAAATGATCGACTACAACTCTTCAAAAACCAACGATTTGATATCAAGATCTTTTTTGAGACTAATTGCATTTTGCAGGGGCTAAAAGCCCAACACATTCTGAACGACTTACGGCACGAATAAACTCGTGCCCTGATACACGTCTTCCGGGGTCTCGCCTTTGCGGTGCCGCCCGGACAAGAAAACGTAAGATCCCTTCGGCAAGCTCAAAACAGGCTCTTAGCGCCAAAGACAGGATGACAAATGCAAACGGATGGAATAGGAAGCACAATAGCTAAATTGTTTTTTCCGCAACCTCTAAAGTTGACGCACTTTCACGCTGCGTGGAGACATGATCGCGACACAGCAATTATGGAAAATGCCCCAGCGTTGCGGAATGTACAATAACTCAGACTAAAATTCAATATGAAGAATGATAGTTTCAGGATATAAAACATGCTTCACGCGCGACAATTAGACAATTAAAGACTGCGTGGAATGGCTTATGAGGAGCGGTTGATGGTAATCATTTCGAGCAACGTGCCACCGCTTCCGTTACGTCTTTTATCGTTTGTTTCTGGTTCTTATCTGTATCTGTAGCCGGCAAACCAATATTGGGGCGGAAGGCTTCATAGGATTTACGGTAAGACGCGCACGCCTGGCTTTTGTACTCCTGCTTGTTTCCGCCATCGGTCCGCGCCAAACGGTCTTGCCCCATCCCGATACCCTGGTAGGCATAACCGAGATAGCTACGATTAGTGGCATCTCCGGGGTCTTTGGCCACACAAGCGCTTGCAATAGCGGCTACGGAGCGATAGTACGCAAGCGACTCCCTGGTCTTTCCCATCTCCCTGAATATGCGGCCGATCATAAGGGAGACGTAAGCAATACGGCCCTGCAAGGTGTGGTTGGTAGGATCGGCCTTAAGGAGCTTGCGGCGGATCTCCAGGGTACGCTGAAAGTTTTCCAGCGCGGCAGCCAGGTTCTTGCGCTGCCAGTAGTAGCTATTGCCGATCTGACTCAAGTCGAAGCTGACATCAAGTTGTGCCTGCGCGTTATTTGGATTGGCTTTTGCCAGTTTGCTATCCAGCTCAAGGGCAGCCTGGAAGTGCTCGATGGCCTGCTCCCCTTTATCATTTTCCAGATGGACTTGTCCAATGTACTTATGCATCAAAGCCGAGTCCCTTTGTAGCTCCAAGCTGTCGTGATGGGCAGCCAGGCGTCTTTGGTATATTTCCAACGCCCTTGAGTAATAATCGATTCTCTCGGGCTTAAACCCAAGCGAGTTCCCGAACCTAAAGAACGCGGTGGCGAGACCCTGCTCAAGCGCTTCATCATTGGGCCGCTCCCGAACCAGTTCCTGGCTGATCTTCAAAGCTTCTTGAGCGGCGTCATGGGCCTGTGGAGTGTCGACGTCGTACAAGGAAGAGTCGTGCTCATAGCAAGCTGCCAGGTCCTTGCGCGCCTCCACATTGGACCGGTCGCGGGAGAGGACAGAATGCAGAAGCGCCTCTGCCTTTTGATAGCTGGCGGTTGCTCCAGCATGGTCTCCCAAACTGGCAGTCCCTTTGCTAAGCTGAACATTTCCCAGCCGCATATACGCCCCAGCCAATTCCATCTGAAGGCCGCTATCGCCTTCGGTATCTTTCGCCAAGGAATCCAGATACTCGGCTGCCCGGGTCACCACCAATTTGCGGATTGGAGTGGAACCCGGAAGGTCCTGAATGCCATCGTGCACCTCAAAAATCAGCGAGTTGGCCAGCTTGCGCACATCATTGAAGCGGCGTTGCGCATTCGCGCGCTCCATCTGCGCGCGGGCGCGCTCCACGTGGGCCACGTGCACCTGCCAGGAAACCAAGACCAGGCCGGCGACCAGCGCCAGCAGCAGAGCGGAAGAGAGCGCAACCACGGACTTATGACGGGCTACAAGCTTGCCCGCCAGGTAGCGAAACGAGCCTTCGCGCGCCCGGACAGGCAATCCAGCCAGATAATTCCCAACATCACCCGAGAGTTCTTCCGCCGAAGCGTATCTCTGGCTTGGCTCCTTGCGCATCGCCTTGAGAACAATGTGGTCTAGATCGCCGGAGATTGCTTCCGGTCTTGCTGCCGCGCTCGGTATCGCAGCAGTAGTGGTAGCGGTACTCGGTTTCTGCGGCTCACTCTCGCACACCAGCCGGGCAACTTCTTGTGGCGTCTTATCTGAGGTCTTGAATGGCTTCTGGTAGGTCAGCAGTTCATAGAGCAGTACACCCAGGGAGTAAATGTCGGTGGCGGTAGTAAGGACTTTGCCCTGGATCTGCTCTGGGCTGGCATACTCGGGGGTCATGGGGTTGAGATTGGTCAACGTGGATCCCTCAGAACCGGCCGCGGAGCTGTCCAGAATTTTGGCGATGCCAAAATCGAGCAGCTTGGGAGCGCCGTCTTTGGAGACCAGGATGTTCGATGGCTTGATGTCGCGATGCACAACCAGATGCTGGTGCGCGTAGTGCACGGCAGAACAGATCTGCCGAAAGAGCAGCAGCCGCTGGGAAATATTCAGGTTGTTGCTCTTGCAATAGTCGGTGATGCGCGCACCCTCAATGTATTCCATCACAATGTAGGGCTGGCCGTCCGCAGAGACTCCGCCATCGAGCAAGCGTGCAACATGGGGATGCTCGAGTAATGCCAGGATCTGGCGTTCGCTGCGAAAGCGGCGGACCATGAGCTGGGCATCGAGGCCGATGCGCACCAGCTTGATAGCAACCTTCTTGTGGTATTGATCGTCGTCTCGCTCGGCCAGATACACCGCGCCCATGCCGCCGGAACCGATCTGGCGCACGAGCTTGTAGGGGCCAACCGCGCGCCCTACGCCGGAATTCGCATCTTCAGCGGCGAGCAGGCGCGCGCCGTCGGCAAAGGCAGATGCGCCGATGAAGCTGTTCGCCCGCAAGTGTGCAGCAACAAGAGATCCAACTTCCTTGCGCAGCTCTTCGTTGCCGGAGCAGGTTTCCGACAGGAACACCTCTCTCGCGCCGGGCTCAAGATCGCGTGCGGCGAAGAAAAGCTCATTTATCTTTTGCCAATTCTGTGGATCCATCCGGCGAGTCATCCCTGGTGGAGTTCACGGTAGAGCCAAGCCCGGGCCAAACTCCATTCCCGTTCTGTGGTGGCGGTGGATTTGCCAATAAACTCAGCCACTTCGTCCATGGTCAAGCCACCGAAGAACCGCAGTTCTACGACCTTGCTCTTCTGTTCATCAAAGCCCGCCAATCGGTTGAGAGCGTCATGCAAGGCTAAAATGTCCACGTCATTTTCGCGAGAGAGGCTGAGCGAGTCGTCGAGAGGAAGCCTTTCCGCGTCTCCACCTCGCTTGGCGGCCTTGCGCGCTTCGGCGTGGTTCACCAGGATGCGGCGCATCATCTGGGCAGCCAATCCGAAAAACTGAGCGCGATTTCGCCAGTCCACGTTGCGCTGGTCCACCAGCCGCAGATAAGCCTCGTTGACCAATGCGGTGGGTTGAAGAGTATGGCCCGATCGTTCCTGCTGCAGATAGTGGGCGGCCAGACGACGCAGTTCGTCGTACACCAACGGCATCAACTGGTCCAGTGCGGCCTTATTGCCATGTTCCCATTCAATGAGGAGGCGCGTCACCTCGTTGGGCGTGGCCTGTGCACCCTGGTCCATTTTCACTAGATTCTACCTTTTATCCCCATCTTTAACCCCAAGTTTTCTCACAATCTTTGAGGGATTTCCGGGCGATTTCCGGCGTTACTAAGTGAAGGCCAAAAACCTTAATCAAGTTCAGTACAGATGTTGGCCCGGTTGCTCGCGCATGACCACTGGGGATCATGCCAGCCGCCGGGAGGATGGCGAGGCCGCTCAGAAATGCTGGGGAAGGCCGGCCTCGCTTACTTGCTGGGAATGATGGTCTCCATTTTCTTCGCGGCCAACGGAGTCACGCGGCACCGTGATTCTCGTGGTCCGGTAGCAGACGAATGTTAAGAGCGCGAAACCATGGAGTCACGGAGCATTTTAGGAGGGTTATGACAATACAACATGAGGCTCGAGGAATATTGATGAAGAGCTGGCGGAGCACTGCTCTCCTGGCTTTGCTGTCATTACTGTTGACGAAGCCTGGTCTGGGCCAGCAAGTAACGGCGACCGTGGCTGCGGGAGCCAATCCCCTTGCCGTGGCTGTGAACCCGGTAACCAACAAGATCTACGTGGCTAATGAGAACAGCAACAACGTGACCGTGATCGACGGGGCCACCAACACCACCACCACGGTCGGCACGGGAAACAGTCCCTTTGCCGTGGCGGTGAATCCAGTGAGCAACAAGATCTACATGGCCAACGCCGGCAGCAACAATGTGACCGTGATCGATGGGGCCACCAACACCACCACTACGGTCAGCGCCGGAATCCAGCCCGTTGCCGTGGCCGTGAACCCGGTGACCAACAAGATCTACGTGGCCAATGTCAGCAGCAACAACGTGACCGTGATCGACGGCACCACCAACGCCACCACCACAGTCAGCGCGGGGACCAATCCCCGTGCCGTAGCCGTGAACCCGGTGACCAACAAGATCTACGTGGCCAATGTCAGCAGCGGCAACGTGAGTGTGATCGACGGGGCCACCAACATCACCACCACTGTCAGCACAGGGCCGCCCGCTCTCCTTGCCGTAGCCGTCAACCCTGTGACCAACAAGATCTACGTGGCCAACTTCAACAGCGGCAACGTGACCGTGATCGACGGGGTCACCAACATTACGACCACGGTCAGCGCCGGGACCAATCCCCGTGCCGTGGCCGTGAACCCGGTGACCAACAAGATCTACGTGGCCAATCTCAACAGCGGCAACGTGAGCGTGATTGACGGGGCCACCAATGCCACCACCACGGTCAGCGCCGGAAACGCTCCCGCTGCTGTGGCCGTCAATCCGGTGACCAACAAGATCTACGTGGCCAATGTCGGCAGCGGCAACGTGACCGTGATCGACGGGGCCACCAATGCCACCACCACGGTCAGCGCCGGAAACGCTCCCCTGGCCGTGGCCGTCAACCCGGTAACTAACAAGATCTACGTAGCGAACAGCGGCAGCGGCAACGTGACCGTGATTGACGGGGCCACTAACACCACCACCACGGTCACCGCCGGAACCCAGCCCGTTGCCGTGGCTGTGAACGCGGTAACTAACAAGATTTACGTGGCCAACCAAGGCAGCAGCAACGTGACCGTGATTGACAGGGCCAGCAACACAACTAGCAGGGTCGCGGCGGGAACCACTCCCGTCGACGTAACCGTTAACCCGGTGACCAATAAGATCTACGTGGCCAACTTCGGCAGCGCCAGCGTGACCGTGATTGACGGGGCCACCAATAACACCACCACGGTTGGCGCCGGAACCGGTCCCAATGCCGTGGCCGTCAACCCGGTGACCAGCAAAATCTACGTGGCCAATTTCACCAGCAACAACGTGACTGTGATTGACGGGGCCACCAACACCACCGCCACGGTCACCGCCGGAACCAATCCCGTTGCCGTAGCCGTCAACCCGGTGACCAACAAGATCTACGTGGCCAATGAGAGCAGCGTCAACGTGACCGTGATTGACGGGGCCACCAACACCACCACCACGGTCACCGCCGGAAACATTCCCTCTGCTGTGGCCGTCAACCCGGTAACCAACAAGATCTACGTGGCCAATCTCAACAGCGACAACGTGACTGTGATTGACGGGACCACTAACACCACCACCACGGTCAGCACCGGAAACGGTCCCTCTGCTGTGGCCGTCAACCCGGTGACCAACAAGATCTATGTGACCAATCACGGGACATTTGCCAATGTCACCAACAGCGTGACCGTGATTGACGGGGCCACCAACACCACCGCCACGGTCACCGCCGGAACCAATCCCTTTGCCGTAACCGTGAACCCGGTAACTAACAAGATCTACGTGGCCAACCCCGCCAGCGGCAATGTGACCGTGATCGACGGGGCCACCAACACCACCACCACGGTCACCGCCGGAACCAATCCCATTGCCGTGGCTGCGAACCCGGTGACCAATGAAATCTACGTGGCCAACTCCGGCAACGTGACCTCCGGCAACGTGACGATAATTAGCGAGCAGCAGGTGCAGCCCATTCCGTTGACTGTTTCCATCGTTCCTTTGCACACCGGCCCTGACTTTTCCAAATTCCAACTCTTCCCCAGCAGTTCCTACACCCCTGTATCTCCGCCGGTGCAGAAGGTATATTTTCAGGTGGATACCTGGCAGGGTCCCTGGCTTAAAGCCAGCAGTGGGGCATCTGTCATCGCCGTCGTGCCGCCGCTGTTGCTGGGTGTGCATATTCTTTATGCATTCGCCAGCGATGGACAGTTTGCCGATTCCATTCAGGCCGGAGGCCAGAGCAGCCCCATTCCGGGCGCTATGGCCGCATACGTCTTCCTGGTCGCGCCCTTGGGAACGGAGACGAGCCTGGCTCTCACCGCCGGAAGCAATCCTTCCAGCTTCGGCCAGTCGCTCACCTTCCAGGCTGCAGTCACGGCCCAAACTTTTCTCATTCCCACCGGCAGCGTGCAATTTAAGGATGGAACCACGAATCTCGGCATGCCAATGCTTCTCGATGGCAGCGGCGCCGCCACTCTCGTCTGGTCTTCCTTCCCAGTGGGTACGCACAACATAACCGCCATCTACGGCGGCGACAGCAACTTCCGTGACAGCACCTCCGCGGCATGGACCCAGGTGGTCATGATCAGCGGGGCTCCGAGTTCCACCCTTACCTATTTGAGTGCAAGCCCGCAGACCTTCTTCCGGCAGGCGGCTTCCTTCATGGTAGGAACCAGTCCGCCAGTGTCAGGCAATGTCGTTCTGCTCGACGGGAATAGACAGCTTGGGCCGGCACTGACGTTGAATTCCGGGGCAGCCACCTATAGCACGCCGCTGCACGTCGGCCTGCACCAGGTTCGAGCGGTCTATTTGGGCAACGGCAATGTCAATGGCAGCGCCTCATTGGTCCAGACTGTCAGCACCTCGCCCCGGCCCCAGCCGCGCTAAATGTTCAAGAGCGCGAAACAGTTTTTACTTTTCAGGAGATTCTTTATGAAGCTACAATGCCGGACCTTTGGTTACTGGTCGTCAATCCCCATCTTTACCTTTTTTATACTGTTCAATCTGGGCCCCTCAATTTTGGCTCAGGACAAGGTGGCCAGCCTGCATCCGCCGCCTGATTTAGTGTGGCAGCGCACCTCACCCAGCAGCACGGCGCTGGAAGGGCCGGTGCTGTACCAGATCATCTTTCGCAGCAGCGCGACCCCAGGCTCGGTTCCGAAGATCTCTAACCGCTTCACCCTGACCAATTCATTGATCACCGACAATGGAACTATGGTCGCTATCGGCGGCATGTCGGTGAACGGCGGCAGCGGGATCATCACCTTCGCCGGCGGTCAGACATTCCCCGGAGCCGGGGGCGGGAGCGTGACCAGTCTCAGCGCGGGAGCGGGAATTTCGCTCAGCCCGAATCCGATCACTACGACGGGAAGCATCGCTATCGCCAATGGCGGGGTCACCACCACCCAGATTGGCTCGGGCGCGGCCAGCAACGGCCAGGTGCTGACGGCCAACGGCACGAGCGGCGCGAGCTGGCAGACGCTGACTTCGACGCT
>WNEY01005083.1_pt1 | contig 10139 bp, 7 predicted proteins | sample 5400531 | NCBI WGS metagenome assembly WNEY01 (sample SAMN13153338, study PRJNA577476) | soil metagenome | isolation source: 200 cm saprolite under Douglas fir tree site 1 | place: USA:California | collected 2015-04-18
CTCCACGCGCAGGCGACCGCCGAGCGCCTCGACGCGATCGGCGAGGCCGCGCAACCCCGCCCCGTCGGCATCGGCACCGCCCACGCCGTCGTCGGAGATCGTTAGGCGGAGGAGGTCGGAGGCCACAACCGCATCCACGCGCGCCGAGACCGCCCGTGCGTGCTTGCCCGCATTCGCGAGCGCCTCGGAGCAAACGAAGTACCCTGCGGCCTCGACCGGATCGGGCAGACGCCCGACTCTGACGAGCACCGACACGTCGAGCGGGCTGCGCTCGGCGAGCGCGGGCAGCGCAGCGCGAAGGCCGCCGCCGAGCTCCGCCGGCCGCACGCCGTTGGCCAATTCGTTCAGCTCTGCGATCGCCGCTTCGACCATCTCCTGCAGCTCCGGCGCTCCGACATCGGCTGTGGTCCTCTTCGCCAACAGCCGCGAAGCGCGCCGGAGCCGCTGCTCGGGGCCGCGTGCAAGCGCGTGCTGAAGCGCACGCCGCTCGCCGTCGGCCGCCTCGACCAAGCGGCGCCTGGAGGCGGCGATCTCACGCGTCCGCTCCTCGATGCGGAGCTCGAGCGACGCGTTGGCGACCGCCGTGCGCGCGACGGCGGCGACCGGGGCGAGGAGTTCCGTTGCGCTGGCCGCCTCGTCGTGAATGAGCAACGCGAGCGGCGTGCCCCCGTCGTCGATCCGCGTCGCGATCCGGCCGGAACGATCCTCGGTCGGCCCGACCGGAGCCCCCAACTCGTCCAGATACGCCCGCCGCTCGCCGGCCCAAACGCCGACGACGAGCGTCGGATCGCCGAGCGCCCTTGCGAGTCGGCCGCGCAGGGTTGGAGAACCGTGTACTGAGGCGAGATCCACGATCAGCCCGCGAAGCACCGCCTCCGACCAAGGCGCGCGCAGGATGTCGATAGCCAACAAAATCGCGATCCCGGAAATCACCAGGTCGTAGCTCCAGAGCACCGGTCCGTCGGCCTCAACACCTGCGAGGCGAAGGCAGGCGCCCAGGAGCAAGATGCTTGCGAACGCGAGCGCGGCCAGCAGCGCCGGCGCAGCCGCACGGCGCGCGATCCCGACGCTCCCGCTGAACAGGCGGACCGCGGCGACGGCGACGAGGATGCTCAGCGCGACGGTCAGGCGGTCGTCGCGCGCGAGCGGGATGACAGTCGAAGCGAGCATCGCCGCGGCGACAGCGACGCGCGCGAACCAGTTGGCGGGCAGACGACCGCTCGGGTACGAGAGAAGCAGCAGAACAAGGAATCCCCGGTGCAGGTAGACAAAAGGCCAGCCGAGCGTGCCCGCAAACCAGGCCAGACCCGCAAGCGCCAGCCAGACTCCCGCGCGGCTGGCTGGCCGCCGCAGGCGAGCAACCGCGCCGAAACCGAGCAGCAGCACCCCGACGACGAGGTCGACAAGAGCCAGCGCCAAACCCTGAGGTGCGCCTGCCACAAGCTCGGCGCCAATACCGATCGCCGCCCCGGCGGCGAGCCCAACCCACAACAGAACGCCGCGGCTAGCCACCATCCACGAGCGCCTGGACTGCCCGCACAGACAGCTCGCCCTTGGCGATGAAACCGCGAGCCGAGCTTTCCGCCAGGCGGCGCCGGTACCAAGCCACCTCGCGGCTCGAGACAAGGATCACCACCGGCGGATCATCGCCCCGAGCGAGCCGCTCGGCCACCTCGAAGCCGTCACCGTCAGGCAAGCCGATATCCAGCAGCACGATCGCGGGACGCAGCCGCCCGGCCGCCTCCAGTGCGCCTGCCGCATCCTCGCTCTCTCCCACTACCTCGAACCCAACGCCCTCCAGCAACGCTCGCGCTGCGCTCCGGAACGGGGCGTGGTCGTCGACGATCAACACCGAGCGCGAGCCGCGGCGGAGCTCCCCCATCGACGTCAACCGACCTTGCGCCAAGGATGATAGGCCCACACCTCGGGCGAGAAGCCGGGCGCCCGTCGGAACGTCAGCCGATCGTGGAAGACGCTCCAGTGCAGAAACATCGGCGCCGGCGACGCGGAGTCATCGGTCCGGGTCAGGTCGAGCTCGATCGTGTCGCCGGCGAAACGGCAGGTGCCGACTCCCCAGTGGTAGCCGTCGGGTGCGTGCTGCGTCCAGCGGCAGCGGCTTCCGTGAACGGTCAGCCGCAGTGGACCGGTGTTGTCGCGGATACCGTTCGGGTCGTCGTGGCGCGCGATCACGTCGGCGGCGGTCGGGTCGCTGGCCCAGGAACCCTGTAGAGCCTGCGGGTTCTCAAGGGCTTGCTGGCCAGGCGCGTCCGCGACGCGCGCGAGCGGCCGCACGGTTAAGGGGGGCAAGGCAGGTGCGGCGCCCATAGGTTCGAGTTGGAGCGTGCCGCCTCTCCGCTGCCAGCGGAAGCGCAGCACATCGTTGCTCTTCAGAGGGACGCCGTCCGGTGCACCGTGCGGCCCCATATCGAGGCCGCCGACAACCATCCAGCGCATCTCGTCGCCGACGACGCGAACCCGACCCCAGCCGACCCATTCTGCGCCGTCACTGCGCTGGGTAAGGCGAAAGCGCCCGCGGTCGAGCACGATCTCCCAAGAGCCATACGCCTCGGGGATCCGCTGCGACGCGGGGAGGTCGCGTGGGTCAAGGGTCACGGCGTAGGCGCCGTCAAGCTGCGTCGCCTGTGCCGGCGTGCTGGCCGACGCGCCGGCCTGGCAACTTGGAGCCCTCGATGGCGGGGCGCGAAGACGTGCGCGCAGCGTTTGGATCCCGGCGACGAAGCGGTGGGTCTGCCGGTCGCGCTCGAGTTGCTCATAGACCGAGCGCACCGCTCTGCGCAACGCAGCGATGTCCGTCGGGCCGGCTGTGAGGAAGCGCAACTTTCGAGTGCCGCAGAGGGCTTCTGTGTCCGCACGCTCGGTGCTGACCATCGCTTTCGTCTCTGCCGTCACGTCGTCGGTGACCGCTTGTTTGAGGGTGTGCCGCTGCGCCGGAGTGAGGCTGGCGAAGACGGTATGCCTTGCGAACAAGACGATCGGCCGCGGCCAGAGAACGACATTCGCGGTCAGGTACTTGCCAGCGCGGTCGTACCGGCTGCCCCGAATGTCGCTGATGTCGTACTCGATCCCGTCCAGCTTCGCGATCGAGACGCCGCCGGCGAACCAGACCGGTGTGGCGCCGAGCGCGCGCATCGTCGCGCTTGCGACGAGCGACTGCTGGACGCCGATCTTGCGCCCTGCGTAGTCGGATGGCCCGAGCAGCGGGTGGGTCACACCGAACGGCCGACGCAGCTGGCCCGGGAGGACGCCGAGTCCGACCAGTTCCAGCGGTGTGAGCCCATTGAGCATTTCGGCGATCATCGAGCTCCTGAGCACGCGCTCCTGCAACGCGTAGCTATCGATCAACAACGGCGCGCCGAGCGCCCGCAGGCTCGTGACCCCGACCGAATCCCACGCCCTAGCGCCGGCGACGCCGAGGTCTGCCTTGCCCGCCCTCACATCCGCGATCAGCCCCTTCTCGTAGGCGATCTGTCCGTACCGCCAGCGCGGCAGCACAGTGATCTGCATCGTGCCGTGGGAGAGCCGGCTGACGTTGTTGGCGAACCCGTTGACCTCTGTCGGCTGGCCGAAGGGGACCGCGAGCGTCAGCACCGTCGCCTTCCGCGCAGCCTTTCCGCCCGCCTTGTCCGCGCCGCCGTGACAGCCGGCGAGCACGAGCGCCGCGACCACCACCGATGGAGCCCAGAACGGTGCGCGCATGAACTCGAAGCTACACCCGCCCCTCAAACGGCGCATCAGGGCTACACCCTTGCTCTGCGACGTCGCCAGGAGGGGTATCCCTGCGCGCCCACGGGACGGCCGAGGGGTAGCGCCGATGCGCGCGCGCGCGCCACTTCCTAGCGTGATCCGACGAAGCAGCCGTCCCAGGAGCCAAGGAGGATTCCATGCACAAGCTGATCGCTCTCACGTTGGTCGCGGGTGTCGCCGCACTCGCTTCGCTGACGGCGATACCGGCCGGCGCGAGCCCAGCCGGGGTGAACGGCAAGATCGCCTACGACCGAACTGATCCCGCAACCGGCGACACGTTCGTCTACACAGCGAACCCGGACGGAAGCCACGTGCAACAGCTTGTCCCATTCACGTGTTGTCCGAGCTGGTCCCACGATGGCAGCAAACTCGCGATCCCGGCTCTCACCGAGGACGGCAGGATCGCTACCGCCACCGTCAACGCAGACGGCTCGGGTTACACACCGCTGCCCATCAACGACCCGACGCTGAATGTCGGCTGCGCCGGCGGAGCCTGGTCACCGAACGACGCCCGGCTCGCATGCGAGAGCTGGGACGACACGAACCCCGCCCGCAACGGCATCTACACGCTCTCGTCCGCCGACGGAAGCGACTTCACACGCCTGACAAACCCACTCGGCGGCGACGACCAAGCCGGCGCCTACTCCCCGGACGGCAAGCGTCTCGTCTTCGCCCGTTTCGACCAGAACGGCGACAGCCTCGGCCTATTCGTGATCAAGACCAATGGCACCGACCTGCGCCAGATCACTCCTCCCGGAACGCTGATCCAGGGCGGCAACGACGGCGACTGGTCGCCGCAGGGGAACGACATCGTCTTCTCCCGCCACGTCACCGCCGACGTACGCGGCTCACTCTGGGTCGTCCACGCAGACGGCAGCGGACTACACGAGATACACGTCCAAGGCCTCACATGCGGCGGATCCGTCTTCGACCCCAACGGCTTCGGCTGCCACGAGCCGCACTGGTCACCCGACGGCAAGAAGATCATCTTCGGCGCCAACTCACCGGCGACCGGCAGGAACATCTACACCGTCAACGCCAACGGAAGCGGCCTCAGCCAGGTCACCCGCGACGGCGACGACGACGACCCGGCTTGGGGCACACATCCGCCCGTCGCATAGAGCCCGAACCACCCACCGACCACACCCGATCGCCCCTAGTCGGCACGACCACTGGGCCATGCGGCACCCGCTGCATGGCCCAAACTGGATTCTGGAACGAGCGCTCCGTCTACCACCCGTCTACCAGGACAGGCCGGAACTACGCGGACATCAGCGTACTCACAGGTACCCCACGGACAGTCGAACCCGGACGGGACGGACTCGACGGACACAGAGGTACTCCAGGGGCTTCGATCGAGCGGTTTCCTAAACCGCGTGCCCTGGTTCGATTCCGGGCGGGGGCATTGCGCCGCGCCCGCGAGCAGGCCGCAGGACCCGTTGCGGCTCAGGGCCGTAAGCAGTTACATCAACTCAGCGTGACGCGAGCTTTGCCGCCTGTCGCTCGCCCGGAATCCGGACGACCCGCCATGCAAGACCACAGGCTTCGAGACTACGGATGACCCAGCCGCCCGGATCGACCTCGAAGCGGCGCAGGCCGTGGAAGGCCGAAGACGGGAACGCGTGGTGGTTGTTGTGCCAGGACTCACCGAACGAGAGCCACGAGAGCCACCAGACGTTTCGTGATTCGTCAGGCGAGTCGAATCGGCGGCGTCCCCAGAAGTGGCAGATCGAGTTGATCGACCAGGTGACGTGGTGGAGGAGAAGGATCCTCACGGCTCCGCCCCAAACAAGGCCGGAAACGAGGCCGTACCAACCACCGATCAACATCCAGCCGACCAGGGCGGGAATGACGAGCGAGACGACAACAAGCGGAAGAAAGAGCTTGGCGATTGTGCGAAGCCCCGCGTCCTGGACGAGGTCCTTGGCGTAGCGTGCGCGGTCGGCGCGGCCGACGGAGGTGAACAGCCAGCCCGTGTGGGCGTGCCAGAGCCCCTTCAACGCCTCAAGGGGTCCGTCTCCGAACTCCGCATGCGGGCTGTGCGGGTCTCCCTCCCGGTCGGAGAACTGGTGGTGCTTGCGGTGGTCGGCGACCCAGGTCACCACGTCGCCCTCCACGCCCATCTGGCCAAGGAGGGCGAGTGCGTAGCGGACAGCGGGGTATGTCTCGAACGACCTGTGCGTGAACAGCCGGTGGTAACCGACCGTGATCCCGATACCCGTCAGGAGGTAGCCGACTACGAGGATCGCGATCGCGGTAACCCCCACCCCGTGGCCCCAGAGAAGCACGATTGCTGCCGCCAGGCCGGCGACCGGGAGGCTAACGCCGAGGAGATTGATCAATTTGTGCGTTCGGCTCATCACTGCTCCTGTCTTTAGTGGAGCATGTCAGCCGATCACTATGCAACTCGGCCGAAACTCTCGTGAAGTCTGGTTCTGCACTGCGGTCGTGCGATCCGGCCGCAGGTCTTGCATCGACGCAGCCGATCAATTCCTGAAGTTTCCAGAAGAGATGCACGTTTTAGCGGGCTTCTCGTGGCGCGCGCGCATTCGTTCCATCGGCCGCTAGCTAGAGCTGGGGGTTCCGGCGACGCTGCTCGCTCATCGTGAGGGCGCCGCGGCCACCATGAGGCGCCGGTAGTCCCTCCATCCGCTCGAGCTTCTGCTCGATCCGGCCAAGCCGCCGGTCGACCGCGCGCCAACTCGTCGTGATGAGGTCGACGAGCAGTGTCAGATCCTCGAGCCGTTCGTTTCTCGCCCGACCCAGTTCCCGCTTGATCCCTGCGAGATCGTGGGACAGCCGATCGAGCAGCGCGTCCATGACTGTCATTCGATCGACCAAGGGGCGGATGCCGATCGCCTCGGATCGGCCCCGCGAATCGGGATTCTCCAGCTCGCTCGCAACCTGAACGACCGCCTGGAGCAGCTGCTCTCGTGCTCGACCGATCGCATCGTCGGCTTCGGCATCCTGATCGCGACGCTCCTCGACGACCTCGCCGACGACCACTCTCGTGGTTGGCCTCGTCTCGTCGCTGTGATTCCCGGACCCTCGCGTCGGTGCACCCTGCTCCCCCGTCGCCCCCGCGCTGCCGGGACGTGGTAGGCGACCGTATCCGTATGCGTCCATCGCCGTCACGACGCGGGCGGCGATGTCGCTGCTCACGTTGTCTCGATTGAGTACCCGCAGAACACTCTCGACCGAGACATCCGCAGCGCGTGCAATTTCGGAGAGGGTGGTCATCGCAAGCTATCCGATCGCTCGGGGATCTGTTCGGGCCTGACGCCGGAAGTCCAGAGTGCTTCGCCCATTTGCTGGTCGGCGTCGTCGGCTGTTTGGGGGTCGTCGGCTGTTTGGGGGTCGTCGGCTGCTTCGGGCTCGGTCTCAAGCTCCTCCACGCGTTCGAGCGCGGCGACAGGGTCAAACTCGGCGCGAACCGTCTCGTCGACCGGGCCTTGCCGAGCGATTTCCTCCACGATGCGCCGACTCCGAACCTCTGCAGAGTGAAGGATCTCGTCCGCTCGCTCTCGAGCCTTCTTGAGCATCATCTCCGTATCTCGACGTGTTTCGCGCGCCACTGTCTCGACGACCCGATCCAAGCGAAGTAGCGTCGCGGCTGCGCGCTCGTCGACATCGGAGAGCGCGCGCGGACTTGTCGGAGCGGCGAAGCCCGCGTCCCCCTGCCCGAGCTGCGTCGCGAACATCGCTATCTGTTCCACGAGCGCCTTCTCCCGTGTGTCGAGCCTGGCCAGACTCGCGCTCTGCTCGGCCAACTCCGCCTGCTGTGCTTCCTGGGTCGCTCGAGCACTGGATACCTCTTTGCTCAAGCGCTCTACCTCTTCGAGCTGCTTCGAATGCTCCTCCTCGAAACGGGCGATCTCCGCGTTGAGCTCGGCGATGCGTCCGTCCCGATCGCTCAGTTGTTCCTGGAGCTTGTCGAGCTCGACCCGGGCATCCCGCTCGTGCTCTGCCTGGTCACGCCGAAGGCTTTCCAATTGCTCGGACAGAGCCTTGCGCTCCGCGCGCACTCTCTCGTAGCTCTCCGCGACCTCCACAAGGAGCTCTTCCGTCTCCTGCGTGTCATAGCCACGAAGCCGCCGCTTCAGGGCGGGCTTGCGGATCGCGTCAGGTGTGATCTCTGGAAACATGAGTGGAGGGCCACAGCCGGTTCGAGGAAGGGCATTCCCGCAGTAAAGGAACATCGAACCCCAAAAGGAGGATTCCACCTGAGCCTGCATCCGTCAACCTCGTGGCCGCCTGCGAACGAGGCGTAGGGTGCCGAAGCTACGGGCGGTCGGCGCTCTCCACTCCGTCCCAATCTCCGGGTGGCCCCGGTTTCCTAAACCGCGTGCGCTGGTTCGATTCCGGCCGGGGGCATCGCCTTTACCCGGAACCCAGCAGCTGACCTGCAGTCCGCCTCAGTGGCGCTCTCCTTGCCGACACGTGAACGCGCGCTCGCGCGATGATCCGCTTGTGATCGACCTCCATACGCACATCCTCCCGGGACTCGACGACGGCGCGCGGACGCTCGAGGAGAGTGTCGCGATGGCGCGGTCGGCCGTAGCCGACGGCATTCGAGTCATGGCCGCGACGCCACACGTCCGTGAGGACTATCCGACGCGTGCAGCCGAGATGGAGCGCGGTGTGGGGGATCTCCGGCAAGCGCTCGCGAAGGAAGGGTTGACGCTCGACGTTCGCACCGGAGGCGAGATCGCACTCGACCGCCTCAGGACGCTCGAGGCCGACGAGCTGGCCCGGTTCGGTCTGGCGGGCAACCAGAGCTACCTGCTCCTCGAGTTCCCCTACTACGGGTGGCAGCTCGATCTGGAAGCGCGAGTTTTCGAGCTGCGTGCAAGAGGGATCATCGCGATCCTCGCGCATCCGGAGCGGAACGCGGAGGTGCAGGCCGCCCCCGATCGTCTGGGTCCCGTGGTCGAAGAGGGCGCGCTCGTCCAGGTCACGGCCGCCTCGCTCGACGGACGCCTCGGCCGCGCCTCTCGCGGGGCCGCGTTCCGGTTGCTCGAGCTCGGGTTGGCGCATCTCGTCGCGAGCGACGCGCACGCTCCCGACTTGCGCGCGGTGGGAATGACTGGGGCGGCCCGCGCAGTCCGGGACGTCGATCTCGCGCGGTGGCTGACCGTAGATGTGCCGGCCGCGATCGTGGCGGACAAGCCACTGCCGCCGCGGCCGCCTGCGCGCGGGGGGCGATTCGGCCGCCGTCTTCACAGGTAGGCAAGCGTGGAGCGATGGGCCCGGCCGGTTCACGAGGCTGCCGGACCCAGCCCCAAGGTCCCCCCGCGGAACTCATCGTGACAACCTGCTTTAATCGACCCCTGGGAGAGACTGAACGCGTGCCAGGCTAGATAGAGCTACCTGGGGGGTCGCGGGAGTGGATACGGCTGACATCAGATCGCCGGCGGCAACGCTTCGCCTCTCCCACCCCAGCGCAAACGTCTCCGAGCGGACGCTCGAGATCATTCGCTATCGGCGCGGCCATCGCTCTGCGCGCCGCCGAGGTTGGCTTGTACGGCGTGCACTGGTTCTCGCCGATGCGCTCGGACTCGTTCTGGCGTTCCTCTTTGCCGAGCTTCTCTTTGGAGGCAAGGGGGCGCAAGGCCCCTTCAACACCTCGATCGAGACACTGTTGTTCCTCGCCACGCTTCCGGGATGGCTCATTGTTGCCAAGCTCTACGGCCTCTACGATCGCGACCAACAACGAGCCGATCACACGACCTCCGACGACATCGGCGCGGTCATACACATGGTGACGATGGGAACGTGGCTCTTCTTCGCCGTGACCTGGATCGTGCGCTTCGCGTCGCCGGAACCGGCGAAGCTGGTCGCCTTCTGGATTACTGCTGTGGTGCTCCTACCGGTCGCTCGGGTCGCGGCGCGGGCGTTCTGCCGCGGCCGACTGGCCTATCTGCAGAACACGCTCGTGTACGGCGCGGGGGACGTCGGGCGAACCGTCGCGCATAAGTTCCTTCAGCATCCGGAATACGGTGTGAACCTCGTCGGCTTCGTCGACTCCAGCACCGCCGATCTCTCTGCACCGAAAGCTGTCCCAGTGCTCGGCCTGTCTGAGGACCTGCACGACGTTGTCGAAGCGTTCCAGATCGATCGCGTAGTGGTCGCCTTTCCCGCAGAGGGACACGATCGTGTGATCGAGCGCGTGCGCTCGCTCTCAGACCTCAACGTTCACGTCGACGTCGTTCCCACGCTCCTCGACGTCATCAGTCCACGCGTGGACGTGCACGCTGTCGAAGGACTGCCGCTGATCGGCCTACCGTCCTTCGCGCTAACTCAGAGCCAACGCCGCCTGAAGCGCGCAATGGATGTTGTGCTCTCGTCCATCGGCATCGTCTTGCTGACGCCGG
>WNEY01005085.1_pt1 | contig 10138 bp, 17 predicted proteins | sample 5400531 | NCBI WGS metagenome assembly WNEY01 (sample SAMN13153338, study PRJNA577476) | soil metagenome | isolation source: 200 cm saprolite under Douglas fir tree site 1 | place: USA:California | collected 2015-04-18
TCGGATATCGCAACTTGCTGCGGTCGTAACGGGCGCGGTTCTTGCTCGTCCACATCGGTGACCCCTCCTCGAATCAGGCCACCACTCTTGAATCACAGATGATTCATATGATTCAAGAACTCTTCGGACAGACACTTAGAGCTCAACCTTCTCAAGGTTGGGGCCGATTCCAAAATTTGTTTAATCCAATGCAGAACTGCCGTTTGTGATTGTACGGGGGGAGTTAAGGGGGAGCGGCACTCTCGTTAAGCTGCGAAAGTCTCCCACGATGTCACGGGGGCGCCGCCCTGGCACTCTGCGCTGCTTGATTCAGCCGCGCTTCACCGTCTGGCGAACTTCAAACCCCTCGAACTGCGGGTGATCCAAATACAGTGGCTTGTTGTCTCCTGCCCGACTATGTGCTGCACGGAAAGCTTGAGATTTAGTCCATGCTTCAAAGACGGCACGGTTTTCCCACACCGTGTGGGAAGCATAAAGTGTCTGATCCTCAGCTTCAGGGCCCTTGAGAAGGTGAAACTCCACGAAGCCTGGTACCTTCTCGAGGTGACTGTCGCGCGACATCCAAACGTGCTCGAACGCTGCTTCGGACCCCTTGGCGACGCGAAAGCGGTTCATGGCGATAAACATAACTGGCCTCCTGATCTCGACAGCTTTGAGCAACCAGATTAATCGTTCAAGTGCGAGGGGTGCGAGGGGCGTTTCGCAAGACGACCTTTCATTTCTTCTTGATCGACGAGCGCCTCGTTGATAGCCGAACTCCCCGTTCCGCCCCTGATCCGATCCAGCAGCACGTTTTACGGGTTCGTCGTTCGGATCCTGCGACACAAGCTCGCCGCGGAACGCTTTTGTAAGGATGGCTTGATCGAGATGATCGACCAGTTTGCGGCGCTAGTGGTTTCTAGGGCGATGCGGTCGATCCAAGCGAACGCGCGTACCACTTTCCGAATGGCTGAACGCTGATCAGAGCGAAGGAACAGTTACCTTCATATCCCGTAGACGACGCAATGTTGAGTGTCTTCCGCGCAACTTCACGCGTTTGAAAATGATAGCGGTTTTGTAAATCGAGGGCTTGCAGACGACATGGCCAAGGGGTTGTTCGGGGCTTCGTCCTCCATTGCCAAATTGTACCACGCGAAATTCGATGATGTTGCAACGGGGTTACATCGTCGAGAAATCATATCAAGTTCGGCAGTTACCTCCGTTTTGGCGCTACTATCAAGCAAAATGAGCCCTCATGACGGCGCGCGGAGGAGTGGAAGTGAGATGGTGTTTGGCTGGTTTGCATCCGAGCGGCGGGAACGCAGGAGAAAAGTTAGGCTTGATCGCGAACACCTCGAACCAAGGGCGTGGCGCTTTCTGAAAATTTATCTAAACGCGGACGAAACGCGAAAGCCTGAATTCTATCAGGCGGTCCAAGAAGCGTCTGAGCAGTGCCGCCCTTCGGGCTCAAGTCTACCGCCTCTCGAAGTGGAAGATGCTCAAGTCGCCGAAGCCGCTTCCAGCGCAGCGATGCAAATCGTCTTGGAACGAAGTGCCCTGAACAAAGGCGGCCGGAATTCTGACTTCGTAACCGATGCTTGCGCTACCGTAGCCGTCGCATACCATCGCGCGGCAGGTGTCTACATCATGGACAAAGAGATGCAGGAATTGGGAACTGCTGCTGTTCACCTTCTCACGATCGCCACCTCATGGACGCGCATAACGAATGAAGGGGCGAGTTAATCTATGATGCAGGCATGATCTACCTCTAACGAAATTGAACGCCAGCTTATAACGGCCTGGGCATTCCTTGCCGCAAAATAGTGTCCAGCGCCCTCAGAGGATGCCTCGCATAGGACGATAGGGTCGCTGCGATGCTGGGGCGGTGAGATCTGAGCTCTGGGGAAAATGGGCTAGTGCCCGTCGAAAGAGGACAATGTGAAGGAGCCGGCGACAGTCGATAAGCTGTGTACGGCTTTCGGACACTAGCCGCTTTGCCTTCTTCGCCATTTCGATCTCCTTTGATCCTTACGGCAGCCTAATACCACGAGAATCCGGACGGACGGAATATTCCCGGTCCCTCGTTAACCAAGCGAATTCACGGCCTCATTCTAGACCGATTCAATCATAACCCTGCGCTCGCCCTCACTATTCAGGAGGCGACCACGTGATTAGGACCGTCGCACTTGGATTCATTTGCCTGGCCGGACTTGGTGCCATTGCAGCTGCCGCAAAGAAATCAACGCCGCCGCCGCCGCCGGAAGTCGTCATGCCAGTTGTGTCCGGGAACAAGACTGATCGCCTACCGCTTGTAATCAATGAGAATAAGCCAACTAACGCTGAGAAAGTCGATGTCGTGTACGTTCAGCCTAGCGAGCAAGGCCAGGCCAGTCCGCCTCCACCAGTATCAGAAGAACCGGCTCCTACACGACATCCCGACGTTACTTCTCGTCATTGGCAGGATCGACATCATGCTAAGGCCAAGACGGAAAGGCGAAGAGCCAGCAGCACAAAGCAGACGAAGACTGGGTCAGTTGACCCATCCCCAGCACAAATTAGCGAGTTGAAGGAATGTCGTTCAGATGGTTTGGATCCGCTATTAAGAAAGCTGAACTTATCACCACCGTGCAATTGAGAATGCGTCTGTCCGTGCCCGCCCACGATTTTTCATGGGGCCGACGATGCATCTTATCGTGAAGTGCGCGATACTGTTCCTGTTTATTCAATCTGCATCCGTATGACTGCAGAAGACCTCAAAGTCTACCAGAGCTTATGGGCGGTAGCTCCTGGATTTAGCGGTCAATGACAACGGTTCGCTCTCGGTCTTCGCGATTTCTCTCAATGACTGCAATCATCTCCGGCGATTCAAATTCGCCCTCTTTGATCAGCGCCATGTTTCGACCGTCATCTGGACGATAGTTTCCGTTCGAACCCACGGTGATCGCGTTGTCCAGCGAAGCCAAGCTTACTCCGAGCTCAGTTTCTTCTGAACTGGCCGGCATAATTCCCAATGCACTCACAGCCAACATCAAGCTTAAAACGTATCTCATTGATCCGCTCCAACCTTTGACCTGGTAAGCCAACGTGCATGCGCCGGTAGCGGTTCCTCGGTATTTGGGCCTTTGGTGCGCTGGATGTTCGCTACTTGCCGAGCGGAATTTTCGGCAGACCCCCAATATTCGACGTTTGCTGCGAAGCACCTTCACTCAGTTGTGATCCTCAATCGTTTTCGGGCCCGGCCTATCGATCATTCATTGCCGTGGTGGGAAAAGTACGTGGAGCTACCTTCCAATCATCAAGCCAGCGTGGGTTTCAATGCCGGGACCCCAAAAGCAAACCCCCGCCGGTTGAGCCGACAGGGGTGAGTAACAAGGTGGACGACGAGCGGCGAGCCCCAAAGCCCGGTGGTGGCCCATCAAGGACCTTGCAGCATCATGAAAACCGATCACGCGCGGCCCTTCAATCATGCTGTCGTATAGGCCGGTTCAGCAATCGGAAACCCAGGCCCCCGGCGAAAGTGTTTACGCCTAAGCGGCCAGGTCCGTCTTTGGGCTATTCGACAACTTGGCTTCCTCAACGAAATCCAGCGCACCTTTGTGCTCGACTGCGTAACATAACTCGCCCGCCATTGTCGTGAAGATCGCCCGAACTATCCCGGTGCCGCCCTTGTCCTTTATTACAACGTCTCCGATCGCAAATTTCGCCATGCATGAATCCTGCTCGCTGATTGTGGAACGCGACTCAACACTGTGCAAAAGTTTGGGTAGATTTTATGAACGAGTCGCTAACAATCGCTGTTCCATCCCTGAGATATGATCCAGACACCACGGCCTAAAAGAAAAAACCTGGCCCCACTACAGGGCAGGCTTTTAGTATGGGACAGCTTTCGATGAAGCTCTAATGTTGATGGCCAAGGCCAATTCCTAGTGTCAATGCCCTTCTGCCTCAACGAACCTTCCGATCGCTTCATCAGCCTCGAAAGCTTTGATAACGGCGTTCTAGCTTTAGAATGCGTCTTTAATAGCTTTACATCCGATACTGTATATTCTTTGCGGACGATTTTCTTCTTCGTTGCCTTTTTAGCCACTTCGATCGCCAGTTAGTCTGCGGCGCTTTCCGCGTACTGGTCGATCGAGACGATGATTGCCTGGACGTGGTGATAGCCTCTGCGGCTTCGTCGTGAGCGCCTGAGCTAATCCTGAACAAACACGCGGCTTCTATCGGTCGCCTTTATCCCCGGCCCATTGTCCTTCAGAGAAGCGCGAAGCCGTCATGGCGATTGAGGCAGCGGTGTTGTCGTAGCGTTAGCTGCCTGAGCGCCTGCCACGTGCTGGCGCAATAGAGACATCTACTTCGCAGAAAATCGACGCCACTAAGGTTTCGGTGCCCAAGCATTTCGGGCATTCGTAAGTCCGTAAATCGAAACCGGGTCTTTCAGGCTCGATGAGTCGCAACGCCATCATCTCCCCGCATTTTGAGCAACGAGGACTCTTGATAACGTCCACGAACACTGCGTGTCCCCCCAATAGGCAAATGCACCATTGGACGCGCTTTGCGCAAATCCTATGCTCTGAAGGTGACGGATGTTCGGAAAAATGATGGCCCCCTGCGCAGCAATCACGAGCGAGTTTTTGGAATATGAAATTCGCGCAATGTTTGCCGCGCGCCGGAACTCAATCGCCTGCCAAGGGTTTGGGGTTCACTCTAACCTGGGAGTCTTCTGATGCGATCCAAACTTGCAATCTCTGCTCTTATCGTTACGTCACTCTTCGGCTCGACGCTTATTGCGTCTGCTCAAATGCAACCCGCGCCCGGCGCGTCGAGTGAAGGAAACGTCGGTCCCGGCGCTACCCCTGGCAAGAAAACGAAACACGAAAAAGGCATGACCACAGGGTCGAGCACGCGCAGCGGTGCCAAGAAAGGCGACGCGGCGAATCCATCGGGTCAAGGCAACATTGATCTCGACAACGATAACATGGCTGCTCCGAAACGCGGCGAAAAGTACTGACATTCTTTCGAGGGGCGGATGTACTTCGAGAGCAAAGGCCCCGGAGCAATCCGGGGCCTCACTTTTGAAGATGCACTGGCGTTCTTAGGAGGACGCTTAACGGCATGAAATATCGAGAAGTAGAATATAGCATTGTCCAAGGCGTCGAGCGCGGCAAGTGGATGTGGTCGCTGTCATTGTCATTGGACACGAACGTAAAAACCTCAGGTCAAGCCAACAACAAACCAGCGGCAGTGATCGCGGCCGAGCGCGCAATCGACAGAGCGCTCGCCCCTAAGAAACGGCTTGTACCGCCCCGCAGCTGATTGTCTGATCGCTGCAAGACTATACGTTCTCATAGAGAGTAGCGGCTGCGCAAGGCGCGATCACGGATGCGGGATCACCCCGAACGTTCTGCGCCTCCCCGTGCGAGCACATGTTCGAAGAGAAGCGCGAAGCCGTCATGGCGATCGAGGCGGCGACGTTGCCGTTGATGCAGCCTGCCTAAATGTCCGTTGTTGTCCGCATTGCGGACTCAAACCAGACATCGCGCCATGTCCGAAAAGTGCCAGAGAACGAAACCGCTCGCGCGGTAGGGCGCTGCGGCGTGGGGCGCGGGCGTGCCAACAACGGATGGAGCGATAGAGCGTCTCATGTTACCTGGAGGCGACCAAGGAGCATCCGCAAGCCTGGCGAACGTTGGGCAAGTCTGTCGTGCGATCTACCATCAAAGACATAGCGCGCGCCGAAGGCGTTGCGAGCCGACATTTGCATCACGAACGATCGGTTTTAAAGAGCCGAACCGGTGCGATCGGAGATGCAGCGGTGACCGCCAGTGATGTATAAAGACGAAAGCGAAAACAATTTTCGCCGGATGGCATCAATAACTTGGAAATATCGGTTCGCCCTATGCGGTACAGAGCTCGCAATCAGGCACATAACGCAGAAGTTGAAATATGGGCTATTTTTGCCACACGTAACTCCTTGAAATTGCGCATGATGCAAAAGCTGTTTCCACTATTAGCAACGTTCGTGCCATAACGCAAAAGTTGTGCTGGCAGATGACGGCAGCAGCAAGCGTCAAGCCCCGATAGATCAAAGCCCGCGGCACCGCCCCACGTTCCCCCAGCGCGGTTTCCTTCATTGGAGGCTTTCGGACGACGGCCCCGGTGCAAGCCGAACCGTCGCGATGGGCCGTCCGAAACCCTTCACACAATCGGACTCACACACCGCAGCAAAATCGAAGCTTCCAAACGAGCGCCTTGGCAGATAAAAAGCGATTTACAAAAGACGTACTTACAATGCGTTCGCGTCTGCGATTATCAGCGAAATGAGGCTCTTTATGAAAAGACTGACATGTCGGGATCTTGGTGGGCCATGTGATGCGGAGTTTACCGGGGGTTCGTTTGAAGAGATCGGGAAGAAAAGCCACGAGCACGTCATGGAGCGAATGCAAAAAGGCGATGAAGCTCACCTTTCCGCTGCAAACAAAATGAGGAACGCAGCGCCAGAGGAACAGAAAGCTATGATGGCTGAGTTTAAGCGGAAATTTGACGAAGCTCCCAACGTCTAGCTGGGTCGCTGCGAAGCACAGCGGCCCCACAACTCAACTTCCGGCTTGGGTCAAACTGAGAAGAACTCAGTGTAGCAAATGTCTTCCGAGTTACCCCTAAAAGCGGACATCGCTGAACACAGTCGGCATGTCTCAAAAGTGCCAGAGCTGACTTGGCAACTCAATCAATTCGCACGCTTCCAAATCACGTCGACTATATCTCCAGCCGTAGGACGAACAGTCAGCGTCAGCTGTTCTCCCGCAATCGCGACAAAACGCTTCTGGTCCGTGCCATTCCAGTTTGGAAAGGAACTGCCTTCGACGTGAATTGCGATGCTGCTATCCGCCTCGCTTATCGAATATGTTCCGAAGTAAGTTATCGTGCCGTCGGCCGTTTCTTTGTTTTCCTCAGAGGTACCCTGCCATAGGGTATTGCTCGCGTATTTCGCGCGATCTGATCGCATCACAGTAATGATGTATCGCCCACCCGCATCAAAGAAGGCGATGCCCTTCGGGCTGGTCCCATAACGCTCGACCTTGGTGCCGTCACCTTTTTTCTGCTCCCACGAGAGCAGCGTCCAAGTACCAACCAGTTGCTCTTTCAACGATTGTTTCTGGCTGAGCGCGTCGAACGTCATCATGGATGATCCAAACGCCGCAATAGTGCATGCGGCAAAGATTAGTCGCAAATTCATTTGTCTCTCCCACTGATAGCGTTTGGTCGAGCACCGCAATCCCGGGACGTTACCACGCTCGTGCGAAGCGAGTAAGACCAGGGTCGGCATGTCCGTCGAGGGTCAATCGCGTCACTTTGACCGCGCGTCGCTCACTTCCGGTCTTCCCCGATTAGCAGACATTTTCTGAGTCCGTCGGCATGTCTCAAGGTGCCAGGAGCACCATTCACGTGCCGAGAAAAACCGCGCGGATGAATTCGCGGTACAGCATTAATTGTTGGGACAGCGCCCTCTTGTCCTTGATGACCTTGGAGACAACGATTCCGCCCTCGGCTATGGCCGAGAGCATGTCGGCAAGGTGGTCGAGATCCACGGCAATGCGGGGTGGATAGCGCGCCACGATCAGCTCGAGGCGTTCGCGAAATCGTCGCCGCCAGCCCAGCATAGCCGACGTGTAGAGATCCCGCACCTCCCTGTCGAATAGGCGGTCCTGATAGCAATAGGCGGCGACAAGGCAGCCCGGATGGCCGGCCGGGAGATCGGCCATGACCTCCGACATCATCTTGAGGCCTACCAGGAAGCCGTGCTCCTCGTCGAGTTCATCGGCACGGCGGAATAAGTCATCGAAGAGCGTATCCTCGCGCGCCACGTAACGGACAAGCAGTGCCTTGGCGAGCTCGCTCTTGTCTTTGAAGTGATAGAAGAAGCCATTCTTGGTGATTCCGACCGCGGCAATCAGCTCGTCGATTGACGTAGCGGCGAAGCCCTTTTCGAGAATGGCGGCTTCGGCCACATCCAGAATGCGGTCTCGCGTATTGCTGCCTTTGCGGTGCTGAAGCTCATGCATGGCGTTGTTCCTGAGAGCACCTTTCCTACCTGACTGCACCATGAGTCCAGTTGACGCACGCTGACGTTATCCACCTATCGCCCGCTAAGATATCCCTCTCGCGAAATGCCGAATTCTTGCCGGTTCGGCACCGCCAGCTCCTGCACCACGAGTCTTCTAGGAACGGAGGTCGATCGACCGCATGCTCGCTACCACCCAAACTCGGGTCGCCACGATACGACAGCAGAGGCAAGCATGCCAATATCCGCAAGCCCCAACTACCGACATCCGCTCCCGCAGCTCGATGGCCGCTTGTTCCTGACGGATGGGGGTTTGGCGACGACGCTCATTTTCCATGAGGGCTGGAATCTGCCGATCTTCCAAGCCTTCACACTGCTCGAAAGCGAGCGTGGCCGGGCGGCGCTTCGGGCGTATTTCGACCGGTACGTTCCCCTCGCGGTCAAGCAGGGGATGGGCTTTGTCCTGGAAAGCCCAACCTGGCGCGCCAATCCCGATTGGGGCGCCAAAATCGGCTATGGTCAGCAAGCACTAGCGAACATCAACCGCGCCGCTATCGATCTCATGCGCGAGGTTCGTCAGGCCTACGAGACGGAGCGCACACCGATCGTTATCAGCGGGTGCATTGGTCCGCGTGGTGATGGCTACGATCCTGATAAGGTCATGAGCGTCGCAGACGCGCTGGCTTATCACGCTTGGCAAATTGGCGTGTTGCGCGAGGCCGGTGCTGACTTCGTGTCCGCGTTCACAATGAACAACATTAACGAGGCGCTCGGCGTGGCGCGCGCGGCGCAAGCGGCTCAGATCCCGTGTGTAATCTCCTTTACCGTTGAAACGGATGGCCGGCTGCCGACCGGAGACAGCTTGGCCGATGCCATCGAAGCTGTAGACGCCGCAACGGAGCGGGCCCCAGCGTATTACATGATCAACTGCGCTCATCCGACCCACTTCGAGCGCGTGTTGGACAGGGACGCCGCCTGGCTCACGCGGTTGCGTGGGCTGCGAGCAAACTCGTCGAGGCGCAGCCATGCGGAGCTCGACAACGCCACCGAGCTGGACACCGGCAACCCCGAAGAGCTTGGCGCACAGTATGGCGATCTCTTGCGCCGCTTCCCGCACATCAACGTACTCGGCGGCTGCTGCGGAACGGACCACCGGCACGTGGAACGCATCAGCCTGGCCTGCAGGTGAAATGCGCTGCGCCTAGGCCTACTGCAGGCCGTGGATCACTTGTAAGCGGTATCCGGCACCACCACGCGCTGCCACGCTAGAGCGGCGCGTGGCGCTCACTCAAACCTCGAGATTACTACTATGGCTTCGCCCAATTCGTTTCTTCGTTTCGGTCCGTGCTGTTACGAATTTCGCGCCAATTTCTTCGCCGTTGACCCAAGCGAGCTCGCAACGACGGTACGTTAGGCCGGTGGATGACAGCAGGAGGAAGAACTCTTTGAGCTTTAAGCCCTCGATCGAGTCGCGGATGCTTAGCCTTGCACCAGTTTCGGACACATCTTGCATCATGCAGTCGCGTCGCCAAGTCCCGTCAATTGCCATGATCGAAACTTCGATACCTTTTTCGAAAACGACTCTCACACCCTTGCGACGTTCGGAAGTGGCCACGCTGTGCACTCATCTGAATTGTTCTCGCAAGTTACCAATCAGCGCCTAAGGCTTGTTTAAGCCGTCCGGTCGCGGCGGATACGAAAACCCGTAATTCTACGGTCCCGCTCCATTTAACCTTGGCATGGCCTGTGCTGACAAAATAACGCCGGGGGATTATGAGGGCTCGGTGCCTAATGCAACGCCGTCCAGCGATTATATTCCGCTAGGGCGGCGTCGGCGTTAAGTGAGAGGGCGAAATAGATCGTCCGGCGAGCTGTTTTGACCACACTGACTTCGATCCTCCCCGTAGGTTCGCACAAGATGCCGTTGGGCCCGCACGCAAATGAACGTCGCTGCCGAAAGCCGGGCGAAAGCCCTGGAGAAAATCGGCGTTCGCCATCGGCTATGTCTCTAAGCTGCGCGATGGTCGACATCGGAACCATGATCTACCTCGGACTCTTCCATGACACTGTCTGATTGATCGAGCCTTTCGGCGAGGAACA
>WNEY01005086.1_pt1 | contig 10138 bp, 8 predicted proteins | sample 5400531 | NCBI WGS metagenome assembly WNEY01 (sample SAMN13153338, study PRJNA577476) | soil metagenome | isolation source: 200 cm saprolite under Douglas fir tree site 1 | place: USA:California | collected 2015-04-18
CCGCACTTGTTCGGGACTATTGCGCAAATTCAGGCCCATAGCCTGTCCAGCCCAATCCTCCATACGATCAAGAGCATCCTTGGAGCCATCCAGAAAGCTCTTGAACTCCGTACGCTGCGCTTCGATGACAGAGATGGCTGAGCGCAACTGAGTGAGCATCTGCTTCAAGGAAGCCGCCTGTACCTCTAATGCATGGGCCTCCCTTCGCATATCGTGATAGACCTGGGGAAACGGACCTTTAGAAATCTCAAGTTCGGCGTTCCGAGCTATAGGTTTCGAGAGTTCGCTCTCATCTTCTAGTAAGCTGGGCTGCTTTCGTGTTGTAGCGACCAGCATTTCCAAAGCACTTGGCTGCTGGCTTTCAGCCTCTGATGTAGTTTGAGTTTCAAGAGGGATATTTGGATTGTTGCCAACTTGAACCTCTACTTGCGGGATTGGCTCCTCTGGCCAAGCCATCTCCTCTCCCGCCACCGTTGGCGTACGGAAAGAGGCCAGGACCTCATCCAGGGATGGCATCGCTGATTCAGCAAGTACTGGCATCGGCGCGGTTACTTGCGATTGTTGACCATCCCAGCTCCCGGCATCCTCACTTAATTGTTCTAGTTGTGCTGGTGTGCCGACCAAAGTACGATACTGAGCATAGTCAGCATCGTCTTCGGCAATAACCGCATCTTCATCGATCCCAGAGCGAATACCTTGCAGGAGTCGGTACATCCTTCCTAAAGAACGCTGCAAAAGACCAAGAGTGGGTGGGTCGAGAGTAGCCAATCCATCTAACACATCGCCCAGGATATCCTCCATCCCGTGTGCCACATGTGACAAACCTGGGAAATCCATCATCGAAGCAGAGCCACCAATGGTATGAGCACGGCGATAGGTCTCCTCAAGAGCCTCTATATCGCCAAGTGACTGTGTCAGACGCTCAAGGTTGGCCTCGATTTCCGGCAAATAACTATTCACCTCTTCGATAAACGAATCGAGGACTGATAGTTTATCAAACGCATTCGACATGCTTCGCACACCCACTGCTTCTAGTTTCACGTTTCAGGGGAAACGCTGAAACTTGGATTGCTACTGACCAAATTGCCCCGGGTTGGAGAAAGGCATTTGATCTTGACCAAATGGCGATGAGTTTTGTTGAGAGTTTTCCTGCCAACGCGGGCGCGATGGGAACTGCGGCCCAGGCTGCTGGGGTTGCTGAGGCGACCCAGAGTTTGGTGGCTGCGAAAATGGCATCTGCGGAAACGATGGCTGATTCTGGCCCCCAAACCCCTGCATCTGTGGCCCATTAAAGTATTGTTGATCCTCAAAACCGCCAAACTCATCAAAGCCTTGCTGTCCACCAAATGGCTGGTCTCCAAAGCCCTGTTGCCCACTAAAGCTCGCGAAGTTCCCAAACTGCTGATCCCCGAAATCTTCCCCAAAGCCTTGCGGAAAACCCTGCTGGTTCCCAAAGTCCTGCTGGTTCCCAAAATTCTGCTGATTGTTAAAAACAAACTGTCCGGCATGTGTACCTAGGGCTACCAATGAACCAGAGTTTCCAGCCTCCGGCAGCGGCGGGAAATTCCCAGAAAAGTTTTGCCCCCAATCGTTGTCCAATCCAGACCCCAGAGCTGGCGGGAAGTACTGATTGTCATTGCTGCTAGCTAGCTCAGCGAAGGATGCCATTCCAGGGAATGCTCCTTCCAACTCGTTCCGACGATCAGGTAAACGGAAGGTAGAGACTGAAGCACGCAATTGATCTGAAAGTTCAGCAAGATAGCTTACACTCGCAGCAGTTTCTTGCGTACCGACATTCGTCCGACGAGTGATCTCCGATATCTGGCCCATTGCGATTGCAACCGCCTCAGAGACAGAGGCCTGCTCATTGGCAGCACGGGCAATGTTCTCGATCATTTGAGCTTGCCGCTCCACAGCTTCATAGATGGAGTTAAGTGAACGTCCTGCATCATCAGCAAGCTGAGACCCTTTGACCACTTCCTGCGTACTATCTTCCATAGCGACGACTGCTTCATATGTATCACCCTGGATACTCTTAACCAAGGTACCAATACGTTTGGTAGACTCGGTGGAACGCTCCGCAAGCTGTCGGATTTCATCAGCGACGACTGCAAATCCGCGTCCATGCTCACCCGCCATAGCAGATTGAATAGCGGCGTTGAGAGCAAGCAGGTTTGTCTGATCGGCAATATCTTCAATGATACGCACGATTTCGCCAATTTCATTGGAGCGTTCACCCAGGCGCTTGATCTTCTTAGAAGTTTCCTGAACGTTCTCCCGAATGAGCACCATACCATCTATCGTCTGGCGAACGGCTCGTTGTCCAGCGCTTGCATTGTGCAAGGCTTCCTGTGCCACATCAACACTCAATTGAGCGTTGCGAGCGACGTTCTGAATGAAGATAGCTAGGGCTTCTACCGCCTCGGTCGTTTGAGAAATCTGAGCCACCTGCGTCTCCGAGGCCTGGGCGAGTTCAGCCGAACCATCAAGAATACGACGCGCGGCATTGGTTACCTGCACAGCTGTCATTTGCACACGCCCCACGACCTTGGCAAGTTCTTCGATCATATAGTTGAAGGAGTCGGCCAATACGCCAAGGGTATCGGGCGTTACTTCGGCTTGGACACGCAGATCACCGTCACCGACAGCACTCACTTCTTGTAAGAGTTTCTCAATCTGCGCTTGTAGGGCAGCCGCATCACTTCCCCCACCGCTGAATGTAGCCCCACCGGACGTACCTCCTTGACCATCAAGCAAAGTGTTCAGCGACATCGATAGCATAGCAAACTCGTCATCACCATTGACCGCAGCTCGGACAGTGCGCTCTCCCCCTGCGTAGTCACGACACACATCAACGAGTCCCATGAGTCGGTCTTTGATCCTACGCTGCACAAAATAGTTGACCGTGATTACTCCCAGTAATGCAACAATTGCGCAAGTGGCCAGCACCAGCACAAATGTCGGAGCATCAGTGCCCGAGAGTCGTTGAGATACAAATATGCCAAAGATAACAATCAAAACGACAGGAATAGCAGATGAAGCAACCAGCCCTATCTGCATCAGAGTGTTTACTGTCATTCCGCCTGTGTTGCGATCGGGATTCATCCGCCAGGCCTCCTGTTTGTAAAATACCAGCCAATGTTTTTATTCGAGAACCTCATAGCGCTGCATCTTGTCGGCGAAAAGGAGACGAGCCGCATCCAGTAACACTATCACACGTATACCCAAGCTCACGCTGCCAGAAGCATAGGGAGCAGCCCATGGTGGAATAGTAGTCTGACTGGTACTTACATTAGTGATAGCAGCAGGGGGGATGGAGAGCATTTCACTGACTCCATCCACCACCAGGCAGATCACCATCTCGTTGTATTGCACCGACAATAGGCGAGTGCGTGGACTGTAGGGAAGCTGCTCCATATCCAGAAAAGCACGCAGATCCACCACAGAAGCGATGGAGCCACGGAGATTCATCACTCCTCTGATCCATGAAGCAACATTGGGGACGGGCGTGACATCTATGAGGCGCTCCACCCCCTGGACATGTTCAGCTTTGAAGGCAAACTCGTGCTCAACTAATGAGAAGACCAAGTACTGTGAACCTTCAACTTCGGGCAGCCCTCCTGCCGGGGTTCCGCCTGGATGTAGCTGCTCAATTTGTGCGAGCCGCGCCTGCAACGCAGCCTTTGAAGACATTTGCATTCTCTAGCCCCTACTACACTAGACGTTTCACATTCGCCACGAGTTCTTCCTCGCTAAACGGCTTCGTCATGTACATCTCAGCACCTTGCCTCAGCCCCCAAGATTTGTCTAGCGGGGTGTTCTTACTCGTCAGTAAGATGATCGGTATATGCTTTGTAGCTTCCAGACTCTTGAGCCTGCGACACAGTTGAAAACCGTTCTGTTTGGGTAACACGACGTCCAGCACGATGCACTGTGGATGCTCTTTGAACACTTTCTCAACGGCTTCATCGCCATCGACCGCGGTGACTACCTCGAAGCCACTATTGCGTAGCGGCCCGGCGATCATTGTCAACTCTGTCCAGCTATCATCTACTACGAGTATTTTCTTTCCAGGCATTCGCTTCTACCTTTCCGATGTAGGGGCTTGCATCAATGCGAAAGATCAATAATGTATTTACGCCGCACATCATCCAAATAGGGAATAATGGCTACTGAGCCCATCCAATTGGACATATTGTCTACGGGCGCAGAAGAATTGAAATATCCTCCGCAAGTGTTGCTGAGCATCCCTATATGCATCTCGATTTTTACCCACGGCGTCTATAGCGATGGCGCAGACTCTCCTGCTGCGGCGGCATACGCTCTTCCCAGTTGGCAAGATGTTTTTTAACGGTCTGTACCAGTTCGGCGGAGTCGAACGGCTTCGTTAAATATTCCGTTGATCCGGCAAGCCGACCTCGCATCTTGTCAAACAAACCATCCCTCCCACTGAGCATAATAATCGGTATTTGGCGATATTGCAAGTGTTTTCGTATGATCTGGCAAATATGGTACCCATCCATACGAGGTAGCTGGATATCAAGGAGAATAACCGCGGGCATTTCATCGGCCACTGAGGTCAGCGCGCTGAGTCCATCACTGGCCGTGATCACTCTAATATGCTCCCGCTGTAGGGTCATTTGGACGATCTTTCTGACAGTAGGACTATCGTCTACTACTAATACAGTGGGTTGATGCATCTAGATCGACCTCCTTTGTGTCTCTGGCGACCAGAAAGGCCCACCTTCACTCTGACCCCAATTTTGTACGATGCCAAGCTGCACTTGTGATGGTTGGGTCACCTCGCGACCCCGCGCCGACTGCGAGTTTCGATAGGCCCGATAGTACTGGTACTGTTGGATCTTCTCGTCAATCTCCTCAAGGAAAGCTTTCCAGACCACTTTGAGCTGGCGACCGGTGTGTGAGTTACCGACTTCGTCACGCAATAATCCTGAGAAGACGATGCGTAAGAATGCGGCAAGGCCAAGGACAGCCTCCCAGGAAAACTCTTCTAATTGCTCCCCTTTGACCAGTTTATCCAGGGTAAGAATATCAGTGCAGTCAAGCTGGCCATTGGTGAAGCTTACTGTCTCCAAAATAGGATACTGTTGCTTAGCCAGGAGTTGTAGCGGCTGCATGAAGCGACGCTCTAAGAAGCGCACGATTTCAGTAACAGGCACCTGGCCACGTCCGCGCAGGCTTTTTGCATAGCGACCATGATGGATAAGCAACCCATTGATACATTCCGAGAGGATGGTGATCAGGCCGAGGAGAAGATGGGAGGGTGTGGAAGTTTGTCGCTGCCGTGCTAAGGTGTTCTGGCACTTGATGAGGATGTTGGAGAGGTCTTGCTGCAACTCGGTCTCCAAGACGGTGTCAACGACTTCGATCAGGCGCAGCTCGAGTAGCCAGGTCATGATGCGTGCGATACGGGCTTCTGGGGTCATGAGTACGAGCGCTATGGCCTGCAGGGGCAGTTCTCCATTGGAGAGGCAAAGGACTTCTATGTACTCCTGGCTAAGCCCAAGGCTACGTACGTCGTTGCTGACTTCTGGTAGCCAACGTGCTACCATGGTGCGAGTTAAGTGGGTCTCGCCCATCTCTTCCCATTCATCGGCCTGGCGCAAGGCCTCCAATAGAACGGAGTCAATATCGAGGGGCTGCATCTTGCCTTCCATGGGCACTAACTGGCGATGGAAAGCGAAACGCCCATCGACCCAGCGGAGGGCGTGACTGATCGACTGGGTGACGGCAAATTCCAGCCGTCGCTGCATTTCAGCCATACTCATCCAGCCGTTTTCAACCAACAAAGCGAGGGCAACCTGGGGACTACCTCGGGCAACCTCACGCACGGCTTGCGCCCGCCCAGGATCGAGTTTATTGACGAGGCAGAGCATTCCGAGCAAATCTGGTTGTGGCACACCATCTTCGCGCACCCCTACAATCTGGCCTTTACGCAGGCTGACGGTGAGCGATTCCAGTCCCGAATGGACGAAGAGTGTCCCAGTTTTTCCACTCAGCGCTAGCATTTTTAGGATGGATTGGAGACCTAATGTTTGTAAATCTCCATCCATAATGCGATCTTGCTGCTCCATGGTTCCTCATAATTCCTTTTCTTCATGGGCCTGTGAAGCGACGTAGTGTCACCCCAGCCCAGTCTCCAATAGCATCTTTTGACATGCAGGTATCTCATCCAATGACTAGTGTACGGCAAAACACATTGACTACGAATTAGACAAATATAAAAAAACGCCACAAACTTATTAAAATTATATTAAATATCCTGCTTATTCCCGTTGGAATGAAATACATAGCCAATGCCAGGTTCAGTCAAAATATAGCGTGGGTGTGAAGGCTCAGCTTCGACTTTGAGCCGTAACTGTCGCACATAGACCCTCAGGTAATCAGCCTCCTCACCATACTCCGGTCCCCAAACCGCTCGTAATAAAGAACGATGTGTAAGCACTTTCCCTGCATAGATCATCAACTCACGCAACAATTCAAATTCTGTTCGTGTCAAGCGTACCTCTTGATCGCCAACACGTACCTGGCGACGCACCAGGTCCATCGTTAAGTATCCGTCATCGCTCGATAAAATCTCTGGCTGTGAGTTACTACCATTCTCTGCCAAATTAGCACGTCTGAGACAGGCACGGACGCGAGCTTGCAACTCCTCATTGCTAAATGGCTTGGTTAAATAATCATCGGCTCCCAGGTCCAAGGCCTGGACTTTTCGCTTCTCTTCTGTAACAGCCGAGAGCACGATGATCGGCGTCTGCATGAAATTGCGCACCTGCGCACAGACCTCCAGGCCATCTAGTTCTCCGGGGAGATATAGGTCGAGGAGGATGAGGTCCGGCTGATGTACGCGCGCCATCTCAACTGCTTGTTTGCCAGTATCGGCAACCAGGACTTCATAACCACTCATGGAGAGGTTCCGACGCAAGATGCGCTGAATCGGTGGCTCATCATCAACAACCAGAATACATTTCCCCTTGGCTTTCATTACTACTCCTCCGGCTCGAATGATATGTGTGAAGATATAGAAACCGCGTACGAGTGAAGCGGGAGGGTAAAAATAAAGCATGACCCTCCACCTGGTGCCGACTCGACCCAGATTCGCCCTTGGTGGGCTTCAATAATGCCTTTACAGATAGCTAGCCCCAGGCCGCTACCGTGTGAACTGAGGCCATAAAACGTTTGAAAGATGCGCTCACGTTCACTCTCGGGCACCCCAACCCCGTAATCGATGATCTGCGCACATAGCATGCCATCGATACTGTCGAGAGTGACCAGGATCTCAGCTGTGTTTGGACTATGACGAGCGGCATTCTCAATCAGATTATAAAAGACGCGCTCCAGTTGCACATGATCCGCGTGAACAAGCGGTAGATGTGGCTGAAAATGCGTGCGGACTGATCGTCCAGCCAGTAGCCGCTCAAGACGTGCTAAAGTTCCATGCACAACCTCAACGGTGTCACACCATTCTTTTTCCAAGACAAGTGCGCCCATCTCTATGCGTGACATCTCTACTAACGCATTGACCAGGACAGTAAGATGATCGGTCTCGCTATCAATCTCTTCCAGGATTTCACGGCGCGTCTCTTCATCCCAGACGACACCAGGTTGTAAGAGACCAGTAACGGCAGCCTTTATCGTCGTGAGTGGAGTACGCAGGTCGTGTGATACCGAAGAGAGAAGGACGGATTTGTTTTTCTCATCACGCACCCGCTCAGTGATATCGTCTACTTGCAAGGCGTTGGCGATAAGTTGCCCATGGCGCTCTCCATGGAGAGGATGGCGTGTGAGTTGGTAGTGATGATCAGAGGGGGCGCTATCCAGCAGCAAGGGTGTTCGTCTCCCATCGGCCGTTGTCGGTTGAGCAGAAGATGAAGTATGCACAGGTTCTTCAGCCAGGACGCAGCGACATGTAGGCAACGCTCGCTGTGAAGAAGTCCCGTTCATCCCTATTGCACTTTGCATTTCCTGTGTTTGTTCATTGGGGGCAATATTAGGATCATCCGCGCTCCGATGGGAATCTGGAGTATCTCCGTAAACGGTCTGAGTAAAATCTTGTAGGTACGAGCGCACTTCATCGATATTGCGTATGCGTGGCATCAATTGAGCAAAAACATTCTGGAGGGTGCGTCCGGTAAGGGTACCCATGCGCATACCACAAAAGACTTCGGCAGCAGGGTTCATGTAGATACATTCCCCTTTGAGATCAACTATAAACCATGCATCATTAATACTACCCGTTGCTCGCTCATAAAGTTGGAGCAAGCGACTGACTTCGCTCAAGATATCAGCACGAGCTAATGCATCCTCAGCCGTTTGTGTAAGGAGTAGGGTACTTTCGAGAGATAGGGTATCCACGAGCGGAACACCAAGGGGCACCTCTACGTCTTGAGCGGCATGCAAGATAGCCTGCAGGTCATGTTCGCTGCTGGTGAGCAAGTGGTTGCTGATAAAGTGCAGGAGGCTGCTAAAACGTATGCCAAAGGTATGCTCCGTCTCCTGACGGACATGTTGAAATAAGGTATACTCATCAGACGTAAAAGAATTGGAACGCGCATCTCTGTAAAGGTCGTCGTCATGGTAGCCCGTAGTATCTGCCCGGAATGCTTCGGCATGGGCCTGCTCAAGCTGTTCGATAGCGGCTTGAAAACGGCTACGTTGTTGCGCTGATGCAAGGAGCATACCGTTGTGAATGGCGATGGTGGCCTGGCTGGCGAAGAGAGAGAGGATATCAGCTTTGAGGGGGGTGAATCCACCTGGTTCGAGCGAACACAGCAGGAGGGCACCATAGACGGTGGTACCAGTTACCAGGGGATAACTAAAGATAGAACGGACGGCAAGCTCTGTGGCGAACGGCCGACTTTCAGGGAAACGTTCGTCCGCATCAATATCATGTGAGACGCAGGGCTGACGATGCCGCAAGGTGGTGCCAATGATGGTCTGGTCAGTAAGTGCAGCCGTCCTTCCAATGATTCTGCGCAGGATCGCTGCATCCAGCCCAGACTGGGTCTCCAGGCGCAACTTCCCTTCACGTTGATCCAGCATCACAATGGCCGACGCTACATTCAAAGCCCTGGCGACGCCGACTACTATCTGATTGAGGATGGTAGGAAGGTCCATCTTGGAGGTCAGCGCACTGGAGACATCCTTAAGAGCCTGGCGCTGCCGATCCTGTATCTCTACACTACCACCCACCTGCGCACTCTCAATTGCTGCTGCCAGGACACGCACCACCCCTCCTATGAGGCGTTGCAGAGTTTGATCCGCATAGGTATTGGGCATAGCACTGCCAAGTTCAAGTGACCCTAAAACGTGATCTCCAACAACAAGAGGTGCAACGAGAGTTGCATGGAGTTGATGATATGCACTGAGGGCATCACCGCTCCTGGCGGGCGGGCCATCTAACCCATCAGGGTAGTTCTCTACGAGCATGGCAGGCGCGGCTAACAATTGTTGCAATTTTGAGTCTTCGAGTGGGTGTTGATGATGTTGTGCTATCCAGGAACCCGCCTCACGTCTACACACAGTGACACGTACAGCCTGACGATCATGACGTAATAAGACAACTCCAAAGATGTCGAAAGGTATTGCTGGCTCCAATTCAGCAACCAGGCGCGTATAGTCAGGCTTCGTGCCACGCACACTAGAGACGATGCGTGCAACACGCTCAACAATGCTAGATTCTTTTAGCGTAGGAGCTTGCGTTTTCGCCTCCATCAGTTCCCTCAGCGCTTGCTATAACTACTACCAAGCCAATGTATTCTCACCCATACGAACCGTTATAGTATAACATATAAAAATAAACAGAACAATGCTTGGATATACATTTGTAATACATTTAGCATGCGAATGTTCACATGAATAATACTTTTGACATCTAAAGTACTGTGCGGCCCCCACCGCAAGAGAGTATATCACACTCAAGTATATGATGGTCAAGAATGGGAGCGACCAAGAGCATTGTATCTCTTTTGTGCAATGGAGACCCCTATACGATAATTATATCTATATGGATTACTTCTCGTATCGTGATGATGACAAAAGTAATATATGGGAGTAAAGGTATAATATGCTAGTGACTTTTTCTGGGGATGTTGACCTCAGCCTTCTTGTGGAAGCA
>WNEY01005087.1_pt1 | contig 10137 bp, 7 predicted proteins | sample 5400531 | NCBI WGS metagenome assembly WNEY01 (sample SAMN13153338, study PRJNA577476) | soil metagenome | isolation source: 200 cm saprolite under Douglas fir tree site 1 | place: USA:California | collected 2015-04-18
GAGAGGAAAGAGCCCTGCGAGGTCCGCAAGTCCACGCCGCTGAGGGCGGTGAGGGACTTGCGGCCCAGCTTGAACTCCTTCGTCAGGCCGGTCAGGTTGATGCCATCAGACAAGAGAAGGGTCTTCCTTGTAGACATCGGCGAGGATCGAGAAGTCGACGATCTGCTCGGCCTCCGCAGGAGACCTCTGGCGCGGCCGGGGCCATCGCTTGCAGGAGCGGGCCGGTGCCGTATGCATCCACGAATCCGCCCGCGAGTTGCTGGCAATCGTCGTCGGCGTAGCCACTTTCTGTCCCGGCTGCACCGGAGGCCCAGGTGCAATATGCCGCCCGCACGGTGCCGGTAACGCGCCGTCATCGTTCTGCCGCAGCGGCTGCAGGCCACCAGCCCAGCGGGCCAGAGCCTGGCGTGCAGAGCCTGGCTGTCGCGCATCGCGCCGGATACTCTCGGCCCGGGATCGGTTGACGTCCATTCTCTGCAGATTCCGCTCGTACAGCCACAATGGGTGTGTCGGTAACGTCGCGATCGGAGGCACCAGTCTCTCAAGCATACGCCGTGCCACGGCACTCGCGGCGGCCAGCGTTAACCGCATGCATCTACGAAAGCTGCCTCGAACGAGTCAATTGGCCCACTCGAACGAGTGCCGCTGACAGCTACGCTCACTGCAGTTTGCCCGTTGCTGCCGACGCACGGCGCGGTTTGTCCGAGCAATACCTCCCGTTCGCCGGCCTGGCCACGCTAGCCCGGTAATTCGCACATGCCAGTTGATCAGCTACGGTGCCCTGGGCCCGGCGTCACGGCGGGCGGGTCGGGTCCACGCCCAGCAGGTCCAGCAGCCGGGCCTGCACCGGGCTGGGCCGGATGACCTGTGCCGGGCTGGTCGCGGTCGCCGGGATCAGCTGCAGGCCGGCCAGGGCGGTAAGGATGAGCCGCCCGGTGGGCCGGGCTGGCTGCCGGTTGTACAGCCCGTCGACCTTTGCCGTCGGTGGCGGCCTCGGCGTTGATGGCGTCCTGGTCGAGCCACCAGGTGAGAGCGGGTTTCCCGGGACCGCCGGCCCCTTCGCTGGTGCCGGCCGCCGGGGTGGTGCCGACGGTGTAGCGCAGGTAGGGGCCGACCTTACGGCTGGCGGCGATCTGCTGGAGCCGGGCGGTGACGGCCTGCTCGTCGGGGTAGAACCGGCCGCCGAGGCCGCGGGCCAGGCGGTCCAGGTCGTCGCGGGCGCGGGCGAGCTTCTTGGCGCGGCTGGTCGCGGCCCGAGGGGGCCACCGCGCCCAGCGCGGCCAGCCCGCCGGGCTCCACCTCGACCAAAGCCATGCGCTACTCTAGAACGCCTCGCTCAAGGCGTGCCAGAATCCCCTGCAGCACGGCGAAGTCGCGCGCAAAGAAAGGCGATTTCATCGACCACGCCGGGCTGGACCGCTCCCCGGTGGCTGCCAAGGCGGGCCGTGAGCAGCCGCACAGCCTCAGAGCGGGTGAGGACGTCGAGGGTGAGCAGCCGCGCGCCGTTCACGGCCGCGAGCCCGGGCAGCTGGTTGCGGCTTGTGACGACAACTAGGTGGCCGGGGCCTGCCGGCAGCAGCGGGCGGCGCAGGCGTTGTCCAGGATGATCAGCATCCGCTTCCCGGCCAGCAGGCTGCGGTACAGGCTGGCCTGGGCATCCGGGCCCGCGGGATGCGTTCCGGCGCCACGAGAGCGTCGAGGAACCCGCGGATCGCCTGGACCGACGTTAAGGGGACGCCCCCGGGGTCGAACCGGCGCAGGTTCACATACAGCTGGCCATCAGGGAAGCGTCCGCAGACTTGGTGCGCCCAGTTGACGGCCAGCGCCGTTTCCCCACGCCTGCAGTTCCGGCGATCGCCACGGCGACCAGGGCCCCTGGCGGCTCTTTGCCGACCTGACCCACCAAGGCGCTGAGCGCTGCCATCTCATCTGCGCGGCCGACAAAATGCCCGATCGCGGCCGGCAACTGGCGCGGCCCTGGCCAACGACGCTCGGCAGCCAGCTGGGGTTCCTGATCACCATGTCCATGCGTGCTGGCGGGGCTGTCCGGCGGCTGATCGTTCTGGGCGACCCGGGACGCCAGCTGCAGCTGCGCGCGCGTGATCCGGCAGCCCCCATGCTTCCGCCAGCATCCGGACAGACCTGCTGTAGGGACCGGTCGTCCGGCCACGTTCGATATTGCTGATTGCCCGTACGCTAAGCCCCGAACGCTCGGCTAACTCCTCCTGAGTGAGCCCGGCGGCCAAGCGATGGCCACGCAGCATGCCCAGTTCGCTGCCCGCGTCCGCATTGCCATGTAGCACGCCCAGCCTACTGATCACCGCGTCAGCGCAAATCGCCAACAATGCCACATGATCTCATTGATCCGCCATCCCGAGCGGGTCAATTGCTGAGGGCGCAGAGTGAGCAGGCCGAATTATTTGGCGTCGTGTTGCCGCTGACCTGGCGCTTTTGTAGTAGTCAATGACCTGTGACCCCGGGACTTCCGTCCCGATGGCGAAGTCTGCCTGGGTGCGTGCTCGCATTGGCAGCCAACTTCGCTTCGGAGGCGCACATCTAGACGGCAAGGAGATATGTACCGCTGGCACGGGAGCCGCTGAAACGACAGGCGCACCGGCTGGGCCGAGGAATTGGTCCGGCTGGTCCCGCGTCGTCGGCATCACGACCTGGACCTGCTCTACCCGGCGGCGACTTCGCTTTGGTCGATGCCCTGCTGGCCGGTAATCGCGAGTTGGCCGAGATCCCGGCCAAGCGGCTCCCCCGCATGCGTGCCTTTCTCCGGATGGCATCACGACCGAGCTCATCCTTGTGCACCCGGCCCCGGACCGGCTTACATCACCGTCTTCGGGAGCAGGTGCGCTATCACTGACCGCCTGACCTGCTCGCGCCGACTCCGGGGAGTCCCCGTGGCAAGCGTTGACGCCGTCCGCCGTAACCTTGCCAACCACGATCACCTCCGCGCCGGTGCAGCGCCGGAACGTGCTTGGCGGCGTGATCAGCCGGTACGACCGCGCGGTGCCGGGTAAGCGGGCCCGGGAACCCGCAGGGCGGACAAGGCCGCGACATTTCGGGGCGGTACATGGTTCCCGGGCCGCGGCGGGCTGGACTGTCCGGTCCGGCCCGCCGGGCTGGCAGCGGGCCGGAGGGCTTAGGGTTCGATTCCTGTAACCTCGTGGGCCTGGCCCCAGATGCCTTGGTGCTGGGAGGCGAGGTAGGGCTTGCGGAGGCGGCCGGCGTTGTAGAACCCGCCGAGGCCGCAGTCGCCTGGGGCGCCGCAGGACAGCTCGGGCGGCCAGCCGCCCCTGCCGAGGTCCGCCAGGCCGGGCAGGTCGATGGCGGTGCCCCAGGTACCGTTCTGCTCGGCGCTGACGAACACTCCCGAGCCTGACCTGGCGCCGTAGGTGCCGGCGGCGCTGCAACTGCCCGCGGACCGGCAGATCACCCCGCTGAGCGAAGCGGACATCGTGTCCGCGCTGAGTTCGGCCACCCCGGGCAGACGCTGGGAAGTCCAGGTTCCGTGCTGCTCGGCGGCGATGAATGGCTGGGTCGCGCCAGTGTTGTTGAGATCCTCGATATCATCACCGCCCGCGGTGCAATGACCCGCCGAAAGGCAGGTCAGCGAGCCGATGTGACCCGATGGGTAATTCTCGGGTATCCCCGTGACCGGGCCCCAGATCCCGTTCTTCTGGCTCATGGCGAAGACTTCGCCGCCGTTTTCTGAGAAGAAGAGGAACCCGACGGCGGTGCAGTTGCGAGCCAGTGTGCAGGAGACCGAGGTGAGTTCGGCGAACTGGCCGTCGTTTATGGCGATGATGGCAGGAAATGCCCGCGCGCTGCCCCACACGCCGTGCTTCTCGGTGACGGCGAGGGGTTCGGTGCCCTTCGTGCCGTTATAGAAGCCGGCGGCGAGGCAGTTGCCTGCCGACGAGCACGAGATCTGGTTGAACAGGGCGTCCGGGCCGTCCGGAGCGCCACCGCCGGTGTTGAGTCTGGCCAGGCCGGCGACCTTCTGCGCCTTGCCCCAGACGCCGTGCTTCTCGCTGACCAGGAAGGCCACGCGGTTCGTGTCATGGAACCTGCCGCCGCCGAGAGCGTAGGAACCGCCGGCGCTGCAGGTCCCCGCCGACGGGCAGGTCACCGTATCGATGCTGGCGAAATGGTCAGCGGCAGGCGCCGCCAGGCCGGTGACCTGCTTCGCCTTGCCCCAGACCCCGTTCTTCTCGCTGACGACGAACGCGCGGGTGCGGCCGGCATTGGGGGAATAGGACCCGCCCGCGCCGCAGTTGCCGGCCGACGAGCATGACACGCCGGAGAACCGGGCGCCGGACGTTTTGCGGCCCAGCAGGGCCGCTGTGCCGGGGACAGCCCGGGCGGTGCCCCAGACCCCGTTCTTCTCGCTGACAGTAAAGAGAACCTTCCGGTTCGGCGGTGCCAGATGCCCGACAGCCGTGCAGTTGCCGGCCGAGGCGCACGAAATCGCATCGACGGCGCCGTCCGCGCCGCCCCGCCCCGCCGGAACGGCCGACGCTCCGGCACCGGAGGGATAAGCCAGCAGCGCAAGCGCCGCCGCGGCGGCGGCTACAGTGACCGCGCGCGGGATATATCTCATGCTGGCCTGCCTTCTCCGCCGACTGGCCGGCGGGAGTTCTTGCCACGGGATGTTTCCTGATGGTGGCTGCCTGTATGCATGACTCCCTGTGAGGCGGGATGGTTGACAGCGGTACGGAAACCTGTCCTCAGCGACACCGTGTTACCGAGCGGGCACTGGCTGCGGCAAGCTGCGCCAGGATCCGGTTTGGCCTTACTGCACCAGCCAAGCGCTGACCGCGCCGTCGCCCGGCCGGTCAGCCGCAGCGCGGTACCCGTATCCGGCGAGACTGTACGCACGTCCGAGCATGCACGCCCGGATAGCAGGCAACACTAAACCGGCCCGCAGAGGCTCACGCGCGGTTCGCCAACCCCGTCATGTAGCTAGGCTACGACCCGCAATGGGAATATTAATCAGGCACCAGATGGGGAACTACGGATGATCCACAACGATGGTCCGATGCTCCGCTTAGCGCACCGGGGGCGCGCAAAGCATTACGCTAATCTGGCCGTTCACATCTGTTGGCCTTGAGAAAGTCGAACACATATAGTCCAGCTGTTCCTTTGACGGCCAGGCCGTCGTCACCGATCCAGGCGCAGGTCGTTATGGAACTGTCGACCCGCATCATGGCTTCTACGCGGCCGGTGACAACGTCCCAGATCCGAATCGTCCTGTCGCTCCCAGTTGTGGCCACTCGCGTCCCGTCAGGATGGACGGCTACGCAGTTAACCGGCCCGTGATGCCCCGTTAGGGTGATCTTGTGGCGGCCGGATGCCGTGTCCCAAATTCGGATGGTGGCATCGTCGCCGCCAGTTGCAAGCCATCTGCTGTTGCGCCCGATAGCGATCGAGGTCACACGACCGCTATGGCCTGAGAGATCCGCTCGGTGCGTGCCGGCCGCCGTGTCCCAAATCCGAACGACTCCCTCGCCGTTCTTAGTTGCGACCCACGAGCCGTCCGGACCGATCGCTACGGTTTCTATCCAGGCATCGGGAGTCTTGAGCATTGTCGCGGTTATACCTGTTGCAGCATCGCAGATCCGTACGCTGCCCTTGCCGCCGACGACGGCGAGCCACCGGCCTCGTGGATCGATCGCCGCTGTCTCCACCCAGCCGAAATCGCCAACCAGCGTGGATCTAAGGCTGCCGTCCGCCGCATCCCAGATGCGTACCGTTGCGTCGTTGCCGGTTGTTGCCAACCAGGTGCCGTCAGGAGCGATGGCCAGGTCTTTTATCGGGCCTTGATGACCAGTGAGGGTGAATCTCTGTACGCCGGAAGCGACATCAAAGATCCGGACGGTCGCGTCGTCAGAGCCTGCTGCAATCCAGCTGCCGTCGGGGGCGATCGCAAGTGCCTGCGCCCAGGCCATACGCGTAGCAAGGGTGCCCATGCGAGCGCCACTGAATGCATTCCAGATCTGTATTGCGCCGTCCCTGCTGGCCGTAGCCAGCCGCGTTCCATCTGATGCAACTGCGAACATCCTTACGGAACAGTGTTTCAAGATGGGAGCGGCGCTCAGCGCGCCGGCTGCAACGTCCCAAACACGCACAGTTCCATCGTCGGCACCTGTGGCCAGCCAACTGCCCTTCGGGGCCGCTGCCATACTGCGCACCGCTCCTCGATGTCCGGTCAGCGTAGCTATGTCTGCGCCGTTGGCGGAGTTGGAAATCCAGATGATTCCGTCCCCGCCGCCAGAGGCCAGCCATACTCCGTCAGATGCGATAGTAACGGCATGAATCCGGCATCCGCGGTCAGGAAACGCTCTCATCATCGTGCCAGTAGCGGACTCCCACAGCTGGACGCTTCCCTTGTCGCTGCTTGCTGCAACCCAGTTGCCGTCGGGGGCGATTGCTACTGACAGCACCGTTCCCCGGAGACCCTCCAGCGTCATCTTGTTCTCTGCCGTGCTGGGATCCCAGATCGGGATCGTCCCGTCCGCACTGCCGGCAGTCGCTAGCCAGCTGCTGTCAGGAGAGATCACCGCCTCATAGACTGAGCCATAACGCCCAGTGATGGTGGCCTTATGCTCCTTAGTCGTAATAGACCAGATTTGTACCCTCAGGCCATAGCCGCTCGTGGTAGCGAGCCAGGTACCGTCAGCGGCGATTGCTACGCAGTGAACTGCACCGTGCTTGCTCCCGGTGAATGTGGCTTTGAGGGCATGAGTTGACGTGTCCCAGAACCGGACCGTTCCGTCGCTGCCGCCGGTCGCCAGCCAGCTCCCGTCTGGTGCTACCGCGATCGTCTGGACTGCACCCCGATGCCCGGTCAAGATCGCTATTGGAGTCCCAGTCGTGATATCCCAGATCCGCGCTGTTCCGTCACTCCCGGCCGTGGCAAGCCAAGTGCCATCTGGCGCCCAGGTCACGGCGTTTACCGGACCGTCATGACCAGTAAAGGCACGCCTGAATGCCGGATCGGCGAGATCAGGCATCGCCCATCGGCTCGAGAGATGCGCCCGATCGTTGTCACCTCGCAGTGCAGCAGCCTGGAGCGCCCAACTCGGGTCGTCCCTGACGCGGCTAAACAGTATGTCGACGACCGTTTCCGGCGGATCGGTGCGAGTGAGCAGATGCGCGGCCTGCGTCAACTGCGCAGCCAGGCGGTCCGCCCGAGGAGATGCTACAAGCGACAAATCGGCCGCGGGAGCCGCTGGACCGGCCCGGACTAGTCTCGCCCCGACCCAGCGCAGATCACAGGCGACCTTGTCGGCTTCCATGAGTCGACCGGCATCGATCAAATGCTCAATCAGATGGTCCCACAAATATTCTCGGGCGTTCTCTATTCTCCACCAAGCTCGTTGAACCCATCCGTTTCTTTCCCCGGATGTGTTGTCAACCGGCAAAGTCTCAGCAACCACGTCCAGCAAAGTCCTGCTGAGATCAGCGAGACGACCTGGACCTAGCTTTCCGCGAAGAAAGTCGCGCACAACGTCGTGCAGCACCAGACCGCCAGTATCGTGGCTGGTCACTCGTAGTGTTACGAGTGCGAGATCAGCGAGCCGATGGCAAACTAGGCCAACCTCCAAAGCGCTCAGACTTGCAGTTGCCTGCCACAGGCGCGCGATCAAGTCAATCGGTATTATCTCGTCCTCGGCAAAGACGGCCAGTTCTTCGAATCTCTGCGCATCTTTCCAGCTCAGAAGGCTGACGCTTGCCTCGATGGTTGTCCGTACCGCTTGGGCGCGTTGGTCAGGGTTGCTCATATCAATACTGACCGCTGCAAGCAGCTCGTCGACAGCCACCGGCCCTGATGCGTGCAGTCGCATTGCAAGCGCCAGCCCGGCCTCCGACACGTCCTGGTGCATAGCGGCGGCATTAGTAAGGATCTTGTTAACCAGCCGAATTAGCAATGGCCACTGCCCGCTCACCGCTAGTAGCGTCTCAGTCGCCAGTCGATTTAGCCGCGGCAGACCGTAGGTAAGCAAGCTGCGGGACTGCCCTGGTGACATCTGATCCACGTGCACACGGACAGCGTGATCTGCTACCAAACTCGGAATCCGCGTCGTCACCAGGCGGCTGCAGGCCTTGCCACCCTGCACAAATGGCGCGAGCTGGCCATGCGCCCATACGTCATCCAAGACAAGCAGTCTGCGGGGACCAGTATCTAGCAGAGATCCCAGACGCTGTCCTGCTAGTCCAGGATCGGTGAAGGCGGCATCTTCATTTGCGATGAGCCGGATAATTTCGCTTACTTTCACAGCAATAGCAGCGGCGTCACGTATATCTTTTCCGAGGGTTACGAAATATACTCGACCGCCGAAATACTTATGTACGCGACTATCTGCGCAGACCATCTTCGCGAGCGTGGTCTTCCCGAATCCACCGGCTCCCTGCAGAGCAGTAGTTATTCCCACGGTGCCGGCGTTCGCCCTAGTCAGCGCGGCCACGACTTTCGTTAGCTCCGCAGGCCTGTCGACGACCCAGCCAGGCAGTTCCAACTGTGGTGGCGGGAACTGCTTCCGCCTGGTAACGACTATCGGCCAGATGGCTGCCCCGGCGCCTACAACGGTTGCGATGCCAAGGACAACTCCTGCCCAAACGTTTGCAATAATCAAGGCGCACGCCGCCGCAAGCACAACCGAGGCAAGACATAGGATGAGCTTGCTGGAGCGCGACATCGTCCATGTGTATCACCGTCGCGCCGGAAATAAGGCGAGTCACAGATACCAGACGGGAAAGAGACGGGATTGTTCCCTTTTGGCGGTCACTGTCCAGCCCGTCCTATTTGATGAGCTAACGTCAGTAAATCGCCGAAGGTTGCCATTGCCCTGGCCAGTCAAGTCGGCAATTCATGATCACATAGGAATGCTCTATGTCCAGCCGGTGGCCATATTGTCGTCCGGAGCGCGCACGACAGCCACGGTGCGATGGCCAGTCAGTTAGCGAGCTTCGTCCGCAAGCTTCATTATCGGCACACGGTCAGTCAAGACCCGCAAGGTAGTAACAGCTGCCTGACGGGGCCATGGCAAACGGTGCCAGGACAGTCGCGTCGCCGATTCCGAGTCCTTCGTGCACGTAACGCACGGCATGACCGGCCTGGATGAGCACCACATGCCGGTACAGCGCGATCGCGAAACCGACGCCGATCCCTGCCTCCCCCACGTAGTCAGGGGACTGGCTGCGGGCAAGGCCTGCGGAGCAGATATGCGCGGGAAACATCCTCCTCTGGTCAGCAGATAAAAAGACACCGCAATTTTATAAGAAAAATGTACGGTGGTTTATTCGCCGACACCGGAGGTTGCTAGCCGGGCTGGGCGCCTCAGCGGCCGGATTCGGGCGGCGGCTCGTGGCCGTCGGCTGGTCGCTGCGGTCTGTGAGCGTCGAGCACGCGCAGGCTGGGCGCGCCGTATCTGCCGGTGATCGCGAACTGATACCGGCGGCCGGTGGCCTTGTCGGCGAGCGTCCAGATGCCGGAGTTGTCAGCGGCCAGGACCGTGCCGGTCAGCGTGACTTCGACGACGTCGTCTGGCGCCGGCTGGTAGCCGCGGGGATCGGCAAGCCGCGGGAGGCTGACAACATGGACGTCGGTGAACCAGGTGATCGCGGCGGCGTGCCCGCGATAGCGGCGGCTCGGCTCACTGCGCAAACTGGCCGCGACGAGTTCCGCCGCGCGGGAAATGCGGTGAAGCACCGCATCCCGGTGAATACGGGCCGCCACGGTGATCGCGGCGGCGACCGCCTCTTCGGGTAGCGCTCCCAACCCTGTTTCCAGGGCGTAGGTCTCCAGTCCGGCGCGAAACTCACCGGTTTGCTGTGGTGCTGAAGCCATCTGCATCCTCGGCTCGCTGGACTAGTCCGGCTGCTGACATCGTCAGGATGCGCCGGGCTTCGGGGCCGGGGCCTTAGTGACCCCTGTTGCGGAGCTCATCCGGCAGGCGCTTCCCAGGGCCGGAATCAGGCTCGTGACGTGCTGCGGGTCCAAGCCGGCCGGTACCGGTCCTATCTGTGCACCGAGCCTGCCTGCTGGCCGGCCGAAGGCCGCCCTCTCGGCACCACCGATCCGGCTGCGACCGCCCTTGCCAGATACGGGCCGGCCCCGCTGGCGAG